>SKEI01000061.1_pt1 | contig 70487 bp, 55 predicted proteins | sample 4826701 | NCBI WGS metagenome assembly SKEI01 (sample SAMN11008813, study PRJNA524170) | human gut metagenome | biome: Human fecal sample; material: Feces; isolation source: fecal sample from pouch patient p2, p6, p7, p14 | host: Homo sapiens | place: Israel: Tel-Aviv | collected 2016-08-31 | reverse complement strand
ACACCACCAGAATGATCAAGATACAAAAATTGCCTGAGGAATGAAACGAATCAATTTAACAAGCCCCAGCAAAAAGCCGGGGCTAATACTTCAATTATTTTAGGACATTTTCAAAAACGCTTGACACACTAATTTTCAAAAAAATTTGAAAAATTTAAAAAATATATTTTTGTATCCTTTAGGATTCCGACAGAGATTTGTTCTTAGTCCATTTTGGTCTTTTTAACTATTCCAAGGGAACCGCAATTTATAATGAAATCAACCGTTATCCACCTGTGGCTGACGGCTGATACTATTTATACTTTTACACCAGAGAAATGAAATATGACGTACAAAAGAATCAGAGAGCTGCGGGAAGATCATGATCTGACACAGAAATACATGGCTCACTATCTCAATGTGATCCAGCGTACCTACTCGCGTTATGAACGAGGGGAAAGAATCATCCCTCCTGATGTCTTATGCAAAATTGCAGACTTCTATAATGTAAGTGTAGATTATCTGCTGGAACGCACAGATACAAAGCAGCCTTATCCTCCCTCACTGCTCTCCAGAAAAACAAAAGACACCTAGCGCACTGTGCCAGGTGTCTTTTGTTTTCTGTCTCAGATTATTTTTTCCTATATGAAAATAAATTTCCTGCTGCCCACAGAATGGTACCTGCAGCAATACATACGTCAGACAGATTAAATACGATCTTACGAATTTCTTTGTTCTTCACATTCAGGCTCACATAATCTGTAACATATCCTTTATTTCGACGGTCTGTGTAGTTGGACATTCCACCACCCAGGATCATGGCAAGACCGGCTCTGCTAAGCTTATTTCCGCCGGGGAGAAGCTGGTGCCAGTATTCCCCTGCCACACAGCCCATACCAGCTGCTGCAAGCTCCTGGCAATTCTCCCTGCCGATTTTTACCTTACCAAGAATCTTATCTTTATTGTGACAGTTCCGAAGGAGCAGTCTGCCTCCCAGTACTTCTTCTTTGCTTCCCTGAAGGCGGGTACTGTCAATATGTTCTTTTATCTTATAATCCAACAGAAAAATTCCGCCGGCAATTGTTAGCGAAAGCATAAATGCAGCCTCCTTATTTACCTGGAAAATCCTGACCACTTTTCTCAGTTTCTGTTGAGACCTTTTCTTCCTCTGTACCTGCCTCATTCTCTGCCTGCTTCTCTTCTGTCTCTTCTACAGGTTCTGCAGTCTCAGTGTCCACCACATCGCCCTCAGCTTTCTCTGGTTCCGGAGTCGGGCATACAGAGCCACAGTATGGACAAAAGGAGACACTTCTGTCTACAGATTTTCCACATGCCGGACAGATTTTCCGTCCCTTCATCTCCGCTGCTGCATCCTTATATCCGTCAATAATATCCAGATGCTGCTCAATCTCTTCACAGAACCCTTTAAGAGCTTCTTCTACTTCTGCACCTTCTTTGTACTTTTCAAAGATCACATTTCCAATGTCTGCTTTCAGTTTCTGTACCATCTGCTCTTCACTGGAAATCTTGCTTCTGATCTTCTGCGCCTCATAAAGCTGACCGGCTTTTTTTCCAAGATCCTTGGTTGTCCTTGTAATTGTGTCACTTAACTCGTCAAAAAAATCGCGTGCCATAATACCATCTCCTTTACATATAAAAAGTGTTGTAACTATTCAGTACTTTTACGGCTAAAAGCTGTCTCCTGAACAGCTGCAAAGTGATGAAACACCTGTTTCCCTGTCTACTGAGCCATCCCGATCAGGGGAATTTCCTGTCCGCGAAGCAGGATTCTCGGACCGCCTGTACCTTCAATATATTCTCTGGTAATGATCACCTGTCCAATACTGTCATCTTTCGGAATCTCATACATGATATCCAGCATATATTCCTCCAGAATGGCGCGAAGACCTCTGGCTCCAGTATGCTTCTCCAGTGCCTTGGCCGCAATCGCGTGAAGCGCATCCTCCTCATAATCCAGCTTCACCTCATCCAGGGCAAGGAGCTTCTGATACTGTTTCAAAATTGCATTCTTCGGTTCCTTCAGGATCTGCACTAACATATCCTCATTCAGTCCGTCCAGTGTATATATAATCGGCAGACGTCCGATAAATTCCGGAATCATGCCAAATGCACGGATATCATCTACTGTTACCTTCTCCAGAATATGTGGATCATTGTCATATTTGTCCTTCAGGTCTGCGTAAAAGCCGATAGATGCCTGCTTATTCAGTCTCTCCTTGATAATATTCTCCAGATCCGGGAATGCCCCTCCACAGATAAACAGAATATTTCTGGTATTTACCGTTACCATAGGAACCATGGCATTTTTGCTGTTGGCTCCGACCGGCACCTCTACCTCGCTTCCCTCCAGAAGCTTCAAAAGTCCCTGCTGAACCGCTTCACCGCTTACATCACGCTGATTGGTGTTCTTTTTCTTGGCCAGCTTGTCAATCTCATCAATAAAGACAATCCCATGCTCTGCTTTCTCCACATCATTATCTGCTGCAGCAAGAAGCTTGGAGATCACACTCTCAATATCGTCACCAATATAGCCTGCCTCTGTAAGAGAAGTAGCATCTGCAATAGCCAGCGGCACGTCCAGAAGTCTGGCAAGAGTTTTTACCAGGTAGGTCTTTCCGCATCCGGTAGGTCCGATCATCAGCATATTGGACTTCTCTATCTCAATCTCATCCATAGTGTCTGTAGCCACACGCTTATAATGATTATAGACAGCAACAGACATTACTTTCTTGGCTCTCTCCTGACCAATTACGTATTCGTCAAGACTTGCCTTGATCTTATGTGGTGCCGGGATCTTCTTAAGATCAATCTCTGGCCTGGCATCTTCTTTTTTCTTCTTTACTTTCTTCGGACGGGGAATTGCATCCTGAATACTGCCCAGATTGATCATACTCACATTAGGCATATTAAGAAGATCGTTCAGATTCAGTCCGTTATTCATCTGCTGGGTCATAGTGTCAAAGCTTTTCTGCATACAATCATTACAGATATGTATATTGTTAGGAAGCTCGATCATTTTGCCTGCCTGGCTCTCCGGACGATGACAGAGAAAACAGAATTTCTCATAATCGCTGTCATCTTCGTGATCATCGTTCTTCTCTGTTATATCGCCATCGATGATTTCGTCTTTTTCATCGTCAAAATGTTCAGTCATATAATTATTTCCTTTCCTGCTGCTGTTATCAGGCTGACCAGCAGTCTTTCCTATCTTATGTAAAAATCATTTTTGTTTTCTTATTGTACCATACTTTTCTCTGATTTAGAAATTAACTTTTTATAAAATGTGAAAAGGGGAGCCTTATCAGCTCCCCTTGCATATTACTGATTACCATCCGGTCTTGCACTCAATGTAACAGTTACTGTCGATTCCTCATACTCTCCGTTATTTAACCGTGCCACCTCAATTTCGATTTCTTCACCAGCTGAATAATACTGAAGCTTATCGTTGATATCAGCCTTACTTGAAACCTTCTGGCCATCCAGCTTGGTAATAATATCACTTTTCTGGATTCCGGCATTATCTGCTGCCTCTCCCGGATACACATCCATAACAAATGCACCAGATGGCATATTATACATCTGGATTGCTTCTCTGGAAAGATCGGCGAATTTAACTCCCAGATAGCCAATCTGTGACTCATCTGAAACTTTATCCCTTGTCTTACGATTCATAAGTTCTTCCAGAATAGGCTGTGCCTTGGAAATCGGAATGGCATATCCGGTTCCCTCTATACTGCTTGATGCAATTTTGGCACAGTTAATTCCAATCAATTCTCCCTGCATATTTAAAAGGGCACCACCACTGTTGCCAGGATTAATTGCTGCATCTGTCTGGATCAGCTCCTCATAAGTATTGGAATCGGACTGAACAGTGCGATCCAGGGCACTTACCCAGCCAGATGTTACAGTCTGACCATAACCAAGTGCATTACCAATGGCAACCACCTGCTCACCAACAGCAAGATCATCCGAATTGCCAAGCTGGGCAATTTTAATCTGGCTCATGGTTTCTTCCGGAATGTCACTTTTTTCAACTGCAATCACCGCAAGGTCTGTATCCTCGTCAGTTCCTTTTATCTTTGCGGAAACTGCACCATCAATATTCAAGTCTCCATTTCCATTTATATAATTCTCAGTTTCCTGTTCTGCACTTACCACATCACTTCCGATAAAGCAGACACTCAGTGTAGTAGCGCCCTCCACTACATGATTGTTGGTAGCAATGAGAAGTTCATCATCATTCTCTCCGACAATAATACCAGAACCGCTTCCTGTACTGGGATATTCCATTCCATAGCCGAAAAAGCTGCGAATTTCCTGCATGCTTACTGAAGTGATTGCCACGACTGAGGGCATTGCAGCCTGGGCAACCCCTGCAACGGGACCTTTTTCATTTGCTACGATTTCTGCATTGATGCCTTCGCCTGCATCTGTGCTTTCTTCTGCCGTGGTACTGGCAGATGCTGAAGAAGTAAGTGTCTCTGCAGACCCTACTGCAGTCTGAGTTTCTTTCTTAAAATATTTATCCGACACCATATTCACTGCCTGAAATACCAGACCTGCCACCAGACCAAAAATCACAGCCAGCGTAATAGTATTTCCTGCTTTCCTTCCAAAACCGGAAGATGCTGCCTTATCATTATGAAGTCTGTGATGTCTTCCTTTCTTTTTTTCCTCAGGCTTCTTCTCCTGTTCATCAACCTGATAATGCGCATATCTGGGTTCCGAAGATTGGGACTCAAAACCGCTGTCTTTGGATGAATTTCCGGAAGTATCTGAATTATTGCTGGAAGCGTAATAATTTCCATTGTCTGTGCTTCCTGCACCATCTGAATTTCTGCTGCTGGTATATTTGTAATGATAAGTTACATTTTCATTCAATTCATCTTCGGGGGCCGCTGTCTGATCCGATGCAGCCGATCCGGATTCATCTGTATTCTCTGGCTGTTGGGAGCTGCCATCCGTTTTCTCTGGCTCCTGTCCCCAATTCCATTCATCACTCATTTTCTGCTCCCTTCTATGTTCATAAACAGTGCTGCTGTTCACGTTGAAATCTGCAGCATTCTGTAACATTTTCTTTTATTTATGATACAAGTTTAGCAAGCAATTGTGTTGAAAATGTGATAGATTCATTAAGAAAAGGTGACACGAAAAAAAGTGTCACCTTTCATAGCCACAGTCCCTGTTCACGAAGTGCATAACTGTGAAAGCACTGAACAGTTACTCGTTTTTCCAATATTCACGGTTCATAGTACAAAACAGAATCACCTTTTTCGGCAACTTTTTATATCTTTTTCCAAGAAAATATCCCATATATTTGAAGCCACTTTGCCCTGCCAGCTTGGGAATCTGCCAGATATGCCCTGTTTTTATAAGATAAGCCAGGCTCTTTTTCACAAGGCGAAGTCCCTCTCCCTCTGCTGGTACTCCCTCAAAAATCTCCGGATGATCTGCCTGGGAAACACCCAGATCAAAATTCCGGTGAAACTGCTGTCTGCATGAATAATTGTGTGAATGGATCACACAGGCATCTGCAGCATAGGCAATTCCATATCCCTGCTTTGCCATAGTTCCTGCATAGATCATGTCTTCATTAAAAATAGCTTTTTTTACAAAACCGCCAATTTCCTCATAAATACTTTTCTTATAAGCTGCACACACATTGGAGCAAAAATAAGTTTTTATTCCATATATGCCAGTATCTTTTTCCCATTTTATAGAAGAAGTTTCCGGATAATTAAATCTTCTGGTGTATTTTTCCAGGTAAGCACAGTCCTCCCGAGCCAGCTGTCTTGCGTAGGCAGCTCCAACTTTGGAATTTTCCTGCAGGGGACGGATCAGATTTCCAATCAGATTTCTGTCTGCCGGAACTGCATCCTGAGTCATAAATACCATAATATCTGAATCAGACAGTCTTGCTCCCCGGCATCTGGTTCCACCGTGGTCAAAATCCGCCTTTTTTAAATGTACCACGTTCACTTTTGGAAATTTTTTCTCCCAGGCCGTGTTCCAGAATTTCTCTTCTGTATTCATAACAAGAATTTTTTCCACTGGATAATTCTGTGTGGAAAGAGAATCCAACAACTTCTCAAATTCTTTTCCCGGACGGTATGCAGGAATAATTACGTCAACTGTTTCCATAGTATCTCTCCTCTTTCAGGCTCTGCACGAATAAATATACTTTCGCAATATGGTAACACTGCTGGCAGAGCGCACATCCTTTTCGCGAAAAAGGGACCACTTCCTTTCGGATGGTCCCTTTAAATTTTCAATCATGGAATATTTATCTACTGATCAATATCCGCTTCCATCTTCGAAACCGCCATCGCCGGAGCTGTCTCCACTATAATCTCCGCCGCTGTAGTCTCCTCCATTATCGTAACTGCTGCCAGAATCACTTCCACTGTCATAACTGCCATCGCTATAATCGCCGCTATCGTCTCCACTATAGTCGTTTCCGCTGTCATAGCTGTTGTCGTAGCTGTTATCATAGCTATTGTCGTAATCGCTTCCACCATAATCGTTGTAATCATAGTTTCCGCTTCCGTCACCCTGCCATACAATATCAGAAGAATTTCCTGCTTCATTACTTGCAATCGGAGACTGGTCAACCAAGGTATCTGCACCGCCTACAAGCTCAATGATCCGGGCATTCGCCTCCACAATGTTCTGTGACGGCTGGTAATTCTCGTCAGCACCATACAGAAACTTATGAAGCTCCTTTACATTATCCTCCAGCGTGTCTGCAACAACCATGCTGGCCTTCTTCACATCCGCAAATTTGTACTTGGCTGGGAAACCGGTAGTATCTGCAATGTTATACCCCATCAGCGTCGGAATCAGGTTCAGAATCTCAGTCTTCGTGATGGATGTGGAAATCATAGGAAATACCTCGTCCATAATATTGAAAATGGTGGTAATTCCTGCTGCCTTTGCTTTGTCAACCATCATTCCGATCACACGGCGCTGACGCTCAGTACGTCCCATATCCATGCTTGCAGTGTAACGGATACGACAGTAAGAAACTGACTGTACACCATTCAGATGGTATGTTCCAAGGATTTCCTCCTCGTTCTCCGGCTTGGGATCCGGCAGTTCTACTGGCGTGTAGCTTTTGCCGGTCTCCTGGGAAGTTTCTATACAATAGTCATTCATAAACACCATTTCCGCATAGGAAAGAGGAATATCAAGACCGCCAAGTGCATCTATTGCAGCTACCATTGCATTAAAATTAACAGTTACGTAATCCGTAATTTTCAGGTCAAGCATGGTATTCAGCATGGAAATGGCCTGTTCCGGACCACCATATGCGTAAGCAGCATTTGCCTTGGTATAAGTATCATTTCCAATATCCAGAAGAGTATCACGATATACGGAAGCAAGCTTCACCTCTTTGGTATCATTATTAATACTTGCAATGATAATGGTATCACTGTTCTGTGCATCAAGCGCAGCATTCTTGGAACGCTGGTCGATTCCGAAAAGTGCATAAGTTGTATAGCCAGACATCTGTGGTGCTGTCACATTCGTAACAATCTTGCTCTCATCCAGCTGAGGTGTCTCAATCTTGTTCAATCTGGAATCAATCTGTCCATATACATACAATCCGCCAATAAACAGCAAAAGACAGATAATTTCCACAATAAACAAAGCAGTCCTCTTTTTTCTACCAGGTCTTGCCATTTTTCTTTCCTTTCTCAATACGCATTCTTATTAATGAATCCTTTAAAGATCGTCATAAACATTATCTTGATATCAAGCCCTACAGTCCAGTTCTCGATATAGTAAAGATCACACTCAATCCTCTTGCGGATGGAAGTGTCACCTCTGTATCCGTTTACCTGTGCCCATCCGGTCAGCCCGGGTCTTACCTGGTGCTTCACCATATATCTCGGAATCTCTTCACGGAACTTTTCCACAAAAAATGGTCTCTCAGGTCTTGGCCCTACCAGACTCATATCTCCCTTAAAAATATTAAAAAGCTGGGGAAGTTCATCAAGGCTGGTTCTTCGCATAAATCTGCCGATTGCTGTAACCCTGGGATCATTTTTTACTGTCCAGGCTTTCTTCTCCTCTGCCTCCGGCTGAATCTCCATAGAACGGAATTTATACATCCAGAAAGTCTGATTATGGAGACCCACACGTTCCTGACGGTAGATCAGCGGTCCAGGAGAAGTGAGCTTTATCAGCGCACATAGTACCAGCATGATCGGCGACGCCACAATAATTCCAATAATGGAGCCACAGATATCCATTATTCTTTTTATCATGGCATTAAAAGTATTACTAAGAGGAACATACCGGATATTGATCACCGGAAGTCCCAGAATATCCTCTGTATATGGTTTCGTAGGAATAATCTTATTATAATCCGGAATAAATTTTGTATGCACTCCTGATTTCTCACAAAGCGCTACAATCTCCTCCAGTCGGTAATATTCACTTAATCCCAGTGTAATCGCAATCTCGTCAAGCCTGTTCTCCGGCAGGATCACGTTTAGATTGGCAATTCTTCCGATCACCTTGACGCCTTTATACATGGTACCTGCAGTAATATTGTCATCCAGAATGCCTCTTACCACATATCCCCACTGAGGGTTCTGCTGAATGCGGTCAATATACTCTTCTGCTGCCCGGCTGTACCCAACCAGCACTACCTGTTTCTGGTTCAGTCCTTTCTTTCGCATTTTGCGCAGGCTGTAGAAAATGAACATTCTTGCTCCCCAGCTTGCCACAATGCAGATTCCATAAAACATATACAGTACAGAACGGGAAATATCGCCTTCTTCAATGGTATACAAAATAAATGTAGTGATCAGAATACCAAGAGAATTGGCTTTTACAATATTAGACAGCACAAGACGTCTTCCCTGCATCCGCATTGGTTCATACAGTGAAAACGCATGATACAGCAGAATATATGCCGGCAGGATAAATACCAGTGCAGACATATACTGCTGGAAGCTTCTGGCCCGGACAGCATTTGCTGCAAAAGGTCCGATAAATCTCAGCGCCCAGGCAAACATATAAGATAACGTAATTACACAGGCATCTATAACGACATGGAGCCGACTGAAGTTCTTCTGATTATCTTTAATCAATCTCTGCCACCTCTGCCCTTCTTCACATGTTGCCGGGTTTGTCACTCACAGCAACCTTCACAAACCTGTTCCTGCTGCGCGTTTCATCCACATCTCACGCTTTAAGCACTATCTGGTCTGTGACTTTCTCTATCTTATAATAGATAAAACAGAATTGCAATAAATTCTTCATACATTAATGTGAAAAATAGTTACGAAATACTAACGAATCACTTCTGCACAAACTTTTTATACCATAAATCTGTAAATTATATTCCACCACAGTTCCAGCTGGATTCTGGCGTATCTTCCAAGATTTCTCATGTGGAACTTCACTTTTTTATTTCTATGACTGATCTGGAACCCATTTTTGATTCCTGCCACATACTCCCTGCCCATTCCCTTCTGGGAAAAAAACAGGATCTTCATGCCAAAGCCCGGCACCAGAAAAGGAAGATTCAAAATAATCTGAAGAACCGGCATATTTTTGTAGATCAGATAAATATTATTTCTTGAAGAATATCTGGTCTTAAACTGATTGTATCTGGATCCGCTTGTTCCGCTGCCTACATGATAGACCAGTGCAGCTGGCACATACCAGTTCTCATATCCAAAGATCCTGGCACGATAGCCCACATCAATATCTTCCAGATATGCAAAATGCTCTTCATCAAAATATCCGATTTTCTCAAAAACCTTCTTACGGTAAATAGCTGCGCCAGCGCATGAAGCAAATATCCGCCCTTCCTTCTCAAAGGAATGAATATCCTTTCCTTTGCCCCGGGCATATGCCCAGCCAAGAGCAGAATAATAATTTCCTGCATCATCCAGTTTATTCCGGTCATGATAACAGATCATCCTTGCACTGCAGGAGAAGGCCTTCTTATGACGCTTTATAGCTGCCAGCATTTCCCCCACAAAATTCTTATCTACTTCTGTATCGTTATTCAAAAGGAGCACATAAGGTGTCCGTGATGCATAAATCCCCTCATTTACAGCTCTTGAAAAGCCGAAATTATCTGGCAGCTCCACAATGTGTACCCAAGGAAAGTTCCCCATTACAAAGGCAACGCTTCCATCTGAGGATCCATTGTCCACCAGAATGGTCTCAAAATTCTGAAACGCCTGCTGCTCCAGGCTTGAAAGCACACCCTCCAGATATGCCATCCCATTATAATTGGGAATAATGACTGATACTTCCTGCATAATGTCTTCTTAGTCTTCCTCCTTTTTGCCGGTCATGCCCGGAAGTGGTCTTAAAGAATAATTCCACTTGGTCAGGGAAAGATTCTTATTATAATTGGGATCACCGTTCTTCAGAATATCGATCCAGTTACATCTCATATATTCGATTTCCCGCTGGAAACGTCTGACTTTCACCTCATTGTTCTCTGCTCCGCGGGTCTTGGATTCCATATGGTAAAGCCTTGCATAAGGATCATAAACCACCAGATAACCTGCTTTCGTAGTCTTCAGGCACAGATCCACATCGTTAAAGGCGACTGCAAGTTCTTCTGTGAAGCCGCCCACTTTATCAAAAGCACTGCGCTTCATCATCATACAGGCTGCAGTTACAGCGCTCATATCCTGTAAAATAGACGCCTTGTGGAGATATCCGGTACGATCCGCAGGCATATCCACAAACATATGACCTGCAATTCCACCAATTCCGATCACACAGCCTGCGTGCTGGATGGTATTGTCCGGATAGATCAGTTTCACACCTACCGCTCCCACTTCTCTTCGCTGACACACCCCCAGCATTTCTCCCATCCAGTCCTCTGTAATGACCGTTACATCATTATTCAGAAAAAGGAGATATTCACCTCTGGCATTTTTAACCCCAAAGTTGTTGATCGCGGAATAGTTGAATTCCTTTTTCCAGCAGATCAGATGGATCCTGGGATCCTCTGAAATCTTCCTGTAATAATCATAAATCTCATCTGTAGTGCTGTTATTCTCCACGATAATGATCTCATAATTGTCGTAGAGTGTGTACTTCTTAATAGATTCCAGGCATTTCTCCAGAGTTTCCTTCTCGTCTTTATTGGGAATGATAATGGAAACAAGCGGATGTCCCTGTACCGGGTATTTCACTCTGTAAAATCCAAGATCCGGAGTATGGCTTACAGTGCCTTTTACTCCAGTCCTCTCAAGATGTGCCTCGATAGCACGTTTGCCTGCTTCAAAAGCGTACATCTTACTTGCAGGATTATCAGCAGTAGATGCCTTGTGGGTACGCCAATGGTACAAAATCTCCGGTACATGCACCACTTCCCTGGCTTTTTCCACACAACGGAAAATAAAATCATAGTCCTGTGCTCCGTCAAATTCCCTGCGGAATCCGCCCACTTCTTCTACAAGCTGCCGCCGCACAACAAAAAAGTGACAGATATAGTTATTGGAACGAAGCAGATCAATATTAAAATCTGGCTTCAGGTGCGGCTGAAAATGCTCATCCAGTTCAGCAGTCACCTTATCCTCATCTGTGTATACTGCATCCCCGTGCTCATGCTGGTTCAGTGCATTCACAACCTCGTAAAGAGCATTTGGCGCAAGAAGATCATCATGATCCAGAAGCCCCACAAATTCTCCCTTTGCCATGGCAAATGCAGCATTGGTGTTCTCTGCAATCCCTTTATTCTCAGTGAGTTCCTGCCAGCGTACTCTCCTGTCCCTGCTGCTGTATTCTTCCAGCACTTTTCTCATGGACTGATCTTCCGGACTTCCATTGGCAATGCAAAGCTCCCAGTCCTCATAGGTCTGTGCTTCCAGTGAATCGATCATCTGCCGCAAAAATAATTCCGGAGTACGATAAGCCGGAACTACCACGCTGATAAGAGGTGCGTAAGCAAATTTTTTCTTTCTTTGTTTGTCAAGGACCGTCTGGTCCGGCACATATGCCGCGTACCAGGGACCATAAGGGATCTCCTCCGGCTCAAAGCGCTCGTGCAGCCGTATCCAGAACTCCCTTGGACCATAATGCTTCAGATACAAAAGTCCCTTCTGGATCATGTAAGGAGATAATTTTTTGAAGAAACGAGACCACTGGATCCGTCCCTCTGATCCGTTTTTATCGCTCATATTAAAATCCTTTGCTTTTATAATGACCCTATTTTAACATTGAAGAAACAATTTTGCAAGGAAGCTGTAAAAGAAAGGTTGAATTGAACCACATTTTAGGATATGATTATATTTGTATTATATTTTTCTATTTTACAGGAAAAATATACTATATGTTATACTTGCAGCAGAATTGTATCTGCACTGTCAGAAAGAGTGTTACCATGTTGTTCACAGACAGCACTGCAGATACCCTTATTTTAATACAGGAGTTCATTATACTATGAAAAAGCGAAAGATAACCTCAGTTTTTCTGGCTCTTGGTCTTTTTGCATCTCTTCTTTTCCAGGTTCCCATATCTGCAGAAGAGGCAGACCAGAGTGCAGCAGTTGAAGCATCAGGTACCATATCTACCAATTCCATTTCCGGATGGCCACAGGCTTCCGATATTTCTTCTGAAGCGGCTGTAGTCATGGAGAATACCACCAATACCATTCTCTATTCCAAGAATGCAGACGAAGTACTTTTCCCTGGAAGTACAGTCAAGATCATGACCTGTCTTCTGGCTCTTGAGAATACACAGCTCACAGATGAGGTTACCATGACCGCCACCGGAGTTTCCGGTGTCACAGACGGTGGTGCCAGTATTTCCTCACAGGTTGACGAGGTCTTCACTGTAGAGCAGTGCCTGTATGCCATTATGGTCGCCTCTGCCAATGATATTGCACTGCAGATTGCAGAGCATGTAGGCGGTTCTGTAGACGGCTTTGTCCAGCAGATGAATACCCGGGCACAGGAGCTTGGATGTACCAATACCGTATTCACGAATCCCACCGGACTTCCGGATGACAACCAGCACACTACAGCCCACGACATGGCGCTGATCATGCAGGCCGCCATCCAGAATGAGTCTTTCAGAACCATCGCAGCAGCCACCAGCTACACGATCCCTGCCACCAATAAAGCGGCAGCCCGTAACCTGACCAGCAAATTCACCATGACAGATACTGGCAGCACCGGATTTTATGAAGGATGTATCGGCGGTAAGGAAGGTTATACGGAAGCCTCCGGAAGTACACTGGTATGTGCAGCCCAGCGAAATGGCATGACTCTGATCAGCGTAGTCCTGAAAGGTGCTTCCGGTCAGACAGCTCCTGATGCAGCCTCTATTCTCAATTATGGATTCGATCAGTTTGTAACTTTATCCCTTGGAGACAGCGATTTCAGCATTATCTCCGGCGGTGATGTAGTAGTTCCAGCCGGCACCGGTGCCGATAGCCTTACCACAGAAGATTCCCAGAACGGCGACCAGATTGACCGCACCTACCTTTTTAACGGCACTTCTGTGGGATCTGCAGTCCTTGAAGTTGTTCAGTCTGATGATACTGCCTCCGTCCAGGAAGGTCAGCAGCACATGCAGGCGGCCAAGGACTACTCCGATAATCACACTGAAATTCCGTATTTTGTAATTGCCGGTGTATTCTTACTTCTTCTGATTCTTTTGATCTGGAGGATCGTGAAAATTGTAAAATCCTAATAAAAAACCCAGTCGGGACAGGGTATCTTCCTCTCCCGACTGGGTTTTTATGTTAGTTCTGCATCAAACTATTTCATCCTTCTTCTCATACGCCATCCTGAATGCACAATCTCCTCTCACAATACTCAAATTCGGATTGTAATACGGATCACCCTTTTTCAGAAAATCTCTGTAACGTTCCCGGAAATGATCCACCTCTTTCTGAAGACGCGCCTTCTTCTCCGGCGTATTCTCCAGTCCGCGTGACTTAGATTCATAATGGTACAGGCAGGCCTCCGGAGTAAATACAACCAATTTACCAAGTGCCCTTGCCCTAAGACAGAAGTCAATATCATTCAGTCCCACTGCAAAGCTTTCATCCAGCCCATGAAGTTCCTCAAAAACGCTTCGCTTCACCATCAGACAGGCGCCTGTTACTGCGCTCTCATCCTGTGTAGTTGCCAGTCTCCACAAATATCCTGTGGCATATCTGTCATATCCGGTAAGAATATGTCCTGCAAAACCTGCGATTCCTACCACGACACCAGCATGCTGAACCGTATTATCCGGGTAAAGGAGCTTGGCTCCTACAATGCCCACATCCTCTCTCTGGCAATAGCCCATCATGTTCTCCAGCCACTCTGGAGTAATAACCTCTGTATCATTATTCAACAGAAGTAAATAATCTCCATCCGCATATTTTGCACCAAAATTGTTGATTGCTGAATAGTTGAAGGGACCATCCCATGTAACCACTTTTGCCTGAGAATACCGCTTCTCAAGTTCCTCATAATAGTGGAAGGTCTCTTCCTTCTCACTGTTATTCTCAATTACTATAATCTGGATATTTTTCCAGGTGCTCCTCTCCAGAATGGAAGTCACACATTTATTCAGATCCTCTGTATGATCCTTATTCGGAATCAGAATTGATACCTTCGGGTCACCCTCTATAACAAAATGGGTTCTGAAAACGACCGGGCATCCAGTGTATTCCACCTCTGCCTTAATTCCCATGCGCTCATAATGCCCTGCAAGAGCCTTTTCTCCTGCGATCACTGCATATGGCTTGTCATCCGGATTGCCCGCTGTGGAACCCTCATGGCTTCTCCAGTGATACAGAATTTTGGGAATATGGCGGATCTTCTCACTGTCTGTATGCTCCGTGCAGCGAAGCAAAAAATCAAAGTCCTGAGAACCGTCATATTCTGGTCTCAGAAGTCCTGTTCGGTCGAGAAGTGTTCTCTTTACAACCACCAGATGGCAGATATAATTTACGCAGCACAGATAATCAGGGTTAAAATCCGGCTTAAAATGAGGGAAAAGCCGATTTCCTCTTATATCAATAATATCCTCATCAGAATAAATAAGCTCCGCCTCCGGATACTGTGAGATTTCCTTTGCCATCTGATAAAAAGCTTCCTCTGCCAGGGTATCATCATGATCTGCAAATGCAATATAATTTCCAGTGGCAATTCCAATAGCAGCATTTGTATTGTCTGAAATCTGCAGCTGTTTCTCATTGAAAACAACTTTGATCCTTGGATCCTTTTTCTGATACTCTTCCAGAATACTGCGGATCGGAGAATCTGCTCCACTTCCATCTGAAAGGCAAAGTTCCCAGTTGCTGTATGTCTGCGCCAGCACAGAATCCACAAGAGCCTTCAAAAGGTACTTATCCGTCTTATAGAGAGGAACCACAAGGCTAAACTTAATGTTCTCCCGAAAAACAGTCTTTCTCTGCTGATTCAGTTCTTTCTTAGTAACCCTGTTCTCCTTCAGCCAGGTCTGGTAAAGACCGTCTCCCTTGCTCAATGCTTCCAGCTTGATCAGCGACTTCCGGATCACAGTATGAATGCCATTGGAACGATAATTCTCCATTGCCTTTTTCGAATAAAGGCTGGCTTTTGCCTTAAAGCGTTCGCCCTTTGAAATACCAATCTGGTAGACTGCCTTTTTTCCGTTCTCATCCTTTGCAACAAGATAAGCCTTCTTTCCAGATACATTTTCTGCCTGGATATGGAATCCGCAATCCTTATTCACTTCGCATTCCCGAAACATTTCTGCCACGTCCATTCGGGTATTCCGCTTCAGGGTTATTTTCACAGGCTTTTTATTTTCATCATATACCTGCAGGGAAACCGGTGTAGTTCCTACCGCCCAGCCGGCAAGGATAACCTTCTTCTGCTCTCTGACTATAGATTCCCCATCAACAAAAAGCTGAGGTTTTCCCTGTTTTCTCATAAGATCCGAGGTTTTCATCTTATACCAGAGGAAACGCTCCTTTCCGTTAACAGCGTACACCTCAAGTTTTTTGTAATTCTGCAGATTTTCAGGCAGGGTAACTAATACCTCCACCCATTTGCCTCCTGGATTTTTCGTCTCCACAGCCCTCATAAATCCGGTCATCACAGTAATCAGGTTTGCCTCAGAAGGAAGGCGGATACCATCCAGATAACACTCTATATCTGCTTCCTTTGAAACCCTTCCTGTGATCATATATTTGCAATTATCATTCAAAAGAAACCGTTCTTTTTCAACCAGCATTACCTTTTGATTCATTCTACTTTCCTTTCTTTGCAGAAGATTCCCGACCATTTTTCAAACGGCCCACTGCTTCTCTCGCCCGCTCTCCAAGCACTCCTTTAAGACTGTGGCTTCTCACCTCAAGGGAACAGATCTCATTCAGCATATCTTCCTTTGCCTCATCAATCTCCAGGTTCAGTGTAAGATTCTTAGCACCTTCCGGAACCTCTATATCTACAATACAGGGATCAAACCGCGAAAGGAAAGCCCAGCTGCCGCAGATTGTTCCTTCGGGTGTCAGACCCCCGTCCAGGGAAGCTGGCATCCTGTCAAAACGGATTGCTGCAAGATGTACCGTACACGGATGATCACCTGGATCAATTCTAATAAACCTGCAGCTTTTCGGCAGATTCAAGGTGCATTTTACCTTTCCGGCCATAATAGGTCTTTTTACAGAACTTGCTTCGGAATACATACCTCTTTGTTCTGCGAAATATACCTGCAGCGGTCCCAGATTACTCAGGGACAAATATTCCACCCCTGGAGTCATTGTGGCATACATCTCCCTCATAGGAACATGCATGCCTGTAATATATACCTGAAAACCGCTTTCCATTCTGGAAAAACTGGTTCTCATCACTTCTGAAATACCAAATTTCTCATAAAATCCGGCTGCATTCAGCACTTCACGCACTTTATGCGTCTGTATATAGTAATGGATGATCCGATACAGTACAAATTCACAGGGAACAGGAAACTCAAATGTCCATTCATAGTCCAGAAGCGTATATGGACTGGTCATTACAACATTGTCACAGATCATATCAATATTTGTAACATCTGTACATGTCAGTCCGCCAGGCATAGGCACATCACCGAAAACATTTTTGAATTCCTCAGTTATTGTGAACGGCTTCTTGCTGTGAAGCTTCTGTACATTTTCCAGATATTCTGTGAAAATTTTCTCAGCTTTTTCCTTTTCTCCCTTTCCCAGCAGATCATCCAGATATTCTGCAAGATTCTCCTGTTCCAGATACTCAAAATAAGCACAGTCTTCGCCTATCTCGCACTTGTTGCTCAGAAACGGAACTTCCCCATACATCTGATCAAGCTTCTGATTCCATTTTTTCATACGAAGAACATGTTCTTTTCCTTCCGGATACAGCCATTTTTTCTCCAGCCATCTTTTCCCATCTTCTTCCACAATGTCAGTGCGAATTGCGAAGGAACGGCTTCTTTCATTGGAATATTTACTGAAAATAATCTCTTTCATTTGTTTTCCTTCCTTTCCACAATCACCAGGAATGAATTGGAAAATTCCTGAAAAAGTCCTGCATCAGTGAGGGAATCGTATACTTTCCCCTCATTGAACAATTGTATTCTGTTACGGTCAAAATTACAGAAATTATCCCGAAGCTCGCCTTTCTTCGGCAGACGCTTGTCTGAATAAATAGTCATCGGGAATTTATAATCCGGATATGGATAATAGAAAGTGGTCTTAAATTCACCAGCCTGGTCAATAATATCAGACAGTTCCTTTCTGGAAAAAGTCCGCACACTTCTGGTATCCGGATAGTTCTCCAGTCCTTCAAAATATTTTCCCACATGATCTTCGGTGCAGCCGGCCCAGTATTTCAGACCAAGCCGGTTCTCAATCGCGATCACGATTCTGCCTCCCGGTGCCAGATGGCGGGCAATGCGTCGGAGCATTTCCACATAAGGCTGTGCTGTCCCGATATAGCCCTGGGAATATTCAAACACACCGATCAGGGTAATGTAATCATATTTCTCAGTAAGACTACTCTCCACATCTTGAAAATTTCCTACCATAATTTTCACATTATCGCATTCGCGATTTCGATATGCATTGATGGTGCTGCGCATTTTCGACAGATCGATACAGGTGACACTTTTGGCTTTTCGCGCGAGAACTCCTGTGATCGGTCCACAGCCGGACCCGATTTCCAGAACCTTCTGTTCTTTTGTGATAGGAAGCCACTCCAGAATATTCTGGCGAATATGTGAAAAATGATAAAGGACCGGCCAGCTGTTTCGTTCATAGATCAACTGGTTTAGTTCCTTCTCCTGATAATTTTTCGCAATTTCCAGAAGTTCTTCTTCCACAGGACCATCGCTGTACAGATCCTCGCCTGGGTAATATTCATAATCTAATGTTACGTTTCCGATTTTTTCCTGCATATTTTATTATTCCTCTATCCACACTTTGGAATTCATATCGTAGAATCCAACTGTATTTTTGGAAGAAACCACAGTTATGTTGCATGCATCATATAAACGATGGAATACGGTAAAATCTCCATTCCGATAACCGGTACATCCAAAGGAGAGAAGATATTCCCCGCCCTGCATATCCATTTTCTGCTCAAAAACCACTACACACTCATCCCCTGCGTCTGTGTGTTCCACATTCACACCTTCATACATAGTGTTGGTTCCTGTGATCTCAGTTCCCTGAATATTCTTGAACGTGAAAGCCATAATAGGCTGCTGAATGCTTTCATGAAAATGAATGCGCATTTTAATCTGAAATTTAGACCCCTTCTCGATCGTGTTGGTCTGAAGTCCCTTGGAATCCATTACAACGAAGTCTGTGATCTCAGCCTGTTTTTCCCCATACTCCAATGTGTTTGGGTTCACAAGGAATCCCTGTTTCCAGTCTTCTTTCTTTGTCTCTGAGCCTTCTGCCTGTTTCACCGGATCCTGATGTACCAGAAGCTGCTTATACATGTCTACCATAGCTTTAGGCGTGCCCTCGTCCAGCATGACACCCTGATTCAAAAGAATAACACGATCGCAGTATTTGGAAATGCTTCCCAGGTCGTGACTTACAAACAAAATAGTTTTGCCCTGTTTCTTAAATTCCTCGAACTTATGATAGCATTTCGCTTGAAAAAATACATCACCTACAGAAAGTGCTTCATCCACTACCAGGATCTCCGGATCTATGTTGATAGCCACAGCAAAGGCCAGGCGTACAAACATACCACTGGAGTAGGTCTTTACCGGCTGATGGATAAAATCACCAATATCAGCAAAACTGAGGATTTCATCCAGTCTTGCGTTGATTTCTTCTTCGGAAAAACCTAACATGGTACCATTCAGGAAAATATTTTCCATACCAGAATATTCCGGATTAAATCCGGCTCCCAGTTCCAGAAGAGCCGAAATTCTTCCATTTACGGTTACGGTTCCGGCTGTAGGAGCCAGTACACCGGTAATAATTTTCAGAATAGTGGATTTTCCGGAGCCGTTTGTTCCAATAATACCAACGCATTCTCCTTCTCCAATATCAAAACTAACATCCTTAAGTGCATAATGTTCTTTATACAGCTTCTTACGACTAAGCCCCAGAGAATCCTTCAGGCGGTCCAGTGGTCTGTTATAGAGCTTATACATCTTGGACAAATTTCTTATTTCAATGGCGTTTTTACTTTCCACGTTGTTTCCTTTCTTTTCTATCCGCTTTGTAACTGCCCAGTTCCTCTACAGTTCTGTACTTCATCGAACATGTCTCATGAGCCGTTACCTTTCCTCTTCGCTGAATACATTTCGATTCATAACTGCTTTTCTCCTATTTACAGAACATCTGCAAAATGAACCCGAAGCCGCTTAAAGATCCAGTTTCCAAACAGGAAGCAGCAAATGGCAAATATCCAGAAATATAATGTCCAGACTGGTCTTTCGAAGAACCAGCGCTTGATAATAAATGCGTCACGATATCCTGATACAATATAAAATACAGGATTCAGCTGAAGAATTTTGTATAGAAGGCTGTTGGCACCGATCATGCTCTCTGACACCCACATAATAGGAGTCAACCATACTCCAACCTGTAATCCGATACCAATAATCTGGTTCAGATCGCGGAAAAGGACTGCAATTGCGCTGGTAGCATAGCAAAGTCCCAACACAAGAAAAAAGACGCATGCACTATAATACAATATCTGAAGGTAGTACCAGTCAGGAAATCTTCCGTTACATATATAAAGAATAATTGCCAGTAGTACAAAAAAGCCATGTACAAATAAAGCGGAAATTATTTTTACCACTGGAAGGACGCTAATGTTGAACACTACCTTTTTTACAAGGTAATTATATTCCAGAAGCGAATTGGTACCTCCGGAAAGCGCATCAGAAAAGAAAAACCAGGGCACAATACCAGCTACCAGATAAAGCACAAAAGGGACTCCCAGTTCATCTGTGTTGGACCGGAACCCCACTGAAAATACAAACCAGTATACCAGAATTGTTACCACCGGCTGAACGAAAGCCCAGAAGGTTCCAAAATAAGAACCTGCATATCGGGTCTTGAAATCATTTTTTGCCAGTTTCATAACCAGCCGGCGGTTTTTATATAAATCCGCCGGCAGGGAAAAAATAGACTTAAGCATTTACAGTCTCCTATCTGTTAAGTTCCTTAAAGCTGCCCCATTTCTGATCCTTGTCAGAGAAGATCAGCTCCATACCTTCCGGAATCGGCCACTGTACATTGATGTCCGGATCATTCCAGATCAGACCGCCCTCATCGTTTGGATGATAAAAATCGGAGCATTTATAAGTAAACTCAGCATTCTCAGAAAGAACCAGGAAGCCATGTGCAAATCCTTTCGGAATAAAAAACTGTTTCTTATTCTCTGCTGAAAGAACAACTCCGTACCATTTTCCATAAGTTTTGGAGCCCTCTCTTAAATCTACAGCCACATCAAACACTTCTCCGTTTACTACGCGGACAAGTTTGTCCTGTGGATAATGAAGCTGGAAATGGAGACCGCGAAGAACACCATAACGTGAGCTGGACTGATTATCCTGTACGAATTCTACGTCAATTCCTGCCTCTTTGAAGTCATTGTAATTGTAAGTCTCCATAAAATAACCTCTAGAATCTCCAAATACGGTTGGCTCAATTACTTTTAATCCTTCAATATCATCACAATTTGTTACTTTAATTTTTCCCATTTTCTTTTCTCCTTATTTATCTTTCATTTTATATTCAGTCAAATTTACAGTCTTATCGACTTCTTAAAGCATGTTTGAAAAAGTTTTTCTGCAAAATGTGTGTCACAATTTATGGGAGATTTTTCAAACACGCTCTAATATACATGATTCCGTCTGATAAATCAAGATTATTGGTTGCGGTTACTGTTCATCCAATCTGTACTGTTTGGTACATACACCATTTTTGTTAAATACGGAAACGAGTCCATCTGCACTGGTCAGGCTCACGTTCTGCGCACGTACTCCTGCGCCAGCACCCGTTCCGCGGTAGAAATAATATTTTTTTCCTTTGATAGTGTACCAGCCCTTATAAGCCTTTCCATTTTTTCCAAAATAATAAGTATTCTTCCTGCCATTCTCTGTGAGGGTGATAAACTTGTTCTTTGCACGGTAACCTTTACTTCCAAAATAGTAAATGCTGCCGTTAGCTGCTACATATTTGTAATTCTTTTCCATGGCAAAGGATGTAGTGCTGAAATAATAATATTTCCTGCCCACCTTGCGCATACCTGTCAGGGCTTTGCCATCTGCTCCGAAATAGTAGGTCTTGCCTTTCTTTGTCACAACTTTATTTTCTACACGTACGCTGTTTTTGTCCACGTAATAAGCAGTGCCGTCTTTCTTGATCAGCTTGCTTTTATATAAGTGTCCGTCTACGGAACTAAAGCAGTAATACTTGCCATCAATTTCCAGCCAGCCTTTGGCCTTTTTATCATTTGTGTAGTAATATTTTCTGCCTTTAACAGTGGTCCAGCCATTCTTGTGAAGCTTGGGATCTGAATATAAAGGCTGTTTTGCAGGGGTATAGCCTTCCTGAGAATTCCATCTGGGAACAACCTTGGTTGTATAATCTACATAGCCAAAGTTCAGATCCACATTGTTCTCTTTGGGAACTCCACTGATCAGCTTCTTGGTACTGATCATACCTGAAACTTCATCACCAGCTGTGCACTGCCAGATGGTGTATTTGTATTTGCTGGCGCTCGGTGCAAGAATTGTATCTCCGTAGCTTGCAATCCAGACATCCAGACCGGAGCCTTCCAGAACGTTCCAGTCTACAAAATTATTATACCAATTCAGATTCATGTAGAGAATTGGTGTATATCCTGCCTTGCGAATCTCATCACAGAATGTGAGAGCTATCTGGGAAATTTCCTTTCTAGTCAAGGTTCCCAATGTAGCTTCATCTTCCAGGTCAAAAGCTACCGGATAGGAAACCTTATGTCCCTGCATCTGACGAATGGCCAGCTGCGCTTCAGCAAGTGCTTCTTTGTTTGTCTTGGCAAGACTGTATACATAAGTTCCCACCGGCACATCTGCTGCCTCTGCCTCAGTCATATTATAGTCATAATAATCATCCAGATGTCTGGTTCCATAGGAAATACGCACAAAGGCAAAATCCAGATCTTTCTTGGCTTCCTTCCAATTGATCTTTCCCTGCCATTCTGAGACATCCATGCCTCTGGTAATGGCTCCTTCTACTTTCTTTCCGCTTCCATTGTAGCAGACTCCGTCAATTTTGTGCCATGCCTTTGAGCTTGTCTTGGAAGAGGAATCTCCTACACTTGGTGCCAGATGCGCATCTGGTGAAACATTTTCAATATTATATGGCTTATTTCCTGCATTGGCACTTACATCTGCAGTTGGTCCTGCAATTATTGCAGTTCCAAGCATAGCTGTAAATAAACCGGCAGACAGCCATTTTTTCCATTTTCCCATATCTCCTCCTGATAAACAGTTTCAGGTTACGTTCCTTACCGGAACAGTAGTGTTTACCGTTTTCCCTTATTCGCTTGTTTCTTACAAGATGTTAAAAATGTGTTACTTTGTTATTATACAGTTTCCATTTTCAAATTTCAATGTTATTCTCCAAAACAGTAAAAAGGTGCCTTAAAATCATCAAATCTGATAATTTTAAGACACTCTTTTTGGCTTTTTATGTCGTTTTTTTTATCAACAAATATCTTTCAGAGTAAGCTATTAAGCTGCCGGATCGGTCGGATCGTAGTATCCGCCATTCTTAATTCCCCTCAGCGGTGTAATTGCGCGACGTCCCAGCGGTCCTTTGAATACCTCATCAGATTTATAGGTTCCATCGAAAATATAAATAGTGGAACCATTGCAGTTCTCATATACCCATTTTGCATCGGCAACACAGGTACGGATACAGCCATGGGAAGCCGGGCTTCCAAGCTTAAGATATGCACTAACCGGCAAATTATAGCTGTTTGCTGAGCCGCATGCAATAGAGTGGACGAAAATTCCGCCCTGACCAGCACCATCTACATGAGTACCATACTGCCCCCAGGACGGTCCCATAAGCGCCTGCCATCTGCTGTATCTTGTCAGTTTATATCTGCCTGTCGGAGTATCTGTTCCAGGATTGCCTACTGAAACACGAATGGTCTTAACCGGAATTGTACGGTTCGCATCTGCATAAATTGTCATAACACCATTTACACGATCCACTTCAACTGTATATCCTGATTTGTAAATATTTGTCACGTCATTGATTCGGTAACCATTTTTATCAAAGTAATACAGCTTGCCATCAATCCACTTGGATTCATTTTGCACAAAGCCCTTCTTATCCGGGTTAATGTAACGAACCAGATTCTGGGAATTGTCCACAACCACCCAGCCTGTAGTGAACTTACCAGTGGCATCTACATATCCGTATTTTTTGCCTTTCTTCACGAATGCATTCTTCACAAGACTCATATTCTTGAAGTAATACCAGTTTCCATCAATCTTCTGCCATCCGCTCTTGCGAAGTACACCCTTAGAGTCTGCAAAATATGTTTTTTTCTTGTAAATAAACATTTCATTCTTAACCATCTGCCCATTTCTAGTATTGGATGTAGATGGTTTAAAGAAATAGCTCTTGCCATTGATCACGGTAACTCCGCTGGCAAGTCTTCCGTCAGCTTTGAAATAATATCCGTTTCTCAGTGTATTGGCATAATGATTTCCTTTTTTATTGAACAGGAACCAGCCATAGAATTTCCCCTTAGAGGTGGTTACTTTCTGCCATCCGGTTTTCTTCACGATCCGGCCAGCAGTAGAACCAAAATAGTACATTCTGTTTCCAGCCCCAGGACAGCGATGCCATACCTTTTTCCAGGTTGCTCTTGCACCAGTTTCTGTTACATAATATTGTTTCTTTTTATAAGTGACAATACGATTCTTATAAATGCAGCCATTCTTATCTGTCAGATAATATTTGCCATCTGTGGCTTTCTTCATAGTCTTCTTAAGAAGATAGCCGTCCTTATCGATCAGATAGGAATTTTCCGCATCTTTACGTCCGTCAAGATCTGTTACAATAACGCCATGAACCATAAGCTGTCCAACCTTACTGCTGTCCAGTTCACCGGAATCATAATATTTCCACTGCTCACCAGCTGTTCCTGCAAAACTCTTCCATCCATCACGGTACATCTTTCCTGGAATTTCCTGATCTGTTTCTGCTGGCTGGAAGTAGTACTGTGCAGCTACTCCGTTTACGGTCAGTGTAACATCCCCTGTACGTGGTGTTCCATTCTCATCCAGACAATAATATTCATCATTGATCTTATAATATCCTGTATATGTATTATTTGCCTTGGCAGCTTCATCCAGCTGTGCAGTGGTTAATGCCTTACCATCTGCGCCATAATAATGGAAGTTTCTGCTTTCTTTGTTCCACAGCCAGTAATCCTTCTTCATCTGACCAAGTGTGGTCTTCCACGGAACCAGTGCAGCACCCTGTCCATTATACTCTGTATATGCCTGTGCACTATCGGAAGCTGTAAAATAGAATTCACCAACAGCCCCATTTGCACTCTCCGTTCCAGCTAAAGTCTTAATGCCAGTAACCAGAAATCCATTGGCATCAAACAGATAACTTCCTGTATGAACTGCTCCAGCCTCGTTTCTTGTAGTAATCTCTACAATTCCATCTGCCGCAGTATAATATTCAGCCTGAGCAGTTGTTCCTTCAGCCTCTACACTTTCCGTACCTGCTGCTTCGCCATCCTCCTGGACTTCATCAAAAGCCTGAATCTCATCAGAACCAGCCACATTCTGAGCCTCAGCAGCTGCACTTACAGCTGATTTCTTCTTGCGAAGCTTAAAACCATCAGCTGTCTGCTCCCATTCTTTCCAGTCAAATACTCCGTCTGAATTATCTGCCTGTACTTCCTGAGTCCCATCCAATGTGCCTTCAGGAACAGCTTCAAATCCATCTACCGGAGCAGTACTTCCATTCTCCTCCACTGTTTCACCTGAAGTAAAGCCATCGGAAAAACCATCTGTACTTTCTCCTGAATTTTCACTGTCTGTATGTTCTTCCTTGTCCTGGCTTTCCTGTGCCTGCTGCTCCTCAGCTGCTGCCGTATCCGCAGGTGCCTCTGTATCCTCAGACGGCTGTACTGCTTCTGCTCCGTCTTCTGTTTGCACATCTGCTGCCTGTTCAGATGTAAATCCAGATTCAAATCCGCTATCCAAAGCTGCGGCTGGAACTTCCAGACCCATGGACACACTTAACATAATCCCTAAAACTGCGGCTGCTACTCTCTTTTTCACTTTTATGCCTCCCTATTGTAACGTTGTAAATCTTATTCTCCTAAACCATTGTTGATAACAGTTACAAGATTTCTTAAAGCCTCTGTTTCGTCCTCGCCTTCGCAAAATATAGTAATCTCATCACCACATTTCACACACGCGCCCAGAACACTGAGCACGCTTTTGGCATTGGCAGACCCCTGACCATACTGAAATGTTATAAGAGATTTATATTTCATAGCTTCCTTACAAAGAATGCCTGCCGGTCGTAAATGAAGGCCGGAAGGATTGTTCACCCTTACTTTCTCACTTACCATAGTTTCTCTCCCTTATTGCTGCTGTTCTCTGGATCCATGGCAATATATTTCGCCAAACGTTATCCGTAAACAACAGCTCATTCATTATTAGTATCTGAATTGGAAACTTCTGATATAGTCACATCTGCAACCACATCATCCAGAAGTTCAAATCCCTTAGGCAGCTTCACAGTCACAGGGATCTGATAGCTTCCTACTTCCATATCCTTCAGATCAACAGAAGCTTTCACTTCGTCAAGATTAAAGTCATCAAGCTCTCCAGCTGTTGCTTTCACGCGGATTTCAATCTTATCTGTTCCAAATGTTACCAGAAGATTATCAGCAAGGTTATCTACCGTAACCTGATTGGAGGGAAGACCATATGAATGACTTCCAATAGGTAAAATACTTACCTTCACCCAAACGTCCTCACTGGTTCCGCTTGTCAGCTTCACATCCTCAGGAAGCACATCTTTCAGACTGACTTTCTTCTCAATATCAGTTGTCTCTCCTGTAATATCAATATCAGTACCGCCTATCCAGATCGTGTTGTCATTCTGCTTCAGAGTCTCCAATGCCTCATCTGTTCCCGCAATACTTACAGTATCCGGAACAGTAGTCACACTCTCCACCTGATAGCCATCTGCCGGCACACCTACATAGTCCGCACCAATATTAACGCCTGTGCGAATCTTCCAAAATTTAGTTGTAACAACAACTTTGGTATTATCTATGGTGAGATAAGCCATTCTTCCGGCAAGACTGTCCTGATTCTTATCAATAATATTCAGTTCTGCCTCTTCGGAAAAATCCTTTGTTCGGCCATCAACATCAACGGTCGCATTTACTTTATCAATTTTATTCACAAGAGATTTCGGACCTGTAATTTTAACTTTCTCCGGACTTGCAGTCTGGGAACCAACCTCGTAGCCCTTGCCCGGCTGGCTGGAACCGTAATTTACATTAACCAGAAACTCCTGTGTTACTTTTTCTTCCAGTCTGACACTGAGATACTGTGGTGTCACTTTAATATTCTCGGGGCTGATTCCTGGACAGGAGGCAGTGATCGGAACCATAACCGGATCTGTATCAAGGCTTCCTGCCTGCTGCAGATCTGCCGTCAATGTTATATTGGTCTGAGTAATCCTGGAAAGAAGTCTTCTCTCTCCTGTGATTGTAACCCTTATAGGATCCGGATCATCATCCTGCATACACATCATGTTGGCACTATCCACATAAGCCGTATTCTGAAGTTCTACATTTTCTCCGGCAATGGTGATACTTTTACTGGATACCGGATTGTCCACATTTACCACAATAAACCAGATCAGAAATCCAATGAAAACAGACATGATCTTCAAGGTAAAATTCCTAGTCAGCTTTGTCTTCTTCATGTCTCATTCTTCCTTTCAACAGATGACGCAGTTTACTGTTAGTTACAACCTTTTTATTCTGAGCCTTGATCAATGCAGATCTCAGTTCAGCACTGGTAAGACCTCTGCTGAGCTGTCCGTTCTGGGCCATGGACACCTGCCCGGTTTCTTCTGAAACAATAATTGTCAGGGAATCACTTACTTCACTAATTCCCACACCAGCTCTGTGTCTGGTTCCAAGCTGTTTGCTCAGCTCCATATTATCGGAAAGAGGCAGATAACAGGTAGCTGCTACAATTCGATTGCCACGCACCAGGACAGCGCCATCATGGAGTGGTGTATTATGTTCAAAAATATTGATCAAGAGCTGACTTGTAAGAACTGCATCCACATTGATTCCTGTGCGCTCATATTCACTTAAGCGGATATTCTGCTCAATGACGATCAATGCGCCAGTTCTTACTTCTCCCATGTCAAAACATGCCTTCACAAGCTCATTGATTGTTTTATCTGTAAACCTTTCCTGTACCTCTTTGCCGGCATCCAAAGGGAAAATAGAAGCCATAAACTTCTTCTGTCCCAGCTGCTCCAGCATTTTCCGAAGTTCTGGCTGGAAAATAACAACAACACTGGTAAGAAGTATAGTAGAAAGATTCTTAATGATCCAGAGGATCGTATTCATTTTCAACACATATGCAAATAAAATAAAAAGGAGTACTATCAGAATTCCCTTCAACAGAGTATAAGCGCGAGTAAACTTGATCCACACCATAAACTGATAGATAAAGAAGGAAATCAGGGCAATCTCCAGTATGTCTGTTACTCCCAGACTGGGCAGGGAGAGTTTTGACAAATATCCTGATAATCTGACTGCCATATCCTGCATAGTGTACTCCTTTCTTTGTTACCATTCACTGCCAAGCAGTAACCTTAAAGATCTTTAAGAGATTCTTCAAGCTTTTTTTCAAAATCAATATCCTTAGCAGCAGGTTTCTCTGCCTGTCTTGGCTTTCTGTCTGCTGCTGGAGAAGCTTTCTTTCTTTTAGGCTTCTCATCCTGTCGGAAGATTGGATTGGCATAAGTACCAGAGTTGTCCTCTGCCTTGCGCTCTTCACGAACAGGTTCTGCATTTATTTTCTTAATACTTCTCTCGGAAGTTGCAACAGAAGCCTTGGGAACTGCTTTTACATAATAGAAGTACTCATCATCCTCATACTCCAGACGCTCTGCACGGCTGTAATCTCCTCCAAATGCAAAGAACTCAAGCACAAGTGCCAGGAGAACAGCTGCAATCGTACAGATCAGAAGCGGAACCATTGCAACAGTTGCATTCAGGTTCATTCCAAAACTTCCAACAAGCATTATAAACACATAGGCAACACCGCCTGTAATAATCGATATCCTCCATGCATGATCAAAAGAGCGGGTACGGATCAGATGTACCAGAAGGATAACTGCTACAAAAGCAACAACTGCAATCCACATTCCCCAGTTCTGTACCAGACCGTCAGCCATGATCTGCAGCTTATCTGTCATCTCCAGATCCGGATTCACAAGAATTGTTGACTGTGATCTTAAAAAACGGATAAAATAATACATAACCACACCGCAGCCAGCCGGAATTGCAGATAAACTGCTCTCCATAAGTCCGCTTCCAATAGGAAGTAATGCCGGAAGGCTGAATGCAAAGGAAAGCGGTGTAAATACAAATGTTACATTCTGTTCACCACTGAACCTCAGGAAAAAGATCATCATCAGAAGGATCAGAACAAGCATAAATGCCGCAATTTCAATTCCAAGTGCATAACAGTGAACAAGGATCAGCACAAAACCAATATACATCATAGCGGAAGACGGCAAAATGGAACAGATCAATGCCAGGATCAGTACTAAAAATACATTATTCAGGCGAGACATATATCCCATATTCGCATTGATCCACAGGAAATAAACCAGTGCAAGAACAAACTTCATTACAGGCAGGATATACATTTCATACTGTCCGTATATTTCTTTTATTTTCTGCTTTAACTCAAGTAATGCTGTCATTTTCTATATCCTCCTGACATTTCACGTCCTGCGAATTTCTTTTCTTCACGAGTATAGATTTTCTCTAATTTCGTCAGCTGAGTGTAATACTGTTTTACACTCTTCTTCGCCTTATGGTACTTCACAGTGTACTGGATATATGTCAGCACAGAATATAATACCAATATCCCTATATATCCCCCCAGGACTACAACTCCAAGAGAGATCAGATCCATCTTGTGCACATTATCCAGCAGATATTCCAAATTATACGCTGCAATCACAGCCAGTATCAATCCATATCCAATTGTTACAAGAAAGAAATTCTTAATCAGCGCCAGACCAATATAGTCACTCCTGTAGTACTTGCTTACTGGAAGATACTTTCTGCCTTCCTGTTTCTCATATACAGCAAGCCGGTCCATTATCTTTACTTTTTCTTCGTTTATCATAAATGGCTCCTTATGCGTTTCTTTTAAAGCTGAAAAGCTATACTCATACAGGATGATTGTATCATATATCCCATGCCATGAAAAGCATTTTTTTACCTGTTGTTTCCAATACACAGCGTGAGAAAATATACATGGGATGCTCCCTTTTCCAGCAGAAGCTTTGCCAGCACATCCATGGTACTTCCAGTAGTATATACATCATCAATAAGCAAGATACGCATTCCTGCAGGATTTCCTACAACCTGAAAAGCTTTTTGAAGATTCTTCTTTCTTTCAGCCGCATCCAGTTTTTTCTGTGATCGGGTAGCATGGCACTTTTTTAGAATAGCAGTATCTACAGGAATCCCAGCATAACGGGACAGTTCTTTCGCCAGAAGTTCAGCTTGATTAAACCCTCTTATGCGCTGCTTTCTTCTATGAAGCGGAACCGGAATGATTATCTGCGGCTTCCATAATGCAAGCATATCTTTTCCGTAGATATACAATGCTTTTCCATAAAAGCGGCTGTATTCCTGACAACCAAAATATTTATATTTCATTATAGAGTATCTCATCCGGTCATCATAGAGAAAAATCCCGCGTCCCTGGTCAAAAGCGCCTGGATGGGCGCCGCAGTCCCTGCAGTATTCTTCATCTCCATTTACCGGTTTTCCGCATTTGTAACACCGTGGCCCCGATACAGGTCTTAAATCTCCGGCACAGTCCAGACAGATCAACTGATGGCTGTTCCTAAGAATCCTGTGACACAGAGGACACCGTCTTGGATACAACAGATCCAGAAAGTTCCTGTATCCTTGCCCAAAGAGAGCTGTAACGTTTCTGCTGCTTCTCATTGCGGATCATCTCCCCGAAAGTCTCCTCACTTCCAACTACAGTAACACATTTCCGGGCTCTTGTAACACCTGTATACAAAAGATTGCGGTTCATCAGCATCTTGGGGCCAGAAAGGAGCGGCAGAATAACTGCCGGATATTCTGAGCCCTGGGATTTATGTATGGTTATAGCATAGGCAAGTTCCAATTCTTCCAGCTGCTTAAAAGAATAGTCAGCGAAACGGCCATCCTCAAATTCCACAGTGGCAGTCTCTGCAAATTCATTGATTTCCTTCAGAATGCCAGTATCTCCATTAAATACGCCCACCCCTTCTTCTACAGGAATTCCGTATTTCCCCCGGACTTCCCATTCCAGCTGATAGTTGTTCCGAATCTGCATAACCTTGTCTCCCTCACGGAAAAGCCGGTCTCCAATTTCTTTCTCTTTTTTACCTGATTCTGGTGGATTCAGGTATCTCTGTAAGATCTGGTTCATCCTCTCTACGCCCAGAAGCCCCTTTCGCATTGGAGTCAGAACCTGTATTTCAAAAGGTCTTGCATCCACATACTTCGGCAGTTTCTCCTGAATCAGTGCGATGACCACGCGGATAATAATATCGGCATCATATCTCTTCAGGAAAAAGAAATCGCGGCTTTTGTTATCAAGGGAAACCTGCTCTCCGTTATGGATCTTGTGTGCATTTACTACAATATCACTGTGAGAGGCCTGCCTGAAAATTTTCTTCAGTTCTACTACTGGAAAAACGCCGCTTTGAATAATATCCCGCAGCACATTTCCAGGACCTACACTTGGCAGCTGGTTCTCATCTCCTACCAGAATGATCCTGGTTCCCGCAGTCACCGCAAGAAGCAGTGAATGCATAAGAAAAATATCCACCATAGACATCTCATCAATAATAATTACATCTGTATCCAGCGGATTCTCTGCATTCCGTTCAAAATGAACACCCTGAGACTCTCTGCCATCCTCATCCGGCACACCGTTCAATTCCAGAAGCCGATGTATTGTCTGTGCTTCATAACCTGTAGCTTCTGTCATTCGCTTGGCTGCGCGTCCTGTAGGTGCTGCCAGACGAAGAGTTGCGCCTTCGCCCTCGAAAAAACGAATAATTGCATTGATCGTGGTAGTTTTACCGGTACCTGGTCCTCCTGTAAGTACAAAAAGGCCATTTCCAGCAGCCTCTACAACAGCCTTCTTCTGCATTTCCTCCAAAACAGTACCTGTTTCTTTCTCAATCTGGGCAATTCTTCGCTCCATCATCTGCTCATTCTGTGGATAACGGATATTTAATTCAGTGAGCATTCTTGCTGTATTCAGTTCCAAGCGGTAATACTGGCTTGGATAAACCAGTACCTCTCTGTCATTCTCTTTTAAAACAACATTCCGGTCAATTGCCATATCCATCAGATGTTTCTCCATATAAGAAACATCTACCTGAAGCAGCTGGGAAGCTCTGTCAAACAGTTCGTCCTTCGGAAGATATACATGTCCTTCCCCTGAAGCTTGGAGAAGAGTATACATCATACCGCTGCGGATCCTGTAATCTGAATCTGCATGTATACCAATACGTGACGCAATGGTGTCTGCAATTTTAAAGCCAACTCCCGAGATATCATCTGCCAGACGATAGGGATTCTCCTGAAGCACACTGTATACGGACTGACCATATTTCTGATATATCTTTGCTCCAAGATTCAGGGAAATGCCATATTTCTGCAGAAACATCATGGCTTTTCGCATATCTGCCTTCTCAGTCACCTGTACTGCAATCTCTCTGGCTTTCTTCTCACTGATTCCCTTGACTTCCGCCAGCCTTTCCGGTTCTTCTTCCACTATTCTAAGGGTATCCTCGCCAAAACACCGCACAATTCTGGCAGCAAGTGCTGCACCTACCCCTTTAATCGCTCCGGAACCCAGATAACGTTCCATAGCCTGGGTGTCCTCTGGTGCCTTTTCCGCATAAGACTGGATATTAAATTGTCTGCCGTATATATGATGCTGGGAAAACTGTCCCTCAGCTTCAATGGTCACACCCTGTGTAACGTCAGGAAATGTTCCTACACAAGTCAGCTCTTCCTCTGAATCCGCGGTCTTAAGAACCATAACTGTATATCCATTTTCATCATTACGGAATATGACATGATCTATATAGCCTGTAACTTTCTCACTCATTTGTTCTTCTCCTGCCGCCAGCACTAACCAAAGGGCACTGCTAGAATGTGTTTGAAGAAGTATTCCCGCAATCTGCACGCCCCACTTTGCAGAAAGCCTTTTTCAAACACGCTCTAGAACGCAGTACCCTTTTCATTATAGTTTACATAATATTTTATCTTTTGCAAAACAGAATAGCCAAATTATATGTTACTGTTTACGCTTTTCAAAGCAATCAGATTATTCTTCCATCCTGGTAATTACTTCCGCATATTTACCGGTTCCCACCACAACCGCAGACATAGCATCCTGCACAGTCAGAGTGCTTACGCCGGTCTTCTGCTCAATGAGGGTGTCCATTCCATGGAGCAATGCTCCGCCACCTGTGAGAACAATTCCTCTGTCTACAATATCTGCAGCCAGTTCCGGCGGAGTTTTCTCAAGCACTCCGTGCACAGTCTCCACAATCTGATTGGTAGCATCCCTCAATGCAATACGGATTTCTTCTGAAGTCAGAGTTACAACCTTGGGAAGTCCGGTGATCACATTTCTGCCTTTTACCTCCAGCATCCGCGGAGATGCTTCCTGGCAGGCAGTTCCGATTTTTATTTTTATGTTCTCAGCGGCCTCTTCCCCAATAAAAAGGCTGTGATTTTTTCTCACATAGCTCATGATTGCCTGGTCGAAATTATCTCCGGCAACCTTTACGGAAGCAGACACAACAGAGCCAGCCATGGAAATCACGGCAACATCAGTGGTTCCGCCTCCTATATCCACGATCAGATTACCAAAAGGCTTCGTCACATCTACTCCGGCACCAATTGCAGCTGCAATCGGCTCTTCCACAAGAAACACTTCCCTTGCTCCGGCCTGATAAGTAGCTTCCTCTACTGCCTTTCTTTCAATCTCTGTGGTTCCGCTGGGGATACAGATACTGATTCTAGGCTTTCGAAAAGCATGGCGACCCATTGCCTTGGAAATGAAATACTTCAGCATCTTCTCCATAACCGTATAATCTACGATCACTCCCTGGCGGATTGGCCGGATTACTTCCATATTTGATGAAACATGTCCGGTCATCTGTCTGGCTTCCTCACCGATTGCTTTTATTTTCTCTGAGTTCTTATCATAAACCACTACAGACGGCTCACTGACTACCAGCCCCCGTCCAGTGGAATATACCTGACTGTTTCTGGTTCCCAGGTCAATTCCAATATCACTGGCAGGCATTAAATTCCCCTTTCTCTCAAAACACTTTATCACACTTTCTCTGCAAGAATTGTGCCGTAAATGATTACCATTCACATTCCGAACTGTAATCATAAACACCACATTCTGCAGATGTGACTTTATAATTGTCTCATAGATTTTTCATAATTAATAGTCTTCGTACCATTATAAACAAAAATGCTTCAATTGGAAAGAGGTTTATTATCAGAATCACTTCAAATATTTCGCAACATAACGTCCTGTATAAGAAGCTGGATTCTTCGCCACTTCTTCAGGTGTTCCCTTGGCAACAACTGTTCCCCCGCCATCTCCGCCTTCCGGTCCGATATCAATTATATAATCAGCGGTCTTGATCACGTCCAGATTGTGTTCAATTACAACAACCGTATTTCCACCATCCGAAAGTCGACGCAAAATCTCCACCAGTTTCTGAACATCTGCAAAATGCAATCCGGTGGTAGGCTCATCCAGAATATAAATAGTCTTACCTGTACTGCGCTTACTCAGCTCTGCAGCCAGCTTAATACGCTGTGCTTCTCCGCCGGAAAGAGTGGTGGAAGGCTGTCCGAGACGAATATAAGAAAGACCGACATCATATAAGGTCTCTATCTTCCTTCTGATGGATGGAACGTTCTCAAAGAACGTCATTGCCTCCTCAACTGTCATATTCAGTACATCGTAGATGCTCTTATCCTTATACTTCACTTCCAGAGTTTCCCGATTATAGCGCTTACCCTTGCAAACTTCACAAGGGACATAAACATCTGGCAGGAAGTGCATTTCAATTTTAATAATACCATCACCACTGCAGGCTTCACAGCGTCCGCCTTTTACATTAAAGCTGAAGCGCCCTTTCTTATACCCCTTTGCCTTGGCATCTGCTGTAGCAGCAAAAAGATCTCTGATCTGGTCAAACACGCCTGTATAAGTAGCAGGATTAGATCTTGGTGTACGGCCAATTGGAGACTGGTCAATGGCAATTACCTTATCCAACTGGTCTATTCCAATAATTTCATCATGCTTTCCCGGGATCACGCGGGCCCTGTTCAGATCCCTTGCAAGATGTTTGTAAAGGATTTCATTGATCAGAGAACTCTTTCCTGACCCGGAAACACCTGTAATGCAGGTCATAATTCCAAGAGGAATATCCACGTCTATATGTTTGAGATTATTCTCTGCCGCCCCCTTAACAGTCAGATAACCGGTAGGTTCCTTTCGTACTTCCGGAACCGGGATTTTCAGTTTTCCGCTGAGATATGCTCCTGTAATGGACTTCGGATTCTGCATAAGTTCCTCAGCAGTGCCCATTCCAACAAGCTGTCCACCATGTTCTCCTGCGCCGGGTCCGATATCTACAATACAGTCCGCTGCGCGCATGGTATCCTCATCATGTTCAACCACTATAAGACTGTTTCCCAGGTCTCTTAAGTGCATCAAAGCACCAAGAAGTTTATCATTATCCCTCTGATGCAGACCAATACTTGGCTCATCCAGAATATAGGCAACCCCGACAAGGCCGGAACCGATCTGGGTAGCAAGACGGATTCTCTGTGCCTCTCCGCCAGACAGAGTACCAGTGGCACGTGCCAGGGAAAGGTACTCCAGACCTACATCTGCCAGGAACCCCACTCTGGCTCTGATCTCCTTTAGTATCTGCTTTCCAATAAGCTGCTGCTGCGGAGACAGCTGCATTTCTGCCAGAAATCTCTTCAGTTTATCAATGGACATATTGGTAATTTCATAAATATTCTTATCCGCTACCGTAACCGCAAGTGACTCCTTCTTCAGTCGCTGACCCTTACATGCTTTACATGGAGTGATCTGCATAAAGCTCTCGTATTCCTGTTTCATAGATTCAGAGCCAGTCTCTTTATAGCGCTGTTCCACATTCCTTATAAGGCCTGGAAAAGCCACATCATAAACACCCTCTCCGCGCTGTCCCTTATAATAAACCTTCACAGAATGTCCGCCTGTGCCGTATAGAATAATATCCTGTATCTTCTTGGGATAATCTTTAAAAGGTGTATCCAGATCAAAACCGTATTCCCTGCAAAGGGCATTCAGAATAGCATTGGTAAAACTGCTCTTATCTGTGCAAGACTGCCAGCCCATCACTACAATAGCCCCTTCAGAAATGCTCAGAGACTTATCCGGGATCATAAGATCCGGGTCAAATTCCATCTTATAACCAAGGCCAAGACACTCCGGGCAGGCCCCAAATGGGTTATTAAATGAAAAACTTCTTGGCTCGATCTCATCAATACTGACTCCACAATCCGGACAGGAAAAGCTCTGGCTGAAATTCATATAATCTCCGTCCATTGTATCCACCACAGCCAATCCGTCAGCCAGATTCAATACTGTCTCAAGAGAATCTGTAAGTCTTTTCTCAATTCCAGGCTTCACGATCAGACGGTCTACAATAATGGCAATCGTATGTTTAATATTCTTATCCAGGGTAATCTCCTCAGAAAGTTCATACACATTTCCATCGATTTCCGCACGTACATAACCGCTGCGTCTGGCCTGATCCAGTAATTTCGCATGGGTACCCTTGCGTCCTCGTACTACCGGTGCAAGAAGCTGGATCTTGGTGCGCTCCGGCAATTCCATAATCTGATCCACCATCTGGTCTACTGTCTGCTTGGCGATCACCTTGCCGCATTTCGGACAATGTGGAATACCAACACGGGCGTATAAAAGACGGAAATAATCATAAATTTCTGTCACCGTTCCTACTGTGGATCTGGGATTGCGGTTAGTAGACTTCTGGTCAATAGAAATAGCCGGTGGAAGTCCCTCTATGCTCTCCACATCTGGCTTCTCCATCTGGCCAAGGAACTGTCTGGCATAGGAAGACAGAGATTCCATATATCTTCTCTGCCCTTCTGCATAGATCGTATCAAATGCCAGTGAAGACTTTCCTGATCCGCTTAAGCCGGTAAGAACTACAAACTTATCTCTGGGAATATCCACACTGAGATTCTTCAGGTTATTCTCATTGGCTCCTCTGATTCTGATAAACTGTTTCTTATTCTCTGCTGCCATCTGTTCCTCCATTTCTTAACCGGAAAGCACCGGCTGTAACTCCCTGTATCCTGATCTGATCCGGAATCCTCCGGCTCAGACATTTCTTAATGTGTTCTTCAAGAATATCACAAGAACATTTGTTCGTCAACCATTTCTAAATTCTTTTTTCACCAAAACTTACAGCAAAAAATCTGCCATCACTGCATTACTCACATGAACGCCTTCTCTTGATAAAAATATCCTGCCGCTTTCTTCCAACAGCAGTCCCTGTTTCTTATATTTTTTCAGAACTTCTCCATATATATTCTCTATTACAGTGCCGAAATACTCCTGAAATTCCTTTTTGGACACACCCTGTGTCATACGAAGTCCAAGAAACATAAACTCTGCCATCTCATCTTCTCTTGTAAGAAGTTCCCTGTTTTTTCGAATTTTTTCTGGTGCACTGCTGTTTTTCAGATATTCCTGCATATCGGAAGTATTGGAAAAACGTTCCTTTCCCAATAAGGAAGCCGCTCCAAGCCCAAGCCCCAGATAATCCTTTCTCTGCCAGTATCCTTCATTATGTCTGCATTCACACCCTGCTTTTGCATAGTTGGAAATCTCATACTGATGATAGCCATACTCTTTCAGAACTACAGCAACATCTTCATACATGCGGTACTCCGTATCTTCATCAGGCAAATCCAGCTTTTTTCTGGAAAAAGGGGTGCCCTCTTCAATAATAAGACTGTATGCCGAAATGTGCTCCGGGCCAAGTGCCGCCACCATCCGAAGGTTCTCTATCCAACCTTCATAACACTGTCCCGGAATGGCAAACATCAGATCCACATTTATATTGGAAAAGCCAGCCTCTCTTGCCATCTGAAAGCTTTCCAGAAACTGTGCATAATTATGAATTCTTCCAAGCATAGCCAGTTCCTTATTGTTTGGCGACTGTAAGCCAATGCTGATCCGGTTAATTCCGTATTTTCTGTAAATAGAAAGTTTCTCAGGCGTCAATGTTCCAGGATTTGCTTCAATCGTTACCTCCGCATCCGCCGAAAACAAAAAATAATCTCTCAGCCCCTGTAAAAGCTTTTCCATTACATCACATTCCGGCACAGAAGGTGTTCCCCCGCCAATGAAAACTGTATCTACCGGACGTTTTTTCAGATTCTTTGAAACCGTCTCCATTTCCCGTAAAAGTGCATAAATATAAGCTTCCTGCCCGGCCCTGGTAGAGGGACCTGACAGGAAGTCACAATAATCACATTTCTTTATGCAAAACGGGATGTGAAGGTACAATTCCAAACCATTCTTCTTTGTTCCCATTCTGATTTTCTCCACATTGTTTATTTTCTTCTGTTTACAATGCTGTTTCTGTAAAATTAATCTCCACTACCGGTCTCAGTTTCTTCATCTGTTGAATTTCCAGTAGCATCACTGCCGCTGTCAGACGAATCTGCAGCAGTCTGCTCTTCTGAAGAGCCGCTCTTACTGCTGCCTGCAGCCTTTCCCTCTTCTTTTTGAACCAGATACTCATTCACCATAGTCACGCTTCCGCTTTGCGCTACCGCATCTTTATTTACCTGGCGAGGTACCGGCGTAGGTGTTGCTGTAGGGATCGGCGTGATCTTCATTACGCCCTGCGACTCTGCGTCTGGTGCTTTCACCGTTTTCTTCCCACATGCACAGCTGCCTGCAAAAATTACGATCACCAGCAGGATCACTGTCAAAATCCCGCCCTTGATCCACTGTTCCCTGTCTTTTTTATAACTTCTCTTTATTCTTCTTATCAAAATACGTATCTTAGCTTTCATCGGATACCTCCGCGTCTGATGCCAGCTGGCATATATCTTATGTCAATCAGTCACACTCAGACACCTTTATTTGTTGCTTTTCACCACAGGATTGACAACAATTAATTTTCATCCAGTTTCAGTACGCTCATAAATGCTTTCTGCGGAATCTCTACGTTTCCAACCTGGCGCATTCTCTTCTTACCTTCCTTCTGTTTTTCCAGAAGTTTCTTCTTACGAGAAATATCACCGCCGTAGCACTTGGCAAGAACATCTTTACGCATAGCCTTAACCGTCTCTCTGGCAATGATTTTGCTTCCGATTGCGGCCTGGATTGGAATTTCAAAGAGCTGACGCGGAATCTCATCTTTCAGCTTCTCGCACATCTTGCGGCCTCTTTCATAAGAAGTATCTGCATGCACAATAAAAGAAAGGGCATCCACTTCTTCTTTATTTACCAGAATATCCAGTTTCACAAGCTCACTTCTCTCATAACCACAAAGTTCGTAATCCAGAGACGCATATCCTCTGGAACGAGATTTCAGGGCATCAAAGAAATCGTAAATAATCTCATTCAATGGAAGCTTATATTTCAGAAGAGCTCGTGTCTCTTCCATATATTCCATGCCAAGATACTGACCACGGCGCTCCTGGCAAAGATCCATAATGGCACCGATAAATTCTGTAGTTACCATAATCTCAGCATTCACGATTGGCTCTTCCATATATTCGATCTCAGATGGATCTGGAAGATTGGTCGGATTTGTCAGATCAATCACTTCGCCGTTTGTCTTGTGTACTTTGTAAATAACGCTTGGAGCTGTAGTAACAAGATCCAGGTCATATTCACGTTCCAGACGTTCCTGAATGATTTCCAGATGAAGCAATCCAAGAAATCCGCAGCGGAAACCAAATCCAAGAGCAACAGATGTCTCCGGCTCATAGAATAAAGAGGCGTCATTTAACTGCAGTTTCTCCAAAGCATCACGAAGATCCCCGTATTTCGCTCCGTCAGCCGGATAAAGGCCGCAGTAAACCATTGGATTTACTTTCTTATATCCAGGCAAAGCCTCCTCACATGGACGGTTATTGTCCGTAATAGTATCACCAACACGAGTGTCTCTTACGTTCTTAATGCTGGCGGTAATATAACCTACCATTCCAGCTGTCAGTTCCTCACATGGAATAAACTGCCCAGCTCCAAAATACCCAACTTCCACAACTTCTGCCACAAATCCAGTGGCCATCATACGGATGGTTGTGCCTTTGCGGACTTTTCCATCTACCATTCGGCAGAAAACAATGGCACCCTTATAAGAATCATAAATGGAGTCAAAAATAAGCGCCTTCAGCGGTGCATCCGGATTTCCTGCAGGTGCCGGGATCTTAGCCACTACCTGCTCCAGAACCTGATCTACATTCAGACCTGTTTTTGCAGAAATCTGCGGTGCGTCCTGGGCTTCAAGTCCAATCACATCCTCAATTTCATTGATAACACGCTCTGGCTCTGCACTTGGAAGATCAACCTTATTGATTACTGGAATAACCTCAAGATCATGATCCAGTGCCATATAAACATTTGCCAGCGTCTGCGCTTCAATTCCCTGTGCAGCGTCAACTACAAGGATGGCACCGTCGCAGGCTGCAAGGCTTCGTGAAACTTCATAGTTAAAATCCACATGTCCAGGTGTATCGATCAGATTGAAAATATACTCTTCTCCATCTTTTCCATGATATACCGTGCGGACAGCCTGGGATTTGATGGTAATTCCACGTTCTCTCTCCAGTTCCATATTATCCAGAACCTGGGCCTGCATTTCCCTCTCAGTCAAAAGTCCTGTCATCTCTATAATTCTGTCGGCCAGTGTAGATTTACCGTGGTCAATATGTGCAATAATACAAAAATTTCGAATTTTACTCTGGTCTGTCATTCCAGACATTCCTCCTCTGGTTATGCTTTACTGTTTATTCTATCAAGAGATTATAGCACAGATTAAATCTGTTTGTCACTTCCTTTTATATGGTTCCTGTTCACTCCGTTCACAGTAACATTCTTGACGGGATAAATTATATTATTTTTATCCTGTTCCGCAGCCCTTTAACACTCTGTTCAAAATGTCTGCAAAGGGTTCCATGGCGTTTTTTACTTCCTGCACCGTATTTGTCTGGGCACCGGCTTCCAGAAGCAGGGCTCTTTTTCGTAAATGAAGATTGTAGCGCAAGCCCGCCAGGTAAATCCCTCTGTAAAAATCAGGATAATACAACGCCGCCTGATATTCCAGCTGAAAAGAAAAAGCAAGATTGTCCTGTATGTAAGGATTTGGCAAATAAGAAACCTTCCCCTGGTCATTCGTGTAGCTAAGGCCATTATAAAAAAGAATCTGCGCAGTATCTTTTCCGTTTATTTCAGTTACCAGCCGTCTGTCTTCATCGATGCCATCTCTGTGCAGATCAATAACCACCTCCACAGACGGATTTTCTTCCAAAACCTTTTCTACGTAATCACAAGCATAATTATAGGCCTTATTCCGATCCAGTTCTCCGCTCATCATATCAAAAGCTTCTTTTATATGGATCACCTGATAACCATATTTTTCTGACAGCAAACTGGTCAGATAATTTCCAACACCCACAATCGTATCTTCCTCTTCTCCTTCCCTGGAATCGGAAAACGTTTCCTGGGAGTGACTGTGATAAATAAGAATCTGCGGCTCCAACGGTCCATGACTCAAGGAAAAATCCTCTGCCAGAAATTCAGCAGCATTTATTTTTACGGCAGATGCATCTGTGTTCTCATCTACAATGTAAAAATTGTTCATTAGATAATCGTAATCCGACAGCTTGTCTCTGGACAGATCCAGAATTGGATGCGGGAGAACGATGTTAGACTGAGGAAGGGTATTTGCAGGCTGAGTTTCTGAATTTAAGTGATTTTCACTATTTTCTATGATTTCTGACATCTCAGAGTTATCTTTATTTTCTATTTTATCTGTATTATTTATTTTTTTACTTTCCTCAGAAACACTGCTGTTTTTTTCCAGATTGGCTTCCTTGGATTTCTTTGCATTTTCCTCTCGCAAATTACGCTCATTCTCTGCAACTTCTTCTAAATATGCTCCATTTCTCTTCTCAATCTCAGCCAGAGTTTCCCCATCCATTTCCATCCAAGTTTCCTGTGCTTTTTCCTCTGTAAAATAATAGAACGGAAACTGCCTGTACACATTATGCACAATTTCCCGCATGGAAAAAGGTCCTGGCAGCATAGCCAGAACCGCAAAAAAACACAGACAAAGAAACACGCAGAAAACCTTCTGGACTTTTGTCACGAAATCACCTCTTTAAGGTTATCCTATGACAGATTTTTCCTCCGTATGTTTCTTTTTTTAGGCTAACTTTCCATATTTTCAGTATTTTTCCACAGCTCACCACCTTTACATCAGCTTCATGCGCCAGAGCGTGTTTGAAAAATCATTCCCGCAATCTGCACGCCCACTTTGCTGAAGATTTCACCCGAATTCGGTTGCCGTAGCCCGCTACGATGCCCTCATCTAGGCAAAATCTCCCACAAATTGTGACGCACATCTTGCAGAAAGCCTTTTTCAAACACGCTCTAATAGATCTCTGCAAAAGTCATATTTAATCCTTCTGAAATCGTAAAACTCAGATATTTTATGGTCTCGTCCACATCTTTCGGCGTCACAAACATTCCATGAAGATGTGGGGAAATCATTTCTTCCAAAAATTCTTTCTGTTCGGCCTCGTCCAGTGTCTCAAGCAAATGAGCCATAGAATCATGAACAATAGTCGCCGCATCCACCACCGTAGGCACTCCGATCCCAATCACTTTTACATTCAGATTTTCTTCTGTAAGACCATTTCTGTGGTTTCCCACCCCTGATCCCGGAGTAATTCCTGTATCCGTGATTTGAATGGTCCGATTAAGGCGCCTGGTATTTCTTGCGGCAAGAGCATCCACAGCGATCACTACATCTGGCCGTGTTATTTCCACCACGCCCTCCACGATTTCCGAAGTTTCCATTCCAGTCTGCCCCATTACTCCTGGAACAATTCCGCTGATTGCATGAAGAATCTGCTTTTCTGTACTTTTCAGTCCATACTCGCGGATCAGATGGCGTGTCATATGAAGATTCCCAATTACTTCCGGTCCCAATGAATCCGCCGTAATACCCGGATTTCCAAGCCCAACAATAAGCACGGACTTTTCCTTTTCCAGACCGATCAGCTGGCGTAAATGTCTGGAAAGTTCTTCAGACACTTCCCTGTGATAGTCCTCATCTGGCGCTGAAAGCCCTTCCGATTCAATTGTAATATATGTCCCCTGAGGCCTCCCCATCGCCCTGGCACCATTTTCCGTGGTTATTTTCACCACAGTGGTTCGAATGTCTTTTTCCTCATTATAATCTTCCTGAACCTCCACCCCGCGCACTTCTACATTGTCCTCTGTAAAGCGTTCTCTTGCCTCTACCGCCAAATCGGTTCTGATCTTATAAGTTCCCAGCATATCAGTTCCTCCATACTTTCCCAAATTCTCCCATATCACCGGCTCCGCCCTGCTGTTTTCTATGTGCAAAATGTATTTCTCATTGCAATTCATACCTTTCACAGCCACACCTTTCGATTTTTATATAATCTCCCCACTTTTTTGCAAAAATATGTATGTCAAGCATTTTTGTAAAAATATGTATTGACAATCCAAGGTAATTATTATAAACTATATAAGCATGTTCATAGGAACGCCCGTGTCTGTTCTTATGATGCAAAAAATTAATCATCATTCACGAATTGGAGGTGTACGAATTGGCTAACATCAAATCTGCAAAAAAGAGAATTTTAGTTAACAGAACAAAAGCTGCGAGAAACAAATCCATCCGTTCTGCTGTTAAGACTTCCATCAGAAAAGTTGACGCGGCAGTAGCAAACAACGATAAGGCAGCAGCAGAGGTTGCATTAAAAGAGGCTATCTCTACAATCAGCAAAGCAACTTCCAAAGGTGTTTATCACAAAAACAACTGCGCAAGAAAAGTTTCCCGTTTATCCAAAGCCGTTAACAGCATTGGCTAATAGATATCTGAATTTTTAGTTATAAGCTTATAAGTGAAAATTAAGGCAGTCGAACCGTCATCGACTGCCTTTTTTCTGTATTTTTTTGCATTCCTGTTCAGCCCACTGCCTATTTTTGCAAACATCATAGCCTACACCAAAACGTCATCTTCTGGCTGAACTATACTTCACGATCAGTAATTCCACACTAAGCACATCCTGCAATCTGCCTGTCTTCACAGCTTCCTCTGCATCCACAAAATCCGTCACTGCCTGACGAAGTTCACTGATTCTATAGGATCTTGCACAGACTGCAATATTTTTCACCACAAAAGACGGCACTCCCAGTCTTGATGCCATCACCGGCTGAGGGATTCCTTCTTCTGCATATTCTTTTACCAGAAGCAGCTGGCGAAACTGTTTCGCCAAAAGAAAAAGAATTCTCATCGGGGGCTCCTTCAGCGTGAGAAGATCATAATACAGATCCAATGCTCTCTTCTGATTTTTCTCCGTTACTGCCCGGACCATATCAAAAATCTTATTCTGGGTCTGAGTGGTACAAACCTGCTGAATATCCTCTCCCGTTACCACATCCCGGTCACCGGTATAGGAAATTATCTTTTCCAGTTCCATCCGCAGGTTTCCCATGTCCACGCCAGTCATGGTAAGAAGGAGTTCCATATCCCGCTGGGTGATCATCTTGCCTTCTTTTTTCAAAAGCCCGGCAGCCCAGCGCATTAGCGTTTTCTCATCCTGCTGCACAAATTCTCCGATTCTACCTGCTGCCTTTACGGCTTTATACATACGGTTTCTTTTATCTACCTCATTTTCTACAAAAATAAGGCAAAGATAGTCTGGCAGTTCTTTCATATAATCAGCCAGTTCATCACATTTATTCTTAAAAAAGCCGGTATCTTCCAACAAAACCACCCTACGGTCTGCAAAAAAAGGCATGGTCTCACAAAGGTCGATCAGTTCCTTCACATCAATGTTCCGACCCTCATAATGATTAAAATTCATGGTGTCATCTTCTGGATTCAGCGTCTGCACCAGTTTATGTTTATACTGCTGTTTCAGGTAAGCTTCCTCACCATACAGCAAATACGCCTGTTTAAAATTGCCCGTCTTTATATCTTCCTGGATATTCTTCAAAATATACGCTCCTGTCATCTTCTTGTCGGTCAGGACATTCCCCAAAGGTTACTATTCACGATCTAACCAGTAGCCCCCCAGACTCTTTCAGCCAGGGTGATAGAGCTGTACCCGACATTCTACTAAACCATACCACAAATTGTGTCTTTATAAAAGTGCCTTTTTCGCTCTACATACTATTTCCCTTTTCCAAAAATTTCTTAATCCTTATCCCCTCTTTCTCCCAGCAAACTTTCACAGCACCGCTCTCCATAGTAAAACTGGTCTGGCACCCGGTTTCTTCCAGGCGTTTCGTAATTTCCGGTGACGGGTGGCCATAGGTATTGGTAGAAGAGCAGGAAATCACAGCATATTCCGGGCGCACTGTATCAAGAAACTGTTGACAGGTAGAGTAATGGGAGCCATGGTGTCCCACCTTCAAAAAGTCCACATCTTCCAACAGTCCCAATTCCAGCAATTTCTTTTCCGTTTCTTCCCCGATATCACCTGTCAAAAGGCCAAGAAACTCCTCATATTTTACTTTAATCACCATACCATCTTCATTTACGTCTGCGCCAGAAGCGCTGACAGCAGGAGCAATTATCTGCAATTGCAATTTACCTGCATTCAGGCAGTCTCCTTCCTTCAGGGTTCTCACTGGAATTCCGGCCGCTTTTGCTGTCTGTTTCAGTTTTTCCCATGCAGCAGGAGGATTTTCCCACTCAGGCAGATACAAGCATCCCAATTTTACTGAATTCAGTTTTTTTACAGCCATCTCCAATATTTCCTGTACACCACTGATATGATCCTGATCTGTATGAGATATAAAAATTCCATCAATCTGAGAAATCCCCTGATTCTTCAGATACGGTAAAACCTGATATTGTCCCACACCTGATTTGTTTGTGCTTCCACCATCCACCAGAAAGCAATTCCCTTCCGGCGTCCGCAGCACAAGCCCGTCGCCCTGTCCCACATCCAGACAGCTGACAGAAAATGGTTCCGGCTCACGCCATATAAGAATAGACATGGCAAGGCATACAACTACGAAAGCAATTATTTTTCTCTCCCTCTTCCCTTTCTGTGTAAGTATCCAGACTGCTCCTGCAAACAAAATATAATATACAGCCACCTGCCACAGCTTTGGTTGTCCTGTGATCCAGATACCAAAAGGCAGATTCCCAGATAGTTTACATAACTCTTCATAAATTCCAGCAAGAACCTTTCCAGGCAAAATCACAACACGCCCAACGGAAAAGCTTACACACCCTGCAAGCAATCCAGTAACTCCGCTTCCCAGAACAATTCCTACTGTAGGAAGCACCAGCAAATTTAAAAAAATTCCAACCAGTGAAACTTCTCCGAAAAAATATAAGGAAACAGGAAGCATGGTCAGCTGTATTCCTATAGATGCGCCTAAAGCCAGATTTGCTTTGCAAAAACCTCCGGCAAATTTTTCATATATTTGCCCTGTATGTTTTCCTAAAATCATACAGCAAATATTTTTAAACTTTTTTCCAGCATGTCTTTTCCATGCACTCTTTTTTCTCCGCACATTTTCCCCTTTTTCAATACGGGATAAATCCATACTCTTTGTTAATGCAGGAACCACTACGCCAGCTCCTGCTACCGCGCTAAATGACAAAAGGAACCCACTGTTATATAAATATGCTCCTGAATCTCCAAGAATTAACATAGCCGAAACAGCCAGCGCCGTTGGCAGATCATAAATCCTTCCGGTTATTTTCGCCCCTACAGATATCAAAAACATACAGACTGCACGCATAGTAGACACACTTCCACCAGTCATCACGCCGTATTGAAGCAAAATCAGCAGGGCAATTATCCCAGACGGCCAGATTCCCATTCCAGTCTTCATCAGAAGATTATAAATTCCCATCCCAATCACACTGATATGCAGCCCCGAAATTGCCAGAACATGCACAATACCAGCCATCTGGTAGCGAAGCTTTACTTCCTCATCCAGACTGCTTTTATCCCCGAGAACAATTGCCTGAAAAACCCCGGCTTCTTTTCCACCAATTCCATTCAGAACTTTACTGAGATATTTCCTTAGATCATTCATACCTTGTCGATAAGCAGAATAATTTTCCGATTTTTTTAACAATTCCGCCTTTTTCATAAAATAGAAAATATGCTGGCTGGCATAATACTGTCTGGCATCAAATTCTCCTGGATTTCGCATCTCACCTACTCTCTCCAGATTTCCAGACACCAAAACAACAGTTCCTGCCGGAACATCTTCTTTTTTCTTTAAAAATACTTTTACATTTTCAATAGATATTTTCTTCGGTTGATTTTCCTTTGATTGATTCTTCTTTGGTTGATAAATCAGATATGTATTGCTAAGATAAACAGATTGTGAAAATTCATTTTCTGTGGTCTGTGTCACTTCTCCGCAGATTGTGACCTTGGGATGTTCCCGGATCCAGGAGTCCACATTTTCCGGAACAGGATTTCCTCTGATCAGTGGAAATCCTGCCCGGTCGGCCACACACATAAGGAGCATCAAGACCAGACACACCATGCAAAGCGGTCTTTTCGTCATTTATAAACTCCTTTAGTATTTCATTTTATAAGCGTTATTGATTGATTTTTTCAAACACGCTCTAATTCTCTTTCAGGATCAGATCTGTATTTTTACTGAAAAGACTGTACAAAGATGTTCCATCACTTAACTTAGCCTCTGTATCACCTTCGATTGAAATCTGCACTTTATCAGCAGATGTCGTATCCAGAAGAGAATTTACCACGGAATAGATCATGGTGTTCACCGGGATATCAATTCCTGAATCTGAAAAAGCGGAACTAAAATCCACATAGCACACATTATCAGACACCTCTATTCCCAGAATATCCGTATTCTGCGGAATTGTTGGATAATGCCCTTTCACCATCGGTCCTTTGGCAAGCTGTTCCAGTATTACTCTCTCTCTTGGCAGAATTCTCTTATAATATACATTTCTCTGTTCTGCCACAAGATGCTCTCCTGTCTTGTCTGTAAAATACAGAGTAAAAGTATCATACCGATACGCATCTTTATCAGAGCCCCACATTTCTACAAAAGTGTTGCCATCAAGCAAGCCTACAGCCTGTCCCTTGGAATCGGTAAGCTCCTGATTTCCTATAAAAATCTTTATGCCGGTGATTCCTGGAATCTGAAGAAAAGTTCTTGCCACACCTGCGCGCACCAGAATCTCCCTGGTTCGGGAAATATTACTGTAATCAGCATTAAACTCCAATTCCAGAAGGGATTCATTTAAGCGGTAAGTCACCAGCTGAACTCCTGCTGGAAGCAAAGGCAGGTTCTCTCCGCTGCTCTCCTGTCCATTCAGGATTCCCATTAAATCCTGGAGCATAAATTCTGCACTTTCCTGCTCCGGATAATATCTTGTCTTTGTTACTTTCGTTTCATCTTTGTTCAAGTAATATAGATAGTACTGATTGCTGACACTTTCAGTCTTCTCTCCCTGGCTTTCCACCGAGCATCCGGTAAGAAGGCCAATGATCAGAACCAGAGCCATCGCTGTACTCAACAATTTCTTCATCTGGCACCTCCTACGGAATATATGATAAAGGAATGCGGACAGTAAAGGTAGTTCCCTCGCCTTCCTTACTTGCCACCTGAATAGTTCCATGATGCATGGTCACAGCACTTCTGGTAATCGCAAGTCCAAGACCTGTGCCGCCAATTTCTTTGGAATGGGATTTGTCCACACGGTAAAAACGTTCAAAAATTCTTCCGATGGACTCCTCCGGAATGCCCATTCCGGAATCTGCAACCTTCACATAGAAATATTTATGGTCAGCGTCAAGGGTTACACGAACCCAGCCATCATCCACATTGTATTTAATACCATTCTCAACCAGATTGCTCACGGCAAGAGTAAACTTTACCTCATCCACATCTGCTTCAACAGGGCGGAAACTGTCCAGGATCAGATCAATGTGCCTCTTATCTGCAATTGGACGGAGTCTCTTCAGGATATCCTCCAGAAGCTGATTGATATTCAGGTGCTCCACATTCAGATCAGCTGCTTTCTTATCCATTTTTACAAGAGAAAGCAGGTCTGTGATGATCTTATTCTCCCGATCAATCTCTGCAGTGATATCGCCCATAAACTCCTGATACAGCTCCTCCGGCACCCCTTCCTGGCCCACCAGTGAATCGGCAAGTACCTTCATGGAGGTAAGCGGTGTCTTCAGCTCATGGGACACATTGGAAACAAACTCATTTCTGGACTCATCCAGAATCTTCATTCTGGAAAGCATTTTGTTGAACGCATCCGTAATAAGTGCTGTCTCTGTATAATCCGGGACAGAAATCTCCTCATTCTGGTATCCATCCGTCAAATCCTCAATGGACTTGGTAACTCTGGCAAACGGCTTTACAAGAACCGTAGAAAGCACATATCCAAGAAGGACCGCCAGCACAATAATGATTCCTGTGATCAGAAGACTCTTCTGTTCCAGCTCCAGAATATTCTCTGCAATTTCATTGGAGGAAAAGCTGATCAGCATAGCACCCTGAAGCTGCTTCACCTCCGGGCTTTTCACAGGGAGAGCCATCTCAATCTTCTGTGTCTTACTATTATAGCGGCTGGCTTCCTCACCTTTGAAGCATTTGATCACCATAGTGGAGATCAAAGTTTTTCCCTCATCTACGCCATAGGTATCCTTGATAATCCTGTAATCCCTGTCAACTAACAGAATTCTGCCGTCATACACATTAGACAACAACTCCAGCTTGCTGTTTACATCCTGCGAGCTGGAGTCATTCATATAATTCTCTTTAATTAACAGGTTACACAGAATGTCACACTGCTTCTCAACAGTCTGCTTACGGACAGCCACAGCCTTGCTCTCATAGGCCGCCACCATCACATGAGCAACAATGACACTTGGTACGATTCCCAGAATGACCAGAATGATCAGAATACGAAAACGCAGACTTTTTAAAAAGCTTGGTTTCTTTTTCTCTGGCATGGCTTATGCCTGGAAATAATATCCCACACCCCATTTGGTGTGTACATATTTGGGCTCACTGGGATTCGCCTCAATTTTTTCACGTAAACGACGGATATGTACATCCACTGTACGAACATCACCAGGATATTCATATCCCCATACAATATTCAGCAGGTTCTCACGGCTGTACACTTTATTGGGATTAAACACCAGAAGTTCCAGCACATCAAATTCTTTGGCAGTCAGATTGATTTCCTTACCAGAAATAAACACGCGACGGCTCTCACAATCCATCTTCAGGTCACCAGCCTCTATTGTCTTCGCCTTGTCTTTTTCTTCCTGATTGCTGCCTGCACGGCGCATAATGGCCTTGATTCTTGCCTTTACCTCAAGAATATTAAATGGTTTGGTGATATAGTCGTCCGCGCCATACTCAAGGCCGAGGATCTTATCCATATCCTCACCTTTCGCTGTAAGCATTACAATAGGAACATTTGAAAATTCCCTGATCTGTTGGCATACTTCAAAGCCATCCATCTTGGGAAGCATAAGATCCAGAAGAATAATGTCATATTTCTTCTCTTGGGCCATCTCCAGGGCTTCTTCGCCATCGTAGGCACAATCCACATCCATTCCATCCTGTTCCAGGCTGAAACGGATACCCTTTACTATCAGTTTCTCATCATCTACTACCAAAACTTTCCTGCTCATTTAAGAATCTCCCTTATCCAGTTGATATCTTGTCTTTTATCTTTGAAAAGGTACCCTCTTTGATACCTTCTACATTCATAATCTCTTCGATAGAAGCAAAGTCTCCATGCTCCTCTCTGTATGCAACAATGGCTTCTGCCTTTGACTGCCCGATTCCGCTTAAAGTGGAAAGCTGTCCGGCATCTGCAGTATTCAGATTAATTCGTGTATCATCGCCTACGCCATCTCCGAAACTTCCTGTATCTCTTCCAACAGTTCCCGATGGATTTTCCACTGAGCTGCCTTGAATTTCTTCCAATCCTGAATTCCCAGAATTGTCACCATCGTTCAATGCCTCTGGCACTTTCGCCATAGCAAGTTCCAGGTTCTCAGCCACTTCTTTCTCAGTAGGCACATAAATCTGCTGCCCATCTCCAATACTTCTGGCTCTGTTCAGATAATTTATGGCTGCCTCTGGCAAATATCCTCCCGCTGCATCAACAGCCTGGAAAATACGCGCTCCTTCATCCAGCTCATAAACACCTGGATTTACAACAGCTCCGCATACATCAACGAATATTTTCTGTGGAATTGGCGTTTCTGGCAGCAAATCCAAAGCTGAATTTTCTGTATTTCCCTCTGATCCTGCATCTGAAACAGCAGACTGTTTTTTGGGATTTTCCCCTGCCGCCACGTTATTCTCATACGCAGTGCTCTCTTCTCCGGCTTTTCTATTCGAGTTCTCTTCATCTGAATCCATCTCTTCCAGAAAAACCTCTTCCCGACGTGCGCAGCCTGTCATTGCAGACGCCGTCCAGAGAAAGAACAAAACTGTCCAGATTCCACATCTGTATTTTATTTTTCTTCCCATGCAGGTTCCCCTTTCGCTTTATGCGCAGGTTCCCCTCCACTCATGCTTTACCTAATCTATTTTAACGAAACTTTACATTTTTTACAATACCATTTCTAAATTTTATCAGTCTTTTATCTATTTGCCTTATTTCTCCCATTTAAATATGACAATTCCTACAATAGCCACAGCCATACCAATCAGTTTCCGCCATTGAAAATCCACTTTTTCTACACCAAACAGACCAAATAATTCAATTATATAGGCAACTGCCAGCTGGGAAATTACAATCAGCATAGCAGCCTTTGCAGGACCTAAACTTCCCATGCTTTGAATGACAGTTATGGTAATAAATGCTCCGATAATACCGCCAAGTAAAGTATATTTATTCTCCACCTGCCACAACGCGCCAACACTGTCCCTCCCGGTAAAAATCCACGCCAACACACAGACCAGAAACGCCGAAAACTGTACCCAGCCGGTGGATACCCACAAGCTGGTCTGCTTAGTCATCTCTGTGTTAAAAACACCCTGAATACTCATCAATGCACCAGATATCAACGCTACAAGAAATCCCCACATACAATACCTCCATAAACTATCCTATACTTCCAGATTCTTTCTCTAGAGCGTGTTTGAAAAAGGCTTTCTGCAAGGTGTGCGTCACAATTTGTGGGAGATTTCGCCCGGATGAGGGCGCCGTAGCGGGCTACGGCAACCGAATTCGAGTGAAATATACCGCAAAGTGGGGCGTGCAGATTGCGGGAATGATTTTTCAAACACGCTCTGGCTTTCGTATAAACACTGCCCGGTTCAGGAAAGTGTCAGAAATTGGCTTTCTTATAAATCCAAAAAGGGGCTGCCATTTCCCGGCAGTCCCATTCTGTCTATTTCTGCTTATTTCTGTTAATTTCTTTTTATATCTACTTATATCTGTTTATTCTTCAGTTTCTTCCAGCGTTACTTCCACAACCGTATCCCGATCATCCGGAAGCGGATAGCTGTCACAGGTGTCAGCGTTGAGGAAAAAGAACTGATTCTGGGAGTATTCCTTCAGATTCCAGTAATCCGTAAGCTTTACCTCTGAATTGTCGGAAAGACGGCGGAGTTTTTTGATCTTGCCGTGGATTCCGGTGAGAGGGATTGCTCCTGCCTGGGGCTCCATAACGTGGGCATAGATCTTATTTCCGTTTCGGGTGTAGCGGCCCCATTCCGGTTTATCGATCTCAGCATAGCCGCAGCCGTAGATGCTCTTGGAGTTCTCATCCATCCACTCTCCTACTTCTTCCAGAATCTTCACAGACTCCTTCGGAATACGACCTTTTGCATCAGGCCCCACATTCAGGAGCAGGTTGCCGCCCTTGCTGACACACTCAACCAGCATGTGGATGACCATTTCAGCAGATTTATAATGACGGTCACTGGAGGAATATCCCCAATTGTTATTCAGGGTCAGGCAGGCCTCCCATGGTACCGGATCACCAAGCTCATTACGGATTCCTGCTGGCGGGATCATCTGCTCCGGAGATGCGAAATCGCCGGAATATTCGGTAGGATTTGCAGTAAGAATAGAACCGGAATCCTCAGCACTGCCCTCCAGACGGTTATCAATGATCAGCCAGGGCTGGATGGAACGCACCATGGAAATCAGCTCCTGGGCTTTCCATTTGTCGCACTTCATATCGCCGTAGGAGAAGTCGAACCACATCAGATCCAGCTTACCATAATTGGTAAGAAGCTCTTTGATCTGACCAAACATAAATTCCAGATAACGGTTGAAATCGCGATTTTCATTGGAGCATTCCGGATGGTTGCGCATTGGATGGTGCATATCTCCATAGTGCGGGAAATCCGGATGGCGCCAGTCTATGATGGAAAAATACAGTCCTACTTTGATTCCTTCTGCGCGGAATGCCTCCAGGAACTCTTTTACCAGGTCTTTGTGGCAGGCTGCGTTCATGGAGTTGTAGTCAGTAAGTTTGGTGTCAAAAAGGCAGAAGCCGTCATGGTGTTTGGCTGTGAGCACAGCATATTTCATGCCCGCCTTTTTCGCAAGACGCGCCCACTCTCTTGGATTGTAATTCTCAGCTGTGAACTCTTCGGTAAGATGGCAGTAGTCCTCATGTGGAATCTGCTCCACGCTGCGCACCCATTCTCCTCTGGCGGGGATTGCATAAAGTCCCCAGTGAATAAACATGCCGAAACGGGCGTCACGGTACCATTCGGTACGTTTTGTTCTTTCTTCGATTACTTTGTTCATTTTATAATGTCCTTTCCTGTAACATTAGGCAAAATACTTTTCCAGTTCTCTCTTCATATCCTCTGGAATTTCCCGTTCAAAGGAAAATTCTGGCTCGTTTGCCGCCCATGCAGCTGCTGTGCAAAGAGTTTTCGCTCCTTCTTCCAGTGCGCGAGGGGATATATATTCTACTGTGTCGTGTCTTGTATGCATGCCAAAGCCGTCACGGTTTAAGGTAAGCGCTGGCACACCTTTCCATGCGAAAGTATTGGAATCGCTGGCCCAGACCTGGTTTTTGATGGTGACACCCAGCTGATTTTCTTCCATGAGGGTTTTCAGTTCTGCACAGACAGTCGGATCTGCAGTTACTCCCAGAACGTTTCCTCCCAGGAGCTGCCCCGCCAGGTCTACATTCAGATTAAACACATGGCTGCTCATTTCTCCTTCATGGGATTTCACATAATTCTGGCTTCCTACCAGACCTTTTTCCTCGGAGCCAAACCAGATGAACTCCATGGTTCTGGCTGGTCTGTGTTCTGCGAAATGATGAAAAGCTTCCATCACCATAGCTCCGCCGGACATATTGTCATATGCACCAGGGCCTTCCGGAACAGAATCATAATGAGCCGTTACCGTAACGATTTCTTCTGGAAAATCAGTTCCCAGAATGCGTACTGCCACATTGGCGGAATTGCGGGAAATCTCGCTCTGCTGAATGTTCAGGCAGCACAAGGATGCCTGTTTCTCCACGATTTCCACTGCATCCTGGTAATGGACAGATGCACCTGGAAGATCACCTGCCTTGCGGCGGTACTGGGTTGGAATCCGGTCTTCCCCCTGATCCAGCGGCGTGCCGCATACGGTTACAAAGCCAAGTGCACCTGCTGCTTTTATTTTATTTATCATATCTTCACGAATAGGATCGCAGACCAGCACAACTGCCCCTTTTGCCTTGGAAAGACTGATGTCGTCTCCTTTTCCTACGAAGAGAAATGGTGCTGTGATGCCCTCTTCCGGGGTACAGGCGCCATTCAGGTAGGCACGCACCGGATAAGCCTTCTCATAAGGCTGGCAGATTACCAGCTCTGCCTTTTTCTGCTGAAAATCCGGGCACTGGAAAAATTCCATGCGGGGTGTCTGAATGTAGGCAGACTTTCCCGTCTGGGCTGCTACCTGCTCCGCTTCCTTCAAAATGTATTCAGCTGCTTTGTGCTCCCCCTTTGTGCCGGATTCACGGATGTAAGCCGTATCAGCTACAAACTGATATGCACGTTGTCCATCTGGGTGAATTTCTGTGTATTTACTCATAATTTACTCCATTTAGAGAGGGCTTCCGATTTACTCACATTTAATGCGCTACATTCAGAGGCCTTGCAATTTTCCTTATTATGCCTTGCTGCGCACCTCTGGTACACACAGAAAACCATCTCTATATTTCTTAGAAATTCTACTATATACTTCAAAAACTACTATATCTTTTTTTTACATGCGATTTATACTTCCGGCACTTCTTCCATAATACGGATCAGCATATCGCCAGTTCCAACATTATAGCCGCTGGTTGCATAGATTCCTACAGACTCGCCATTAGTTACCAGAATCAGCGGAAGCTTGTCCGGATCAACATACATTCTTCTTCCCAAAAGTTCGATGTTTTCCTCAAAGGAATCGAAATAGATGGAAACATTCGGGAACATCTTCAGCACTTTTGCCAGAAGAGGATCCTGCTTGGCTTCCGGAGTACGAATCATGAAGGAGATGGAATTTTCAAATTCGTGGAATTTTTCTGCATGTTCCAGCATTTCATTCAAAATATGTTCAGTAGGCTCCCGGCTCTCTTCCAGCCACATGAGAATTTTCTTGCCACCTTTGGTTAACTCAGCGCAGTTTACTGTGTTTCCGGCAGAATCTTTTACTTCAAACTCCGGAAGGGAAATACGCTCCAGCATATCGCCAAGCTGGGCTTCGCGGAGACGCAAGGTCTCTTCTCTCTGCCCACCTTCTTCTATCGTAAATGTTTTCTCCCATGCAAACTGATTTCCGTTAGGAAGGCGGTTGGTGGTAATAATCCGATAGGTTCCTGGAATCAATGCAAGCTCCAGAGTATCCCCATTCCAGCTTCTGCCTGTAAGATTCAGGGAAACGTATTCATTTCCAACCAGACGCCCCATGGTCCAGTTCTGATAGTAGTTCCATACATCATCTGTCTCTTTTTTCAATGTGAGAACAGCGCCACCCTCCTGCTGTTTCAGAACAGGAACAAACTGTCTATTTACCCAATATTCCATTACCTTATTATCCGGGTTCAATCTTGCCGGGATTCCCAGTGTACGGGCAATGGCCACAAAAAGTACCTTCTGTGAACGCTCGGTACCAATTCCGGATACCAGGCATTCGTATGGAGTTTCCATTACTGTTTCGCGCTCGTTATCCGGGTAGGCAGTGATGTGCGCCTGAATATAATTCCAGATTTCTGCCGGATTCGCGCGGAAGGCGGCTTTCTGCTCTTCTGTGAAGAAGGAGAGAATGCCCTTTCGGTATGGGCGAAGGAGCTCGTCTTCCACACGGGGATTTAATATAAAATTGATATAAAGATTATAGCCGGACTCTGCACCTGTAACTCTTGTATATGCCGCAGATTTTTCAGCTTTATAGTTACTGCACTCTGCATTAGCATTCTCAGCGCCTTGAGTGAAGCAACCTGCGCCATTCATTTCTTTTTTGCCACATTTCCCAGTACCAGACTTCATTTTAAATTCTTTTGCATACTGCTTGCCATATTCCAAATGCTCTTCCAACACGCTGCAAACACAGTCTGTGTGGTCTTTCTCAGAAAGTACATCCACCATCGCCTGGCGAAGTTCCTTCTCATCCTCGCCTGCAAGAAAAGCAGTCAGTTCCGGGTTCACCCAGTTCTCTTTCTTTTCTTTGCGGATCTTGTTTGCCTCGTTCAGTCGTCTGGTTCCTTCCGCTTTCTGCTCCGGGGTAGGCATGTCCGGGTTCACCGGAGTGTCAACTGGAGCAATTACATCTACCGCTCTCCAATCTTCACCTTTCACAGTCTCACCAGTAAGAGTCAGGGAAATCTCATCCTGCGCTCTGGTATCCAGATCTGTCTGTGCAAATCCCTCCATTCCCGGAAGGAACGCCAGAATTCTTACGCTTCCAAATCCCGTCACTAAAGAAACAATTCCCTTTTCGTCTGTCTCAGCCTTTGCAATAGGGAAATACTCGCCCATATTCAAAACCAGGAACTGCACCTGAGCGCCCTTTACAGCCGCGCCCTCTTTATCTGTCACTTTTACAGAAACGGTTTTCACCTTGGCATAACGCGCAGTCTGGTTCAGCATAACCGCTGCACCTTCTTTGCCAATCACATCCTCCCCCTCTGCCGGGAAAAGATCAAACAGGCGGGAATGCACCATCATGGCTCTGGAAGATGCATTTGTAAACCACCCCTTATTCAGGATCATAAGCGGCTCACATGCGCCTGTGAAATACCATTTTCCGTCACACCAAAGCTCCACCCATGCGTGGTTGTCATCACAGTGGGACCACCTTGGCACATACACCTGCCGCGCCGGAATTCCCACACTGCGAAGTGCATTTACCAGAAAAACAGACTCCTCACCGCAGCGTCCGTAACCTCTTCGATATACCGTAAGTGCCGGAAGTGTACGGTCATCACCACTATGATAAGTAGCTTCCTCCGCACACCAGTAATTTACCTCAATTGCCGCATCTTTCGCATTTTTTCCTTCAATTCTATCCTTCAACTCATTCCAGAAAAAGCTTCGACAAGGAAGTACCTCTTCCTCATTCACCCTGTGATCCAGAATATAATTCAAAAACATCTCCTCCGGCAGCTCTTTCACACGTTCCAGAGTATTATAAAGAAACAGCCCATGGCTTGCGAAATCCTGAATCTCCTCAAAAGAATAATTCACAAGATCACTATAAGGCGCTGTCACATACAAATACTTCATCGCCAGCCCCAGTTCTCTGCCGCACCCATCCAGTTTCTCACAAATCGTCTTCAGCGGCTCCCTGTCCGCCCCAAGCTTCTCTGTTAACTTCAAAAATTCTTCTTCAATCTTCCTCTGACTGTTCTGAAGAAACATCTATTCATCCTCCTACTTAAAGAAAATTGCTATTTAGTGTGTTGAAAAGTTCCAGCCGACACACAGCATTTGGGCAATGTGTATTACTCCAGCGAGCCATTTCAGGCGCGCTCTTAGCGTAGGCGAAATCCAGCGCTTACGGAGACTTATGCGTGAGGGCTCTGCTCTCCCGAACGCATTAGTCGCAGTTAGCGATTAGTTCGCTGGAGCGTTGCGCCGGCGAGTGAGTAATACACATTGTCCAAATGCGTCCGCCTTAAATAACTTTCAACCAATTAAATAGCAAAAAACGCCCTTTCACGAAAACAATCCCATTTTGTGAAAGAGCGCCCAAGGCTCTAAAGCCTTGCTAAAACTTCCCGGGCCTTTTTCACCTCAGCCTCACTGGTACGGAAAATTTCATACTCACTTAAAGACGGTAGCCCCATGCTCACACCCTCTTTGCGGTACTTCATCTCACTGTCCAGCAAAACCTTGCCCGTCATATGATAATCTGTGATTCCGGTTTTCTCATAGATTGGAGCAATCACGTCTGCATTCACTCCTGCACCAGCCATAATGTGAATACGACCGGAACTCTTCTCCACCAGCTCTGCAAGCAGCGGCGAACCATCCACACAGTTATTCTTCTGTCCAGATGTAAGAATGGTGTTAAAACCAAGAGAAATGGCCTGCTCCAGTGCCTCCATTGGATCCCTGCACACGTCAAAAGCCCTGTGCAAAGTTACAGACATCCCCTTCGCTTCCTCCATAAGCAGTGCCAGATGCTCCACATCCAGGGATCCATCCGGTCTTAGCATACCGATTACAACTCCCTGGGCACCCAGCTCCCGGAATCTTCTCACTTCTGAACGAATAATATCAAATTCATATTCAGTATAACAAAAATCACCAAATCTTGGACGGATCAGTGCATGGATTTTAATATCACTGTGCCTGCGGATCTCGCGAAAAAGACTCTCTGATGGAGTTGTTCCTCCAATCACCACATTTCCGCAAAGCTCGATCCGGTCTGCTCCGCCTTTCTCAGCGGCAAGTACAGATTCCACAGAATCTGCACAAACCTCCAAAGTAAATTTGCTCATATCCTCTTTTTCCTTTCACCCAGCCTGATACTATCACATTGCAGCTATTGCAATACTTTGCATTCTGATAATTTCACAAATTATTCCCATGCCCGCCGGTCTTGTCACTTTGTTGCTGCATTCCCGAGCTGCCGTTTCTTAATAGAGCGTTACACCAAGGGAATCCAGCATATCCTGCACTGACTGATCCGGGAATTCATCTGTGATGATCCCGTCCAGTTCATCAAGCTGTGTAAATTTATAAGATTCATTAAAATAAAATTTCTCCCGCTCCATCACCGCATATTTGTGACGGCTGCTTTCAATTGCAGCCTTCTTGGTCAGTCCGTCCTCCACACCAAGAGTCGTGACGGTGTGATCCATCATATCAATTCCGCAGCTTCCCATAAATGCCCGGTCAAAGCTGTACTGCCGGATCACCTGAATTGCCGCAGAACCAAGGAATCCGTTTACCGTAGGATACATGATCCCGCCGGTTCCAATGGCTGTAATCTTGGGATTCTGCGCAAGCAGCTGCAAAATATCGATCATGTTGCTCACCACGGTAAGCTGCAGTTTCGATTTCGCAAGAAGCTTGGCAAGCTCAATATTGGTTGTGGATATATCAAGAAAAATCGCTTCCCGCTCCTTGATCAGCGTCATAGCCTTGGCCGCGATCACCATCTTCCTGTCCACATGATAATTTCTTCTGTCGATAACATCTCTTTCCAGCGGGTAATCCTGGGAAAGAATCGCACCACCGTAAGTTCTTTTTAATTTGCCGGCATTCTCAAGAGTTTTCAGATCTTTACGGATGCAGTCCTCTGTGACCTGGAACATTTCGCTCAGTTCCCTGGTCCGGACTTTCCCCTCTTCCCGAAGGACTTTCTCGATGGCTATCTGCCGTTCTTCAATAAACATCCTTCTTCCTCCTGTTTTCTGCTGCCTTATTTATCTAAAGCCCATCTCCTGCTCTTTCAAGTAGTTAACATAACTTATATAGTGCTATACATTTCATATTACAGACAGGTTTTTCGCTTTCCATATCTTTTGAATGGATACCAAATCTGCCTGTAAAATATTACTCTGCACACTGACTGCAGGCAACAAAATGTCCCGGTTTTACCTCAACAAGCTTCGGCTGGCTCTTATGGCAGCTATCCTTGCAAACAGGACAACGGCTGCAGAACTTACACTCCTCACCAAGATCAATAGGGTTCGGAAGTGTACCCTCCAGCATGATTCTCTGACGGTTCTTCTCAATATCCGGATCCGGGATCGGGATTGCAGAAAGAAGAGCCTTGGTATAAGGATGCATTGGGTTCTCAAAAAGCTCCTCACTGTCAGCAAGCTCAACAAGAGATCCCAGATACATAACACCAATACGGTCACTGATATGCTTCACCATGGAAAGGTCGTGTGCAATAAACAGGTAAGTCAGCCCACGCTCTCTCTGAAGCTGCTCCAGAAGGTTGATAACCTGTGCCTGGATGGAAACGTCCAAAGCAGAAATGGGCTCATCGCATACGATAAAATCCGGATTTACTGCAAGTGCACGTGCGATACCAACACGCTGGCGCTGTCCACCGGAAAACTCATGAGGGAAACGATCTGCATGCTCGGCCTGAAGGCCAACAGTTTCCAGAAGCTCAATTACCTTGGCATCACGTTCTTTTTTATTGGCAGCAAGACCGTGAGCGTCAATTCCCTCTGCTACAATATCCAGAATTTTTCTTCGCGGGTTCAGGGATGCATATGGATCCTGGAAAATCATCTGCATTCTTCTGCAAAGCTCATGTCTCTGCTTTGTATCCAGATTCTTGTCAATTTTCGTTCCATCGAAGGTTACTGTTCCATCGGTAGGATCATACAAATGGATAACAGTTCTTCCAAAGGTAGATTTACCACATCCGGACTCTCCAACCAGACCAAGAGTTTCTCCTTTATAAATCTGAAGGGAAATGTCATCAACTGCTTTCAGGATCTTTTTATTTCCAACATTAAAGTATTTCTTCAGGTTCTTGACATCAAGAAGTACCTGCTTTTCATCATTTTTCATCAGAGTTTACCTCCTGTGCCATCTCGTCAAGCATCCAGCATGCTGACTTGTGATTCTTGCCGCAATCGGTATAATCCGGCATGTATTTCTGGCAGACGATCATTGTCTCCTTACATCTTGCCGCAAAAGGACATCCAACCGGAGGCTCCATAAGATCCGGAGGGGTTCCCGGGATTGCCTGAAGCTCACCGCCTTTTTCGTGTGCTTTTGGAATGGAACGAAGAAGGCCTTTTGTATATTCGTGACATGGGTTGTGGAAAATATCTTCCACATCTCCTGTCTCAACTAATTTTCCGCCGTACATAACAGCAACACGGTCTGCAATATTTGCCACAACACCAAGGTTATGGGTAATGATGATAATGGATGTTTTGATCTTTTTCTGAAGATCTCGCATCAGATCCAGGATCTGTGCCTGGATTGTTACATCAAGAGCTGTGGTCGGCTCATCTGCGATCAGCACCTTTGGATCACAGGCCAGTGCAATGGCGATGACAACTCGCTGTCTCATACCACCGGACAACTGGTGTGGATACTGGTCGTAACGTGCCTCCGGATTGGAGATTCCAACCAGGGAAAGAAGCTCGATGGCTCTTGCCTTACGGTCGGCTTTACTCATCTCCTTGCGGTGCTCTTTCAACATTTCCTCGATCTGTTTTCCAACCTTCATAGTTGGGTTCAGGGAAGTCATAGGATCCTGGAAGATCATGGCAATCTCGCTTCCGCGCACCTGCTGCATCTGACGTTCTGAATATTTGGTCAGATCATTCCCCTGAAACATTACGCTTCCCTCTACTACTTTTCCGTTCTTTGGGAGGATTCCCATAACACCTTTCATGGTAATGGATTTTCCGGAACCGGACTCTCCTACTACCGCAAGTGTCTCCTGCTCATTCAGGTAAAAATCCACGCCGCGCACAGCCTGGACAACGCCCTTGTGCGTCTTGATGTGGACTGTAAGATTCTTAACTTCTAATATTTTTCCCATAGCTGTACCTACTTTCTCATCTGCGGATCAAGGGCATCACGAAGTCCGTCGCCCAGAATACTGAAGCATACCATAATCAGTACGATAACAATTGCCGGGAAAATCAGTACATGTGGATACATTCGCAGTACCTGATAACCACCGTTGATCAATACACCAAGGGAAGCCTGCGGCTCTGCCAGACCAATACCAATGAAGCTTAAGAATGCCTCGGTAAAGATAGCGCTTGGGATTGTGAACATCACGTTGATTACGATAACGCTGACTGTGTTCGGGATCAGATCCTTCATAATAATGTTGAATTTGCTGGTTCCAAGAACCTGAGAAGCAAGTACGAATTCCTGATTCTTCAGTTTCAGGATCTCGGCACGAACCAGTCTGGCCATATTTACCCATCCGGTAATGGAAAGTGCAGCGATAATAGTTCCTACACCAGCCGGGAATGCCATCAGGAAAAGGATTACAATGATAAGGCTTGGGATTCCAACCAGTACCTCAATAATACGCTGCATAACAGCGTCTACCTTTCCCCCGAAAAGAGCGGAAACAGCACCGTAAAGAACACCTACAACCAGATCCAGGATTGCAGCTACCAGTGCGATCATAAGGGAAATTCTGGTTCCCATCCAGGTACGTACCCACAGGTCACGTCCAAACTGGTCAGCACCAAAAATGTGTGCTGCGCTTGGAAGTCCATATACATTGTTATAATCAGTGTCTCTAAATGAATATTTACTGAAGATCGGTGCAAAAATGGCAAGCAGGATAATTCCGATCAAAATAAATAATGCTACAACTGCTGCCTTGTTTTTTTTCAGACGGATCCATGCGTCAGCCAGCATAGTGGAAGCAGGAGCTGCGATGTGCTCTTTTTCAGAGGCTTCTACTTTCGCTTTCTGATACATGCTGCGGTCAATTTTTGATTTGTCCACGATCAGCTCTCCTTTCCTTTGGCAAGACGAATTCTCGGATCAATAAGAGAATAAGCCAGGTCAACAAGCAGTACAATCAGCATATAGAATGCGGCATAGAAAATAGTAATACCCATGATCACCGGATAGTCATTGGCCTTGATACAGTCTACGAAAAGGCTTCCGATACCAGGAATACTGAAGATGTTCTCTACAGCAAGAGATCCTGTCATAAGGTTTACTACGATTGGTCCTAAAATGGTTACAACCGGAAGGATGGAGTTGCGGACTGCATGACGCATAAGGACTTTCATCTGGCTCAGCCCCTTGGCTCTTGCAGTTACGATGTAATCCTGATCCAGTACATCCAGCATTTCGGTACGCATAAAACGGGCAACCATAGCTGTTGCACTGAACGAAAGCGCAATGGACGGCAATACGGAACAATTCCAGCCAGTCCAGAATCCAACCGGGAGAGCGCCCCATTTCAGACCTATGTAATACTGAAGAAGGGCTGCGGCGACAAAGTTCGGCACCGAAACTCCAAGCACTGCCAATATCATAGTAAAGTAATCAATTCCGCTATTGTGCTTCCAGGCAGCCAGGATTCCTAAAATTAATCCGATTGCAAGTCCGATCAGTACTGCCTGGATACCAATCAGAGCAGAGGGTCCAAGACGACCTGTGATAACCTTGGAAACGTCCTGGTTTACATAAGTAAAGGAAGTACCCAGGTCTCCTTTCAGCATGTTCTTAATATATTTCACATACTGCATTGGAAGAGAATCATTTAATCCATACATTTCCAGCACACGTTCCTGCTGCTGAGGTGTCATAATACTAAAACGCTCAGCATCAAAAGGTGTACCTGGAAGATTTTTCATCATGAAAAAGGTACAGGTTACAATTACCCACAAGGTAACCAAAATGTACCCTAATCGCTTTAATACATATTTCAGCATGACATCACCTTTTCTGTTACTGTGCACGTAGTGAACAGTACTCCTTTTCTTTCTGTGAAAAACAGACCGTATACCGGCTGTGTAAGCCACTGCTGTATACGGTCCGTTACTTATTCCTTAAGGAATATTACTTGAATTTGAAGCAAACCTCTGAGATCTGTTTCGCTATCAGTTTATATCCAACAATCACCTGAATAAGAGATTATTCGAAGGAAGCGTACTTGAACTCAAGCGGAACACCGATCGGATGGCTGATCAGGTTCTTGACATTGGATTTTGTCAGAACAGCGGAACCTCTGTGGTATACAGGAGCAACAACTGCGTCTTCCTCAACCAGCTTCTTCTCAGCTTTCAGCATGTCATCAAGACGAGCTGCATCGTCTGTCTGAGTCTTAGCATCAGAAATCAGTGCATTGTAATCTGCATCGTTGTAGTTTCCACGGTATGGAGTTCCGTTTGTCCACAGATCAAGGTATGTCATAGCGTCATCATAGTCAGCACCCCATGCTGTTACAGCAAACTGATAGTTGTTGGCATCCATCAGCTCTCCACGTCCCTGTACAGTCTTGGTATCGATTACTACGTTCAGACCAAGTGTTGTAACAAGCTCACTCTGGATAAATGTTGCAACGGATTTGGATACAGAGTCATCAGCTACAAGAAGAGTAACCTCTGAAGGTGCGCTTCCAAGCTCCTCAACTGCTTTGTCATAGTACTCTTTTGCCTGCTCCGGATCATATGGGGAAACATCTCCGTTCAGCTCACGGAATGTCTTCTCACCATCACCGCTCATGCCGTCTGCTACAAGACCAAATCCTGGTGCAGAACCATCAGCAAGAATGTTATCTGTAAGAGCGCTTCTGTTCATAGCAAGAGAAATAGCTTTTCTCATGTTTGCATTGCTCATTACGTCATCTGTAAGGTTGAACTGTACATAGCTTGTACGGAAGTCGATCTCCTGGGAGAATTCCGGATCATCCTTGTATGCTACTACGTTTGCAGAATCAAGTTTAACCTGGGAAAGCTCGCCAGCCTGATATGCGCTTAATGCAGCTGCAGCATCTTTGATTACACGAACCTGTGCATCTTCGATTGCTACGTTGTCTTTATCCCAGTAATTGTCGTTCTTAGCGAAAGTAACGCCTACAGCCGGATCATAATCTGTGATCACGTACGGTCCGCAGTAGAGCATGCTGTCTGGGGAAAGAGCGAAGTTTGTGCCCTGCTCTTCACAGAATGCTTCGTTAACCGGGAAGAACATATCCATTGTAGTAAGGTTCAGGAAGTATGGTGTCGGGCTCTTCAGCTGAACTTCCAGTGTCTGATCGTCAACAGCCTTAACGCCTACCTCAGAAGCCTCAACGCTTCCCTCATTATACTCCTGACCATTTACGATGTAGTCTGTCATAATGAAGCTGTAGCCGTTTGTTGCGTCTGCGCTCATCTGTTTCAGCCATGCATATACGAAATCTGCTGCTTTTACAGGCTCACCATTGCTCCACTGGATTCCGTCTCTTAAGTGGAAGGTGTATGTAAGCTTGTCATCGGATACCTCATAAGTATCGCAAAGAGCCGGCTGAGGCTGGTTGTTCTCGTCCATACGGAACAGTCCCTCTTCTGCCTGGTTCAGTACCAGGAATGCATTCTCCTCGGATGCTGCCCACGGTACCAGAGTCTTGATCTCGAAATCAGTAGCAACGCTGAGTGGCTCTCCCTCTGCGAATACTGCTGATGCACCTGTAACAGTCATGGTGAGTGCCATTCCAAGTGCTACTGCTGCTTTCATCATTTTCATAGTTTTTTCTCCTTTCTTATCCGTCCTTAATCCCGGTACGGTAGTAAGCCTTTTCGGAAAGCGGAAGCGCCTGCTGCCGCAGGTGTTTTCTTATAAAAGCAGGACGTTTTTTAGAAAATATTTTATAAAATTCTGGTGTCGATGCCTTTATAGCAAAAAAACATTTTCTATTTAGCAACTTAGTCACGATGTAGTTTCATGCGCCTTTGCATAAATAAAAAATGTTCTCTTTGCCCGCCTCTTTTTGGTAATTTTAGTATAGCAAAGTGTTGTAGTGTTGTCAATTGTTTTTTTATTATTCTTTATTGCTTTTTATTGTTTGGAATTGATTTTGTATGAATTATGTATTTATTTTGTACAAATTCTGCTTTTTTCGAGGAAAAATGAATAAATAATAAATTCCAACAAGATTTCCTATTACGTAAAAATGCCAGGTTAATTTTCCTGGCATTTTTATTCAATATTCAATCTCTACATCTTTTTTGCTGATCAGCCCATTATCCAGGGGATACCAAGTCTCCAGGTACTGCGTTTCCTCATCCTCTGACGAATTCAAATTCAAGATTGTCCTGGTTGTCACCATTTTGCCTGAAGTATCTTCCTTTCTGATTTCCGCCAGAATATAGGCAGTGTCTGCTTCTACCCTCAAGCTATCCGGCACCTCAGATGGTTTATAGGCAGTCTGTTTCAATACCTGATTCGCCTCATTCATCTGGTAAATGATGGTCCGCACTGGCTTGTACATAGTGGCAAACTGAACCGTCACTTTACAGCCTTCTGTCTTAGTCTTTCCATTTTCCACTGTAGTAGTTTCACCGGAAAGGGTAGCTGCCATAGTGTTTCCTTCTGAGCCTCCCACACCGTTGGAATAGCCGTTTCCAGCCATGGCATAAATTTCCCCGTTTTCTTTCTGGAAAACCGGATTTACATACTGTGTGTGTTCTGACTTGCCAGAGACCTGGTAAACAGTGGCGCTGATTTCCTGTGTTTCTCCATCATCGGTAACGTTGTAGTTCAAATACGGATCTCCTACTCCGTCGGAGCAAAGATTTCCTACAGATGTATTTCCATCCTCATCTTCGGTCACTGGCATTAAAATGTATTCTCCTTTTATGTCTCCAAAGGAAATTTTCCACTCAGAAGAAGACTGGGCACCTTCTTTATCCACAGTTGCCACAAGTTTCCCCTCATAACGGCTGTCATTTCCTATGGTGATACTGCTGTTGTTCATAAGGGAGGCGGCATGGTCGTTCAGATAGCCTTCCATATCATATAGGTCCAGATATTCGGAGGTGATAAAAGCGCCAATCAGGCGGTCACCGTTTCCATCTGTGCCGGCATCTGGGACTGCAAGAGTACAGCCGCTGGCTGTGAAGGTCATGAAAATAACCGATAATTTGAACAAACTTTTTAACAGATGATTGTTCTCCCGTCCCTTCAAAAATCTTTCTGCAAGATGTGCGTCACAATTTGTAGGAAATTTTCTCCAGATGAGAGCACCGCAATGGGCCACCTTAACCGATTTTTGGTGATATTTTGATTTCCTAATCTTCATTTTCGTCCTCCTCCAGATTTCCATCGAATTTTAAGATATCGCCAACATCGCATTGCAGGAAATAACAGATCCGGTTAATGGTGTGGAACCGCACGCCCTTGGCCTTTCCGCTTCTGAGGACGGACAGGTTGGCTTCTGTAATGTTCACCAGGCTGCACAGTTCCTTGGACGTCATTCCCCGCTCTTTCAATACGTCTTCAAGGCATACTTTTATTGCCATAAATCATTTCCTTTCCTTATTGCAAATTGCTCCATATTAAATAGTCAATGATATTAAATTAAGAGTCGTTACCTGAATACCCTTGCTTCTTCCTATATAACGAATCAAGGCACTTGCAGTCCGGCTATCATTTATATATCTCCATACGCTTATATGAACAGGTCATTATCCTCTTTCAGTCTCTGCATTTCCCTTATATACTTTGCAAACAACAGCACTGCCAGCACAAAGGCCAGGGAAAATACCGGGACCGCCACCACATACTCAAGCTGATAAAGGCTGCTCTGGAAAAACAATTGTAGTAGGTTAAATACCGCCCCCAGCCCAATAGTGGATGCTAAGGTCCACACGCAAAAGTGGGAAAGTTTTTCCGCCAGTTTTACACTCTCTTCCTGATACAGGTTTTCCTTCATTGCAGCCAGAAGCCTTCTCGCCAGGAAAACAACTATAATATCCAGTACATAAGGCAGAATACGGACTGCAAAGTGGAGGAACAGGAAAACATAGGTGGGAGTAAGGTTAGAAAAAGTAAAAAATCCATCGCTTAGCTCTATGCCTGTATTTCCCTTCTGTACCGTTTCCAGATTCTGAAGCAGCCCTCCCAGCTCCTGTCCAAAGATGCCGTACACCAATACCACGCTTACAGTGCCAAGAAGGAACCAAAGTCCCTTTTGCAGTTTCTCCGTTCCTGCATTCTTATAATGAAGCAAAATGCGGATAAGCAGGTAACCCAGAAGGACGGAATAGAAGGTACTTCCCAGGGACCATTTCCCGGTGCCTGGTACTCCGGTGGACAAAAGTCCCGGATTGATCATGTAGTATAGGGTTACAAAAAGAAGAGCGCTGATAACCAGAAGCATGAAATCCAGGGGTTCTGATTTCTTGCGCCAGTGCAGGAATCCCCAAATTCCAGCAGGGGTAAGTCCCAACAGCATGTATAAGAGGATCGCGACCACATTTCCTACAGCCCCAGACAGCGACAGAACCCGCAGACCAGCTCCAATCTGCTCAAAAGGGAATGCGATCAAGGTGGAAAACAGACCGGATAAGCTGCGCTGTAAAATACAGAACAGGACGCAGGCGGCCGCTTCCACAGATAAGAGGGTAAATAAATGTCTTTCTTTCATGGGGAACCTCCTTTTTGCAGATATCGAGAAAATCCGCTATCGTGCTGGATTAAACTATCTAATCCTTTACTATAGATTTCTCTAACTGGTTTATAAGAATTATTGAAAAACGATAATTTATAATTTAATTATAGCTTAAAATTATTGTTTGTCAATAATTTTAATGATAAAAAAATTGCCAGGCAGAATTTTCACGCTCTGCTCTATCCAATGGACAGAAGAAACGTTTTTATTTTCTTACCTGGCATTTTTCACACAAACCTATTTTGTGCACACTCTAAAGCGTGTTTGAAAAATCATTCCTGCAACATGGTCTTTGCCGTCTCTCAGGAGGGGCAGTTCCTCTCCTCTTTTTCAGTAACTTACTGTGTCACATCTCCAAGCACGATCCGAATCAATGTCTTGTCCAGCATCAATGTCCGGTTCCAGGGATTGATGATCACGCCGCTGATTTCTTCCTCGGACAGCGCTGCCTCCAGTACTTTTCCAATGTCAGTCATAAAGGTTGACATAAGACTACCGCCGCCTTTTAGTTCCTCGTCAAAGCTGGTAAAAACCGCCCACCAGCTGTTTCCGTCGGAAGTTTTCACAGCCTGCAGTTTCATCTGTCCTGCTGCCGCGTTTGGCTCTACGGCGATGATTACCTGACCGTTTTCACGCATGCGTCTTCGTACCACGGTCAGTGCATGAGCCAGCAATTCTTGCGTTGGCTGCTGCTGAAGTGCCGCGATTGCATCCTCGATTTTCTCATTTCCAAGTAAGCCTTCATCTGTTTTATCCATATTATTTTTTACTCTCCATTAAACTAATTTCTGTATTTTTTATAGCATACCATATTTTACCAAAAGTCCCATATCCGTCACCTGCATGCTCCAGTACATCAAAAATTAAGTTTCTGCTATATTGGTGCAGGATGATTTCTTCATCTGCCGCTCTTTGATTGTACCCTTTTATAAATGATTGGTTCATCATATCCAAAAGTTCTCTTCCCGTTAACTTCCATACTTTCAGATACTTCCAGACAACTATCGGAAAACTTTTCCCAAAGTTTAAATATCATTACCGGCGAGAACTGGCTTATACTGCCGCCCTCCCAGATTCCGTCCTTTTCATGGTAAAGTGCCGGAGTAAATCTTTCGGATTTTTTCAGTTCCGCGTAATCAACCTTCTTCATGGAAGCGTATGAAAATGTCTTCTTATCTTCTCCTTCTGGAATTTCATAAGAGGAAAGTAAAATTCCCTGTTCTGTTTCTGTAATAAGAAAAAGATGCGGTGATGCATGACGTTTTCCATTCGTTTCATAGTAGCTTTCTTCAACAACAAATCTGCCATTGAAATCCTCCGGAAGATTTTTTATTTTGTCATTGCAGATTGTATTTACATGCTCGGCATATGGATATGTTTTCCCTTCCGCCTGCATCTTATCAAACTGCTCCTTGTTATCAAAATGTCCTGTCATCATTTCTGTAAATTCATCAAGTTTCATCTTGGTATTTACCTCCATAATCAATTTTTTAATGTTAGGAGCAAAAATTCCCAACTATAATATCCACGGAGCATTCCAGGCAATACATTCCCGCACTCCATATCATATGGTAACCGCCTGAATTTCCTGAAATAGCATTACTGCTTCAGCTTAACCTGCTTTGGTCTTGGATATACCTTTGGCAAGGATAATAATAAGCCACAAAAATAGCCGCCCCGGTCTGTGATATGCCCCTTGTCAAGTAGACAGGTGAAATATCTAAAGGTAAGCGACAAAAATACCTACATTTCATTTTGGAGTGTAGGTATTTTTATGCACACC
>SKEI01000056.1_pt1 | contig 72178 bp, 85 predicted proteins | sample 4826701 | NCBI WGS metagenome assembly SKEI01 (sample SAMN11008813, study PRJNA524170) | human gut metagenome | biome: Human fecal sample; material: Feces; isolation source: fecal sample from pouch patient p2, p6, p7, p14 | host: Homo sapiens | place: Israel: Tel-Aviv | collected 2016-08-31 | reverse complement strand
TGGTATGAATGTCAGAAGTTATTTTCGGAATGTACAAAGGTAATTGCGTATGATAGCAACAACATTGTTGTCAGCATTACAGATGACGCCTCAACCCTTTGGCCCATAGGATTATCTGTAGCAGAAGTGGATGGTTTACCTGAAGATGTAGATATCAACGGTGGTTGGGTGTTTAGAGACAACTCTGTTGTTAAACGCATATATTCTGATACGGAGTTACAACAGCAAGCTGAATCAAAAAAGGCTGCCTTGCTTTCACACGCCGAATCAGTAATTGTAACTCTTGAGCGGGCGGTTAAATTGAATATGGCAACAGATGAGGAACGAGCTAAACTGGAAGCATGGGAGCGTTATAGCGTGTTGGTTTATCGCGTAGATACAGCTAAACCAGAATGGCCAGAAGAACCGTAGTGAAGTGAAGGCCCGATTTATCGGGCCTTCACTTTTAACCTGGCTCAGTAGGCCAGACGATCGCATTGAAACTGGCTTTATCTGTTATTGTGTTGAAATCTAATGCATTAACTGCATCAATATAGTCCAGCCAGGCGTCAAGAGAAGACTGTTCATCTTCAGATAATATTCTGCCGCGTAGTAATTTTGTCTGGCTAATCACGAGTTGTTGACGTGCGTTGTTAAGTAACTCAGTGCGTCTTGATTCCGCCATAGTTTTTAACTCATCTGCGGTTCTTACTCTTTCAACCACATTTTTTCCGTCAAACATCCAGTTCCCGTTAATATCTACTCCATCAGGCAGGATTTCTATTTCTGCTACAGATAATCCTATGGGCCAAAGGGTTGAGGCGTCATCTGTAATGCTGACAACAATGTTGTTGCTATCATACGCAATTACCTTTGTACATTCCGAAAATAACTTCTGACATTCATACCAGTCGTTACCGTTTTCATCCAACAGGAATAAAACCCCTGCATCAACAAGCTCTCTTTTATCTTCGCCTGGCGTATATGGTGCGAAATTTTTAAAGTTATTCATATGCTCTCTCATTATACTGATGCTGCTGTGTACCATGTTCCGTTGATACAATATTGAACCGGTCGATAATAAATCCCGCCGATATTATCAGCTGAATTACTTCCTGTTTCCTGAACAATAATACCTGTCATAACCAGTCCGCTTCCCAGATTCTGAGTCCAGGAAACTCCATTGCTTGATGGTTTATAACTGGCAGCAGATCCCATTCTTACGCTTGTCACACAAGCCGTTTTTAATGTGTAGCGCGAGTCAAAATTACTATAGTTAGCTGGAAGTATTTGCCCGCCGCACTGGAAATTACCACTGCTATCAAGAAATGCTTGGCCATCTGTACCATTTGCTGTTCTTGAGTTGTTAATCATGTAAAAGCCGAATTGACTATTACCAAGACCACCAATAAAGAACTTTCTGTCAGCATGGTCTTGTCTTAATAATGCCTGGGCGGAACTGGTTGATACCTTATTAAGACCAAAAATAACATTTTGATCTCGCATACTAATCCAAGAACCTGAGCTGCTATTAACAGAAAACCTGTTTGCATATACCCATGCATTGGTTCTTATATCGCCAGTTACATTGAGTCCATTACCGATTGAAACAGCCCCATTGGCGTTGTTAATGGTAAGCGGTCTTAAACTATTCCATGTTCCAAGATTGTCACCCGAGGCGGTCAACATGAAGTATGTGCTTGAACCATCGTTTCGGATAAAGAATCCATAGTTGCCATAGGCAATGCGCAGACCATTCGCCGATTTGGAAATAATCTCGCCAGCGAATTTCGCATAGGAACCAGTCCTCAAGACTAACTCTTCCTGAGCGTCAGTTGTTCCTGTGCATAAGCGATAAACGTTATTCTCTATTGTTTCATGCCATATGCTTGCACCTGTGCTGGAGCGGAAACGTCGCAGATACATTTTTGCATCGTCAACAACTGACGTGAGCATGTCATGTTTATACTCACTTTGCGGCACGCCATTGCTATTGATTCCTCCCCGAAGAACAGTGCCACCCGGCATGGTAAAAATGCCATCTTCGCCGAATATCCAATCACCTGAATTAGTACCATTGCCGGTTTCTTTATTCGGCGCAGCACAATTTATCCGGATACCTGGTCGTCTGTTAGGGTTATCGACACCATCTTTAAATATGTACCCATCAGTTAGTGTTGTGCCGTCATTTTTCGTATATGTAAAGCGGATATGACGGCTTGTATGGCTACTAAAAATAAGATCGCTTTTAGTGGTAAGTAAAGGAGCTGTCAGACCTCCTAATAATGTGCCTCCGGATAGTGACAGCGCGCCAATGTTCTCTGGTGTCAACGAAATATCAGTAGTGCCATCGAAGGTTACTCCGTTGATTGTTCTGGCGGTCTGTAATTTAGTTGCTGTTGCAGCATTACCATTGAGGTTTCCAGAGCTATAGAAACCACGACCATTGCTAAAATCAATAATTATGTCGGCAGCTATACATTCAGCTTTAGGGTTGGTTGCCCCCCATTTGTATGTGGTTTGTCCAACAATATAATCCGTTGTAGGGACAACAACAGAAAGCCCCTCCTCCACAAGAACGCATACTGGAAATGCTCCGCCTTCAATATAAAAAACTGAACTAACTTCATCGTCTTTATTGCTCATCGCAATAGAATGAATCGCCCGTTCTGCATCCTGATATTGCCAGAACATCCCGTATGCGTACCGCCCTCTGTCACTCCAACCAGCAGGCATCACAAAACCATTGAATTCGCAGTTGTTCATGCGATGTGCAGCTTGGCGCGGCGCAGTGGAAATAATAACCCGAGAAGCAAGTTCACCATTGCTCGTTGCAGATCTCTTGATGACTACAGGATAGAATTTACCCTCTTCAGCTCCAGAAGGAGCATTGACTCTGGTGAATTTCATCCCTTTTTTAAGGTCTACTTCGGCTTTGCTGTAAACATCAATATTTTTTCTTGTTAACGCTACATCAGTTGGTTCTAATGCTCGGCATTTGCTATCACCGGTAATCAGAAAATTACCGTCAATGTCTAATCCGGCATATTTATTGGTGTTGGTATCAGATTGTAGATGTAACGTCAGCCATGAGCGGTTGTCACTCCTGATCTCTGAATAAATTCTAAAACGACTTCTCTGTACCCCAGCTGAATTATTCAGATAACCACTTACAATCCCTGACGCCGCTAAATCAGCGTCTGTTGAGTTAACAAGGTTGATACCCTTAAATTGGGGGATGTCCGCAACACCTAATCCAAGATTAGTACGCCCTCCAGAGACGCTGGATGCACCTAATCCCCCATGAGTAATTGGTAAAATACCTTTTATGCCCAGAAGAGCATTTGATGAACCATCAAAGTCGATGGCGTTATCACTTTGGAGGTCAACTTGAAGCGACCTTTTGGTTTTCAATTTCGTTGCAGTATCGGCATTCCCTGCCAGCGCCCCGGTGATCCCGCCGTTGAAAGTCTGGCGTGCGCTCCATGTGTTAGCCGTGCTCAACAGGGGGATCTTTTCACCGCTGGTACCGAGTTCTCTTAAACCAAGGTATTGGATAACAGCAAGAACGCTTGTTTTGGCCAGAATATCGCGACCGACTGACGTTAAGTCAGTCTGAGAAACAGTGTCTGTACCGGTAAAGTACGGCAATTTATTTGCGCCTGTCGCAAGACCAGCAAGCGCGGTTAAAGTTGCATCAAGTGGCTGTTTCCCTGCCAGCGCATTTGTCATTGTTGTCGCAAAGTTCGGGTCATTGCCCAGTGCTGCTGCAAGCTCATTCAGGGTATCAAGAGCTTCAGGTGATGAGCCGACCAATGCAGAGATAGCAGCCCGTACGTAAGCAGTCGTAGCGATCTGCGTATTGTTTGTGCCCTGTGCAGCCGTAGGCGCAGTAGGGACACCCGTTAATGCAGGGCTTGCCAAAGGCGCTTTGAGAGCCAAGGCATTGTTGATAGTTGTGCTGTAATTCGGGTCGTTATTGATCGCAGCCGCTATTTCTTTCAGCGTATCCAGTGTGCCAGGCGCACCGTTGATAAGTGCAGTTATAGCTGCCTTAACAAAGGCTGTATTTGCGATCTGCGTGCTGTTTGTACCTTGCGCTGCCGTCGGCGCGGTTGGCGTTCCTGTCAGACTCGGGCTTTCTATTGGCGCTTTGGTATCAGCCAGATCTTTTATAGACTTAACAGCTTTAGGGGTAGCCGCCATTGTTTCGCTGTCGCTGTTAGTTGCGCTACTGAGCTGAACTAATCCCTTTTGCGTTGTGCTTGCATCCTGCGCCGTATACTTGCTTTTCGCCAGATCGTAGGCTTTTTTAACTGCCAGCGAACTTGCAGCAACATCACTTCTGGTACTGGTTACAGAGTCTGAAATATCAATGCCGATCGTGCGGTTGATACGCTCGGATGTATCAATCATCTCCTGGGTAATGGCAGATACACCAGCAGGGATATTCACCGTACAAACAAGCAGCTCCCCATCTCCTAACTGATATGAATCGGTATAGGTTCTGGCAACAAATTCAGCCGCATGAATATGTGACGCGGTATTCACCTGATAGGTATCTTCTCCAAGGAGGTATCTTCCCTTCAGCACAATTGCATATTTCTTGCCTGCACTAAGTGCAAGAGAAATATCCTTACGTTGCTGAATAGTTACCTGGTAGAATTCACCAATATCCACCGACGCCGCGCCTGCGGTTTTATCACCATCCACTGAGGTGATTAACAGGTTCATCCCACCGCCAGGCTTAGGTAAGAAACCGGCATAAAATCCCGGGTCAACAATCCCCCTGAATTTTCGGTTTAGCGCGGCTGACAGATATGGTTCGTGGTATTGCACATCAGCCACCAGAGCCAACGACTCGGGTGATGGGTAAGTAACTGATGTAACAACTGTAACGTCATTCATCAAGCATATCCTTATGCTGTTGTTGTGTTTATGGCCATAACTGCGGTATATGTTTTGCCCACATACAGCGAGTCTTCCTGGACACAAATAATGGCGATTGGCTTGTTCTCGTTATCCAGAACAACCAGAGTGTTGAATGGGTAGTTTTTCCCTTCCTGCAACTGGCTTTGATCAAGGTCCATTCGGACAGTAATTATCCCGCCTGAGTAGGTTGGGACGAGGTTGATGGTGCAAAATTGACTGGTCAGTTCTGCCAGATCGAAAGCCTTTGGCAGTTCTCCAATCTCATAAGTGCCATCTCCTTTCTTAGTAACCAGTGAACTGGTACCGAAAACGGCCTTGCTGATTAAAAATCGAGAGCCTTTGTTAATGGACGATTCAGCGCGCCGCTGATAGTAATAGTCCAACAACTGACTCTTATAGAGGTTTGTTGAGACGTCAGACATGATTTTCCCTAATCAATGTTGTGAAGCCTCATTGTAAGAGAAGTAACTTGTCACCCCGCCCTGCGGACGGGGTGATTGTCAGGCGTCGCTATCCAGCAACAAATCATCTGCGCGGGTGCGATCAAACGTAGGCGTTGCTTTCACAATAGTGCCGCCCGGCGTTGCAGTGATCGGAGCGCTAATCGACGTAACTCCAGTAAGCGAAGTTGTATCCGAAGTTTCAAACCAGCAGTACGCTTTTTCGGTATCAGAAATCTCGTTCAAAGTGATCATGTCGGCCTTTTCATTTACAACAACCGACAAATAGAGCGTAAGCCCATCAAACACTATATGCAGTGGCAGTAGAGGCTTTACGAACTGATTAAACTTTCTGAGAATTTCTTCTGTAATTGCGGACTGATCTATCGTGCCAGTAATCCCCATTGTCCGGGCCAGGTCGTTTATGGGAATACTGATCATCCCTCTGGAAGTCAGAAACATCTCGCCGAATGTGCCGCCGGTAGTTTCCAGTGTGCTTTCTGGTATTAGAACCGTGCCATAGGGATGACGCTCAAGGTCCACCGGTGCATATATCGGATCCCATAAAACAGAAATACCGTTAAATTCGCGGTAAATTGTCTGGTTTATAGGGCGTTCAGTCCCCTTAAAGTGAATCTCATCAAGACGCTGTTGTAACAACATCGGAACGGAAGATGAGTTCGACGTTCTGATAGTAAAGAACTGGCCAAGTTCATTTGTCCTGGTCTCCAGATCCTCCTTGCTCATGGAAAAAATAGACTTCCGGTTGGTAATTCGCTCCAACCATGGGTCAACAAAGGTATCCATCATTGACTGAACCAAATCAGCCAATGATTTATAGAGCAATGACTTTTGCTTAGCTGATGTAAGCCGGTTATTAAACCAGGAACGCTGCATCACTCCTCCTCATACGAAATATTAAAGGTGGAGTTTTCTGTATCCAGATAAACGAAATCGTAAAAGCCGTTGGACTCATTCCACTCGACAAATTCCAGATAAAAGTCGCGGAAATAACCCAGCGTTTCTATAAAAGCCCAAACGTCTTTTTTCTTAATCAGGATGTACTTTCCGACGCGATTCGGATCAAAGAAAGTTGAGTCGCGCCCAAATTTTGTTTCCAGTGCCGACTTCAGCTCATCGGTCACATTCTCAATGGTCAGGCTTGCCGATATCCGTCCGGTGATGGTTATCTTAAATGGTAGTTTTCTGACCTCTTTATAAGAGAATTTCTTGTTCAGTTCATTCGGTACCTTCTTAAAGGCAGTCAGGATCATTTCTTCAAGCTCTGACTGGCTTTTATTTGGATGCCATCCTGAAATAAATATCTTATTGATATTCTGAACATTATAAGCACCATCTAATTTCTCTTGCTGGCCTTCGCCCCATGCCTTTACCCAGGACAGCCCCGGGATGTTACGAACCAGAAAATACGTATAGTCCCCGCCCCATACGACCTGATCATCATAGGCAAGGTAATATTGTGCACGGTTACGTGTGATCTCCGTTGTTTCAGCATCGGTACCTGCGGTTATAGGTGTCGTTGTCTTAACTGAAATCAAATTAGCTAAATTAGCCGCAGAATCGACAGGCGTCAGGTTTTGGCCAGCAACCAGGGTTATATCGCCGTTGGTGCACCATACCTTAAGCGTAATTGTCGAGCCTTCTGGCGGTATTTGCCCAATTAGCCCATCGCCGAATCGGACACCCAACTGTTCGGATGGTTTATAAAACTCAACGTAGACCTGGCTTTTACTACCGGCTAACCGGAACATAGTGCTGGAAGACCACTGCGTGGTCTTACCATCGGTCGTCACGAATACTTCCAGCTTATAGCAGACAGCAGTGAGAGCCTTTGATAACACGACTTCCAGAAATTCTTTGGCTGCCGTAACGGTATATGTCACCTCCTGGATTTCCAACTGTGCCACTTCTACCGTACCGGTGCCGTCAACCAACCTGCATACATCCATAGTCATGTAAGGATACTGGTCGTCAGATATTAAAGGCATGTTTTTGGGGATTACCGCTGGGGCATCTTCACTTGTGGCGGTGATCTCAATCATCCCCGATGACGGTGTTGGCTTGGTACCAACGTAACTATTCGTTTCTGCCGCTGCCAGGATAGAGGAACGCCGCGTCGCGGTCGATATAAAGCCTTCAGCCAGCGCCGCATCGGCATACTGAAAGCACCTGTAGACAATCTGGGTAATAAACAATGTCAGCATCGAGACAAATTGAGAGCCGACAAACTTCGACCAGAATGAATCTTTCTCGACAAGCTCTTCAAACTCTGCACGAATACTGTCTTTAGTCGGTGTTGTTTTACTCATAGCACCACGTCCTGTGTGATAGTTATATCCCTGATACGAATGGATATTTTCAACTTATCAAAAGCATCTCCCTCGGCTACTGACAAGCCAGAAATCGGTATGTCAGGTAAATCTACCGTCAGTTTTTGCAACAGCATTGCCTCAACCGCAATTTGAACATGCGACAAGTTGGTCGGTTCGTGTTTAAACTGCGGTAAAACATTGCCCCATGACGGATCTCCGTATACCTCACCCTGATAAGTGTTTAGCCACTCATATAAACGAGCGCCCCAGGCCTCCTCCTGGGACTCATACGTTTTTACGCCGGATAACTCCAGCGTCAGTAAAGGATCAATTTCGTTATTGTTGGCCATCAATCAACTCTCGCGTAGTCATTCATCAACGGATCATCAATTGACAGTGGCACCGTGCGCATAACGCCCGGTTGAGGCGTGCTGACCTTTACGACAGTTCCCTGGCCTTTCGCCGAGTCTTTAGTGTGCTCTTCAATCATGGCAAGCAATGAGGTCATCTGCGCAAACAGCCGCTTCGTTTCACCATCAAGTGAAACGGTATTATCAGCCAACTGCATTGTCGGCTTGGCACCGGAACCGCCAAGGTCACTAATAACCTGCCCGTCTATCTGCATACGACCGGTTGGTTGCTGCAAATCGTTGGCGGCAGTCGTCACCTTGGACGTGGAGGCTGGTTCAGGCGCATTATTTTTCCGCATCCCCGGCGAGTTGCGGAGTTTATCGAATAGTCCATCAATCCCCATTTGTGCGCCGAGTTGGTCAAAGTAACTTGAGTTGCTGGCCACCGGACGCGCCTCTTCAACTGGCATCGGAGTATCAACATACACATTGCCAGCTGCTGTTGCGGTCCCCTTCCCTCGTGCACGTTCTTCGAGCGTTCCCTGAACGACTTCCCGACGCATACCCCGGCCATTCATGAATTTGTTGACCAGATCGTTAACGCCAACAGCATTGCCGATTTTGTCTACCAGACCGCCTTTCTCAAACGGGCTATCACCAGGGGTAAACGCCAGGCCAGTAGACTGATCGATAACAGCGTTATCAGGCAGTGGTCCCCTCACTCCATATTGCGCCCCACCCTGTGCTCCTGCTCCAGGTGTATAGATTTCACCACCTAAATAGCGAGCACGATGAGTATTGACCTTGATCGCGTACTCACGGTTTTCTTTCGATAAGTCACCTGTGCCTTTTTTCCACTTATTGATAGTGCCAAACCCAGCGTTATATGCAGTGATGGCCTCGTTTAAGTCTCCATTGGCTTGCTTCAGATACTTGCTCATGAGAAGAGCCGCAGCTTCTGCCGATTTCACAGGATCAAACGATTCACCTTCAGCTAAGCCAGTCTCTTCACGAGCAATCCCCGTGAACTGAAACATTCCCAGAGCACCGGTTTGGGATTTTGCATACGGATTACCACCAGATTCAGTTGCAGCAATCGCGTAAAGAGTGCCTTCTGGAAGACCATATTTATTCTCTAGTTCAGCAAAATACGGAGCCAACTTATCGAGATTTGCCTTACCTTCAGCTCCAAGACTTCCGACTTTTACATCCAAGCGGCCATTGTTGTAGGTATCCGCAGCTTTCTGAATGTCATTCCTGGTGCCAGTGGTATTAAGCGACGATGATGACGAGCTATTTTGACCAATAGCTTTATCAATTTTCTGCAACGCGCTATTGCCCGTTTCTACGGCATTTGCATTGATAATCTGATTAGCAGTTTGTTTAACTGTTTTATTGCTATCTTTCGCCGTGTCCAGTGCCGCATTTATCACGCGGGTAACAATATTAGTCTGTTTGGCATCGGATTCAGTTTTAGAATCAGATGTCTCCTGGTGGCTATTAACCGGAGCTTTTAACTCTGGAGTGATTTCTTTCGCATTAGCCTCGCCGATCGGATTGGGTATTTTTGATACAATCATTGCCGCAGGGGTATTTTTAACGGCATCAACCGCTGCATCTAATGCTTTACCGGGTAAATTTTTAACCCCATCCCAAATATTACCAGCTGCCTCTTTAATGTGTTTCCCTGGGTTCTTAATGAAGTCAATTGCACTATCAATTGCATCACTGAAAACCTGTTTCAGGTTATCGACAGTAAAGAAGTCTTTTATGGCATCCAGCTTTTCAAGCAACTTATTAGATGTATCGCTAAACCATGCTGAAACAGCATCACCAATCTTTGCTGTGTAATCATCGAACTTGGTAGAAATGGTGTCGCCAAGGTTAGAAATATATGTTTCTAAGTTGGTAACCCCGCTATCAATGGCCTGGGCAATACTTTCCGTCGAAAATGATTGCAACATATTGCCGATATCCTCAAATCCAAGTGATTTGAGAACATCACCAATAGCACTGCTAATACCAGATACCAGTCCCCCCAAATCAAGAACATTGGCTAACGTATAAGCGGCTTTTTGCTGGAATGATGGATCTTGTCCTGATTTAAGCCCAAACGCTCGACGTTGCGCTTCTGTATCATTCCAACCGGTTACCGCATCATAAATACCTCCAGCCACTGTGCCGACTAGGGGAATTGCGCGTAACGCCCCTTTACCAACTGCCTTTAATCCAAGTTTACCTGCTGCCCGGGCAGCCAAATCTCCGCCTTCATGAGCGAGAGTCTTCTTGCCACCACCGCGTAGCATTCCTACAAGTTTCTTTGCCCCCAGAGCGCCAAAAGCGAGTGCTCCAGCTTTTTTCAGCATGCCACGCCCCATTAACAACGACGCGACGCCACCGGCCCCCTTCCCTAACAGGCTAAATAGTTTGGACAGCAAGCCGCCCTTCTTTTTACCGGTGTTTTTGGCTATCTGATCAAGGGCGCGGAGAATCTTGTCATTGCCCTCTTTAATTTCGCTGGTCTGCTCCTGAAGTTCCTGAACCGTCCGTTTTTGGGTGTTAACCTGAACGACATCGGCACTATTTTGCGATTTACGCCTAAAAAAACCTTTTCTACGGCTGTTATCGTCATTGCCACGAATCACATCGGCAATAGACTTTCTGGCACCATTAAGCGATCCACCAACTTCTTTTGATATCCCGCCAAGCTCCTTCCCTGCTGCCCACAATGGACCAGCAACGGCATAACCTAACGCATCGACGGCACGAGTCTCTGAAGGGTTACCTATGCCTTCAGCTACTTTTGACAGTTTTTTTAATAAACCTGATTCAGCATTTAGACGCTCATCATCCTCTTTGCGCCTGGCCTTTTCAGCACGTTCAGCACGGGCATCTTCCGCTGCGGCCTTACTCCCTGACTTTCCAATAAAACGACCACGCGCATCGCGTTGGTTTTGGCTTTTTTGCGCACCGCCTTTTTGACCGAACATTTCGCGAGCGTGTTCGGCTGCTTCGGTCCGTTGCGCCTTTACATCTTCTGTTATAGCCTTCTTGCGTCGTTTTTTACCCTTTCGCGTAGTTGATTTGGCCTGCGGTTCCTGTAGAGCAACATCCTCCTGAACTACACGAGAAACGTCCCCTAAATTAAGCCGTTTCATTGCCTCAACAATAGGGTCCACTGATGGCGCATTGGCCACAAAGTCTGGCCGGGAATTTTCGATTGTGCGATTTAATGCCGACACACTGCGAGAGACAGGATCAACTGTAGCAACTCGCCCCCCTTTCAAATCTTCAACGGCTTCCCGAATACCTGCAAGCTCTTCCAGCTCTTTTGCGCTGGCGGTTTCAACCGTCCTTATCACATCGTCAATGTTGGCGTTTTTTCTTTCCATGATCTTATCGCCTACCGCTTCGGTTTAAGTTTTTCTTCCAGTTTCTCCAACAGGAAAAACGCATAGGATTCAGTGAGCCTTTCAGCGTCCTGAATCGGTATACCCCCATACAAAACCAGGTTGGACACTAAGGTCTGATAGCTTTTCAATCCCCACCTGTGGAATGAAGTCGGTAGCCCGAAAGGGCACCCACAGACGGGTATACGCACCCTCTGTGGACTCCTTTGTATCCTGGTTTGGGCATTTGTGCGGCGGGAGACGAAGACGCATTTCGCCTTTATCGATGTAGCACGGTAAACCATGTTCGAGCTTTTCATGAGCCAGCCGGATGTGTGCCGCCAGCTTCATAAATTCAGTATCAATGGCCATCCGTTTGATCGTTTCATAACGACGCTCAGCCTGCTCTTCACGAGTACCGCTAACATCGTTATAAAGTTCACACTGATAAGCGAATTCCCAAAAACGCAAATCAACTATCGCTTCTTTGAATTCCGCGTCGTCTTCAGGTGGCAATGCTGCACGGCGCATCTCCAGCATTTCCATTGCCCAACCATCAAGCGGCACGATACGCCATTGATAAGGCACGCCCTCTACAGACACCTCAATATCGTCAATGAACGGTTCCACTTCCAGGACCTGGATATCTTCAGCCAGAGCATTCATATCGCAATCGTAATAATGCTCTTTACCGCAATGTTTACAGGTGTAGGTGAATGTCTCGACCGGTGTTTCACGGGAGCCGGTAAATATCCACCATAACGCGGTAATCCGGTCCTGCGCCGTCCATGTCAGGGGATCATGTTTCGCGGGTTCAGCCAGCAAGGCTTTTAAATATGCCGTTGTCTGTTGTTCTTGTTCCTCCGGTGTTATCGAGTTGAAACGCATTGCATCAGCAATATTTGGCTGACGGAACTGGATCAATTCAGTTGGCCGCGATGGTAGCGGAAAAAGGGGTAAAAGCATCCTTGCTCCTTAATTCAAAGAGAAAAACTAAAGCCCAGAAGGGAAGCCAAAGAACTTGAGGATTGGTTAAACGTGCTGTGCAATGCGAAGGTCATTGGGAATGACTTAAATTCCGTAACCTGATCCCGCGCATAGGTGACATCGCCGGTAGTGACCGGGAATACCGTCATCTCATTTTCCAGTTTGGTTAAACCGGAGGACAGCAACCGATAAATACGCACATTGAGCAAATATTTAGACGGTATATTCCCGGTACCGTCCGGATTGATCACCCGACCTTTTGCCGTCTTAAACCAGTCCAAAACGAGGCCATCAACGGTATCCCTGACCATCATTGTTATCTGCCCAGGCGAACGCTCCGTTGGCTGAAGGATATTCCCTCCGCCGATTTTAATCGTTTCATATTCGATGCTGTAATCGTGGTAGGTAATGTCTTTAGCAAAGAAGTCTGCCCCCTCCAGACCATCAACTTCGACAGAGAACTGCCATCCTTGCGCGAACAGCATTTTGTTCATGATGATTGACGTCAGCTTACCAACTTCCCGCTCACCAACGCCGGAGCCAAATAATGTCGTCGTTAATGCCGAAGATACATAAGACTTTACTGAAGCAACATTAAGCCCCATATCAGCCCCCTCACTTCAACATGGATGAGAAAAGAACAATTCCCGGGATAATTGCCCTTGTTGCGCTCATTTTCTCTTCCAGATCCAGCTTTCGCTGATACAGAGTGTTCTCGTCGGATAAATTACTGGCATCGAGTTTCCCCGCGATAGATATTCTTCGCAGGCGATCAGTGTTAGGTATTGCGATTAGCACTTCCAGATAGTCAGAAAGTAACCCAATGATTTCAGGTGGCACTTCCCCATTATCAAGATCCATATCACGCAAATTAGCCAGATATGACACATTCAGTGGGTATACCGCTCGATGGGTATCTTCAAGCTCGATATTCCCATCGTAAACATCGGAGTAGACAAGATCGCCGGTGTGATCTGTAACCGATACGAGCGCAAGAAAATCAGCTGGGCAAGCAAGTGATTTACTGGCCTGATCGGTGAAGCGTATCCGCTTGATGTGCCCCGCCCTATCCTGGTAGGTTCCCAATGCTTTTCTTAGCAGGGATTCCAGTAAGGCAGGTTCATCCGCAATCAAAGGTGTGAAGCGGGATTTGACGTCTTCGAGTAATTGTCGTGGTGTCATTGAAACCTCGTAGAATCTGGTGTGTTAACCGATTCTACGAGTAGTCATTTGTTCATTGAGTAGGAATGTTGTTGTCTGGGGGGGTAATCAGTGTAGGTGGAATGAGGAATATGATATGGTTATCACATAATCAGATTGTTTTGAGTAAAACAATAAAACGCCCTTTAATGGGCGTTTTGTTAAAACTTAAATTGACTATCCTTTCAAATACTATTTTAATTCTATGTAATTTTTAAATTCCCTCTCATATTTATACATGATGTTATCAAATCCTTCCATTACATCAACGAATTGTTGTGAACATTCCGGCTTCCAAGGCGTACACTTACGAACCATATCCATTTTATTCTTATCCTTCGTTGTATCGACTAAGGATAGGTACCCTATAAAATTCATCATCTGAACAGGATCTTGATTTGTGAATATATATTTGACGTTTTGCTTAGTAGGTGAAAAAGAATCAAAAGCAGGGAACATATATTCACCAGAAAAAGAGAGTGCAGCATCAATGACGTCAGTTGCTGGAGTGCAGTTGCTCAGAATTGGCACTAACCTAAAATTAGCACCGGAGCACACTGCATATATATCATCCCCTTTTTTTAGTTTTAACAGAGAGTTTTGTTTTGAATCCAACACTTTCAATTTGATATAATTTAGTGGCGTTGCATTTTCCCCTGGAGTAAATAACTCTACAATTGGTTCATTATTCACCATTCTTATGGATTTTATTTCACCATATACAATTGAAATTGCATTCCATTTTTCCTGAGCGGCAAATTCATTATCTTTAAAATCATTAACCAACTCAGATGGAAAATGATAACCAAATTGATTATTCATTGCTTTCGAGGCAAATCCAGACAAATAGAATACCCTTACTAAATCATAATCTTTTTTTGAAGTAGAAAGCCAATCTGGCAATTTATTATCAGCTATCGCGCTTCCAGCAAAAATAGCACAACAAAATGTTATTACATTAAATAATTTCATTTTCCATTCACTCATTAATCGGTTTAAACTCACTAATCAATTCACCAAGACTATTTGGGTATGCTTTATAAATAACATACTCCGAAGAGCCATCTGAATATTGGTAAACACCATAACAAACCAGTTTATTTATTCCTTTCTGAATAGTTTTTTGATTATAAGAATCAACCACTGTTATTCCATATGACGATAATATTTCGTTATATTCTTCAATAAGAGCTTTTCTTGTTTCCACTGAATTGCAATCTACCTTCGAAAAGTCAACTTCATCAGCAAAAACATTAAATGTTAAAAAGGAAAGCACTAAAAACAAACGAATCAGCATAAATCCACTCCTACGCATGGATTAATAGTCATTGATCGCAAAGGCGTAAACGTGCCCAAGGTATTTCGTATAATCGGTACAAATCTCCTTTACGCTTGATGCTGCATTAACAGTCCCGGCCATAAATAATAACGGTAGTAATAGTCTTCTCATTATAATCTCACCTGCCTTATAACCCATTTAGGGTACATATTTTCGCCTTTAAAAAAAAGAGGTTATTAGATCCATTTGTGCATTTATTACACAAATAATGCTCTAATAAATTTGTATTTTTAAGTCGCGAATGCTATCTTTTCGCATCATATTGACCTTTTAATCGTTCAGGCTTATAGTTCCGCCGTCGTAGCAAATTCTGCGACCGGGTTTAGCAGCCTGAATACGAATGCGGACAACCGCAGATATCCGATATTGCGGTATTTTTGTGTCCGTAAAACCACGTTACGCCCGAATTATGGTGGGGCGTGATGGGGAGGCTTCGGCCTGCTGGTTTCATTCGTGCCAGTCTGCTAACCCCGTCACGTCCTGCCACCCGTTTAGCAGCGGGGCGCAGGTTGTTAAACCTACGAATGAGGCCGTAACTATGGTTAATGCCAATCCTTGCGCACGCCAAGAATTCATCTGGCGTTTCTATTCCTGTAAAAAACACCACTATCACTTCGTTATCGCAGCAACAGAAGACGAAGCACGCTCTCAATTGCCTGATGGCCCCTGCATTTTTACTGCCCGTTTTTCAACTAACTCGCGCAATTCACTTAGTTACTGGAACCTCCCCTTCTCTGCCGACGTTCAGGGGGTTTTATGAAAAAACCTCTCGTCACCCGTAATGACATAGCCGAAGCAATCGCCCTGCATACTGCCTGTATGCCGACACGGGAGATCCCCGGCGCAATTGCCAACTATTTCATGATAACCAGGCGTTTTTATACCCGAACAGATAAGGCAGTGATCAACAAGCTACTGATAGCCGAGATCAGGGATTATTTGATTGAACAAGGACGTCTACGTTACGCAACAGTGGCAGCAGAAATGAGAAAGGAGGCACATAGAATGACCGGTAATAATTTAAATGTTGAAAAACCAGCACCTGTTACGTCAGCTACGCCAGCACCAGCCGTGAATATTATCCCCAACACCGGAGACACAATCGACAGCCTGACACTGTTAAAGATGGTCAATGAGGCACGGAAATTATGTAGCGAAAAACCAGTTCGCAACAATGATTTCATTGCCAGAGTTAAGGATGAGCTTGATGGGGAGGGTTACGAAATCTTCGTAACCCCTATGGATAAGAAAAAAGGTGGAGCGGATCAGGTAGTTATAGTAATGACATACAAACAAGCCCTGCGCGTTGCTGCTCGCGAATCGAAAGCGGTCCGCCGTTCGCTGATCGACAAACTGGAAGAATTGCAGCAGGCAAACTCCCCTGCCCCATCGATCCCCCAAACATTACCAGAAGCTCTACGCCTGGCTGCCGAGTTGGCAGAACAGAAAATGCAGTTGGAACAGCAGCTGGTGGCCGCAGCCCCTAAAGTCGATTTTGCCGACCGGGTATCAGTGGCTAATGGAATCCTGATCGGTAACTTTGCAAAGGTCGTTGGACTTAAGCAAAACGCCCTTTTCTCATGGTTGCGCCAGAACGGCATTCTCATGGCTTTTGGTGCGCGCAAAAACGTACCGCGCCAACAGTACATCAACGCCGGGTATTTCACGGTGAAAGAAGTGGTGCTGGATGATGAAAATGGCTACCAGATACGGCTGACGCCCCAATTAACGGGTAAAGGCCAGCAGTGGTTAACTCGCAAGCTACTTGATGCTGGTTTGTTAAAACCAGTAGCAATAGGTTAACAAAAGAAAAAACCTGCCAGCAAACTGGCAGGTTTCTGAGCAGATCGACCAACCCGATCTGGATCGAGCCAGAAAAATTTGCTCTAATAAATTTCGTTTTCTAAGTGCAAAGAATCACCATTTCGAGCTGGTGATTGAAGGTTGATGCAAATTTGGAGAAAAAATGCAACAAACATTCAATGCGGATATGAATATATCAAACCTTCATCAAAATGTCGATCCTTCAACCACTCTGCCTGTTATTTGTGGTGTTGAAATTACGACCGACCGCGCTGGCCGTTACAACCTTAATGCTCTACACAGAGCGAGCGGACTCGGTGCCCATAAAGCGCCAGCTCAATGGCTAAGAACGCTGTCAGCAAAACAGCTCATCGAAGAGCTTGAAAAAGAAACTATGCAGAATTGCATAGTTTCGTTCGAAGGCCGTGGCGGCGGCACTTTTGCCCATGAATTGCTCGCTGTGGAGTACGCAGGCTGGATTTCTCCCGCGTTTCGGCTGAAGGTAAACCAGACATTTATCGACTATCGAGCCGGAAGATTACAACCTGCTATTCCGCAGAGTCTCCCTGAAGCCCTCCGTTTGGCTGCCGACCTGGCAGAGCAAAAGCAACGGCTGGAGCAAAAAATGCTTATGGATGCACCTAAAGTCGAATTCGCCGAACGCGTTGCTACCGCCAGCGGGGTTCTAATCGGCAACTATGCCAAAGTGCTCGGCCTGGGCCAAAACTATCTCTTCACCTGGTTGCGTGATAACGGAATTCTGATCGCAACCGGTGAACGCAGGAACGTCCCCAAACAAGAATACATATCCCGTGGGTATTTCACCCTTAAAGAAACCGTGATCGATACAAGCAATGGAAGCAGGATTTCTTTCACGACTCGTATAACCGGCAAAGGTCAGCAGTGGCTGATGAAGCGATTGCTTGATGCTGGTGTGCTGGTACCTGTCGCGGCAACGCGCTAACAGACGTAGTAAGAACCACCAGCATTGTAATGCTGGCTAAAGTCACTTTCCTGAGCTGTATAACGATGAGCGATTTTACTTTTTCTGGCTATGAATTGGCCTGCTTTGTAACACACTCCGGTCTATCCCGTAGCGCCGGGCATATCCTGTCGCAATGTGCAAATCTCGCGGCAACAACCAGTGAATACTTCATTCACAAGCCTCACCGCCTGATCGCGGCAGAAACTGGTTATAGCCAATCAACCGTCGTTCGTGCATTCCGTGAAGCTGTAAACAAAGGAATCCTGTCTGTAGAGATTGTTATCGGCGATCACCGTGAACGCCGCGCTAACCTGTACCGGTTTACACCATCCTTTTTGGCCTTCGCACAACAAGCCAAAAATGCGCTGATTGAAAGCAAATTAAAGATCTCTTCAGCGGCAACCAAGGTTAAAGCTGTTCTCGCTAAGACATTGGCTTTATTTAATTTTTTATCCACACCCCCATGTCAAAATGATACCCCCTCCCCCTGTCAGGATGACGTGGCAATAAAGAATAAGAAGTCACAAGTTAAAAAAACAAAAAGATCAGTTTCCGGCGGTGCCGGAACGACCAGACTCAAAAAATTGACTTCATGGATCGCTGAGGCAAAAGCAAAGGCTGACAATCTGCGGTTATCCAAAAAACGCGCTCAAAAACATGAGTTCAAGCAGAAAGTAGAGGCGGCAGCGCGGAAATATGCTTACCTGAAGAACAAGCGTTCTCCTGATATTGGCGGGGTATCAAACTTCGATAATCTGCCGCATTGCATGACGGTAAACGAAGCTCTTAATGCGGTTTTAGCCAAAAATAAAGATGACGAACAATGGGGTATACCGGCAGGATTCAGAGGGTGATAGATTGCTCTAATCTGGAGTCACCTGGCGTTTTCAGTTTGAGGTCGGAGATGCAATCTGATTTTTTACAGTTAGCGATCGCTTTTGCAGGATATGTTTGTATTGGCTTCTGTGTATACATGATCAGCCGAAAAATGCTTGTCGATATCGACCGCAAAGAACGAGCAGAGGAGATCTTAGTATGGATTTTCTTTGGCGCGGTCTGGCCATTAGGGATCATGTTTGCTGCAACATTTCTTCTGATGTGGATATTCACCCTTCCAGGTGATTTCTATAGAAAAAAAGCCAGACATTGATACAATCGTTGCGGGTGCTTGAGGCTATCTGCTTCAGGCATTACCCGAAAAGCAGATAGAAGAAAGCCCCAGATAACATTACGCGTCCTGCAAGACGCTTAACATTAATCTGAGGCCATATCTATGCTTAGCATACGTAGATTAGCCTCTTACCGACCAAAAGGTCAAGGAGAAGCAGGCTATGAAGCAGCAAAAAGCGATGTTAATCGCTCTGATCGTCATCTGTTTAACCGTCATTGTGACGGCACTGGTAACGAGGAAAGACCTCTGCGAGGTACGAATCCGAACCGGCCAGACGGAGGTCACTGTCTTCACAGCCTACGAATCTGAAAGGTAAGAGACCTGGCGGGGAGAGATCCCCGCCACTCTTCGTGTGTCAGGTATCCTCAATGCACCCTTTCCTCTCCAAATAAAAAAGCTCCCGAAGGAGCTTTAAAATACAAGGGATGACTCTTAATCCCAATCAATCCAGTTGTAGACGATACGAAGTGACGGGCGCACAGCAGCAGTCACATCTTCGGTACTAAAGTCGATTGCATCACTGTAGATTTTGCAGTCCAACATTTCAATTGTTGTAGCAGCTTTTGTCACAGCGTTAACCCCGGAAGATTTGGATTCAGGGGTAGCAGCCATCGTGATATCAACATAGTCCTTCGCCGCAATGCGATCCTTAATGAACTGAAGAATATCGCCTTCGATAGTCTCCACGCACTGGACCTGGATTTCCCCAGAGTTTCGAATTGGTCCGTGCTGGTTGAACTTCACACCATTCGGACCATAGTCCTCCACATCCTCGCGAGTCATTTCAGGGATTTGCGACGTACGAACCAGTACACTGATATCTTCATAGCCTGCAAAAGTGAGCTGGAATTCAGAAGATACCAGTCGTTCGCCTTTGGCCGCGTTGGCAGTATAGCGGCCCTTAATAAATTTACGGTTTCCCTTAGTGTTATTGTGCCCCATATAAAATCCTTTTACTGGAACGCCCGAACAATATCGGAGCTGTTATATATCGAAGAACCGGTCAACTGGAGGTTGACGGTGTTTTTCAGGAAATATCCATTACTGTCCCTTGGCGCATCGAGATCGAAACTTATGTCCTGGATAGCGACATCGGTGATGTTGATCCGGCGACCAATGTTTAGCGTCACACGCTCCGGGATTCGACCACCAACACTGGCCGCTTTTAGTTCCGGGCTAATCATGGCTGTCAACGCGGCGATAGCGCCTGAAACTTCAATGAATGGATTGTTCAAAGCAATGAAAGTTACGGGCAGCGTGAACGTCGGCGGTGTCCCCCCTTCCCAAACCATTAAGCTATTCCAACGGGCAACCGACGTTGTTTCAGTACCTACTTGCACAAAACCACCCAGAGCACCAGAAACAGACCCCATGGACATACCAGTAAACGGTGCTTCCCAATTCTGGGCCATGTTCATTGCCGCCCCCTGGCTGATATATCCGGTAACCTGGTACTGAGAGTTCGTTAAAGTAACTTTCAGAAATGGCGATACACCGTCAGCCTGGCTGTAAACCCCATAAGCTATAGGAGCCATTCAAGTTAAAGGCCGGAGTTCTCCGGCCTCCTCCTTTAGCCAAGGCGCTTACGGCGCAGTTTCATTGACTTTTTGCGGGCAAGTTTTGCCGCGCCGGTCTGGGCTTTTCGACGCGCTTTTTTCAGCGCCGATTTTTGAGCCGCAGTCAGACGTTTTTTACGCAGGCGTTTACGGATGAGTTTGATCTCACCGTTACGAACAACCTTCTTAAATGCTTCAGTCAGCATTTCATCAGAAGTGCCAGCAACAACAAACGCCGCTTCCAGTTCGTCACGGTCGTCGCTATCTAAACCAGCGATAGAGGCACCAACATCAGCAGCTGCGTCGTCGTCTTCATCGTCAGCCAGTGCTTCGATCAGGTCATCATCTACACCGCATGCTGCGAGGAAGTCAGCAACATTTGCCCATGCTTCGTTATAGGCATCGTCCTGTTCTTCTGTAACTTCGGAGTCGTCGTCATCAGAGATACCAGCGATAGCCTGAACGAAACCATCAAGGGAGTCGAAAGTCAGATCACCGCTATCAGCCCAGGCGAAAACGGCGTCGGCCGCATCACTCAACGCATTCTGCATAGCACTTCGATTTGCAGCTTCCAGAATCATCTGGTGCGCCTGTTCGACGGTCCATTCTTTACCGTCTTTCCCTTCCAGGATTTGCTCAGGAGCCGTGGCAGATGGAACGTTATCGTTAGTCTGTGCCGCCGGTTTCGGATTATTATTAATAACCGGATCTGTTGTCGGTTCGGCGCTTGCTCGGGCAGACTCCATCAACTGCACAGGATCAGAGTTCAAAGCGAAACGAGACAGTCCATTCCCCAAAAATGCCCCAGATTGAAAAAAGTTTTTGCTCATTGTATTTCCTTACTTAATAAGCAGCGGTACGCCCTGGATGCGACGGGCTACGCCAGTCGGGCAGCAGGCCCAGACTACTTCCCATTTATCGAATTCCGCCTGCGTAACTTTCAGCACATACGGTTCTGTACCGTCAGCATCAGGATCACGAGGAGCCACCAGAGCGCCGGAGGCGACAAAGCGATCTAAAAGTTTGGTCATCCCTTTAGTCAGGCCAGCCGCAGTAATACCGTCCGGGCTATGCTTCATCTGTCGGGCTAACTGGACAAAGAAACGGCTGATTGCATTCATCAGGGATGGGACGTGCTGGAAGTGCAGATAGTTATCCTGCGTGCAGCAAGTTAAAGCATCGTCGATGATCATCTGGCCAGAGGTGCCCACAGATACTTTATTGAGACGGCCCTTGACCATTGCTTCTTCGTCCGGGGTATCTTCCGGATACAGCGGTTGAATTGACGCACGAGCAATGACGGCACGTTCTTCACCAGCCGGTGAGTAATGCCAACCGCCGACATCAGAGTTTTTCTTGACGCCACGAGCTTTCGCCGCATACGCCGCGCCAGACAGACCGAAGACCACACGGGATTGGGTCCATTTGTCTTTGCAGGAGAACGGGAAATGATAGACAGCACAGCTTACATAATCGGTACCAAGTAAACCGGTATCTTCAACAGCAGAGAGCGCTTCCGTATACGTCAATGTCGGTTTGACATCAAAGAAGCCATCAATCAGGCGATCAGAACAGATATTACCTAACGCGGTGATCGCCGCATTGTCATAGCAACCCAGGCCGAGAACAGCGGTGTACATGTACGGCGCATTGTTCAGCACTTTCACCGCACGCAGGTACGCAGCGGTTGAGATTTTCGACTGATCGCCGTTGGTACCGCCAGTGAACGCCAACGATTTTTTGTTTGTTACTTTCGCTGTCGAAATCAGCTCTTCATTAACAACCGCGCGCAGATATTTAGAACGGGCTTCCAGAGCCGTAGGCAGATAACACAAGCGGCCCATGTCATCTTTCGCTTCTTCCGCCAAAGACACAGTGTGTGTCTCCAGGGTCGTTACCACGCCGAGCGAAGTCGTCTGGGTCAGTTTCAGGAGGAAGCGTTCATTACCTGCGCTGTCCGCTGTTGCCGTTTCGATGGTTAACTCACGGGTAGGTGAAATACACGGATCACCATCATCAACGTAGATAGCAAAGGCTTCGCCGCTATCAAGTTCAATTTCAGAACCGTATGGCAACGCACTGTAAGCCGGTTCGCCTGATTCATCGAACATAATAATCGGGAACTTCGCATCATCCGGAACAGCACGGACAACATAACCAGACGTTTGCTGAATAGCTTCGTACACATGGCGAATTGGTTCGAACTGTGAGCCGGAAGACGGCTTCAGCGGTTCGCCGAGAACATCTTCGTAATTGGACTCAGTAACCGCAAGAACAGTAAACGGCTTGCCACGCGCAAATACGCCAATACCAGCCCACAAGCTGCTATTTAATGCAACACCGGTAGATAACGTCGCATCGGCATTGATCGGGCTAACAGCGACGCCGGATGCATTACCTAATGACTGTTGAATTGAATATTGAGACATAACTTTCCCTGTTATGCGCCCCGTACGGGGGCGCTATGTTAAACGGAGAACTTCCCCTGATTACTCAGAGTCACCGGCATCAATCGTGTCGCCGCTTATAAAGTTAAGCCCGCCTTTTTTGGCCATTGTCAGCGTTACACGAGTGAAGTAATCAGCGCCGTTGCGTGGGTGCATATCGTTGATAGCCGAACCCCACAGCGTGGTACGGTTGACCAGCGCCGGAGTGGTCGGATGCTGGAACGGGATGGCCGGGACAGCATCACCAGTCACGAAGCCTGCTTTACCCGGATTTTCATCACGGACGTAGCACAGCACATCCATCGAGCTGAACTGAATGTTCTCTGTCGTTAAGTTCTTACAAATACCAGCAGGTACTTCGTACACTTTCACGTTACCGAACAGGGTACCGATGTAGTGAACATACGGAGTCTGGATATAGTCTTCGGCTGGCTGGAAGAAATCCTTCGGCAACTGTTTGAAGAAAGATGCTGCATCAGCACCAGCAAACATCCCCATCGCACCAGAAGATTTAACGCGCTCAATAATGTCGCGATATACAGTCTGGAATTTGCCACGAATGATGGTTGCCCATACATCAAAGGACTGGTTAACCGGCAGAGCGATGTCAAAGGTGTCGGTCGCAAGAGTACGCCAGATCATGATGCGAAGACGCAGCATATCCTGTTCATGAGACAGGTATTCCTTCAGGGTGCGGAACTGTAGGGAACCCAGGTCCAGACCAAATTCACGCTGTGCTTCATACGCCGCCTGTACCGTGTGCTCAGCCGCGATAACGAACTGGCTTGGGAACAGGGTGTATTTCTTCATTTCGTGGTTGATCAGCGGGATCAGCTCAGGAGCGGCTTCAATATTGATTTCCGTCTCAATTGCGATCTCAGTGCCTTTATCCGGCGCTTTGGAGAACGACAGGGCAATCTGACCAATGTTGTAGTTCAGAGAGCAGGTAACAGTGATTTGCTCACCAGCAGCATTAGTAAACGAGTGAAGTAGGCTGCCGGAACCGTTATCAACAACAGACTTAATACGGTTAACGTAGATGTTAGTGCGACCTTTTCGGATTGGTACATTCTGGCCTTCGAAGTCTTCCATCTTGAAGGTTGCGGTTTTGCTAGTGCCATCGGAGCTTGCCACCAGCACATAGCGGCGACGTAACTGGCTGTACACACCGACGGATTGCATGTCCAGAACATCACCAGCAGCATAAGAACCAAAAGAGGAACCTGCCACGTTAAAGACTTCATAGATGTCGGACTGGTCACGCGTAACCGGAATGAAGGTACACGCATCAGCGGTAGCTGCCCCCAACTGAACAGGCAGGATCATCGCGAGGAATAAAGGCAGACGCATAACACCGTCAGAAACGCTCATCATCTCTGCTGCGACGGATTCCAGCATCGCTTTATTAGTGGCATCCATGCTATTGCGGGTGGACTCTATCAGGCAGTTTTCCAGCGTCTGGTGGCAGGAGGCCAGAATTTCCGGACGCGGCATAGATTTATGTGCTGCGGCGTAGTCAGCCAGTGCACTTGCCCACGCTGTAGCGATTTGAGCGGTGGCATTATCAGAGATACCCGCAAAAACCGGGTCTTTACGTGCAGCTTCAAGGATAGATGCGGCACGCGCGGCATCATCTTTAATGAATTGGTTATCAGTACCGAACTGCGCAGTGCTTGCCCAGCCAAGCACAGCTTTAGAGCGTTTTGCGATATCTGCAATACGATTCTGGTATTCGCGTAAGTTACTCAATTTACTCTTCCTTAAACACAAGGCACTTGTGTGAATCCCTTTTCGGAAGAGATTTTATTGAAAGTCACTTGTTGACTTTCTCGTGACAAGCAATTTTTTTATTTTTTTCGGGAGTAGGGGAGGAAGGTAAAATCCAAGGTGAAATCGTGGCGATTTCACCTTGAAATTTTAGATGGATTTACTTTAAAAACAGTAGGTTAATAGTGAAATTTGAATGGCGAAAGTTTAAGGCTTCGGCTTTTTATCGAGGCTCTTTCTAAGGATATGCCCAATCATCCTGTCGAGTTCTTCCTGTAGCTCTTTTGAAAGTCGATTAAACTCATAAGAAAATGCACGGCCTTTCACGCGCTTCCTTGCAAAGCGATCCTTGTCCTCAAATTTCCATAATTCAGTAACTACGGACTTATCTTTAGAACCTTTATCCGTGAGTAGTGAGGCTTCCTTTGTTATCAAGCGCAGGATTTTATTTTTAACTTCATCTTCGGCCATTTCTTCAATGGATAAGATGTCGTTTATTTCCGGGGATATGTTTTGAATAAGCTGATCAAACTCTAAATTCTTGTTCCCCATTTCGTCGCCAACAGCACAAAGCGTTTTGTAGTCCGAAAAGGTTAATTCCGACTGCACAGGGAAAAGGGCGACTAATTCTTCCGGAGCACTCGCTGCCTGGAGAGCACGCGTGACCTTCGCCTGAGACAGTCCTTCTTTGGCTGCAATATCCTTCTGACTCATCCCATCATTTTTCATTCGCATCAAACGCAGACCTATTTCTCGAATGCTGTGCTGCAATGCTGTCTGAACGTCTTTCGCTAAATTTTGCGCTTCCTGAACGCTGATCTCCTGGTCCGTGACTAAAACCCGCAACCCTACGTTCTCTAAGATGGCAGAAGCTCGACGCCGGGAACCATCCAAAATTTCAATTTTCCCTGTAGCCCGTCTAACACCTATTGCAGGGTAAAATTGCTGATGCTTAATAGTGCTTCGGATACTTTTTAATGATTTTGGCGTAAGAGATGCCTGGTCACGCCCGTTGTTATGCTGATCAACAAAGGTATCGCTTTCTACCTGGTTCGGAGGTATTACCTCTTCAATAAATGTGGCCTGGCGACCAGTTGATAACTTGAATACCTGCTCGACTCGATCGCCAGAGGCTGAAGAACTATCAAATCCGCTTAATATTGAAGGATTAAGGGTTCGCCCAATTGTTGGTCTGTTTTTCTTTGACATGGGGGTTTCTTACTCCTCAGTTAGATCTGATAAATTCAATACGGTCAAAAACTGCTTTAGCAAAATCTTCCGCAGCAATTCGCGCGTTCTTCAATGCATCAGCACTACCAACATACGTTGCCGGGTTAGCTGAAATAACAGTGTCAAAAGACTCGCCGCAGCGTTCAAAACCGTCAAGGCGAGGGAGGACGACATCGAGCATATCCCCACCGAACACTTCTTTAGCCAGGCTATGGCAATACTTATGATCTGCCTTGTTACTCAACTTGGACATAAAACCAATGTTAGTCGCAAGCTGGCACTCGCAGCCTTCATCCGAAATGAGTTTTACCAACTCAGGAAGGCGGGCAACGTATTTAAGCGATGAGTGGAAATCGACAGTTGCTGGCGGCAGAGGTGTAAACAGTATATTGGCCGAGGCCAAAGCATTTTTCAGGAAGGCGTCAAGGTGAGGACCACTATCAACGAGGATAAAGTCATAATCGCTCTTCAGCTTATCAATCACATTTTCTTTCAGGACAGCATGGATGTTCTGACCCGGTAGATGCTCATTGCACAGCTCTCTCCAATCGGATGCAATAAAGGCATCGTCAATCGACGCAGGCATAACGTCAACCCCAGGTACAACAGAAGGAACAATAAACTCCTCTAACAGCTCTTCACGGCTTACATTCTGCAACATAGCCTGTGCAGATGTTGCGTTTACGATACCAATAGAGTGTTTATGGCTTAAAAACATCGTTGCTGAAGATTGCGGATCAAGGTCAATAACCAGAATCCTTAAATCTTCCATCAGAAGATGAGGGTGGGCACGCATTGCATGCGCCAGAGAAACCGTCGATACAGTTTTTGACACACCGCCTTTAAGATTGGAGATGAAAATCACATACGCTTCGCTGTAGCGATCCCGGTATTTTGGCACTCCGCGATGTTCATATATGTCAATGATGTTCTGAATTGACATCGCATATTTCATTGAAGAGCCAGCAGGGCGTTTATCGAAAACATAACCCTTTTCTTCCATTTCACTTACGGCATAGTCAACGTTCGCTCGAGTCAGTAGAGGCAATTTTGCCAGTGCCGCTTTCGCATAGACCTGGTAAAACTCGTTCGCGTGTAGCTCATCCTTTTGCAACTGTACTTGTTCAGTCAGAACATTGAGCATTCTGTTTGCTCTTTGAGCAACCTTGTGAAGCTGGCTGGAATCACTCATCGAAAGTCATCCTTTATGCTGTATTTTTGAATTTAATTAAAAATGCTGCATAAAATAATAATGTATGCGTAGATGCTTGTACATAGCATTCTCTGCATGTTTGGTTCATTTTGCACGATTGAGAGTTACAAGAAAGGCACAAAAAAGCCCCGTTCAGGGGCATCAGTGTTATTTGCTAAGAGCAGCGAATAATCGTTCGAAATCGATAGTATCTATAGCACGCGTAAGCGCCGGAAGTTCAGCCTCAAAGTACCCGTGTCGATCGTAAAAGAAGGGACCGAAGAGCGAGGCATGTTGGATTCTACTTCGCCCCAGCCCGGACACACAGTTAAGCCCATTACCGGCTAAAAGGCTAAAAAACTTCTCTGGATTATCGTGGTAAAGCTGGGAATCAATGGTGGCGGTTAACTCTTCCATAGGGAAGCACACCCGCCCTGTATCCCAGGGATATTTAGTCCGAAGCATAAACATTGCTTTCAGCAATTCACATTGAGCGCGGATCGCGTCCGGTTCATAGCCAGATATGGAGACATAAGCCACGTCCCTCATTCCTGCGTCATCTTTGAAAGTCACGATAGAAGTAACATCCAGCTCTTTTTCGAAAGAGCAAGCAGCATCTACTGGACGCTGAAGTAAATCATTCGACTTAATGCGCTCGAGAATCCCTCCCCACATATCATTTAGATATTCGATATGAGCCAAAACCTTATCAAGACACTCTCGTGTAAACCATTCAGTATGCCCGCCACCGACGCTTTTCTCCCACGGCGCATTCCAGGGGAAAAAGGTTGCGTGTAAAGCCCGCTCAAGATTAACCATTGCCAAACGTGTACCACGATAGACCCGTGAAAGCGCAAAATCGGGACTCACTTGTAGCCCTTTAAACCGTGCCAATGGACCACATGAAATGCCGATTTTAAAAGTATCTCCGTTCTCTGGCACCAGAACGTAGAGGTAGTGTTGTTTCTCTTCTTGCATATCAATACCACTGCTTGATGAGAACCGCGCAAATGTTGACTATGCGCGAAGGTTAATGTGAATAGTTGACTATGCGCGATGTGACTACAGTCAAAAGTTGACTGTAGTCGATTTAACTCCACCAAAGATCGACTATGTAAAATATTGTCGGGAGAAACGTTGACTATACGCGATGAAATGACCCTAAAAGCCATCTCAATAGCGACTTGAAGAATATTGACTCCAGCAAAAATCCACCAGCGTCAATGAATGTCGCCTATAGTCAACTTCTCGCTATCGCATATAGTCAATATTATGGATTGCGCTTATGGATCTGGAAGCCGATTTTCCTGCCGTTTTTTATCTCTGAAAATTTAAGATATTCAATAGCTTCTAAATCTTTCATGGCTTTTCTGATAACGCTATTTTGCACGCTAACGGATGATTTGAGATTAAGCCTTGCTCTAAGGCGCTCAATGCTGACAGGTGCCGGGTTGGCGGGTAGAGCCTCAAAGAATGTATACAGTACCTTGGCCGTCTCTTTGCGCCCGAGCTTATCCAGCATCTTCAGCTTCAGGATTCGCTTATAGTCAACATAGTAAAGTTCAGATAGCTGTTTCTGCGGCTGGATCTCGATAACATCAAGCTCGGTATTCAGGCTGCTATATGCCAACAAGTTGACGTTAATGTTATTGAGATGACCTTTTGCCGCCGGGAAGCGGAATTTGACAACTGTCTGCTGAATGCGTGTCAGAGAATCATCAATACTTTTACGGAACGCCTTTGAAAGGCGCTTACGTGGATAGCCGCATCGATCGGCAAACTCGGAGAATGGCAGGGTGATTATACCGTCATCATCAGGTGCGTAGTCAAACAACGCGGAGGTTATGCCCACCCACACCTTAAAATCAGTATCCATATCCAGGCGTGGACCATGAATTTCAATTCCCTCATAGCCTTCCTGCTCAACAATTTTGAGGCTTGATAGTTCTTCGGTTGCGTTCGTTGTGTTTGTAGTAACTGACGATCCGCGACGTAGTGCCACATTGGTAGATTTTAAGGTTGGCACAAACACACCTAAGCGCAACAAAGCGATGGGTTGTATAGTGCTATTGTTATTGGGTTTCAGGCTGTGGATTTCTCCTGTATTTCCAGCAACTTCTTCAACGCTAAGGAAGCCTTTATTTTCTTCCGGCATCGTGGTTTCTCCATATGTGGCGCGGCCTGGCGTCATCTGGATTGCAGTTATCAACAACTGTGAATAGTCAGGCTCTAAAGTCGCGTACAGTCAATGTTTCTGTCGCGTATAGTCAACAATAAATCGCGTGCAGTCAACAATAAATCGTGCACAGTCAACATAAAATCGCGTATAGTCAATGTTGATCCCATTTCAGGCCAGAAATGGCGCGGCTTACAGCGATCCGGGATCTTCTTTGGATCTTCCTAGGTTCTCTTTAGGATCTGTTTATTGGATCTATGCTGTGGATAAGTTGAATAAACCGGCCAATAAAGCCGGTTGGAAGGAAGCCGTATTATTCTACGCTTTCGATAAGAAGACCATGTTCATAACATTTAAGCTCATCGCCTTCGTACAGGAATTGGTATCCAATACCACCATTTTCATGGACATTAGGGAATAACTCATAACTCACTGAAGAGCAAATCACACCAATGCAGCGATCAACGCCTTCTCGTTCTTCAGTGCTGAAAAAATCCTCTTCGGTAAGGACATGAGTACATTGCTCATCAGCATAGGTCGGAAATACATGCTCGATGCAATCCGGGTGTTTTAAACCAAGCTGATCGGCAAGCTCGAAAGCATGACGGTATTGTTCAGATCCTGGCTTGCCAACAGTGATGTGCTCAATTTTGTAGATTGAAGTTGCTTTGTTGATAGTTTGCTTTACTGTTACTTTATCAGACATAAAAATCCCTTTTAGTTACCTCTAATAGCGCGGTTGTAATCATTAACGTTGCGATTCTTCCTGTTAATCCCCATCAGCATCGTTTCTGTATCGAGGATATACGCTGGCAGATCATCAAAATATTCACTGCTAAACTCTGGCATCCTGCACATAAATGCACTTTTGGGGGCAGGGTGGTTAACCTTTGTCGGCGTCGGCGTTAAATTCGCTGATCGACTGCCGGAGCAACCGCTGAGTATCAGCAGGAATGCGCTGGCGAACATTACCCGCCGCAACCAGTTGTTTCTGAACTTCAGCTTTTCGTTCCATTTGCCTGTCAGCATATTTGGCTTGTTCTGATTCATTTTTCACTTCCTGGCTGTGAAAATGTTGCTCTGCTTTGTTCATCGTCTCAATGGTCTGGTTAAGATCCATTATTGACTTATCACGTTCCTTAACAGCCTGATCAAGACTGCCAATTTTCTCCATGGCTTGCTTTAGCTGATGACGTTCCCATGCAAACCCAGCACCAACAAGTGCGCAAATCAGAACAAGAACACCAGTAGCAGCAAGTTTCTCCTTCAAAGACAAAGCTGTTTTTAACGTAGAAAAGAATGACATGTCTTCCTCCTGAAGAAAAATTATCAATGAAGTCCTTTGTTACTGTGCCGCTTTGTTTAATTCATCAAGAACAGAATCAGGAACCAAAGCGGCAACTGCGCTGGCTGTGCTGACCTTATTTGCTGATGCTTCCGCAAGCGCGGTACCGATAGCATGGTTATAAGCAGTTATGGCTACGTTGGCGCTTTCATTCGCTCGTTCATACTGCTGTTGTAACGCAGTTGTGGGCGCTGTTGTCTGGTTGAAAACAACCCCAAACTGTTCAGTTGCTACTTTCAGAGATTCAATTTGCTCTTCTGTTAGTGCTGGTGGGGGAGTGGCAGTGTCGCCGCCTGAACCAGAGCCTGACGAGCTTCCTGAGCCAGTGTTAAGGGTCTGGTTAATCTCCCCCATAGCCGCGACTAAACTTGATGTATTAAGCGCGTTTACAGCGTCCTCAAGCGATTTAGTAATAGTCACATCACCAATGGCAATAGAGATCGGCAGTTCTGAAACTTCTCGCTCATTAGCACGACAGTAAACATCCCAACCAATATCGAGTTGAAGGAGCATTGACAGATCAGCATAACCAGCCAACAGGTCCGCGTGCTGAGTTGCCAGCCCTCCAATATTCGTTAAACCGGTTGCGGTTGTTCTGATCGTTGAAACATAGCTGGTAATAGTGTCGGGATAGACAATTGTATCCAGAATTAATCCGGTCAATTCTTCTGCAAGCAGTTTTGCTGTGTTAGCACTGTTTCGTGCCGATGTTATGGCACCAGGTGTTTTCATCCCACCGGCGGCGGCCAATTTTTTATATGCGGATAACTGGTAGTCTTTTTCCAGCATGATATCTCCTAACTTACCTGAACCAGGCCGTCTCCGGCTGCAACGGTAGAGCCGCATGAAACAGGATCACCAACGCATACGATCCCTTTCCCGTTGACGGTAAACCATGCCCTGGTTGATATAGCTTGCCCGCCGTGTGTGCTGTTCCCATCGGTATGCTGTGCATATTGCTTACCATCAACTAACACTTCGACTCCGTTGACTTTAAGTAGTGGTTCGCTCTCTACGGGAGGCCTGGATGGGAATCCTCCGTGCCCCGAACAAATGCTGTCTTTTGTTGCAATACTTGCCACGTCATCACCAATGATTTGCTCTGATTTTCGTTATTTTAACTTAGGTTATTTGTGGTCTGTGTGGCGTTTACTTATTGCAAAATTGCTCTAATAAATATTGTTTTTTATGTCGTGTTTTCGGTACCATTCAGCCATCGCCCTTCAATGGGCATTTGTTTGGAGTCGTCAGATGCAGATGGAGCTAATAAGCCGCAAGGAGTTCGATAGCCGTGTAACCAGCGGTGAACTCGACAACTTGCAGGCTATCAAGGTGAAAGAAGGCTTTTGCCTCATTGGGAATCAGAGCGGAACAAATCGCGTTTTTATGCTTCGCCGTACGGATTTGAAGCCATTTGTCTGGAAGAACGAAATTGGTCCCAGCTCATACGCTCAAACGAGGGGGTGCCACAACCTGGCCTTTTTCTACAAAGACGAGCTTTCTGTGGTTGATATTCAAGGGTTACAACATGTTTAAGCACTGGAAAAACATTACTATTTATAAACTTTCTCGTGAGGCGGATCTGACCGACTTAGAAGATAAAAAGAAAATGATCCTTTTCACGCCATGCGGTAGTCAGGATATGGCCAAGTTCGGTTTTGTATCTCCATTTGGTGATAATTCCGAAGTTATCGCTATGCATGGAAATGGTTTTATCCTTGTTGAAGCAAAGCGCGAAACAAAAATTCTTCCCCCGCCGGTTATCCAGCGAGCTATTCAAGAAAAAATTGAAAAACTTGAGCAAGAACAAGCGCGTAAACTGAAGAAAACAGAGAAGGACTCCCTGAAAGACGAAGTTCTGCATTCTCTTCTGCCACGGGCTTTTTCAAAGTTTTCTGTTATCCAGGCGATCTACGACGGTTCAACTAAACGTATCTATATCAATGCCAGCGCGCGGCAGGCAGAGGATATGCTCGCGCTTATGCGTAAGTCTCTGGGTTCTCTTCCTGTTGTTCCCCTGAGTGTTGAAAATCCCATTGAATTAACGCTGACCGACTGGGTACGTGATGGTAGTGCTCCACAGGGATTTCAAATGGGGGATGCGGCAGAACTTAAGGCAGTGCTTGAGGATGGCGGTATTGCCCGAGTGAAAAAGCAGGATTTGGGAAGCGATGAAATTTCCACACACCTGGAAGCTGGCAAGCTCGTTACTAAGTTGGCACTCGACTGGCAGAACCGCATTAAATTTACACTGGACCATAACTTCAGCCTTACCAGCGTCAAATTTGCGGATGAATTGCTTGAGCAGAACTCTGATATTGATAGTGAAGATGTTGCGCAGCGACTGGACGCAGATTTCTTCCTGTTGACCAGTGAAATTTCGTGCCTGGTTGATGCTCTGGTAAATGCCCTTGGTGGAGAGGCTAAGCAGTGAAAGAGCTGTGCTATGGATCTGTTTGCAGTGGAATTGAAGCCGCGAGTATTGCCTGGGAACCGTTGGGTATGCGTCCGGCGTGGTTTGCTGAAATCGAGCCTTTTCCATCTGCCGTTCTTGCGCACCGCTGGCCCCATGTCGCCAACCTTGGCGACATGACAAAACTTGCCAAAAAAGTCCTGGCTGGGGAAATCGAATCCCCTGATGTGCTCGTCGGGGGTACGCCTTGTCAGGCATTCAGTATCGCGGGCTTACGTGGTGGGCTTGATGATGAACGCGGCGCGCTAACTTTGAAGTATGTGGAGCTTGCAAATGCAATTGACGACAAACGGTCTGAGTCCTTCCTCAAACCGACAGTTATCGTCTGGGAAAATGTCCCAGGAGTCCTGTCATCGGCAGATAACGCCTTCGGATGTTTCCTTGCCGGATTGGCTGGAGAAGATGCGCCATTTGAACCAGGTGATCGACCTGAATCAGGAAAAAGTAACGCGTTCTGGCGGTGGGATGGCAAAACCGGTTGCCATGCTCCAAAGTGGCCGCAGTGTGGTTGTATTTATGGACCGCAGCGAAAGGTGGCCTGGAGAATCCTTGATGCCCAATACTTCGGAGTGGCACAACGACGCCGACGCGTGTTTGTTGTCGCAAGTGCTCGAACAGACCTCGATCCCGCAACGGTACTTTTTGAGTTCGAAGGCGTGCGCCGGAATATTGCGCCGAGCAGAGGCGAGGGGAAGGAAACTACCAGATATACTTCAAACATCGCTATCAGATCTTGCGATGATACAAACATAGTTGCCATGGCACATGGGCAAGGAGGGGCTGAGATAAAAACCGATAATTCGGCACCAACTTTGACATGTAACCATGAAGCACCAATTGTATTGCTCGTCGACGGTAGAATGCGCCGTCTTATCCCTGTCGAATGTGAAAGGCTGCAAGGTTTTCCTGATGGACATACATTGATCCCTACGGAAAAGCGTAAAAAAGTTTCTTCAGATGAACTGGCATACCTTCGCAAAAACTATCCTGATTTGAGCGAAGAAGAGGCCGCGATGCTTGCAGCTGACGGACCGCGTTACAAAGCGATCGGCAATAGTATGGCGATACCAGTAATGCGCTGGATTGGCGATCGGATTGCCAAGGCTGCATGTCGGCAGAAGGAAGGGAGTGAAACAAAAGAGCGAAAAGTTAAACCAGCGGCAGAATTCGAACGGTCCATATTCAAATGGGCTGGTGGAAAATTTGGTGTTCTGGAACAAATCTTTCGCTATTTGCCAGAAGGGAAGCGCCTGATTGAGCCTTTCGTTGGTGGCGGAGCTGTCTTCATGAATGCCGGATACCAGGAAAATCTGCTAAATGATGTGAATGCTGACCTGATTAACTTTTACAAGACTCTGCAACGCGAGGCGCATTCACTTATCACTCTGGCACATCGTTTCTTCCAGGACTACAACACGCAGGAAGGATACCTGGCAGTACGGAATGCGTTTAACAAACAAGTCTATGATGATTTACATCGCGCAGCGGCGTTTTTGTTCCTGAACCGACATTGTTTTAACGGATTGACGCGTTACAACCAAGCCGGTGAGTTCAATGTCGGTTATGGGAAGTATAAAACTCCGTATTTCCCATTGCAGGAGATGGAAGCCTTCCTTGGTGCGGAAGGGCGTTCTGAGTTTGTATGTGGTGATTTTGCTGCGGTGATTGAAGCTGCCGGAGAAGGAGATGTCATCTTTTGCGATCCGCCGTATGAACCGCTCCCAAATACAGAGGGATTCACGAACTATTCCGGTCATGACTTTAAGTTTGAAGAGCAAAAACGCCTGGTGTCTCTGTTGACGGATGCTCATCGCCGAGGTGCAAAGGTTCTCATTACTAACAGTGGCGCGCCAAACATCAGAGAACTTTATCAGGACAGTGGCTTCAGAGTGGAACCTCTTTTTGCCAGACGTTCTGTGTCTTGTAAGGGGGACACTCGAGGTGTTGCTCATGACGTTATAGCAATATTGCTCTAATAAATTTATTAGTGTAATATCGCCTCAATGAATCGTGATTTATAGAGCGATTTAGCTGTTCGCCGCGACAGGCGCGGCGGCAAGTATGGCGGGGTAGTGACTCCTTCCCCCTCATGACGCCGAGTTGCCAGGTTGACCATACGCCTAAGTGGCAACACCGAAGTGCGTTACGAGCTTCCAGTTTGCCCATCTTCGGGTGGGCGTTTTTTTCAGGGTTTTCGTCATGGTTAGCGACTTTGCGGCGGTTTAGAAACTGACCATTAAAGTAAATGCAAACGATGATCTGATGATGGTAGCGGCCTAAGAAGCCAGACGCCACGGGGTATGAGTCGTCCCCCGTCAAAAAATCGACCGCAGAGTGTCCCCGTCTGTGTATTAGGGAACGGGGAGGCACAACAGGTAAGGGCGCTGGTGTGATTAACCAGATGAACGAGAAGGGGCCATCTGTTGGTCAGCGTCCTTTCCTGTTGCGTCTTCTTTTCAGCGTAACAGCGGTGCTTAACAGCACTTTGGGTACAGTTCCACGAATTTACGGGTATATCCCGTCATGCTGAAAGCGCTAATCACGCTGGAAGCCAGGGTTATGCATCCCCTGTTACCGAATTGCAGCCAGGGCGCGGTGCGCCGAAAAGCATACGGAGGTGGAAGCCCTCGCCGGAGACGTACCCGGCAAGTGATGGTGTAGCTCAGCGGTTAGAGCGGTTGACTGTTAATCAACGGGTCGATGGTTCAAATCCATCCACCATCGCCAATGCCGGTTTAGCTCAGTTGGTAGAGCGCCTGCCTTGTAAGCAGGATGTCAGCGGTTCGATTCCGTTAATCGGCACCAGCACAACAGGTAAGGGTATTTTGCGACGTCGGAGATCGCCGAGCTTGGCAGAGGGTTCGAATCCCTACGAAGTACCCTTACCGTTGTGATGAATGCGCAGGCTGATGCGCGAAAGACATTGCAGCTATTGCGGAAAAGAGCTGTTCGGCGGGGCAATTAAACGCCCGTGAGAGTCTGAAATAACCGCAAGCCGGAGATCAGCACCGGTCATCACAACACAACAGGTAAGGGCATTCTCCCTTATGGGGCTTGGCTTAAATGCATCGAGTGCTCTTACCGTTGTGATGAAGTGCAGCTCTTTGAAGCAACCAGAAGATAAGCATCTGGCTTCACAACATAAACCGCAGGAACGACCAATAAACGGTAGTCCGTATGGAGAACACCCCGTTGAGGAAGAGGCCTGGCCGGAACCGTAACCGGCACTACAACGTTGAGAACACTGGCGTAACGGGGTCATATCCCAATCTACGAATAAATGTTGCGTTGCAGCGTGACAACCAGTGTTCTCAACATTGTGGTGAATGCACAGGCTGATGTGCCGCAACTACAGTAGTGCGCGCTTTGCGGGGCTTGCTACAACCCTGTGTCGGAGTTCAGCACCGACCATCACAGTTTGATTCTCTGGCATGAGCATAACGCTGAAATAAGTCCAGCCTGGTGCGGCCCGATCACCCGCCGTTAGCTCCACGAAACGGAGCACGTAACAGGTAAGAGCATTCTCCTGTAACGGGTTCATATCCCAATCTACAGGTCCACCAAGAATGCTCTTTCCGTTGCGGTGAATGCGGCTAAGCGCACGCGGGGAAATGGTTATATCAGTCCATTCATTTCTCCTTGTTTCCCCGTCCACGGTGGATAACCAGCCAAAGGACACCGGGAGGCACCCAGCACCGCAGCTTTTTTATTCGTTAAATAATGGAGTGAGAGGATGCAGAACAATTCGAACAAATGTCGAACGCTATGGGTGCGGTTATATATTTATGCCGTCCTCTGTTTGATTGTGTCACTGGTTCTGTATGTTTGGCTTTTGCCAAATATGATCTCATCTAACAGCACAATACTTGTATTGTTGGGAGTCCTTCTCGCGCTCATTTACCCGGCTTTCGCAGTAGTCTTTTTTCGTGAAAAAACCAGGAAATTAATTAATGAAAAAAACGTTGATTAGTGCAGCGATTATTTTGGGTTCTTTATGTCTGACCGGATGCGATCGGGTAGAGCCAGGTAACGTAGGGATCAAAGTAAATAAGCTGGGGGATGATAAAGGTATCGGTGAAGTAGTTGGCGTTGGTCGCTACTGGACAGGCTTGAATACTGAAGTTTATATCTTCCCGACCTTTAAGCAAATGAAGACATACGATGAGCCGTTCAGCTTCCAGATGAGCGACGGAACAACCATTGGTTACCACATCGGCGTAGCCTACAAGGTTGATCCAGCAAAAGTCACAACGGTATTTCAGACCTATCGCAAAGGTGTAGATGATATTACTGATACCGATCTACGCCAGAAGGTTGCAGATGCTCTGAACCGGTTAGCCAGCAAAATGACCACCGACAAATTTATCGACGGTGGCAAATCTGAATTGCTTGATGCAGCCCTTAAAGACATTCAGGAAGAAATGACGCCAATCGGCATTCAGGTGATGAGCCTCTCTTATGTAGGTAAGCCAGAATACCCGCCAACAGTTATTGACAGTATTAACGCCAAAGTCACGGCAAACCAAAAAACCCTGCAACGCGAGCAAGAGGTCAAACAACGTGAAGCAGAGGCCAACATGCTGCGCGCGGAAGCTGCCGGACAGGCTGATGCTATTCGCACAAAAGCCCAGGCCGAAGCTGATGCCATTCGTTTACGTGGTGAAGCTCTGCGCCAGAACCCCGGTGTTATGGAGTTGGAAGCGATCAACAAATGGAACGGTACATTACCGCAGTATATGACCAGTAATACCGCTGTTCCGTTTGTTCCGGTGAAATAAAAGCGTAAGCAAAATTGGCAGTAATCCGGCCCTTTAGCTCAGTGGTTAGAGCTGGCGACTCATAATCGCACGGTCACCGGTTCAAGTCCGGTAGGGGCCACCATATTTGGTTGTAACACGGCGTCTGGCACATGCGTCGTTAGCGGTCTGGTGACGTTAAAAGGGGGGAACCTTGCCCCTAGCTCAGGCAACGAACCAGGTAGCCGGAATGTGCAAGCCACCGTTTGTTGTTTCTCGGGTAAAGGGATTCACCATCCTGGCGATTCGGTGTGACAGCCGGGAAGAGTCCGGCGCATTAATCCTGATTTTCTGGTGATGACTCATATCGTTAGGAGTGATTTGAGTATGCCGATTATATCTGACATTCAGCACGCCTGGGTGGAGTGCTAATGTCTGCATCCCCTCTTGAATCCATGCCAAATTCCCTTAGTGCAGAACAAGCTGTACTTGGTGGCTTAATGCTTGATAACTGCCGCTGGGATGAAGTTGCAGATCGTATAGTTGCTGATGATTTTTATACCAGTGCTCATCGTGAAATTTTCAGTGAGATGGAGAGGTTATTAAGTCATGGCAAACCGATTGATTTGATAACACTTGCTGAAGCACTTGAACAGAACGGTAAATTAGAACGCGCCGGTGGTTTTGCGTACCTTGCGGAGATGTCAAAGAACACGCCCAGCGCGGCAAATATTTGTGCTTATGCGGATATCGTTCGTGAACGCGCGGTTGTTCGTGAAATGATTTCCGTCGCAAATGAAATAGCCGAAGCTGGATATGCGCAGGATGGCAGGGGCAGCAATGAATTGCTGGATATGGCCGAGCGCCGCGTTTTTGAAATAGCTGAAAAACGACAAAAGAGCGGTAGTGGTCCAAAAGATATCGCCAGCATTCTCGATGCAACGGTATCTCGCATAGAAGAGTTGTTTCAGCGACCACATGATGGTGTAACGGGGCTTGATACGGGATTTACCGATATCAATAAGAAGACGGCAGGGCTTCAGCCGTCCGATCTCATCATTGTCGCCGCCCGCCCATCTATGGGGAAGACCACGTTTGCGATGAATCTCGTCGAAAATGCCGCAGTTCGTAACGATAAGCCCGTATTGGTTTTTAGCCTTGAGATGCCGAGCCACCAGCTGATGATGCGCTCACTGGCTTCTCTTGCACGCGTTGATCAGACTCGTATTCGGACAGGGCAACTTAACGACGAGGATTGGGCGCGGGTTTCTGGCGCAATGGGTATTCTGTTGGACAAGCAGAATATTTTTATTGATGACTCAAGCGCCCTGACACCTACAGAGCTTCGTTCCCGCGCTCGTCGTGTTTATAAAGAAAATGGTGGTTTGAGCATGATTATGATCGACTACCTGCAACTTATGCGCGTCCCCGAGCTGCAAGATAACCGAACGCTGGAAATTGCCGAGATTTCTCGCTCACTGAAGGCGTTGGCGAAGGAATTACAAGTACCGGTGGTGGCATTGTCACAACTTAATCGATCGCTTGAACAGCGTGCGGACAAACGACCGGTAAATTCAGATTTACGTGAATCAGGAGCAATTGAGCAGGACGCAGACCTGATCATGTTTCTGTATCGCGACGAAGTTTATCACCCGGATAGCGAAATGAAGGGCATTGCCGAGGTAATTATCGGAAAGCAACGAAATGGCCCAATTGGCACGGTGAGATTGGCTTTTAACGGCCAATACTCACGGTTTGATAACTATGCTGGTGCTGACTGGCAAGAGGATTATTAATGCAATGGAATGAGGAAAAGCCGATGAACATCCTGATCATTGGGCGAAAATTTGAAGCTATCAGTGATGTGAAAACATATACGGAAATGTGGGCTTATAACCTGGCCTGCGCCTTTAGTGAGGCAGGGGTAACATTGCAATACCATCGTCCATATTCCCCTGGCGTCGAAAGCCCGGAGGATTATGTTGAAGCTGTGTTGACTGCTGCGACCGCATGTTCTGCGAAGGCCATTTTGGCACCAGGATTGAGGTATTTTACTACGGTACCCAGGGAAATAGGCATGCAACTGTGTCGCCGATTCTCTGGATGGGTAGCCCAGGTATATGACGGTTCTATGCTGGATTCGGCACCAGTCGATATTACTTTTACTGTCCGCGATGATACCTGGCGGTACCTGGATAATCCCGGCAGGTTAGAGCGTCATAATCGTTTTAACAAACATGTTGGATGGGCAGCGAATCAGGAGCTGTTCCATCTGGAAACCAAAACGGACGATGTTCTGCGTATTTTTGTAGACCACGCTGCATTTGATGTTAGTGGTTTTGATCACTCCTTAAGTATCCTTATGAACCTTCAGCGTCTGACCGTTCCGTATGAGGCCAGAACGTTGACTGATGACGGATTGGTTACCATTGATCCGGGGAATATTTCGGTAACTCCATACAGGCGGACGCCGGTGCCAGCAACCGAATTTGCAGCTGAATTGCGTAAGAGTGACGTTTTTATCGTTACGCATCCCGAAAGCCTTGGATTAACTGTTCTTGAGGCGGCAATGTGCGGGGCGTTGGTATTAACGCCTCCCGATTGCCTTCCGCCAGATCGCCTGGCTTTGGTGAACCATATGGTTATCAAGTCGCGGATTGATTGGGATGAGGTTATTGCTCGCGTTGATCGCGTGAAAAATGCTGAAAAGGTCCAGTGTCACACCTGGTCGGCAATTGCGGAAAAGATGCATGAGACGTTTATCACGCAGAAACCGTCGCGCGGTAACGGATAAAAAATTGAACCCGTCATAACAGAAAAGCCCGAACGCCGGGCTTTTCTTAAGCCTTGTCAACAGAGACTTGAGCGGCTTTTATGGATAGATTCCCGCTGGCCTCTATCGCCATACTTCCCCCCGCCTTCAGGGCGACATCCGCGCCTGACTTTATATCGAGATTTCCTGCGGAAGAGATGAATGCCGGACCTTGAGAAATGGCATATAACTCCCCGGCCTCGTTGAACCCGATTGTTGTTCCACTTTTCAAGTGCGTAACGGCCCAGGCTCCGCCCGCCGTCCGGACCTCCATTAGTCCGTTCCGCGACGAAATAAAGTCTTTTTTGGCGCTGGTTGATGGTTGTGCTGGTGCACCTTCAACTTCAGGCGGTACATAGCCTTCACCTTGTCCTGACGCTTCAGGTGGCACATTGGGAGCGCCACCGGATGCATCCTGTGCATAACCGATTATCAATGGCCATCGAGAATCCCCATTGTAGGGAAATTCTACCCATACTTTATCGCCGGGCAGAAATGGTGAAAACGTGTTTGCATTGGACAATATGGCTTCTGCCCACGGCAATGAGGCATCTGGTAGCCCATCCATCATGCCGACAACGCGTATTTGCGTACGCATCAGACCTTTAGGGTCATCGACGCTTACCACTACAGCCCGATACTTCCCTGTCAAACTACCCATTCACCACTCCTAACTGTGCACGGCTGACAAAACGGAAGCGGTCTTCGAAATGAGTCACGGACATCACTATCATTTTGTCAGGGATAGATTCATCGAGTTCTCCGTCACCTGCCGTGTTATGCACGACAATTTTCAGCGTCGTACCCGGAGTTAGCGCGGCATTTCCTTCCACCAGCATATCGAGGCGGGGGAGAATGAATTTGTTGTAGTTCGCCAGCGCGGTAGGATCGGGATTGCTCGTAAATTTAATGGGGTCTTCCTGGTTACCTGAGTAAACCACACCTTTGGTCATGTCATAACTGGCCATTCTGTAATTGTGGCGGCGCTGGTATTCATAATCGGCATTCAGGATGTTGAACTGACTAATTGTAAATCCGGATGTGTTGGGATTAGCGGACTCATAAGTAAGCGATGGAGCGGCGTTTGCCATTTTTTCCATACTTTTAAAATTGATCGTCCCCCTGGATGCCCAGCACATAGAACCGGTATCCCGGGCTATCTCCTGCAATACCTTGGTCGGTTTTTCTCCAACATTTAGGTGGTATGTGGATGTTTTTCTGAATGAGTCAGCATTTACCTTCAGACCAGGGGCAAGAGAGGAAACTACGGCTGATGGTGGCTTATCAACAAAATACTGTGCGCTGGTGGACGGAACTTTTAATAACCGCACCGGGTTACTAAACGCGTAAATCAGTACAGTATCGTCCTTGCGCGGCGCTTTAAGAACAAAGAACTCTTCCGAGAAGAGGATGCCGCCATGACCTTCCGGATCACCAAGTGAAACGGTCAGTATTGTCCCAAATTTCACCCCCAGCTTATTGACCACGTAAGCCGTTGAATCCCTGACCATGAGCATAAGCTGGGGACCAGATAGCTCCCCGGGTTCGACATAGGTACATCCTACGATCATTTCGCGAGGGATTTCGTTCTGCCCAATTGAAACAGATTGCAGGAATAGCTGAGTGCGTTTTGAATCAGTTTCCGGGGCTGTGGTGGTCTTTGTGGCCATCTCATTCCTCCAGAATTTTCGCTTTTACCGTTATGGTGCCGGTGGTTTGCTGCATATAAGCCAGGATAGGAAGCTCCGCCACTACTGTGAGGTTCAATCCAACCGCGAACAGCCTGTTGTCGGCGGTGCCGGTGGTCAGATCCTGAAATGCGATTGATTTTTGCCCTTCTATGTAACAGGTAACCGGTATCTCATAACCGCCGACATTGGCAGTGTGAGTGAAAGATGCCTGCCCGAGGCTGGCATACATTCGTAGCCAGAATGCTAATGCAGTTGAAACCATCCCAAGAGATTCCTTCTCGTCACTGGCTATCCATAGCGAATATTCCAGTGAGAAAGGGATAGTCGATACCAGGGCTTCAATCTCATCATTTTCATTGGTGACATGCCCTTCATCGTAATTATCCCGGCACAGTTCACCTTCATAAATTGAAAACGCGGGAGAACGAGACAGATTCACAAGCGGCATTGCCAGCTTATTTACCGGGCCAGCAGAGGCTGTATCTTTGCGCCCGGCGCGATCGGCTTCAAATGACGACAACCACTCCTTCACATCACTAAAAGTGCCGAGCGTTATGCGATCTCTTGGTGTGCGTTTCAGGAACTCCCTGAATGACTGGTTAGTGCGATCATTAAAGCTGACAACTTGTGAGTCGAATGCTTCGTTTAAAGCCTGTGCGAGCGCCGAATCAATGCCATCAATAGTGGCAAATTCCAGCTTACCGGTTGGAGTAAGACCTTTTTTCTTAAAGATGGCCAGTAGCCATTCCTGATTATTCAGAATCACCGATGAAATTCCCTTCAAAGGCGCGTGAAGGCACGCAATAAAACAAACTGCCTACCCTGGCAGTGCCGTAATTGAATATTTTATGGATGTACCAGAAGCGGCGAATGGTTGTGCCGTCTGACAGCTGTTCCAGCCATTCGAGCATAGAACCCACTGGCACATTAACGGCGGCCAACCGAAGGATTAAAGCACTGTCGCTAATTCCCGTATTATCACTGCCGTCGTATAGCGCGTAGAAGGCGTCCATCTCATCCGGGCAGTCGAGGGCCGTTATCAGTTCTGGATCCTGATAGTCATATATGCGTTGGTTCGGTTCTATTATTTCAGATGCCGTTTCAGGTGCATTTTTGTCTCTGTAAGGTATTGCGCGATACAGAACCGCATCGAATGAGTCAGGGTCTAGCTTGATTGCTTTGAGCCAGTCCATCCGCACAAGGTTATTAAAAACTGCATGACCTTGATAACGGTGGCGCACACCAGAATCACTAAGCAGGCCGTGATCCAGATTGGGAAGGTGATTGTCCTCCACAGGATCAACAATATTACCAACGTTAACACCATCGGTTTCGATTTCAGCATCAATATCTTCCTCTTCAATCAGTTCAGAACCTTCGCCTGGAATATCCGGATCCGATTCGGTGTCCGGGAGGTTATCACCAGTCACTTGTTGTGATGGTTCTGTGTCCTCAAACATGTCATCAAAGAAACCAGCCATCGATTATCCTTTCCGTTTACGGGCTTCGTTAATTTGTGTCTCAAGAATGCTTCGCGCCTGCGCAGTGGCAGCGGCCTTGTCCATTCCCTGACTCATGAAAAACTTTATGAGGTTGTTCGCCTGCGTTTGCAGGGCTTTTTTGAGAGCGTCGGCTTCAGCGCGAGCCTGGGCTTCCCTCACCCGCGATGCTTTTAGTTCGGCATTCTTCCTGTTTGCCGTGGTGCGAGCTTTTTTTAACAACCGGCGAACGTTGTCCGTGGCGCTATCTTTTGCGCGTAGTTTTTTGCCTAATGCATCCTGAGATTTCAGATACAGCTCATACTCACGCGCAGCTTTAGCCTGATCCGTCGTTGTTGTCCGGTTGCGCGCGAGCGATTTAGCCAGTTCGCCTTTGAAATAGGTTGTTGTCTTCCGCTTGTCATCGCCGAAGGCTACCTGTTCAGCTGCTTTTTCCAGGGCAATAATGATGGCCTTGTGCCATGTGGGAGACTGAAAACGCGTCATAGCGTGCAAAACATGTTTGCAAGCCACACCAGTCAGATCAGGGTTGCGGATTTTGGGGAATGCATACTCTTTTGGCGGCGCGACAGCATAGTTACCAGCCGTGGCCATATAACGATACCAGTATTGATGCCGTCCACAATCACAGTCGAAAGATACCCGGCCCTTGCAGAGATCGGCAGCGATTCGGGCTTTTTTCGCACCGTCTTCAGCAATTTCCTCAACGGCTTTATCCCATTCCTCAAATCGAATTCTGACACGGTGATGCTGGTGGACCGACTCATCCGAGGCATTAACAGATATCAATGCAAGGTTGTGTTTTAGCCCGAGGAATGTCGCGGCTTTGATCCCTGTGCCATCAGAAACCTTGTTGTTAGCGCGTTTTATATCAATGCTGGTGGACTGCGCCACCAGCTGAGCATAGGTAATGCCGGGTACCGTGCTCTTGAATTTGGTTTTATGAGACTGCCTTGAGGTGTTGAAACTGCGTATATCTTCGGGCGTAAAGTAGGTGCCATCTTTCTTTTTCCCAAGGCTGAGGAATGCCTCAAGTTCGCGGTTACGCATCCCCATAATCCTTGGGGTGAGTGTACGTCGCGCGTTTCGCCGATTCTGACGCTGCTGTTTACGGATAAGATCGAAGACCTTGTTAAAGTCTTTTGCACTTAATCCATCAGTCTGATAGCGACCAAGGTTGTCGCGAGCATATTCAGTTGGCATTCATTTCCCTTACGCAATGGATAATGTCCCTATTACCTGGCCGTCGTATTGGAAATGGCGAATCATTTCGCGGATCCAGGTGGCAGGTGGGAGTTTTAATTTTTTGCCAACAGTCATACCCTGAGACTCATCCTCAAGCCCGGCGGCGAGCGTCACAACCCAGCGTAGCTCTGCTATGCCCCACATACGGTAAGCCAGCAAATCCGGGCGATATTGCTCATCGGGAAGAACGTAATAAATCGTCAGATTCTTGTCGTTCGATTCACACATAAGCATCACCTCTTTGCGTAGCTCTGCCCTGAGTATTGGATCGGCTATGTTGCGGTCGTCATACCGCGACAGAGGATATTGCCGGGTGCTTTGGGTTGTAGTGATTGATGTAGCCATAGTCAGCCTGCCAGAAATAGATGATGGTGATTCTACCGCTAGTCATTTGTTGAATATTTAACTCAATAAAAGAAAATTATTAGTGCAATTTTGATTGTGAAATGTATCATTCTGCCCTTAAGTAGGTTCTTCACGAGGAAACAAAATTGGCAGAACGTGTTGATGATGCAGAGCTGAGCATGAATCAGTTAGAAGCTCTCAAAGACATGGCCATCGATAACATCAGAAAGCAGGCACAGGTCGTGAGCCAGGTATTTACAGGGAAGTGTCGTTACTGCAATGAATCGATTGAATCAGGCATTTATTGTGACGCTGAATGTGCGCAATGGCACAGGGAAGAGCAGGCCGCAAAACAGCGTAAATATGGCATGCGACCGGCAGGATTTGACTGATTATGTTGCGCTTTACTGAGGAAGAGTTTCAGGCTTTTAGTGAGCGTCGAAATAAGGGGCGGTCCAGGCCAAAAACCAAAAAGGATCCATTCTTATCGCTTGCGCCGGTAAAAGAAGTTTCTCCACATGCGAAGGCACTTGCAGCACTGGCAAAGAACCCAGACCTGCGCGACGGAAATTGCGAGCACTTCGAGCAGGTTTTCATTTTTGATTACTTCGAACGCAAGCACCCTGACATCTATGAGCTGTTGCATGCAACGCCTAACGGAGGGAAGCGTTCAAAAGCAACCGCCGGGAAAATGAAGGCTGAAGGGCAGAAAAAAGGTTATCCGGACATGAGTCTCGATAAAGCATGCGGTATTTATCACGGCATGCGAATTGAGCTTAAAGAACCAAATGGTAAAGCCCCGACGAAAGAGCAGATCGCCTGGATGCGCAGGCTTAGAGAGGAAGGCTACTACGTTGTTCTTGCGTATGGTGCAGAACAAGCGATTACCGCCATCCTGGAATACATAAGTCTTAAAAAGGGTGAGGCTATTGAGCATGTATTGAACGGCGATAAGTGGTTGCATGCCGCTTAAAATAATAAATTAATTAGTGCATGTACGCTCTTTGTGGTAGTGCACTTTAACATCGGGAGAATAATCGTGTCATCCAAGGTTAATTATGAGTCGCTGGCATCGGTCATGCCGCGTAATGAACAGGAAACAGATGCTGTAGTGGACCCTGTAATCGCTGAAATGAATGCTCGCCTGGAGGCTGAATTTGCAGCTGAGAATGAACATACCACCCAGGGCGACTAGGACTGTTTTTTGTGTCGGTAGCGGTCCGTCACTCACTCGTGAGGACTGTGCTGCTATAGAAAAAACTGGCTGTTCAATCATCGCGGTTAACAATTCCTGGCAGATGTTCGATGACATTTATGCCTTATACGCCGGTGATTTGTCATGGTGGAAGCAATACGGATCCACCATACCGGGAGGGAGATTCCGCAAAGTGACAGCCAACCTGGCGGCGGCGAAATCATTTTCGTTGGAGTACAGGCGATATTGTGGACCGGCGGAAGGGGTAAATAGCGGCGCGCAGGCTATCAGTCTGGCTGCTGAATCAGGGGCTGAAGTAGTGGTATTAGTCGGCTATGACTGTTCTCTGCAAAACGGCCTTCATTGGCATGGCGCGCACCCTCAAGCACTACGGAATCCAACGCAGGTGTCTATTTCAAAATGGCAACAGCAGTTCCTGGATACCCGCAAAAAACACGCAGATTTACATATTTTGAATGCAAGTAGGAGCAGTGCAATTCAATGTTTCCCAAGAATAAATTTAGAGGCAGTGATCGCGTTATTATCGTCGGCAGTGGCCCAAGCGCCGCAAACTTTGTTGCGCCGCGCGGAGTGCCGATTATAGCGGTCAATGGGGCCATCGACTGGCTTAACCGCGCTTCTTATTTTTTCACCCTTGATCCATCCCCAGACAATATGCGGCGCGTTGGTCGTGGCCGCCGTCGCCGTGGTGTTTGTTATTGCATGGCACTACCCGATGTTAAAGAACGTGAAGTCAGAGATGGCGTTCTGTGCTTCCGTCGTGTGGCTGAACGCGGCATGGAGCCAAAAAATACGAATTCTCCCGAGTGGTGGGCGTGGCGCTGGTCCGCACATTTCGGCCTTTGCGAAGATGAGAATGAAATTGCCAGCGGCAATAGTGCATATGGTGCTCTGAACCTGGCTTTCCATATCGGATTCAAACATGTAGCTCTGGTGGGCGTTGACGCTACGCAAGAACTACGCGTTCACTCCGGCGGCACGCCAAAAAATCTAAGTCACCTGCCTTTGTTATTCCAGTCTGCGCGTGAACAGATTGACGTTGTTTCATGCGGGAAAATGGGAGGTATTCCGCAGATGACTCTTAAAGAATGGCTGAAGAATACATGATGGCACCCACAATTTATCACCGTATCGACGGTACCAAATACAGGAATGTCTGGGTTGTTGGTGATCTGCATGGTTGCTACACCAGACTGATGTCCGAACTCCATCGTGTGGATTTTGACCCGGCGCAGGATTTACTGATATCGGTCGGCGACCTTATCGATCGCGGTACTGAAAATGTCGAATGTCTGGAACTATTGCAGATGCCCTGGTTCAGGGCAGTGATGGGGAACCATGAGCGGCTGATGATTGATGCGTTAAGTCCAGATGGCAACGTGAATAACTGGCTAATGAATGGCGGACAATGGTTCTTCATGCTGGACACTGATCAGGAAATATTAGCCTGGGCGCTGGTGGAGCTGGTAAAGCGTCTGCCCTATATCATTGAGTTGAACACGGGGCAAGAAACTATCGTTATAGCCCATGCCGACTATCCGGATAATGAATACCAATTCGGTAAGGAGGTGCCGCTTTTCAACGTTGTCTGGGCGCGCGAGCGTATCAGTGATTCGATGGATGATATTGGTGGCGAAATTTCGGGCGCAGATCGTTTTATCTTTGGTCACACTCCGGTGAAAAGCCCGAAGACATTCTGGAATCAGCAGTATATCGACACTGGTGCCGTATTTTGCGGAAACCTGACATTGATGAAAGTGAAAGGTGATGGTGCAGCATGAAGATTGCTTTAGTTTTTCGCTCTGGTGGTGACTATAACGCTTCCGATGTGCAGTGGCTGGTTAATCAACTGCCAAAAGGCTATGAAATTATTTGCCTGACAGACCTGAAGCGTTTACATGTACCTGGCGTCAAAGTTGTCCCATTGATCAACCAGTGGCAAAAGTGCCGTGGCTGGTGGGCGAAAATCGAGTTGTTCCGACCGGATATAACCGATGATCTGTTCTATCTGGATTTGGACACGGTTATTGCCGGTGATATACGCCCAATCCTAGAGCATCCACCAACCAGCTTCACCATGCTTAGGGATTTTTACCATCCACAATATCGTGGCAGCGGTGCCCTGTGGATACCAAATAGTGTTAAAGCGCATATCTGGAGTTCATTCTGGCAAGATCCGGAAGGTTGGATTTCTCGTTGTGTCACTACTGAGTGTTGGGGTGACCAGGGGTTCTTACGAAAGGTTATGGGCGATGATACACCAGCATTTCAGGATCTGTATCCAGGATGGTTTGTAAGTTACAAGGCCGATGTTGTGGAACCTGGTTCAAAATATGCGAGCGCGCGTTACTCCAGGGGGAATGGGGCATTACCAAAAGACTGCCGAATAATCTTTTTCCACGGCAAACCGCGACCTCGCGAAGTGTCAGAGGATTGGCTTCCCCTTATCAGCTCATTTTTTGAGCGAGAATCAGAATAATATTGCTCTAATAATTCCATATTTTTAAAACGTGATGTACACTCATCACGTTTTTTATTAGAGCAATATACAAGGTGCACTATGTGGCCATTCCGACGGAAATATCACTACTGGCTGATCGCCTTTGTTACGCCGACCGGCGGTATCAGGCATGTCATCACCAGGTATCGCAACAAGAGACTCACCTTAGCCAGAATTTTACAGGCTGCCATAGGTGAGGGACTGGATACAAATTGCGTAGTCCTTCCTCCTTCATACTTAGGAAAAATGACCGAAGCACAAGCTAATACGGAACTTTGAAATGAGCACTTCAGCACAAAACCAATCAATCGAAAATGTATGTATCCCTGATGTCCTGAATGCCGGTATCCCGGCCATTATCCAGAACATCCGGGCCGCGCAACGCCGCGTTAGTTGTGATGACCTCACAGCACGTTTTTTTGATAATGCGGTTCAGTCAGCGGAGATGCTTCACGCACAGCTTATTGATGTTTATAACGCAGAAGCTGATAGCCATAATTCCCTGGTAGATGCAGCTGAAAATATGCAGTTGGATCTCGGTCTGAAGGGTAAAGAAATTGAAGAGCTTCAGCTGGAAATTGAACATTTGAAACGCCAGCAACAGGACGCGATCGACGATGCGACGCATGACGCCAACCAGCGTGCTGATAATGCCGAACGTATAAGCATTGAGCTGGAAACAAAACTCAATGAAATGACCGCGATGGTTGAACTGCGGAACTCACAGATTTCAACGCTAAAATCTCAATATAAAGAGATCATGAAACTTGATCCTTTTAACCTTGAGAAACGCTATAACAAAGCTAAAAGCGAGCGACAGGAACTGCGTAAGCAGGTCGCCGACCTTAACCAACAGCTCAAAAAAACTATTAAAGATGCAAGCGAGGCGCGCGTGGCATTTGCTAATAAAAAAGCAGAGGTTACCGCGCTGGTTAATGAGAATGCCAAATTTGCGACGCTCAAGAAGGAAATGTATGGCATTACTGAGCGCCGTTTCCCTGCAAGCAAACTTCATCCGACGTTAGGGCAAATCTCCTTCTTCCCGCGCCTCCTGGCTTATGGGATCTCATCGCCTAAAGAGTTCAATAACGAGCGTCCTTATATCGTTTCTAAGCTGGACTTTGCTTATCAGTTCTGCTGCGACATGGGCTATGCCATTGATATCCGAATCAACGAATGGTTGATGCCAAACTTCCAGCCGTTGGCAATTTTCCGCGAGTTCCAGCCGGAAGGTTGGGTAGAGTTCTTCCATGAATTGATCTGTAAAGAGATGGAAAGCCGTCGCCCGGAATTGGTCCGTCGAGTTGAGTGGGCGCAAGAGGTTATGTTGGCAGATGCAGAGCTGCCGTTCGAACCGGAATTCATTGATGATCTGGCAACTAAAGGGCTGCATACCCTGTTTGATGTGGTTACCCGCCGTCATGAGCAGTTGGTTGTCGAATTGGGTTTAGAGGAAACTGCGGCAAGAAGACTTCTCGATGTTTGCTATGCACGTAGCGATGCATGGGAAAAAGAGAACGGCGGCACTATTTACGTTCGCTGATAGTTACAGTGTCACTTTTAATGCTGGTGGAGTGCTCCCACCAGCATTTTTTTCGTCCAATGAGGAGGGCATTTGAGTATTTTCAATAAACACGCACACCAGGAACGTCCGTACATCGTCATAGTAGATATTGATGGGACGATATCAGAGGCAACGGAAGACAGGCTGCATTTACTTCCACCACCTGGCAAAGGTGCATTAACAGAGCACTGGAACGAGTTTAACCTTGCCTGTGACACTGATGCTCCCATCACTCCAGTTATTGATATGGTGCGCCAGTTGTCCGGCATTTACACCCTCTGGTTTGTAACCGGGCGCTGTGAGATAGCCAGGGATAAAACACGAGCCTGGTTGCGTAAGCACGTAACAAATGGGGCGGAGCCTTTGCTATCTATGCGTCCTGCCACCGATGACAGAAATGACGGTCCAGCAAAGATTGATCTCCTGAAGAAAATTGGTCTAAGTAAAATTGCGTTCGCGCTGGAAGATAAGATTGAAGTGGCGCGTGTTTTCAGGAGTCACGGCGTACTTACGTTAATGGTCAGGGAGTATGAAAACGCGCTTCTCCATCAACAATAATTGCTCTAATAAATCTTGATTTTTAAAACAGAGAAAGTGAAAATAAAAACATGCCGTAAGGCGCGGCATGTATCCAATCAATCACAGGAGCTGAAAATATGAACACGGCATTCAAAATCATTATGGCCGCGATCTATTTCTGGCTGTTCTCTATCACTTTTGGCGGCATCGTCGCGCATGGGTAAGGGGGATGCATGAAAGGCGAAGTGAAAGAGCGCGGCATGATTTTCAACGATGAGATGGTCCGAGCCATCCTCGAAGGAAGGAAAACGCAGACGCGGCGGATAATGAAAAATCAGCCTGCGGAAGTTGGTCCAGAAGCACCAGTGATGGTTAGGGAAATTGGTGCAGGTTTTCAGTGGTACGGGGCTGATGGTGTAAGCAGTGTTTTCAATTGCCCCTTTGGTATCGTCGGCGATCGAATTTGGGTTCGTGAAACATGGGCGATATTAGGCAATGAAGATGGTTGCAGTGTGGACTGGAACGACAACCTTTGTCGTGGCGATGAGAAGAACGCAGCAAGGATTTATCGGGCCAGTTGTGAGCAAAAGCCTGGTGATTACGGTTTATGGTCGATACCCGATGATGCCGACTGGAAACCTCACACTGTGAATGAAAAGTTTGATGGTGGGTGGCGTCCATCAATTCACATGCCGCGATGGGCATCACGCATCCTGTTGGAAATTACCAACGTGCGCGTTGAGCGGTTGAACGATATCAGCGAATGCGATGCAAGGGATGAGGGCGTTCCGCCTGCTGGAAGTTTGCTTCCTGATCACCCGGGAACATTCCTTACTCCCAAGGGGGATTTCGCAATGGCCAAGGTTGCGTTCCAGCGCCTGTGGGAATCCATCTATGGTGAAGAAAGCTGGAACGCTAATCCCTGGGTGTGGGTAATCGAGTTTAAGCGCATTCAGGAATAAACCGTGAGTATGCATCAAATCGTCAGTTTTTCAGGTGGACGAGCATCGGCCTGTCTCGTTCATCTGTTCGAATAGGTAGTGGCATGACAATCGTAAAAACCCATACCGGTACCGTGATCACCAAAGATGGCCCGAAGGTAAAAAAACTGCACCAAACAGAGCGGATGTGGGTCGTCGGCAAAAACGAGTTTTACCACAAAGAAACTGGACGCCGCCATTTTGCAGAAAATACGCGCCGCCGACTGCTGTTAGACACCATCAAGCCTATCGAGGTGAAGCATGTTTAAACAGAACGTAAAAGCTATCGCTCAAATTGCTGATTATATCCCGCGTGCGTGCCGGGGTATGCAGTTGCAGGAAGCCAAAGCGCGCCTGGAGAAAAAAATTGCGCTCTATATTGATGACGGCTGTGATGCCGCCGTTCTTAACGCGGCGTTCGCACCAGCTCTTAACTGTCACACTCGGGAGTCTTTTTTTTCATGCATCGCAGCGCAACTCCGCCAAGGAGGCAACCAGTGAGTAACCGTTTTTACATGATGTGCTTGCGTGAAACTGTGGGTAATAACGCCTCATTCCATTGCCATAACGGCAATGGTTATAGCTCTGATATCGATCGCGCTCATGTTTACACGCTGGAAGAAGCCCAAAAAGCCTGGAATTGTGGGCGAGATATCGATCAGCCTGTTTGCGCTGATAGCGTGGATGCAATGGCTGTGTGGCACGTTGATTGCCAGTACATCCCTACAGAAAGCCTGATTGAGTCAGATTGCACTGCGTATGTGGCCTACAAAAAAGGTAGCTGGAACGGCAACGATGTTTACTGGCTTCAACACGGTGGATTGCCAACAGATGACTTCAGTAAAGCGACCATCTTTAGCGTCGCCAACAAAAACGAACCAGGAATAGTTTGGTTGCCATTTTCCATTGCTGATGCAGCAAAGCGCCGGACGTTCAATATCAATAACTTTAACCGCAGAACAATGGTTCAGGGCGCAGGTTTGATCATGCCTGACTGGTTGAAAGAGCAGAACAGAAGAAAGAAGTCGCGAAGCGGGAAGGTGCGTTGGAATTGTCCGCATTGCGGAAAAATAACCTGGCAGTACAGCCCATATGATTTTGAAGGCTGTAGTGATTACAACTGTGAAGGATGGCGAGAATGACAATTGACTATCAGGTACTGCGTGAGGCGGCAGAAAAGGCAACACCAGACGAATGGGTCGCATTTATTTCGACGGATACTGGTACTTATGCGGTGCACACGCCCGGTGATGAACGATGTGAAGACGTTATCAAATGGACCGGCTTTGATGGACAGAAAAATGCAGAGAACAACGCTCGTCATGTTGCCGCGTTCAACCCAAAGGTTGCACTGGAGCTGCTTGGTGAAATTAAGTGCTTGGAGGACACAAATATTGATGCCACGTGCCGAATTTCAGAGCTTGAGACTAATATCGCTGCGCTGGTGGCAGAGAACGCTGGGCTGAAACACGCAATGGCCGTAACTCTTGAGCATGTGTCGGTCACGGATGCAGGGCAGGCCGGAGTTGCTGCAATGATTATCAACGATGCCCTGCACCACAGCGAAACTCCAGCTACCGATGCTTTTCTAGCTGAAGTGAAGACTGAAGCACGCAAGGAAGGCGCTTACTTTGTGGCGAACAGAATGCTGGCTGCCTGGGAAGCTGGTTTTATTGATGATACTGCGAAGAACGCAGCGGATATTGCCCGGATGATTCTTACCTCAACTGAGTTTATGGCTAATGCACCGGAAGGAGATTTTGACCGCTCATTCTCTGATGGCGTTCTCGAAGATATCGCCGCCCAGCTTCGCAAAGGAGGCAACCAGTGAGCGAAATTAATTACCAGGCACTGCGTGAGGCGGCGGAACGTGCAATTCCAGCAATGGAACGCCTGTTAATGTTGCCAGCTGATGATGATTTGTTAAGTGAACAGGAACTTAAAGATTACGGTGTGGATATTGATGCGCTCAACGCCTTCAAATTTCTGACCGGACCAGAAACCGTGCTGGCGCTGCTGGATGAACGGGAAAGAAACCAGCAATACATAAAACGCCGCGATCAGGAGAACGAGGATATTGCGCTAACGGTAGGGAAGCTGAGAGTTGAGCTTGAGGAAGTAAAACAACACGCTGAAGAATTATCCGAAACCAAGGCTGTTCGTAACCAATGGCGGCCAGATATTTGCCCAATAACCGGACGTGCATTTTTCATGTGGATTGAGCATCCAACATTGGGAAATGTGCCGACATATGGTGGCCCATTAGATAGTTACACCATTCCAACAAAGGACGGTGACGGTGAGTTTTCATGTGAGCGTTACGATCATGATTTTGGCGGTTGGGTAGAAAGCGAATGTCTTGGGGTATATCTGATTGATGATAGAGAACAATGCAGGGTCTACGAACTGGAGGAACGCGTTAAGGAACTGGATGCTCGGGAAATATCGCTCCCGGAACGTAGCAGCATGCTTCATCGAACAGATTTTCACGATGATTACCAAACGGTAATGGCATACAAAGTTTCTGAAGTCATCGCTGCAATCCGCGCCGCAGGCATTCGCATCAAAGGAGGTGAGTAATGCGTGTGGCATGTATCGGCTTGTTACCGTACCCGACTCGTTTTTGGGCTTCTGCGCTAATTGCAAAGCCGTATGTCCTGATGGCTGACAACATCATCCCGGCACCAAAGCGCCGCCATACCGGTATTGCAGCGGCACGACGAGCAGCAAAGAGACGCAGGAGAGCAAAGCGATGAAAAACCGTAAGGCAAAACGACTTTTTTTACAGCGACCTGTGCGTGTGGTGGAGCTGGTTATTAGCAACCATAAGATAGCGGTACTCCATCCATTTGGTCAGGTGGCTTTTGCCGCAAAGCGTAAGCCTACTGCGTCACAGAACAGGCGGAAGAAAGGGTACGCTGTAAGATGAAAAACCGTAAAGCAAAGATTCTGTTAGTTCGTAGAAACGCTCCTGGCGTCTGGCAGTGGGTGAGACTCAGCAACCGACGGATGGGGTTGATGAAATATTACGGGATGATGGATTGTGGTTTTTGCAAAAAGCCCAGCGCGGCGCAAAACCGCTGGAAAAACCACTTGCGCACTAAAGGAGAGTGATATGGCGTTAACACACCGCGAACTCTGTCAGATTGCGTACAAGTTCCTTAAGCGCAACGGGTTCAAGGTTTGTTTTCATGACCGCTTTATAGCTGTAACCAGTACCGGAGAACAGCCAGATGCTATGGGATTCAGAAATTCAGCATCATGCCTGATAGAGGCGAAGTGTTCTCGTGCTGACTTGTTGGCAGATAGAAAAAAGCGTTTTCGTAAAAATCCGTCTCTTGGAATGTGCGACTGGCGATTCTTTATTAGTGAGCCGGGAATTATTTCAATTGAGGATTTACCACCTGGCTGGGGATTACTTCACGTTGTTAACGGAAGAGTACGGAAAGTACATGGGTGGCCCAAGGGTAATTGCTGTTGGGGTAATCCTGACGATAAGCCATTTACTGGAAATAAGCAGGTTGAATGCGATTACATGTTATCTGCATTAAGGCGCATGGAGTTAAGAGGGCACCTTAATGAAATATATGACGGTGTAATTGTTAATAAGAAAGAAGGAAACGCGGCATGATCACTATTACCAAAGAGCGACTACTGACAATCAAGCAGTGGCGCGAAACATACGGACCTGGTAGCAACGTTGTACTGCCAGCAGAAGAAGCGGAAGAACTGGCACGAATTGCTCTGGCATCGCTGGAGCAGAATGTACTATCGGGCAACTCTCCGCTTATTCCTGGTGAAGTGTTGTCCGCAATCCGGGAGGTTGCCAGGATTCGTGCCGATTTCGATGATTTTGACGGTGACAGGCGAGGTATCGGTGATTGTCTGGATGAGGCCGAGCAAGAGCTTATCGTTACCATTAACAAATATGCCAGTCAGTTGGCAGCAGAACCGATAGCGACTAATGACGTTCGAGAGCAAACAGCCGTTCCGCCAATACAGGCTGATGTCGCGCAAGCAATTGAAAATCTCAAGCAGAAGTTAGTGGAATGCAATCGCTATAACTACTGCGCAGATGCAGTGAAGAACGTAGAGGATGCCTGCCGTGCTGTTAGCTATAGCCAAGCCGACAATCAGCCAGCATCTGGCAACCAGGCTGCCGAATCCAATCGCGGTAATGAGTGGACTGGCAATCCTGATATTGATAACGCCATCATCATGCTCGACCGCATAGATACGCTGGAAAATTGCGATGATGACCGTATTGAGGCTGTTAAGGCTGTTTTGCGTAGACTGGCTGGCAACTCTCCGGTAACTCCGGATAGTTGGATAAGCTGTAGTGAGCGAATGCCCGCTCAAGATGATTGGATTTTAATTTATTCAAAGCACGGCGAGTATATGGCAGGCCAGGTGCAAGGGGAATACGTGGAGTTGAGCGACGGCACTTTATCGTGGTTAGGGAACGCCTTGTTCTGGATGCCGCTACCAGAACCGCCGCAGGAGGTGAATCAATGAGCTGGCCTGAAGCATTCACCACGGTAGGAATTGTGATGGCGGCAGCACTGGGTTTGTATTCAATTTGTCGCTGGTGGTAACGATGGGAAAAATAACTTTTGTAGTCGAATTTGAGGATGGCAAAGAGCCACCTGTTAGCGCCAATCTTGATGTTGCTGGTGGCAGGCTTGTTTCGGTTCTATTTGGTGACTACCGAGATGACTTCTTCCAACCAGAAGAAGTTGATGTAGTGCGAGAGGCATTAAACGAGTTAAGTGTTGATAACGATGATGCTCATGCGGAAATCATCCAAAAAATGGAACTGCTAACTCACTAAATTATCAATTATGGTGCTATCACCTACGACACCGAGAGAAAATTTATAATGTCAAAAGTAAATGTTTTGATTTTTTCAGCAATTGTTGGCTTTGGTTTTACTGCCGGAGTGCAGATTTATATTACGTGGGAAAAAATCATCAACTACGCATGGAGTTGTTTTATTAAGTGAGGTAAGTATGTGGAGAGGTAATAGTCATGGCAAAAGCCAGATGATACTTACCGAATATCAGTTTGACCATAAAACCAATAAATCACGTTCAGTATATTTGCTTCGGCACAATAGCCGCGTAAGGAATACCGTGCTGGAGCAAAATCTGACTGTTGAAATAGATAATTACGGGGGCTTCAAGCCAACAATTTCGCTTGATGATTTTCCTCGTGGTTTAAGCGAAAGAGAAGCAATGCTAAAATTAGCAGAATGACTACAAAGATTAAGCATTGCTATTGAAGATAACTGGTCTGAACCTTAAATTTATATGATGACACTAAAACATTTTCTTGACCGCCCATTATGGGCGGCAGCCGCAGGCTATGACTTTAATTATATGGATTGCATGTCTTATACCGCCAATGCATACGACTATTCCTTCAGTCTGCTGCTTAATTCTTTAAGAATATTGCCGCAAACAGAAGTTGGAGAGCTTCATTTATGGCTATTGGGCTTTATCGCGGCTGGAGTTGGTATTGCTGTATGGCCTTTTATTTTCTGGCTGGTGGCTGTTGTAGTGTGGTTTAAGTGCAAGACGTACCGGAGAAAGTATTTCTTAGGTGATGGAATGACTGATATTGCCAAAATGAACATTGAAAAATGGACTAAGGAATGTGAAAAGAAATGGCGCAAAAAGAAATGACCAGAATCACTGAAGAGCGTATATCAGAGATTATTTCCCGTATCGAAATGTATGGTCACGGTGCTGGATATACGGCAGATGAAGTATTGGCACTTGCCCAAATGGCTTTGGCGGCTTGCAAAGATGATAAAAAAATGAAGTTTATCGACTTGTTAGTGAAGGAACTGCCTAAGTGCGGCGGGTGGCCTGATGGAATGAGTTATTGTTACCTACCCAGTGTCAATTTAATGGCACCATGCGCGACTTTTGCTTTTGGCTCAGACCACAAAAAAGACACTTTCTTTGGGCGCAATTTTTGTTGTGAGATTGAGCTTCCAATTGGTGACCTTGATAGCGATGAATACCAGTCAGTTGTCACTCGCGAACAATACGAATCAGCTCTCATAGCGTCGCAGAAAGTCGAGTTCAATGGTGATGAACTTGAAAGTAAGACTTACAGGTTGGATTTTGGGCAATGGCTGGAACAGCAACGCGGGAAAATCGATGTGGACTGTGGTTGTGTGTCCACTGAAACATTCATGCACTGGCTGCGGGTAGCTTACGAGGCTGGCAACTATCCGGATATTCCGGATAGTTCGGTGCCAGCACCAGGAAAGGGCGTCACCGGTGAACGTATCCGAATTAAGCCGCATGTTTATCGCGAACTGGTTAACCGTCTCCACGATACAGCGATCAAGTGTGCTGGCACCCAGCAATTACGAGAAAGAATTAGCCGTGTTTTGGGCGACGTTATTACACCAGATCATCATAAACAAGCCGAGAAAAGTGGCCTGGAAAGGTGTCACCTTGAGGCGGCATTAAACATTAAGCCGGGGCATACGCTTGGCATTATTGATGCACTATTGGTTCATAAGATGGCCAGGGCTTTATTGCCGCTGGTGGATGCTGGCGATACAAGCGAGGGTGAAGTATGAGAGTTGCAGATCACATCAAACACCTTGAAAGAATTATCGAAAACGGTGAACTCTTAAGAGATCAGATGAGACGCACGGCAGAAGTCAGAGAGGCGATAATCCGCAGTCAGGCTGGTAAATTAAAGCAATTATCAGAGATTAACGCGCTATACAAGAACAGACGTAACCGGGCGGCGCTGCGGCTTCAGAAAGCACGTAATGAAATTAAATTGGTGGAGGCAAAACTGAAAAAACAGATTCAGCGTTACGATCAGCAAGATGCTTTTTATGCCGCCATCAAGGCGGCTGCTAATGAAATAGGCATCTGGAAGTTGCTGGTGGAGAAAGCAAAGACGAAGTTAAATGCCAACGAAAGCTGAACTACAGGTACCCACCAGCACATACAGAAAATGATTGTTTCCACATCAAGGAGATTTTAATGTTTCACTGAACATTAAGTAAGCCAGTGCATAATTCCATTTTTTACTGACCTTAAAAGCAAAATCAAAACGATGATGAGGATGATCGCCAGAATCTGGCTAATAACAGGCGCATCTAAAAATGCACTCAGGAACTGAAAAAAAGCAGTCATTAAGGTGGTTCCTTGTCAAATGTAAAGGAGCACTTGCTCACGTTGACGTAGAAACCCAACCCCTATATAGTTGGATTCGGTGAAAGAAAGTCGTTAACGTGAGCTTACGGCACATGTTTTCGGAACAACATCAGGGAACGGCTAATTCCTTGATGCGGATGGGGTCTGTAATGCAGACCCTATCTATTAACGTCATGATTGCATCTCAAATTTTCTCCTTATCTTCATTAATCAAAATTCATTTCATTTGTGAAACATCACAATATTTAGAAAATGGCCCTCTTGCAAGTGCATAACTTTGTGGATAAATCAGGAAGAAAAAAGTTGATTCTGCGCACGGCAAGGCAGATAAGCTGTGCACAAAAATCAATGGGAAAAGAAAAAAAATTAAAAGTTACTTTGCTGGTTAAATAAGAGTCGTTACGCAATTGTTCTGGATGGGATTTGATATGCACGATTGGAATATTGCAGCTAAAAGTCAGGAAGAACGGGATAAGGTTAACGTTGATCTGGCTGCCAGCGGTGTGGCGTACAAAGAGCGATTGAACATACCTGTCATAGCTGAACAGGTAGCCCGCGAGCAACCAGAGAATCTGCGCACCTATTTCATGGAACGGTTACGGCACTATCGGCAGTTAAGCCTCCAGTTGCCAAAAGGGAGCGATCCGGTGTATCAGAACGAGGATGCACCAAAAAAATAACGGCAAGATGGGGGAGAAATGTGATTAGCCCCCAGCGTGGCGCGCCTACAAACCCCGCTTTCACAAACTATGCCTTTTCAATGTATACTGTATGAATAAACAGTATCATTGAGGTAAAACGCTATGGGCTTCCCTTCTCCTGCGGCGGATTATGTTGAAAGCCGAATTTCTCTTGATCAGCAGATAATTAGACATCCTTCAGCGACCTACTTCATGCGGGCAGCTGATAGCCATCACCGTGAGGGAATATTGCAGGGTGCTTTGCTGGTGGTTGATTCCTCGCTTACTCCGGTTGATGGTTCTCTGCTTGTGTGCGCTATGGAGGGTGAATATCGCATAAAGAGATACAGGAAGTATCCGCGCCAGCACCTGGAGGACTTAAGCACCGGGAAGAAAGAGGCGTTACCAGTAGATGACGATGGATACACGGGCAGTAATGCTGTTTTTGGTGTGATCACTCATGTCATCAATGATGCCCGAAGTGGGGAATTTGATGATTGTCCGGTTATTTAAGCTGCAAAGTGCTGGTGCTTTATGCCTGTGAAGTTTATAATTGTGTACACATAACGAGTACACGAGGTGTTTATGCAATCCATTAACTTCCGTACCGCGCGTGGCAACCTTTCTGAAGTGCTCAACAATGTTGAAGCCGGGGAAGAGGTTGAAATCACCCGCAGAGGCCGTGAGCCAGCAGTAATTGTCAGCAAGGCTACTTTCGAAGCCTACAAAAAAGCGGCGCTGGATGCTGAATTTGCATCCCTGTTTGACACCCTGGACTCCACCAACAAGGAACTGGTTAACCGATAATGAGGCATATATCACCGGAAGAACTTATTGCGCTTCATGATGCGAATATAAGCCGCTACGGCGGCCTGCCGGGAATGTCAGATCCGGGTAGGGCAGAGGCCATTATCGGGAGAGTTCAGGCCAGAGTTGCCTACGAAGAGATCACCGACCTTTTCGAAGTCTCCGCCACCTACCTGGTGGCTACGGCGAGAGGGCATATATTCAATGATGCCAATAAGCGTACCGCGCTAAACAGTGCGCTGCTATTTCTACGCCGTAACGGGGTGCAGGTATTTGATTCACCTGAACTGGCAGACCTTACTGTAGGCGCTGCGACTGGCGAGATATCTGTATCTTCTGTCGCCGACACGTTACGTAGATTGTATGGTTCTGCGGAGTAGATTAATGGCACGTAAATACAACAAGTTGTCCCGTGAAGCGTTAAAGATGCTTCTTGATGGCGTGAGCCGCCGCAAGGTAAAGCAATACCTGGTTGGTAAGCAAATTGGAGTCAGGACCGCTATTGCTGTGTTATGCCGTCAGGAAATGGTTGTGCTTAAACAGAGAATGCCGGGCAGCAGATAAAGCCCAATCAGTGATTAAAGGTGTGATGTGAAAGCCATAATTACTCCCTTTGTACAGAAAGAGCTTGGCCTCGCCACGTTCAAAGTGGATCAGGAGGTCAGAAAGCTGGTGGAGGCTGGCCGTAAATTTATTATGGAGCCGGTGCCGCGTGAGTTAATCGAGCACATGGAAGACGGCCTCGTTGTTACCGAGCAAACCATGGCAACAAATGAGGCGTTGCAGCCGTTTTTTAACAGCGATGAACTGTTTCGCCGTATTGGTGGAATTGACGCGCTGGTGGCGTGGTTGCGCAGGAAAGAGGGGCAATGCCAGGCCGCAGATCGTAGCTGGTGTGACAACCATATTGTCCACGCAGAACGAGACAATAGCGCGGTGTTGCTGTGCTGGCATCACGATAACCATTACCGGATGCGTGGTTTTAATGAGCTGAAAGAACCGCTGCACAATAATCGCGTTAACTGGATACTGGATGTCGCCCGTCAGGAAATGGGCCTTTCAAATAGCCATGATTTAAGTATTCAGGAACTGTGCTGGTGGGCTTTCATGCGCAACATGATGCACCTGATGCCGGAAGAAGTCTGCCGCATATCAATAAATAAGATGAAGGCTACTCCGCAGGATAGCGGACCTCTGAAAGAGGCGGATATTCGCCCGTATGACGATCGCGCTACAGCATATGTTCAGATGATGGAAGAACGCGCCGCGCCGATGCGTGCAAAAGTATGCCCTGTGGATGTTGACTCCGACCCTGGCATGGCGCATTTCAAAATACCAAAACTGCAATCGCTAAAATTACCCGAGTACATGGACTTTGTTGCTTCCCGTCCGTGCTGTGGATGTGGAGCTGCGGGAGCTGGCGCTCGCATTACGCCTTATATCGTTCGTCATAGTCGATTATGCGCGCATGACATTTACGCAATTCCTCTGTGCCAGTCATGCCAGCGTGATATTGAGCGTGACCGCGATAATTGGGAGAAGACGCACGGCAGGCTGGCGATGCATCAACGATTGTTCTTTGATTACGCGCTTGGAGTCGGCGCTATCACAAGTCACTCGTCGAGCGTTAGATAAAATTGCTCTAATGTATTGCTATTTCTTTAATCGAGGGTATTATATTCGTCGTTGATTAGTTGACATGGGCTAATCAGTAGGTGACAGGATGTTACTTAACTGGCAGGGACGCCACTTCATGGAAATAAATCACTCACGAATTACATCGTATGAGATTGCGGATTACATGATCCGCACTAAATCTCTTCTATCAGCGAAAGAACTCGCAGCAATCCTTGAAAAGGAATACCCGCATCTGGATGTCGATAAGCGCGATGTTTATCTGCGCTTAAAGGCTATCGCTGTGTCTAAGTATTCGTCTGTTTTGATTGATGACAGTACACGCCCACGTAGATTTCAGATCCACTCTCTGAATCCTGAATTCTTTCGCCGCAGCCGCGCTCCGCGCCGGTTTGATGAAAAACTCCAGAACGAACTCTATATGACGCAGGACGAAAAGGAACGCCGGGAGCACCAGCCTTGGGTGATGGCGCGTCAACTTTTCAATAAGGTGGTCCGTCAGCACCGTCATTACGGTAATGCCACATCCGCACGTATCTGATTGATTGCTTGCCCGTTCCGGGCCTTTTGACATGTGACTTTCGTTACCCTCGCGTCAAAAAGAGTTTTATACGAAAGGAAGCATAAGTGACCTGGGACGATCACAAGAAAAATTTTGCTCGCCTGGCGCGAGATGGTGGTTACACCATCGCACAATATGCCGCCGAGTTTAATCTCAACCCAAACACCGCACGTCGTTATCTCCGTGCATTCAAAGAAGACACCGGAACAGCGGACAGTCGTAAGCCAAATAAGCCTGTCAGGAAACCACTAAAAAGCATGATCATTGATCACGCTAATGATCAACGTGCAGGTGATCACATTGTGGCTGAAATGGCTGAAAAACAAAGAGTTAATGCTGTTGTCAGTGCCGCAGTCGAGAACGCTAAGCGCCAAAATAAGCGCATAAATGATCGTTCTGATGATCATGACGTGATCACCCGCGCCCACCGTACCTTACGTGATCGCCTGGAACGCGACACCCTGGATGATGATGGTGAACGCTTTGAATTCGAAGCTGGCGATTACCTGATAGATAACGTTGAAGCGCGGAAGGCCGCGCGCGCTATGTTGCGTCGGTCCGGGGCCGATGTTCTGGAAACCACTCTTCTGGAAAAGTCTCTTTCTCATCTCCTTATGCTGGAGAACGCCAGGGATACGTGTATTCGCCTGGTGCAGGAAATGCGCGATCAGCAAAAAGACGATGATGAAGGTACTCCGCCTGAATACCGTATCGCGAGCATGCTAAACAGCTGTTCCGCGCAGATAAGCAGCCTGATCAACACCATTTACAGCATCCGGAATAACTATCGAAAAGAAAGCCGGGAGGCGGAAAAGCACGCTTTGTCTATGGGGCAAGCTGGCATTGTTAAGCTGGCATACGAACGAAAGCGTGAAAATAACTGGTCAGTGCTGGAAGCAGCTGAATTCATTGAGGCGCATGGCGGGAAAGTGCCGCCCCTGATGCTGGAGCAAATCAAAGCCGATCTGCGTGCTCCTAAGACCAATACCGATGATGAGGAAAGGCAAACAGCCGTCGGTGGCCCTTCTCTTGAAGATCTGGACAAAGTTGCGCGAGAACGGGCCGCCAACCGCCGCGCCGATGCCGCATTGTGGATTGAGCAGCGTAGGGAAGAAATCGCCGATATCGTTGATACAGGCGGTTATGGAGATGTTGATACTGAAGGTGTATCAAACGACCCATGGCTGGAACAAGACCTGGACGAAGACGAGGAGGAAGACGAAGAAGTTACCCGCAAGCTATACGGGGATGATGATTAATGGCCAGAAGTTGCGTAACGGACCCACGTTGGCGCGAGCTGGTGGCGCTATATCGTTATGACTGGATTGCGGCCGCTGATGTTTTGTTCGGCAAAACACCTACCTGGCAGCAGGATCTGATTATTGAGTCTGTGCAAGAACAGGGTAGCAAGACATCTGTTTCGTCTGGTCACGGTACCGGGAAATCAGATATGACTTCTATCATGATCATGTTGTTCATAATCATGTATCCCGGTGCCCGCGCCATTATCGTTGCGAACAAAATTCAGCAGGTAATGACCGGTATATTCAAGTACATCAAGATAAACTGGGCTACGGCCACCAGCCGTTTTCCATGGCTTGCTGATTATTTTGTTCTGACAGAAACCGCTTTCTATGAGGTTACTGGTAAAGGTGTATGGACTGTAGTACCGAAGGGCTTTCGTCTGGGAAGTGAAGAAGCTCTCGCCGGTGAACACGCAGATCATCTTCTGTATATTATCGATGAAGCCTCCGGTGTCAGTGATAGAGCTTTCGGTATCATCACCGGTGCTCTTACCGGACAGGATAACCGCATCTTATTACTGTCACAGCCTACACGCCCAAGCGGCTATTTCTACGATACACACCATAAACTGGCCAAGCGTCCTGGTAACCCTGATGGCGTTTATACGGCGATCACGCTTAACAGTGAGGAATCACCGCTGGTAACGCCAGCATTTATCAAAATGAAGCTGGCGGAGTACGGCGGGCGTGATAACCCTATGTACATGATTAAGGTACGCGGCCTATTCCCTAAATCACAGGATGGCTTCCTTCTTGGACGTGATGAGGTTGAACGTGCAACGCGGCGGAAAGTCAAGATTGCAAAAGGATGGGGCTGGCTTGCATGTGTGGACGTTGCTGGTGGTACGGGACGGGATAAGTCCGTTATCAATATCATGATGGTGTCCGGCCAGCGAAATAAACGCCGTGTAATCAACTATCGAATGCTGGAATACACAGACGTTACAGAAACGCAGCTTGCCGCCAAAATTTTCGCAGAATGTAATCCTGAGCGATTCCCAAATATCACCATAGCGATAGACGGCGATGGCCTGGGTAAAGCAACGGCGGATCTGATGTACGAGTATTATGGTATTACCGTACAGCGTATACGCTGGGGTAAAAAGATGCATAGCCGTGAAGATAAGAGCCTGTACTTTGATAAACGTGCTTATGCCAACGTTCAAGCCGCAGAGGCCGTAAAATCTGGTCGTATGAGACTGGATAAGGGTAATGAAACTATTGAGGAAGCGTCGAAAATCCCTGTAGGGATTAACTCCGCAGGTCAATGGAAGGTGATGAGTAAGGAGGATATGAAGAAAAAACTCAACCTGCACTCACCAGACCATTGGGATACATATTGTTTCGCTATGCTGGCGGATTATGTTCCCCAGGATGAAGTGCTTAGCATCGAAGACGAAGCGCAGGTTGATGAAGCTCTGGCATGGCTTAATGAATAACTCATTGACCATGCCGGATAGAAACTATTGCGCGCTTTCGGGGTTGTCGTTTACCGGCTGCCCCTTCTTAGTTTTACGGCTGCGCGTAACTGATGCGGCTGATTTGACCTTTTTCTCTTCGCGAGTGATGGCAATTTGTTTTTTTACATTTTCAATATCTGCCAGGCGATATATTTTTGCCTGCGGCCAGCGGTCGCAGATGATCGGTTCTATGGAGTCATAAAGGCTAAATTTTGCTTTCTCGAATTCACCGTTGATGATGATTCCATCACGGAGAGTTTCATCGCAGATAAACACACCACACAGCGGCACATGGTAACTAACTGATTTACCATCATTGTAGTTAGGGCTACTGGAAATGTAGTGGACGCGCAGCATTGTTTCGCTAAAGCCGTGTACACGCATACGGAATTTTTCATCCTCCGGGTACTGCTTCATTAGCTCTTTTGTTGCTTCCAGGTTCTCTATGTATTTCGCACTGTGCTCATTGATCCCCGCGCTTTTCTGGATGCGAATGTCCTTATCAATCAGATGAATAATGCGGCCAGCGGTCATGTTGACGCTGTTCACAGCTTCTGTCTGATAAGTCGTAACCTTACGCACACCGCGAAGGATGTTAGGCACAGGATATAAAATAGTCTTTGGGATATTGAGGTCTGGGTACTGTTCCAGTTCCCGCGCCATTAAAGTCCATTTATCAATTTCAGCCTGAATGCTGTCCGTTTCTTTGAACGGTAGAACGACAACCGGGCGTACAGGACGACCGTCGCTGGCGGCATCAACGTGTTGGGCGCGTGCAACAGCTTTTTTTAGAAAGAGATCCCTGAAGCTGACGAACTCCTGGTACAGTTGTTCGCCGTAGACATAATTTATCATTGATCCTCCTCCAGAATTGACATGGCCAACAACTCACAGCGGATTACACTGGGAGTTGTTGGCCACCATTATAGAAGGATCCAACGAAAATAATAGATTTATTAGTGCATTTATTGTGAGTCTGGCTGGTTAGTGGCCATGAGATATTCGATTGTGTCAGTGAGATCATCCAGGTCGTCTTGGGTGATGCGGTACTCCTGATTGGATATCTTTGAGTAGTGTTCAGCAATGGCGCGGGCAGCGTCGGTTTCGGCAGGGTCTACAGATAAAGCGTTAGAGCAATGTCTAACGTCGTCGATGGTTGGTGGAATGAAAGCCATAATTATGCCTCACTGTATTGACAACACAGAGCCTGAAGCTCTGACCTACTGTTTCACCCATGATCCATGCTGGGGTAATCTAACAACATTGCGCTGTGTGTAAGATGAGCAATGCATAGCTGTAATGCCGTTGTATAAGGTTTCCCTGTTTGCTCATTTCCTTCTGAGCCGCTCTACAACGCTGAAGACACATTAAATAGTGAATCCAAAGTCGTATTACGAAACGGCGGCAAAACTATAATTTATTAGAGCAATTGTCAAACAACTATGAAAAACAATCCAGTTTTTGGCTGGTGGAGTGGGATTTTTCTCTCAAAATTTATTGCTCTAATAATTCTTGATTTTTATGCGCAGCTGGACGTAAACTCCTCTTCGGACCTAATAACTTCGTATAGCATACATTATACGAAGTTATCTTAAGGGTTATTGAACATGATCAATTTACCTGTAAATCCATACAGTTCAATACCTTATCAGGTCAAATAGTGATCACTTGATCATTTGATCAAGGTTGCGCTACGTAAAATCTGCGAAATGTTGGCAGTGTTAGTGCTCCAGATTTCGCGTAGCGCACTTAGCACCACCAATCAATCAGAGGTGAAAAATGGGATATTCAGCTGCTAAAGTGTCCACTCATCTTGAGCTTGAGAAAAACCGTGGTTACTGGCGGGCAAAAGGGTTTGATCGTGATAGTTGTCAACTGTCATTATCGCGCGGTGAAGAGAAAATAGAACGCACGCGCGGTCGCTGGCGTTTCTATGACGAGAACCATAAACAGGTAAAGGCAGAGCCGATCCTGTACACTTTACTTAAAACCATTATCTGAGTGTTAAATGTCCAATTTACTGACCGTACACCAAAATTTACCTGCATTACCGGTCGATGCAACGAGTGATGAGGTTCGCAAGAACCTGATGGACATGTTCAGGGATCGCCAGGCGTTTTCTGAGCATACCTGGAAAATGCTTCTGTCCGTTTGCCGGTCGTGGGCGGCATGGTGCAAGTTGAATAACCGGAAATGGTTTCCCGCAGAAACTGAAGATGTTCGCGATTATCTTCTATATCTTCAGGCGCGCGGTCTGGCAGTAAAAACTATCCAGCAACATTTGGGCCAGCTAAACATGCTTCATCGTCGGTCCGGGCTGCCACGACCAAGTGACAGCAATGCTGTTTCACTGGTCATGCGACGGATCCGAAAAGAAAACGTTGATGCCGGTGAACGTGCAAAACAGGCACTGGCGTTCGAACGCACTGATTTCGACCTGGTTCGTTCACTTATGGAAAATAGCGATCGCTGCCAGGATATACGTAATCTGGCATTTCTGGGGATTGCTTATAACACCCTGTTACGTATAGCCGAAATTGCCAGGATCAGGGTTAAAGATATCTCACGTACTGACGGTGGGAGAATGTTAATCCATATTGGCAGAACGAAAACGCTGGTTAGCACCGCAGGTGTAGAGAAGGCACTTAGCCTGGGGGTAACTAAACTGGTCGAGCGATGGATTTCTGTCTCTGGTGTGGCTGATGATCCGAATAACTACTTGTTTTGCCGCGTCAGAAAAAATGGTGTTGCCGCGCCATCATCCACCAGCCAGCTATCAACTCGCGCCCTGGAAGGGATTTTTGAAGCAACTCACCGATTGATTTACGGGGCAAAAGATGACTCTGGTCAGCGATACCTGGCCTGGTCTGGACACAGTGCCCGTGTCGGAGCCGCGCGAGATATGGCCCGCGCCGGAGTTTCAATACCGGAGATCATGCAAGCTGGTGGCTGGACCAACGTAAATATTGTCATGAACTATATCCGTAACCTGGATAGTGAAACGGGGGCAATGGTGCGCCTGCTGGAAGATGGCGATTCGCCGTTCATTTGCGCTTTATTGCGCTAATTATTTGATATTTATGGTGACACATGCGGAAGGATTTCAAAATAGACGGAAAATATGTGGTGCTGTCTGTAAGCTCTCAAATTCAGTCACCATCTGTCATTGTCACCGTAAAGTTGAGCGATAGGATGCCTGATATCGACTCGATATCTGTTGCGTTCCCCGTTAAAAGCATGCGGAGTGCTGAACATTTTGTGATGAATGCAACGGAGGAGGAAGCGCGGCGCGGTTTTGCTAAAGTGATGTCTGAGTTTGGCGAACTCTTGGGTAAGGTTAACAATGTCCTTTCAATCAGTTCAGCAAGGTCCAAAGCGTTAACAGCTTCCATGATGAAATAAAAAAAGCCTGGCAAGGAGCCAGGCTGCACAAAAGAGCGGGGTTGTATTCCGCATCCAATCAATCAAGAAGGAGTATAGCACACAGGTACTGAAGTGAAAAAATGTGATTGACGATAAATAAAATAGCTACTATTGCTATAATTAATTGTTATAATTGAGTTGTGACTTTAGTCAACTACGAAGACATTGCCATTATAGACTCCGTGACATCATTGGCGGCCGAAAGGCCGCCTTTTTTAATCATTCAGCCGCCACCGGTTTTAACAAGCCAGCATCGAGCAGTTTACGCGTCAACCACTGCTGGCCTTTACCCGTTAATTGAGACGTCAACCGTATCTGGTAGCCATCTTCATCATCCAGCACCACTTCTTTCACCGTGAAATACCCGGCGTTGATGTATTGCTGGAACGGCACATTTTTACGTCCACCGGACGCTATCAGGATGCCGTTCTCCCGTAACCAGGCAAACAGCGCGTTTTGCTTAAGTCCAACGACCTTTGCAAAATTCCCAATCAGGATCCCCTTAGCCACTGATACCCGGTCGGCAAAATCGACTTTAGGAGCGGCGGCCACCAGCTGCTGATTTAGCTGGTGGGCTTTCTGTTCCAGAAGTTGCTTTTGTTCAGCCAGTTCGGCAGCCAGGCGTAGGGCTTCTGGTAATGTTTGGGGGATTGCAACCGGTTGCTGTTCTTTTTGTCGGAAGTAGCTGTCTTCCAGTTTTTCAAAGAATGCCCATGCCTGATCGGTTTCGAGCATTTTAGCGTGGCGGGCTGCGCCGCGTTCCGTCCAGAGGATGAGTGAGCGGGCTTTAGGAGAGATGGGGTTTTGTGAGTTACTTAAAGTCACCCGCAAATTGTTCAAATCATCTCCAATAACTTTATAGAAATGCTTGCCTTCACAAAAACGTTCAGCATTACGGGAAAAGTTCTTCTTGATGTTATCCGCATCGGTCCCATACCCCTTAGCAAGGATCTTGGTTGTCACTACACGCACTCCCAGCCATTCCAGAACGGGAATTTCATCAGACTGATTCTGAACAACCACCAGCTCTGATTCCTGAACTGAAGTTGCATGAATTTTTTCTGATTTAACGTTAGTTGCTTTCATTCTGTGTGCCTCCTTGCGTGCTTCGGCTGCGACGGTTGTGTAATTCAGATGCCCCTGTTCGAGCAGGTATTCGCGGATATCAGACAGCAGGATACGGTGAACCGCGTTCTTGTCCTTTCTCCGGTAAAGTTGTTTGGTGATCATGAAGTAGTTGGCAATAACGCCAGGTATATCCCTGGTACTAATACAAACAGTGTGCAGTTCAATTGCCTCGATCATCTCTTCACGGCTGACTAATGACGTTCTCATAGTCCCTCCTGAGCAGAAGCGTTAACAGGGAGGCACCAGTAACTGAGAGAATTGCGCGAATCGGTAGAAAAGCGGGCAGAGAAAATACAAGGTGCATCCGGAAGCTGAGAGCGAGCCTCATCTTCTGTCGGTGCAATAACGAAGTGATAGTGACGTTTTTGACAAGAATAGAAGCGCCAGATGAATTCAGGGCGTGCGCAAGGATTGGCATTAACCATAGTTACGGCCTCATGTACAGGTTTAACAACCTGCTACCCGCTGTCAAACAGGTGGCAGGACGTGACGGGGTTGACAGACTGGCGTACATGAAACCAGCAGGCCGAAGCCTCCCCATCACGCCCCACCATAATTCGGGCGTAACGCGGTTTTACGGACACAAAAATACCGCAATATCGGAAATCTGCGGTTGTCCGCATGTACATTCAGGCTGTCAAACCCGGTCGCAGAATTTGCTACGACGTAGGAACTATAAGCCTGAACAACAGGAAGATCAATAGTCTGGCGTCCAATAGTAGTTTATTTGCCCCAATAAATCAAATTTATTAGAGCAATAAAAATCTAGTTGAATGTTTCCTCTCTGAGGTTGCAATGTGCACACTTAGTGTCTTATTTGTATGCACTAATAAATATATTATTTTTAATCTGAAATAATTGACAACTGACAAGTGACTTCAGTCAGAATCATCACATGCCCGGTACGGATGGATCCCTTTTCAAATATTCCATGGACGGCACAGTCTGAGTACCGGGCGCTACCTTCAGTTGTATTGCTAAGCCGCCGCTGGTGGCTTTTCTTTTTTGTAGGGGCGCTATGGATAAGAAAATATGCGTTGTTTCAATGAGCGTCGGCAAACCGGCGTCAATGACTGCTGCATGGATCAACAACGAGCTGATAATGGCTGAGCGGACCAGCTACCCTGAACGCCGCCGCGATATGGAACTTCAGCTGCTGCGTGAATTGCGTGAGAAAGAGAAAAAGGGGTTTATCGTGCTGGTGGAAGAGGAAAACAGCTTTATTACCGGTCGAGTTGGCCAGCGTGTAAGGTTGCGCGATCCCTTCATGAACGGCAGGCCGGTACTAATTGAAGCAATGCAGATTTACAAGGAGCTGGAACGCCAGAAAGCGATCAAGTTACCGCGCAAGGAATCCGGCAAATACATCCTCCACCAAAGCATCTTCGATTCCGAACACGACAAAAAAGGCGATGAGTTTTTCAACATCAACTGGAGCGAAATAACGACAGAGCACGTTCTGACGTTGTTATGCTGCTTCGCAACGGAATACAACAACGTGGCAAGCGCAGACTTCATCAGGACAATGACAAACACCATTACTGAACAAGACAACAGATATTCACCATATGAACCATTTGTAAATATGATAAGAGCATTTTATCGGATGGAGCTCGCTAAAGTTCCTCAAGGTAAATTAACAGGTAAGGATAACATCTTTTAAGCATGGTAATGAGGTGCTTAGACGTTCATATCAATATCCTAACTCTCTGCATCTCATAAATCTGATAGCCACTTACTATCTATGGACTCAATCTCCGTCAGCGGAATTGATGGGAAAAAATATCC
>SKEI01000047.1_pt1 | contig 75188 bp, 60 predicted proteins | sample 4826701 | NCBI WGS metagenome assembly SKEI01 (sample SAMN11008813, study PRJNA524170) | human gut metagenome | biome: Human fecal sample; material: Feces; isolation source: fecal sample from pouch patient p2, p6, p7, p14 | host: Homo sapiens | place: Israel: Tel-Aviv | collected 2016-08-31 | reverse complement strand
GGTAACTGTCTGAGCTTGCAATGTTCTTGTTTTTGTAATGGTTTCCAAGCGTGAGCGATCTTCAAATGAAAGGGTAAGCGGTTTTGCTTTAGCCATGATATACGTCCTCCATATTTTTATGGAAATAGTATACCATAGAAATGAATATGAGTCCATTTATTTAATTTACGTTTCACTAGTGGATGCTCAACCACTAAAATAAAAAGAGAAGAACCCTCGCATGTATTGGTGGTACATACGGGGGTTCGTTCTTTGTTCACATGGAACATCATCATATCTTTTTTGCCTACTGGCATTATAGCATATGCCGATTGTGAAATCAATATGCTTCGTCTTTGTAAATCCGTGATTTTTCCACCGTTTGTCCTAAAAATGTCACAAAATCATATTTTCAAAGCATCCCACACATCCAGAAATGGCTTAAAATCAACACTTTCCAGACTTCACAGTATAAATACATTGCTTTCTTTTTTAAAAATCAATCAGGGAGAACACAGTAAAATCCCCTATCCGGTTGGGATTATTTCCGGACAGGGGATTTCGGTTTACATTATAGGATTTTCATTAATCAGGATTGGATTTTATTATCATTGGTAAGGATTTTTCTGTCTGTCAGATCTTATCTGCCAAGGGATTCACAGAAAGTACCTTTTACATCGCTCCAGTTCTTGTCTGCATAGTCAAGAAGGTATACGGCCTGCTCCATAGACATCTCAGGGAAAAGAAGGAAGAGGCTGTGGGAGCCATATTTCTTAACAATACGGTCAACGTTTCTGATCCAGTCTTCAAATTCACCGGAGTATACTTTTACCCAGATGGATTTTCCTGCTGCGATAGCTTTGTCATAAATTACATCCCAATCCGGAAGTGTTCCGTCAGGGCCGGCATCACCGCTTGTCCACTGAAGTGCATCAATACCTTCGATTTCCATCAGTGCATCCATATGTTTGATTGCAGCCGGTCCGTCAAGGTGATACAGTACATGGTCAACATTCTCAGACTGTGTACGAAGAGATGGCTGAATATATTTACGGAAGTCTTCCGGTGCCATCATTGCAGAGAAGTCACACTGCAGTTTTACAGTTCTTCCCGGTCCCCAGATCTGGAATACGGTGTAAGCGTTGCCGCCGTCTTTATCTTTAATTACATCGTAGAATCGATCATAGTAGTCATAGTAAACATCTGTAACTTCCTGGATACGCTGGCCAACTTTTTCCGGCTCATCCAGAAGATCAAACAGAGTATCCTGTGCACCACGTAAGGATGCAAGTACATCAATGTTCTCCATCAGGTCAGGCATATCTACATAGAAATCATCTTTTGCAAGAGCACGGCAGTCTTTTGCAAGCTGGAGATGTTTTTTAAACCATTTGTTCTCAGGATCAAATGTAAGCTTCGGAACACCATCCCAGCCATCCAGGCATTTCTTGAACCATACAGTATCCTCTTTAAATCCGATATCAGAACCAAGGTATGCTGCTGTGGAACCAGGTCCAAAGTCAATATTCAGGTTCGGGAAGCTCTCTCCGAGAAATGCATGTGTGTCGCAGAAGTAACGGTAACGGGCTACGATGCGCTCTGCATTCTGGTACTTATCTTCCATATCTTTCCAGTACAGTTCTTTCGGCATGTTGTAATATTTACCCTGGCAGATCTGATCCAGATAGCCGCCCTCAACAGGTGTTCCATCTGAAAACTGTTCAACCTCAGGACGTCTTGCGATCACGCACATCAGCGGACGGCCGGTATTCTTATGCTGCCAGTAATTTGTAAATTTCTCTTTTGTCTCTTCCCAGTTGAGCTTGTACCCTTCTCCTGGTCCAGGAAGTTTTACTTTGCTGATATCAACAGCAGATTTATCAAATTTAACCTCAAGTGGTTTCTCCACATGAACTGCTGGTGCTTCTTCCTCATTTTCTTCTGCCGGTGCTTCTTCCTCTGCTACTTCTACATCCGGAAACTCACCAGCTGCTGCTTTCGCACAGAAACCGGAATCTGCATATTTCTTAGCCTGCTCTGCTGCAGAAGCTGCATCCTCTGTGTATGCATCTGCTCCGATCTCATCTGCAAATTCCTGGGAGATCGGTGCACCGCCAACCATGATCTTGATACGCGGACGAAACGGCTGTTTCAGAAGTGCCGCTACCGTATCACGAAGAGATGGCATTGTTGTTGTCAGAAGAGCAGAAAGTGCAACGATGGTCGCATCTTTGTTCTCTTTTACAACTTCGATAAATCTCTCGATCGGAACATCAACGCCAAGATCAATAACCTCGAATCCTGCACTCTCGAACATCATACCAACCAGGTTTTTACCGATATCATGAAGGTCGCCTGCTACCGTACCAAGAATGATCTTTCCTGCGCTTCCTGCCTCACCTGTAGCAAGGTACGGTTTCAGAACCTCAACGCCCTCTTTCATGGCACGTGCTGCTGCAAGCATCTGCGGAACAAAAATAATCTCTTTTTTAAAGTTCTCACCAACAACTGCCATGGCACCGATCATTCCGTCATTAAGAATTGCTGTCGGGTCACAGCCTGCATCCAGAGCTTCCTGAACACATTTTCCAATTTCTTTGTTCTTGCCGTTTTCTGTTGCTTTGAATACGGCCTGCATTTTTTCTTCTGCCGGTGTCAGCTCTTTTGCTTCTGCCACCGGAACTGCCTCCTGTGCAGGTTTATCTTTGAATTTATCGATGTAGTCCAGGCAGTACTCATCTCGCTCAAGAAGAGCATTGGTTGCGTAGATCATTCCGATCATATTCTTATTGGTCGGGTCAACGATCGCGCTGTCCATTCCTGCGTTCATAGCCAGTACCATAAATGCCTGGTTGATATTCTTTCTTGTAGGAAGACCAAAGGAAATGTTGGAAAGACCACTTGTGATGTGGATATCCGGGTACTCTGCTTTGATCTGGCGGCAGCACTCTGCAAATACGGTCAGTGCTGTCTGATCTGTAGATAAGGTAACAACCAGCGGGTCAATGTGAAGTCTGCTTGGTGCGATATTATATTCTTTTGCTTTCTCCATAATTCCGTGGAAAACTTTCATACGGCGTTCTACGGAATCCGGGATTCCATCGTTGTCACAGAGAAGTGCAACACACTCCCAGTCAGTATCCGCGATCACTGGGAAAATCGTGTCGATCTTGTTTCCCTCAAGGGATACGGAATTTACAAGTCCCGGACGTTTGCAGAACGGAATTGCTGCAACACAGGATTTTGCACTCGGGCTATCTACACAAATTGGTGTATCTGTTACTTCCTGTACAAGGTCGATCATCCATTTTAATGTTTCTACCTCTACGTCCTCTTCTACAGAGGCACATACATCAAGAAATGTAGCTCCTGCCTCTGCCTGTTTTTTAGCTCTCTCTCTGATAAGATCCGCATCTCTCTCAGCGATCGCTTTTGCAACTGACGGAATGGAACCGTTCAGTTTCTCACCAATGATAATCATGGCGTTCCCTCCTAATTATTCAATTTATTCTCAATAATCTGCACTCATCTTTATTAAGTGATTATATTTTAACGCCCTGATTTTTACATAACCTCTGTTATCCATTTGTATTATTATACTATCTTATGATTTTTTCTGTGGTTTTTTGTGCATTTTTAAACAAAAACATCCCCGTTGTCGCAAAAATACTCATCATTTTATCAACAAACAACGAATATTCTCGAAATCAACGGGGATTTCTGTATAATTCTATGGTATCTGAATGTGAAAACTATACTATCCTACGATTCACCTGATATCAGGCAGATCATTCATTTATACAGCTGCGATCACCTCTACTTCGCAGAGAACGTTTTTGGGAAGTGTCTTCACTGCAACACAGGAACGTGCCGGTTTATTTACAAAATATTTCGCATATACTTCGTTAAATGCAGCAAAATCGTTCATATCTGCAAGGAAGCATACTGTCTTAACGGCTTTCTCATAGCTGGTACCAGCAGCTTCAAGAACTGCTCCAAGATTCTTCATCACACGATCAGCCTGCTCCTCGATCGTTGTTCCGACAACTTCACCTGTTGCCGGATCCACCGGGATCTGTCCAGATGTGTAAAGAGTATCTCCATGGATGATAGCCTGGGAATATGGTCCGATCGCTGCCGGTGCATTGTCTGTATGTACTGTTGTCATAATACATTCTCCTCTCTTTGTGAGCTGTCCTTGTTACTGCTCAGGTATTCTTAATAATAGTCCATGAAATCAGCTCGTCAGAAATAAATCTTTGCTTTCACAGAACGCTATAATTTTAGCTCACATATCACTTCTGGTCAAGCTGCATGTTCAGATAATTATAAACAATTCCGGAAATATCCTGAATATGTGAAACAGCATCTCCTTCCTGGCAGTTCTCTGACATCACACAGAGAATATATGTTGTCTTCTCACCGTACACAATGGCAATATCATGCTGATCTGTATCTGTCTCACCGGTCTTGTTGGCAATTTCCACAGATGCTGAAACACCGCTCGGAATCTTGGTCGTTACCTGCTGGTTCAGGAGAAGGTTCAACATCGCTTCTGATGCTTCTTTTGATACACATTCTCCATTATATATCCCTTCCAGAAGCTGCGCACAGTCTTTTACAGAAGTAGTGTTTCTTCCACCCAGCCCTGCATCTTTCGAAGATGACGGGCTTAGAATATGCTGCACAGATGTATCCAAATATTTATTCTCTGCAAGAAAAGCATTCACAGCTTCTGCACCGTCTTTAAATACGCCGGAGGCGGTCTGCAGCCGCACCAGTTCATTAAAAGATTCGTTATCGCTGACGGTGATCATATTCCAGAGAAGATCATTCACCTTCGTCGATACAGCCGGATCTGAAATATCTTTCTTCAGTTTTTCCGCTTCATTCTGAAGCACTGCATCCATATTCGCATAGGTCTGTGCCATCACAAAAACCTTGATCAGACTGGCAGAATACAGAGACTGGCTGTTGATCTCAAACTTTTTATCTTCTGTGAGATCTTTCACATAAACGCTCCATAGTCCTTCATAGCTGCTCAAAAGTTCTGTAAGCCTTGTTTCCAGACCTTTCATTCCCAGATTTTTAGTTTCTACTTTGCCGCTTTCATCTACCGGAAATCCCTCCGGAGTCTCGCCGTTTTCCTGAAATAATGCTCCATTTTCGCCACCAAAATAGTAATAACCGTCAAACATCTGCCCTGCCGAGCTCATTTCCAGATCATGGATTCCCTTATCTGTGACCATTTTTCCATATTTATTGAAATAATAAAAACCATTGTAAGTTATATTATCCACCACAAGATTATCCATATATCGTACCTGAGGTGCTGCACTTAATTTCCCCAGATTATTTACCATATAGAGTCCATTAAAAGAAATCTCCCCTCCGTTTCCGTCATCGGACACTGCTGTAAAATCCTTAAGCTGGAGCATATGGGAATTTCCTGCTGCAAACTTACCACTCTCGTCATGATAATAATAACCGTCAAACACAGTCCCATTGATGACAAAATGATCAAAATAGTGTACAGCTGGTGTACTATCTCTTGTACCATCCTCATTCAGGCAGTAAAATCCGCTGCTTTTTAATATATATTTCCCGCTTCCATCGGGAATGGGAAGTATCTGGGACTCCTCTGTAACAGAATCAAGGCTTCCCTGTGTTGTCTGCTGTGCTCCTGCCACAATTACAGTCTGGGTGAGCATTGCCGCAGTGAGGCAGACTGCCAGTGCTTTGTATATTTTTTTATGTCTCATATACTTCTCTTTCATCATTCTGATTATTCAGTAACTATCTCTTTTAAAGACTCTATAAGTATATCGGATTTCCCCATTCTGTCAAGTAAAGCGTTTCCAGAAATTTTTAAGTGCTCCCTCTACAGTGTCCAGTCTGCAGCTGCTCCGGTCTCTCCATTCCCGTGGAAATATCTCCTCATAATCCCGTCCCAGAAAACGGTCATCCAGAAGCAGGATCACGCCTTTATCTTCTTTTGTGCGGATCACACGACCGGCAGCCTGGAGCACTTTATTCATTCCCGGATAACGATAGGCATAATCAAATCCTGCATGGTTTTTCCTGTTATAATATTCCCTCAAAATCTCTCTCTCACTGCCTATCTGCGGAAGTCCTGTTCCCACGATCACTACACCGATCAGACTCTCCCCTGTAAGATCCACTCCCTCGGAGAAAATCCCTCCAAGGACACAAAACCCCACAAGCGTCCCTTCTCTGCTCTGAAACTCTTCCAGAAATTCTTCACGTGCACGCTCTGTCATATCAGAGCTCTGCCGGATACAGCGAACCCAAGCTACGGAAAATTCCTCCTCATAAACCCGGTATACATCCTCCATTAATTTATATGACGGAAAAAATATCATATAATTTCCCTGACGCTGCCACACACATCTGGCAATGTACTCTGCAAGTTTACGGTACTCTGAGTAATTTCTTCGTGTATATTTGCTGCTTACATCACAGCCGATCATGATCTGACGGTTCTCTGTTGGAAAAGGTGATCTTACATAAATTCCATAAGCATCCTTATCTGTTGTAAGAAGTTCCCGGTAATACAGCATAGGAAAAAGTGTTGCGGAAAAAAATACCGTACTTTTTCCTTTTTTTAGGTATTCTCCCAGATTTACTGCCGGATTCACGCAAAACAGACGAAGCCTGAAATCCGTTTCCCCGCATTTCTCTGTGTATACAACATAGTTCTCATCCACAAGTTCCGATACATTAAGGAAATCCCTCACTGTAAAATAAAATTCCAAAATCTCCTTACGGAGTTCTTCCTCCATATTCTTATCTTCAAGAATCTCCTCCAGCTGGCCGGATATTGTAAGAAATGTAAGGGGCAGAGGACCCGGGGTTGCAAGCACCTGGTATTCACTTCCATTCTCTCCCAGATTATCTTCCAACTCCTGCATCTGGCGGTTAGCTTTATCCAGAGTCCTGGCAAGCTTCGGAAATAATCTTCGGACTTTTCTGCGCAGTGTTACAATATTCCCGCGGTATATATCGGCACTGTACATCTCCCTGCCGCGTTCCACCAGATTGTGAGCCTCATCAATAAGAAAAATATAATCCCCCGAAATGTTATCTCCAAAGAACCGCTTCAGATGTACATTGGGATCAAAGGCATAATTATAATCGCAGATCACTCCGTCTGTCCAAAGAGAAAGATCCAGGCACATCTCAAAAGGACATACCTGCCATTTCTCAGCATGTTCCCGGATAACTTCCCGGGAATATACTTCTTCCGTTGTCCACAATTCATAAACCGCATCATTCACACGGTCAAAATGCCCCTTTGCATAAGGGCATTTCTCCGGGGTACACTCTGGCGTATCAAGAAAACACAGCTTCTCTTTGGCTGTAATGGAGGTCACTTTAAATTTCAGGCCTTTCTCCCGCAGAATACGAAAAGCCTCCTCTGCTACTGTTCTTGTGATCGTCTTGGCTGTAAGGTAAAAAAGCGTCTCACCTTTTCCCTCTCCGATGGCACGTACAGCCGGAAAAACAGCTGACATGGTTTTTCCAACGCCTGTAGGAGCCTGTACAAAAAGTGTACGGCCGCTGGAAACAGTATGATACACACCACTGACGATCTCCCGCTGACCTTCTCTGTACGGAAAAGGAAACTGCAGGTCTGTCATGGAATCATTTCTCTGTTTTTTCCATGAAATGGAGTATGCGATCCATTTATGATAAGCATCCAGCAGTTTCTGATACCAGTCCTGCAATTTTTCCATGGAAAAATCCTCCCGGAATCGTCTGGTATCCTCTGTATCAAGATGGGAATATGTCATCTGGATTCCAATCCGCTTAAGGCCTTCCTTCTCACCGTAGATCAGGCCATAACACATCGCCTGTGCACGGTGAACAGGAATCGGTGCTTCCATGGCCTGAATATTTCCATAAGTTCCCTTGATCTCATCAATAAAGACCTGACCTTCTTCTGTAAATATCCCGTCAGCGCGGCCTTCCACCTGGATGATCACATCCTCATATTCATTTTCTCTTTTCAGGGAAACCTCTGACTGATAATCCCCTTTCATGCTTCTCTGGATCTTTCGGTGGATCCTGCCGCCTTTCAGCATGGCTTCTTTATCCCCGGTACCCCGGCCGTTATCCAGATCCCCACTTCTAAGTATAAATTCGACCAGATTCCTCACAGAAATCCGGGCCCGCTCTTTCTCCATTAATTTCGCTCCTGCCAGATACTGTCCGCTTTCATATTCCGTCATGCGGAAATCAGCCTTTCTCTTCCAGAGAGATTATACCATAAAATCCTTGGAACCGTCCCTTCATATAATAAAAAAGGACGCATGTTCTGCTTTTTCTTTCGTGAACTGCGCCCTTTTATTATTGTTTCCCTTTTTTCATATTTTCCTCATCCCACTGCATACTTGGAAAGAACCTGTTTAAATTTCTCGTCCTCACCATAACATTTCACTGTCAGTGTCTGTGTCAGATCCAAGCTGAGAAGTCCTAAGATAGACTTTGCATCAATAATGATACGATTGTAAAATACATCAATATCAAAATTGCACTTGCTGGCTGCGCTGACAAACTCCTGAGCACTTTTCTCGTCCAGTTTAATCTGCTGCTCCATCGTTAACTGCCTGCCTTTCTGAAATAATTGGTATGTGATAGTTTTACACAAAAGTTAAGTTTTTGTCAATACTGTTTATTTCATATCAAGCGTTTTTCGACACAATGTACAATATCTTTTGTCTTTTTTTTAGAAATTCTGTCAGATTTGTTTGGATTTTTTTGGAAAATAACATAAAAAATCCGCTCCGGAGTTTACGTTTCCGTATCCCCTGCAGCGGATTTTAAATGTTCAATTCTTCTGCTGTCCTGATAAAATTTCAACAGCTATCGGAACCCTTTCTTGCTATGATCCTGTAAACAGAATCAGATCCGTGTCAGAACAAAAATATCATAGATCGCTCTGACAGCCTTCTCGAAGTCGCGGTTCTCTACACCGATGATGATATTAAGCTCACTGGATCCCTGATCGATCATCTTCACATTTACATTGGCATGAGCAAGGGCAGAGAAAATTCTTCCTGCTGTACCTCTCTGAGATTTCATTCCTCTTCCTACAACTGCGATCAGTGCAAGATCGGACTCCATCTCAACAAAATCAGGCTGTACCAGACGGTGAATGCCTGCGATAACCTGCTGTTCTTTCTCTTCAAACTCATCCTGATGAACATATACTGTCATGGTATCAATACCGGACGGTACATGCTCAAAGCTGATACCCTGATCCTCAAATACCTGAAGAACTTTACGGCCAAAGCCAATCTCGCTGTTCATCATGGATTTCTCAATATTGATAGAGCAGAAGCCCTTCTTACCTGCAATACCTGTGATAGTAAATTTCGGTTTCTTGCAGGTGCTCTCTACAATAAGAGTACCTTTGTCTTCCGGACTGTTTGTATTGCGGATATTTATCGGGATTCCCTCTTTACGGACAGGGAAAATCGCATCTTCATGAAGAACGGTAGCTCCCATGTAGGAAAGCTCACGGAGCTCTCTGTATGTGATCGCCTCGATCGGTTCCGGATTATGTACGATACGCGGATCTGTTACAAGGAAACCGGAAACATCTGTCCAGTTCTCATAGATATCTGCGTGGATCGCTTTTGCAACAAGGGATCCTGTTACATCAGAACCACCCCTGGAAAATGTCTTAACTGTGCCGTCTGCGCATGCACCGTAGAATCCCGGGATTACTGCACTCTGGCATTTGCTGAGTTTTTTCGAAAGGAGCTTGTTGGTCTCCTCAGCTTCCAGATTACCGTTCTTGTCAAAACGGATCACAGAAGCCGCATCTACAAAATCATATCCAAGATATGCAGCCATGATCTTACCATTAAGGAACTCTCCTCTGGATGCCGCATACTGGATTCCTGCCTGTGCACGGAAATCCTCCTCAATCTTTTTGAACTCATCCTCAAGGGAAAGCGTCAGGCCAAGACCTTTGATAATCTCATAATATCTCTCTTTGATCGCTTTCAGCTTATCGGAGAAATCCTCTCCCTTGGAAGCTGCATCATAGCATCCGTAAAGCATATCCGTTACCTTGATGTCTTCGTCAAATCTCTTTCCCGGAGCTGACGGAACAACATAGCGGCGGCTCTCATCGCTGCGGATGATATCGCCGACTTTCTGAAACTGCTCTGCATTTGCAAGAGAACTTCCACCGAATTTTACAACTTTTTTCATGATAACACCTCTCACCTGTAATTTCGATACTGCTGTTCATTTTCCAAACGGCAGCATTTCGACTTCCTGCGTTGCTTTTCAGTTCATATCTCACTGCAACGCTTTACCACAGAAACCTATGGCTATTTTATTGAAAAACTCATGATTTTGCAAGTCTTTCCGCCAATTTCTGCAAAAAAAGTCAAATTATACAAGAGAAAAGGCTCATAAAACCTGTTTCTTATGCACAGTACTGCTTCAGGATATTCTCAAGAGCTGCAGCGCTGCTTGTATGGCAGCGACATACGGGGATTGATTTTTTCTTTGCTTCTTCTACTGCACAGTTAACCATTTTGTGGGAAACTGTGCTTGTGAAAAGGATCATCAGATCCGGCACACCGATTTTTTTCTTCATGGCTCCTTTTTCTTTTGCAAAAACTTTTGCCTTACATCCGAACCCTTTGCAGATATCCTCATACTGACATACCATTCTTTCATTACCGCCTACAATTACAACACTCATAATTTCACTCTCCTTTGATTCCTGAACTTTTTATATGGTTATTTCAAGCTAACTCATGGTTTAAAATATTGAGTTAGCACTTGCTAACTCTTTATTATAATACCATGCCTTAAAAAGTTTGTCAAAGATAATTTTAATTATTTTTATATTCTGTAATGCCGCATACAGAAAGTACACCGTCCTTCACCTGAAAGTGAACATCCATCCCTGCAAAAGGCATTCCGTAGATCCTCCGAGGATCTTTCTGGTAGGCTGGTCTTGGATCTTCCCTGAGAACTCCCTTTAATGCTTCCAGCTTCTCCTCCGGGATCATGGCCGCCCATTTTTGCGGAATCTCCACCTTCAGAAAATGCTGTTCTACTTTTTCCGCAAATCCTCCCAGTGCTTCCGGATGGCAGTCTGCTGCTGGGATATACGGTTTGATATCAAAAATCGGCGTACCGTCCATAAGGTCTGCCCCGGACACAACCAGTACCGGTCCCTCTTTACACTTAAGATCGATCTGTTCCAGTTTCACACAGGAAAGACCTATAGAATTAGGTCGAAATGGAGATCTGGTGGCAAACACGCCCATCCTCTCGTTTCCGCCAAGACGCGGCGGCCGTACTGTGGGAGACCATTTCTCACGTACAGCCTCCGAAAATTCCCAGATCAGCCAGATATGTGAAAAGTCCTCCAGACCTTTCACAGCCTCACGTACTCTGTATTCCGGTTCAAAAACGATCCGGGCTGTCAGTCCCTCCACGCGGCCGCTCTGGCGGGGAATCCCGAATTTCGTCGGAAAATCACTCCTGATCTTTGCAATTATCTTCATATCTGTTTCCCCTTTTCCAGGATACTCGGAATTCTTTTTATTTTCCATTCCTTTCACCTCTCCTGAACCGTTTTGTCTGCTTATGATACAACCTGAATATTTCGACAGTCTTTATATTCTCTTGAACAGCTTTCTGTCAGAATCTCTGCTCCCTCAAATGCAAAGAATGTCACTGCGCTGATCTGTCCGAACTTGGAGCTGTCTGATACAACATATCTCTCCAGACATTGCTCCATAGCGGTACGTTTCACCAGTGCCTCATTTGCCTCCGGTGTTGTAAAGCCTTCTTTTTGTGTCATTCCGTTAGTTCCGAAAAATCCTTTGGTAAAATGGTAATTCTTCAGCATTTGCATGGCCTGGCTTCCGATCACAGCTTCTGTAGAACCTTTCAGTTCGCCACCGAGCAGAAGTACCCTGACCCCCATCTGTGCCAGCGTTCTCGCATGGGAAACACCATTGGTCACAAAAGTAGCTCCTGAGCCTTCCAGATGCTCCAGCATATATCCCGTGGTGGTTCCGGCATCCAGATACACAAAATCCTCCGGCTGTATCAGAGATGCCGCATAAGCTGCAATCTTCTTTTTTTCTTCAATGTTCAGTTCGGATTTCTGTGCTACTGTAGGTTCATAGGCGTTCACTGTATGTTCCAGAGCTACCGCACCGCCAAAAACCCTGGTAAGTCTGCCTGCTTTATAAAGTGCCGTGATATCTCTTCGGACTGTGGACTCTGAGGCATCCAGAATCTCTTTCAGCTCCGTCACTGTGACGCTCTTTTTTTCTCTGAGAAGATCGAGGATAATTTCATATCTCTGTTCCGTCAGCATCTTCTTTTCCTCCTTCAAAAAAACATCCCGATCACCAGACCGGGATGTTTCTTATTCTTCATTCAGGGATTACAGGTTCTCCTGCATGAATTTGCTTACTGCCTCGTATGCTGCATCCTCGTCTGCACCATCGAATGTGAAAGTAACCTCATGACCTTTCTTTACGCCAAGTCCCATAAGTGCAAGAAGTTTTCTGCACTCTACTGTCTTGCCGTCTTTCTCGATTGTGATCTTGGACTCGAAACCTTTTACAAGCTTCACAAGCTCTCCGGCCGGACGTGCATGGATTCCTTCGTTATCTGTTACTACATACTTAAATTCTTTCATTTCTTTATCCTCCAGATTATTTTTTTATTTTAAGCGACTTTCTTCTTCAGCACACCAAGAAGTACTGCTGAGATCAGAGTTCCGGCTACCAGTGCAACCAGATACATCAGTGCATTGCCTACAACCGGGAATACGAAGATTCCGCCGTGAGGTGCCATCAGTGTACAGTTGAAGAACATGGAGATTGCTCCTGCTACTGCAGAACCAACGATACAGGACGGAAGTACATGGAGCGGGTCAGATGCCGCAAAAGGAATCGCTCCCTCTGTAATGAATGCAAGTCCCATGATAAAGTTAGTCGGTCCTGCCTCTCGCTCTTCTTTTGTAAATTTATCCCTGAACAGCAGGGATGCAAGTGCGATCGCACACGGAGGAGTCATACCTCCTACCATAACTGCTGCCATGATGTCGTAATTACCTGCTGCAATTGCAGCTGTACCAAATACATATGCTGCTTTGTTGAATGGGCCACCCATATCAATGGCCATCATTCCGCCAAGAACCAGTCCTAAAATTACTTTACTTGAATTTCCCATACCTGTCAAGGCATTATTTAATCCTGTGTTGATGCCACCCATGATCGGCTCTACGATGAATGTCATGCAAAGTCCTATAAGGAGGACACCAACAACCGGATAGATCAGTACAGGTGCGATTTTTTCCAGTGCTTCCGGAAGTTTATCACAAACGCAAGTCCCGGTTTCTTTACTGCGTCACATTTTCCATGAGGAATGGCGATTCCCTCACCGATTCCTGTTGTGCTCTCTTCCTCTCTTGAGTATACCTGTTTCCGATAAGCTTCTCTGTCGCTGATCTTCTCGCTCTTTACCATAAGATCAACGGCCATATCCAAAGCTTCGGATTTACTCTTCGGTGCTGCATCCAGTGAAATGCTCCGTTTATCGAGCAGGTCTGTGATTCTCATCTTTCCTTCTCCTTTCTTCCTTACCCCTCTGTTACCTGTTTATATACAGCCTGAACCTCTTCCTTTGTGGCAAGGTTTTCAGAAAATGCACTTGCGCTTCCTGCGGAAATTCCCATATGGAATGCGTGCTCATAATTCTGTTTTTCCATCCAGCCTGCCATAAAGCCTGCTACCATGGAATCTCCTGCTCCTACACCATTTACCAGTATTCCCTTTGGTGCCGGTTTCTCAAATACCTGTCCGTCCTCTGCTACCAGGACAGCACCTTCACCGGCCATGGAAATTAATACGTTTCTGGCACCTTTTTCCTGGAGTTTCTTTCCATAAGGTATCACATCCTGACGGGTTTTAAGTTCCACCCCGAAGATTTCTCCCAGTTCATGGTTGTTGGGTTTCACAAGGAACGGATGATATTTCAGTACATTCACAAGAAGATCTCTTGTTGCATCCACAACGATCATTACGCCTTTTCCGTCCAGTCTCGCCATGATCTTCTCGTACATATCATCCGGCATGGATGATGGTATGCTTCCTGCAAGGAAAAGCACATCTCCTTCTTTCAGGGTATCTAGCTTCTCCATCAGCTCCTGAACTTTATCACTGCTGATCTTGGGTCCCATTCCGTTGATCTCAGTTCCGTCAATGGATTTCAGTTTCAGATTGATTCTGGAAACGCCCTCCGGGATTTTGATAAAATCGGATTTCACTCCCATTTCTCTGAGCTTTCTTACAATCTCATCTCCTACAAATCCAGCCATGAAGCCAAGTGCTGTATTCTCGATTCCAAGATTCATCAGCACTGTGGAAACATTGATTCCCTTTCCGCCCGGAAGCATCAGCTCGGAACTGGTTCTGTTGGTAAGTCCAAGTTTAAAATCTTCCACGGAAACGATATAGTCCAGAGATGGATTAAAAGTAACTGTGCAGATCATTTTTTCTCCTCCCATATTTCTATAATTGCGGCTTTCTGACCGCTTTTTGTTGTTTCTCATTTGTTGAATTTAGTATACTTCCAAATTCATTCAAAGTCAATCAAACTAGTTCACAAAATTCATGACTGATTTTGGTTGAGTTTGCACAAAAAAGTGCATCATACCTAGTTTTTCCAGGTCAACACACTTTTATTCTGATCTTATTTGAATGTTTTTGACTGTATTTTATTGTTATTCCAGTTATATCAATAAATCAGCATATTTATTTTTCTAATTTTTATCAATTTCGTTCACGTTCATTCATATACAGTGAAGATAAATATTCTTCTGATATTTTTTCATCAGCTCTTTCGTCACCGTATCCTCTTCAAACCGAACTCCTCCGATCTGACGTACCGGCATGATTCCCATCAGAGAATTGGTCACAAAACATTCCTGATACCATTTCAGATCCCGAACATAGATATCTGTTTCTTTTACCTCTTCACTTTCACAGAGATACTCTCGCAGGATTCCGGGAAGAAGACCGCAGCTGACTTCCGGTGTGCAGATCACACCTTTTCGCACAAAAAAAACATTACTCACAGTTCCTTCCGAAATCTGCTCCTTTGTATTAAGAAAAAGTCTCTCGTCCATTCCAGCAGCCGCAGCATTTCTTTTTTCCAGGATACAGTCTCCGTAATTCATAGTCTTATGATATACCAGCGGAGAAGTTTCATTTCGTTTTACCTCACTGATATCCATGTAAAAACCCTTCTCATATTTCTCAGGTGTATAATGATTGGCACGCAAAGAAAAAACTTCGTTTTCTTTTGTGAGCATCACCTTTAATCCGCAGTGTTCCAGATTTCCAAATTCATCCTGTACTTCTTTCTGCGCTTTCTGTTTTTCCAGATACTTTACGATCTTCTGCGCTGTGATGCCCCGCTCTGCAAGATCACCTAGATTCAGGAATGCAGCTGCACGCTCCAGTCTTTTCAGATGCTTTTCCAGAAGTATGGGGGCTCCCTGCTTGATCCCTATTGTTTCAAAAGCTCCAAGACCAAACTGAAAACATTCGTCCAGTATCACGTTCATATATGTTCTCCTCTTTTCTTATATCCACGCATTGTGCTCCTGTACTGTCCAATAAGATCCTCCGCGTTTGCTACTGCAACGCCTCCAGGATTGCTTTGGCTTTCTGCAAAGTTTCTTCATATTCAAATTCCAGATCTGACTCTGCAGTGATCCCTCCCCCAACACCAAGATGATATTTTCCTTCCTTATAAAGTGCTGTACGGATCACAATATTGAAATCACAGCTTCCATCCAGTGTCAGATATCCGATAGAACCTGTGTAAAGATTACGTTTACCATGTTCCAGCTCGTCAATGATCTCCATAGCCCGGTATTTCGGTGCACCTGTGATGGAACCGCCCGGAAATGCAGCTTCCAGAAGATCCATAACGTTTTTGTCATCTGCAAGTGTTCCTTCTATATCAGATACCAGATGAAAAACCGTTGCATAAGCTTCCACTGTAAAAAGTTCTGTTACTTTTACACTTCCAGGCGTGCATGCCCTGTTTAGATCATTTCGTTCCAGATCTACGATCATTAGAAGCTCGCTTTTATCTTTTCCGGAATCTTCCAGTTCCTTCCGGAACATTTCGTCTTCCTCAAGTGTTGCACCACGTTTTCGGGTTCCTTTTATCGGACGGGTATTTACATGACGGTCTTTCATTTTCAGAAAACGTTCCGGAGATGCACAGATGATCTGATAATCCCCAAAATCCATATATCCGCCAAATGGTGAAGGATTGTTTTTTCGAAGGTCATAAAAAACATCCAAAGGCTGCTTTTCACTTTCAATGGTCAGCTGCTGGGTCATATTGGCGATATAAATATCCCCTTCTATGATATAACGGATCATCCGATCTACAGCCTGTTTGTACTCTTCTTTTTCAAAGTTTGGGTGAACCTGGATCTTAAATTTCTCACGGTGAGAAACCGGATCAGTTATCTTTTTCTCTGCCTCTGATACTGATATCTTACCAAATTTCACATTTTCCTGAATCTCTTTTTCCATTGACCGGATCAGCTCCAGGGCATTCCCTGTGATTCCGTTGGACACAAGATAAGTTCTTTTTTCCCTGCAGTCTTCCACGATAAAACAGTCATAAAATGTCAGTACTGCTTCCGGGATCGTCACAAGATCTTTTTCTCCTGTAGGAACTCCCATCTGTTTTCTTCCATAATCATAGGAAAAATATCCTATCGCACCGGATACGATCGGCAGCGGACATTCATTCTTATCCTCATGTGTATTAAGATATTCCCGCATGTAATCTTCGAATGTTTTTCCCGTTTCAGGTTTTCCGTTAACTGTAAATGCGTCTCCGTCTTTTACCAGTTTGAGATAGGGAGCTCTTCCTATAATAGAGTACCGCCCCAGATCATTTACAAGGGAAGAATCCAGAAAAGCACACCCTGCTTCTTTCTCGTAGATGCGGAAGATATCTGCTGCCGGAATGTATGGTTTCAGTTCTTTTATGATACGCTGATTATTATACATGTTTTACTCCTTATGCTGTTTTCTCTGTCAGTTCTTCTTTTTCTTCCTGAAACTGCTCCGCGATCTTACAAAAATTCTCCAGAAGTTCGTGCCCATATTCTGTAAGAACAGCTTCCGGATGGAACTGCGCTCCATACAGAGGAAGTGTTTTATGGGAAATTCCCATCACCGCTCCATCTTCCGAAACTGCATCTACCTGATATTCTTCCGGCAGGCTGTCTCCGCGAACGATCAACGAATGATATCTTGTTACCTTGAATTCTTCCGGCAGCTCTGCGAATACACCTGTTCCGTAGTTGTGGATCTCTGTAACTTTCCCGTGCATAGGACGGCTGCCTTTTTCTACTACTGCGCCTGCACAGTGTCCCAGAACCTGATGTCCCAGACAAACACCCAGAATCGGAATCCTGCCCTGAAATCTTTTTACCGCTTCTACACAAAGTTCTGCATCCCAGGGTCTTTTCGGACCTGGAGAGAGGATGATTCCTTCAGGGTTCAGTTCTTCCAGTTCCTCCAAAGTGATCTCATCACAGCGTTTCACCAGGATCTCTCTTCCCAGTTCCTGAAAATATGCTTTCAGATTATAAACAAATGAATCAAAATTATCGATCATTATATACATGATTTTTCCTCCCAACAGTAAAGACAAAAAAAGAGATAACAACAGGCATGCCTAATAAACATGCACAGTCGTTATCCCTTACGGTCCGTAATCTGTACGTTCAATATAGATTGTTATTTCTGGTTCTTGGTCTCCTCATAATGATGGATATCAGCCAGTACTGCGTTTACATCAAGTCCATGTACCATGCATGCCTCCTCAAGAGACTCACCGATAGAAGACGGGCAGCCGATGCAGTGCATTCCTTCCTGCATAAGAATGTATGCGATCTTCTCATCGTATGCAAGCATTTCACCCATTGTTGTTTCTTTTGTGATTTCCATGATCTATATTCTCCCTTCTGGATCTTCGTTTTTAACCGGAATTCCGGAACAGCCGGGATTCTTTGCAGTTATAGTATCATTATAACTGCATATCCCATAATTGCAAGCCCCAAAATTTATATTTCTCAAACCTTAACGGTTTGTTTTTCGTTTTTCTTCCATTTCCGCATTACATAGATGTAATACGGAATCAGTGGAATCAGTGCGGCGATCCATGCAGCCGGATCAGCCAGACATACACCTGCGAAGCTTGTTTTTCCGGCAACAAACATAACGATAGCGCTTCGTGCCACCAGCTCAAACACACCACCCAGCATTGGAACAAGGCCATATCCCAGTCCCTGCAGACCGTTTCTGTAAAGGAAAATACTTCCAAGGAACGGATATGCCCAGAATACTGTGTGAAAATATGTGACGGAGACATTGATCACATCTGTCTGGGAACGGTCAATAAACAGCCATGTCATATATTTTCCGAAGAAAAACATTACGATCATAGTCACAACACTCCAGATCAGGATCATGATCTGGGTGTAACGCATACCTTCATGTACACGATCCATTCTTCCTGCACCGCGGTTCTGTCCCACATAAGTCGCAGTAGTCGCTCCAAAAGCCACAAATACCGTTGCAATGATATTCTGGATCTTTCCTGCTGCAGAAAATCCTGCCATATATACAGATCCATAAATATTTACCGCTCCCTGCACAATGATAGTTCCGATGGCTGTGATGGAAAACTGCAGTCCCATTGGAATACCCAGTGCCAGAAGATAACGGAAACTGGTAAATGAAATCTCGAAATCTGCTTTTTTTAGATGCAGAATCGGGAACTTCCTGATGATAAATATCAGGCAGCAGATTGCTGAGATCGCCTGTGCGATAACCGTTGCATAGGCACAGCCCTCAACTCCCATTCCTCCTTTTACAATAAATGCAATATCCAGTGCCACATTAATGGCCGCTGAAATAATCAGGAAATACAATGGCGATTTGGAATCTCCCAATGCACGAAGGAAAGCCGCCAGGGAATTATACGCAGCTGTTACAATCAAACCTGCATAGATGATCCCCATATATCCTTTTACAGAACCCATCAGCTCCTCCGGTGAGTTCATCAGCCGCAGGATCGGCTCATTCAAAGCCTCCAGTCCAATAGTCATCACAATGGCAAAAGCCGCTGCAAGATAAATAGACATGGCTACATAATGGCGCATCTTATCATACTGCTTTGCCCCGAACCACTGGGACACCAGAATGGCAAAACCACTGCTCAGTCCATTAAGCCATCCGGTTACAAAAAACATCAGCGACCCGGTGCTTCCAATAGCAGCCAGCGCATCCACACCCAGGAACTGTCCTGCTATAATAGAATCTGCAATGTTGTAAAACTGCTGAAAAATATTTCCAAGACACATAGGGATCATAAACCGGATGATCAGCTTCACCGGGTTTCCCACAGTCATATCATTGGTTGTGTCTTTTCCCATTTTTCGCTCAACTCCTCTCCCCAAAATCTCAGTATTTATTCTTTGTAAACTTATGTATTATATCAAAAAATATCCCGGATATCAACGCATTCCAGGATATTTTTGTAAATTATTATATGATATTTTTATCTGTATTCTGTCATCAGTTTATGAAGGCCTTTTACAAAAATCTCCGTCATTTTCTGAAAACTGTCAATACTCAGAAATTCATTTGCCTCATGTGCCAGTTCTTCCTCATATGGGAACAGAGGTCCAAATGCCACAGCATTTGGAAGTGCTCTTGCATAAGTAGCTCCTCCGATCGCCATTGGCTCTGTATCCATGTCTCCCGTTACTTCCTGATAAGCTGACATCAGACACCGAATCAGAGATGAGTCCTTTTTATGGTACACTGGTGCCAGATAATCAATTTCATTATAAAGGAAACCATATTTTTTCAGCTGTCGCTCAAGTAACTCTCTGATATCACTGTATTCTACAGATGCAGGATAACGGATATTACACTGAAGAAGGATCCTACCATTTTCATCCATATTTACAGTTCCCACATTAAAAGTCAGTACCCCTGCCGGATCTTCCATGGCGCAGCCCAGACGTGCTCCGTCATAGTCCATTCCAACAGCCTGATGAAACTGCTTCATATAAGAAGCATGGGAAAGTTTTTCCCCGAACTGTCCCAGTGTTTCCAAAAGACAGGAAACTGCGTTGAAGCCTTTTTCCGGACTCATACAGTGTGTACTGATCCCTCTGACTGACAGCTTCAGGAATCCATCTGCAATTTCCACTGTCACCTGTTCCGGAAGTTCAAGATTTTCTGCTGTTTTTTCCGGATCCTCACATTTCAGAAGGCAGCTAGCTTCATCCGGGACAATATTTCTGCTGCGGCCACCTTTTAATTCCACAATCTGTATCTCTGCCTTTTCATCCGAAGTCTCCGCAAAAGTAAGATCAAAATCAAGAAGTCCTTTTTCACAGTATAAAAGCGGAAAATTGGCATCTGGTACTACAGAGACCTGTGGAAGTGTTTCCGCATGATCCAGATAATACCGTATACACCGCCAACTCTCTTCCTCATCTGTTCCCACGATCATCCGAAGGCAGGCATCTTCCGGGATCATCTGATTGTCTGCCAGATATTTCATGGCAAACAGGGAAGCTATCAGCGGTCCCTTGTCATCAGAAGTTCCTCTTCCATAAAGTTTTCCATCCTTTTCCACAGGATCAAAAGGTTCTGTATTCCAGCCTTCTCCGGCACTGACTACATCTGTATGACAGAGGATTCCTATCATCCTGCTTCCTTTTCCGGCTGTGATCTCTCCTGCATATCCGTCATAATTTTTTACCTGAAATCCCATTTGCTGCCCCATATTCAGGACATACTCCAGAGATCTCCGGATATTTTTTCCAAAAGGAGCTCCTTTAGACGGTGTATCCTCAAAAACCCCGGGGATAGCCACCAGTTCACTTAAGCGTCTGACCATCTCTGCTGTATTTTTTTCCATGTATTCTTTAATCATTTATTTTTCACCTTTTTTCACCAGTCTCCATATCAGATACAGGATTCCGGAAACCAGCATTCCATTGATAAAAGAAATTCCCACAGTCAGAAATGTAGCTGCAAAACCAAATGCCCAGGTTACAATTCCTGCCACGGACCAGCCTTCACGAAGTGTAAAGCTCTCTGCCTTTCCTTTTCCAAGTATCCAATATTCCACAATAAACAGAGCAATGATCGGCATAAACGCATTTCCGAGAAGTGTAAGGAATCCTTCAAAATTTCCGGCTACACCAACAGCTGCCAGTACAGTCCCTATAGCTCCAAGAACAACGGTAGCCACAGAACGTCCGCTTTCTTTCAGGTTAAATACCATAACTGCATTCAGACCTGCACTGTAAGCATTCGTCGTATTGGTTGTCCATGTTGCAAGGATCAGCACCACCATACCAAGAAATGACAGTCCAATTTCAGAAAATACAAGAGAAATATCATACTGCTGTGCAATTCTTGTCATCACTGCACCAAGGATCAGCATAGCCATTCCTGCCGGCATTACACCGATAGCAGAAGAAAGAACTGTATCTTTTCTTGTTCTCTGATATCTTGTAAAATCAGGTGCATTCAAGGCGCCGGTAGCCATGAAGCTGATCGTAAGCACTACGCCATCCGCAAAACTCATAGACGGATCTTCGATCACCATACTTAAATTCCCTGTTCCAAAACGCTGAATTGCTGCCACACATCCGATCACAGTAACGATCACAAGTGCAGGAATGGCAATCTTGTTCAGCTTGTCCAGGGCATTGATTCCATATACTGCTGTGACCAGCATGATCACGCCCCACACAACTGTTGATAACGGAATCGGGATCTTTACCCCTGTACCAGTTTCGATCAGATTGGAAAACGCAGATCCGCACACACCATTCTGTACTGCAAACCAGCCAATCATGGAGATCATGAACAGTGCAGAGATCAGTTTTGATGAGCCCTGTTTTCCAAAAACACCGGATGCAACAACACATGTCGGTACTCCGAGATCGCTTCCCATAATTCCGCAGAATATCATCAGTGCCACGATCACTGCATACCCGATCACTCCTGACCAAATGGCCTGTGACATCGGCATGGATTCTGCCAGGATTCCTCCCAGCATCAGACTTGGCACACAGATCATGATTCCTGCCTGGATCATGGCAACGTCTGCCCAGCTTTTTCTTTCTTCCATCGGAACCTGCTCCAGTGTGACAGATTCCACATTTCCTGCTTTCTTTTCCTGTTCCACTCTCATACCTCTTTATTCTTTTTTTATCTCCAGCATGGATTCGATCCGCACAGCCAGAGAAATGATCTCATGAAAAAGCAATGGCTGCTCTTCTACATCCAGATAATTTCTCAGACGGTTGATGCGATAACGGATGGTATTCTCATGCTGTTTCAGTTTTCTGGCAGTTTCTCTAAAATCTCCATTGCACTGTACATATGCCCTTGTTGTAAGAAGTATATCCTTCATGCCTTCTTCTGTAGTTTTTGCTGCGATCTCGCGACAAAATTCATCATAAAATTCCTGCATTTCCCGGCTTCCCCGGATAGGGAGAAGAAGCTGCTGCGGAGACAGCGGATCATAAATCTGTAATCTCCGTTCTGACGCCTGCGCCATATCCAACGCATCTCCAGCTTCCAGAATTGTCCGTTCTACACGGTACCTGGCATAAGGTCTGCCAATGCCAAGTCTGCTTTTATGGCAGCTTCTCAAAAGCTGTTCACACACCACAATTCTATGCTGTTCCAGCTCCCTCATGGAATCCGCACTTAAAATACAGATATCATAATTATCTGCCGGAATGAATATATCAAAAGCCGAACATACTTCTCCGGCTGCTTTTTTCCGTGAGCTTTTTCTCTGATCATCACGGATATAGACAGCCTGAACATACTCCCTGATCCCCGGATTAATACTGAAAAGGATCTTCATCCGTTCCTGCGGCAAAGTCCTCGATGCCAGGATCTTATCCAGCTTCAGCTGATTAAGTACATTTGTCTGTTCCTCCAGGATACACTGATTGATAACACCAAGAACCTCTGCATAAGAAATATCTTCCCTCATACAGATAACAGGAAACCTTTTTTCTTCACAGAAAACGAGCATTTCTTCTGAAAAAAGCTCTGCCCGCTCTTCCATCATCACACACAGTCCGCTGCAATTTCCTTTTACAAGAAGCTCCAGAACCCGCATCAGTTCTTCCGATCCCGGCCGGAACTGCAAAAGGGATGTAATAAAAAAATCTCCAGGTGCCAGGATATCTTTTTCCAGAACATCCTCTTTAAATGGCGCATCAAAAACAGATGCCCTTTTTACGATCCTGTCAAGACCTGTCTTCCCGGACAGAATTTTTATATTTTTAAACAAAGGTGCATTTAAAACCTGCAATAAAGATATATTCATATTATTCTCTGAACGCAGCCAGTTCTTTCAGATATGGATCTGTGATCTTGCCCGCATCCATGATCTGTACACCATCAAGCCATACAGAAGAATTCAGGCAGATACCATCACAATGAGATTTTGCATCCTGTCCATGTGGCGGTGCATCAAACGGACTGACATACCCGATTCCCCATTCTGTGGAGCCCCATACACGCTCATCCTCCACAATATTACCCGTAAGGATCGCGCCTGGATTAAAACCATACGCAATATGCGCAAGCTTGAACATCCCTTCGTCTTCAAAACTTTTCAGATGCTCTTCAAAAATGGCTGCATCACGGCCTCCTTCAATTTTTACGATTTTGCTGTTTTCAATAGTAAGTCGAATCGGAGCATCCGGTGTTGTTCCAAACGGCGGTGTCACTGATCCATCAAAAACGATCACTCCATTGATACTTCCAAACTGTGGCACAACATTGATCTGGCCCGTAAGCATATGGATTCCAGGAACAGTTGCATTTCCGCAGTCACATGCTGTGTAATGGGCTGGATCGATCTTAAATGAAACATCGCAGCCTGCCGGAGTTGTGACACGCATGTTCTTCGCATTTTTTGTTTTTTCAGTGATAGCAAGCATGAATTTTTTCAGCTGTTCTGTCTCCACATTGCCGATAGTACGAATCATCAGATCCGGATTGAAATCTACCAGGCACATGTAACGCATTTTTTTATTCTCTGCCTCTGCACGCTCAAACGGTGTGGAATAAAGAAGCCACTGATGATTGAACTCGATCCATACATCTGCACAAAGAAGTGCTGCGCTTAACGCATCGACCGGAAGATCCGGGTCTGCTGCTTTTCCCACTCCCCCTGGTGTGGGCACTGAAATTACCATAGCATGTGCACCTGCATTTTTCGCACTGTTTTTTACTGCTTCTACAACAGATGCATCCGAATCATCATCTGCTGTGATGATCACGGTTTCTCCGGATTTTACACCGAAAATTTCTTTTACCAGCTTATCTGCTGCTGTTTCAAGTGTGATATTCATGTTTTTTTCCTTTCCAATTCGTAGTGTCCCGAAAAACCTTTATCTGATCTGTAATGTTTCTGAGTCACCGTAATTGTTTAACATGATAACACAATGATTTTTCAATTTGAATGGAATTATTCTAAAATACAAACCAGGAATTTGTAATTTCTTCAAAGCATAAGCCATGGCACATCTTTTTGCCATGGCTTATGGATCATCCTTTATGCTTTTATCGCCCAGCGCATCTTCGTTGATCTGGCTCTGCCGTTCTGGGCACACTCCAAAGCAGACGGACGGATCACATCTTTAGCGTAATCGGAATAAATACCTTCTTTATACCCCTGTTTCAAGGCTTTCTTTACCAGCTTATCCTCTCCTGAATGGAAAGTGAGTATTGCCACTCTTCCACCTGGTTTCAGCACTCCCGGAAGTTTCTCCATGAATTCATAAAGAACTTCGAATTCCCGGTTTACATCGATACGCAGAGCCTGAAAAACTCTCTGGCATGTTTTTTTCACAGTGTCTTTCCGCTCCTTCTCCGGAAGGAAGGATAATGTTCTTTCGATGACTTCGCGGAGTTTAGTAGTGGTATCTATTCGGTTTCCTCTTCGGATCTCATCGGTGATTGCTTTGGCGATCTCCTCGCAGTAAGGCTCATCGGAATTCTCATCCAGCATTCCTGCAAGTTCCTCTCTGGAAATCGTATCCAGACGCTCTGCTGCACTGATTCCTGCCTCCTGGTTCAGCCTTAAGTCCAACGGACCGTCCACCTTGAAGGAAAAACCTCTCCTGGGATTGTCGATCTGCATGGAAGATACTCCAAGATCTGCAAGGATAAAGTCAAAACCGCCTGCTTCTTTTGCAATCTCATCAATAGTACAGAAATTCTGAAGCTTCACCGTCAGCATATCTTCCCCGAATCCCAGATCTGCCAGACGTTTCTTCGTCCTGGCTGATTCTTCCGGGTCCACATCTGTGGCATATATATGTCCCTGACCTTTCAGACATTCCAGCATGGCTTTCGTATGACCGCCATAGCCAAGTGTCGCATCAAATCCAATCTGCCCCGGCCTGATATCCAGAAAATCAATGATCTCTTTTACCATAATGGAAATGTGCATTCCCGCAGGTGTGTTGCCCTTGCTGATCACATGTTCAATGGTATCCTTATACTTCTCAGGCTGAAGCTCTTTATATTTCTCCTCGAATTTCTTCGGATATTTTCCTTTATAACGCACACGTCTCTTGTGCGGTGTCTGTGATTCCTGGTTCATAATGTCTCCTTTATAATTATGTTCTCTCACTGCACATTTTTATCATGTACATATGATACCATGATTTTTTTTCTTCGTAAACCACTGGAAACAAGTTCCTGCATTTCACATTTTCTGATATAATTCTTTATATACTAATGATCTGGAGGGTTTGAAAATGATAATTTATGTTGATGGTTCTGCTCTCCGTCCAGGTGACGGAACCGAAAGATCCCCATTCAAAACTATTTCAGAAGCTGCCGCCAAAGCTCTTCCAGGTGATGAAGTTCTTGTTGCACCTGGTATCTACAGGGAGGCTGTTGATCCGCGCAATGCCGGAACTGCCACCAAACGGATCACCTACCGCTCCGCCCAAAAAGGTCAGGCCCATATCACGGGCAGCGAACCTGTAAAAAGCTGGTCCCATGTAGAAGGAAATATATGGAAAGCAACGATCCCAAACGGAGTTTTCAGTGATTACAATCCCTTCACCACCCTGGTGTCCGGTGACTGGTTCATTGCTTCCATGATCGCGCACACAGGAGATGTTTTTCTTGATGAAAAATCCATGTACGAAGTCACAGACCTTGAGCAGGTAAAAAATCCGTTAAAAAGCCAGACTTCCTGGGATCCTGAATTCTCTTTGTACACCTGGTATACTGAGCAGGATGAAGAAAAAGATCAGACAATTCTTTACGCCAACTTCCAGGAGAAAGATCCTAACAGAGAAAATGTAGAGATCAGCGTAAGAAAGAATTGTTTTTATCCTTCCAGTGAGGGAATCGGCTACATTACTCTTTCCGGCTTTAAGATCAGCCAGGCAGCCACTCAATGGGCTCCTCCAACCGCTTACCAGGAAGGAATGGTCGGCCCTCACTGGTCCAAAGGATGGATCATTGAAGACTGCGAGATCTATGAAGCCAAATGCAGCGGAATTTCTCTTGGAAAATATCTCCAGCCAAATAACAACAACAAATGGCTGAAATGGAAATATAAAGATGGAACTCAGACAGAACGTGACTGCATCTGCCAGGCTTCCTATGAAGGATGGGACAAAGAACATATTGGCTCCCACATCATCCGAAGATGTGACATCCATCACTGCGGTCAGACCGGTATTGTCGGACATCTGGGAGGTGTTTTTTCCATTATTGAAGATAATCACATCCACCATATCAACAACAAGCAGAACCTGGCCGGCGCAGAGATCGGCGGTATCAAAATGCACGCAGCTATCGATGTGATCATCCGCAGAAACCATATCCACAACTGCACCAGAGGAATCTGGCTGGACTGGCAGGCACAAGGAACACGCGTTACCGGAAATCTTTTTCATCATAACTGTCTGCCGGATGATTTCACAGACTGTGAAAAAGCATACAATAGTGTAGGCGAAGATCTTTTTATCGAGGTATCTCATGGACCTACCCTGGTAGACCATAATCTGATGCTCTCCGACCGTTCCCTGAAGCTTGCCACACAGGGCGTTGCACTTGTGCATAACCTGATCTGCGGTTCGCTTGTTTCTGTAGGGATTGGAACAGATAATGGTGCTCCCATCATTCCGTCTCCTCGGTACACGCCATACCATGTACACCACGAAACTCAGATTGCAGGATTTATGACTATCCTTCATGGAGATATGAAATTTTACAATAACATTTTCATTCAGAAAAAAATCCGTTCCTGCATGAAAGCATTATCTGAACTTATGGGAAGCGACGGCAACATGTGGGATAACTGCAATATGATCACCGGTACTTCTCCATATGATGAATATCCGACTTTTGAACAATGGAAAAAGAATTTCGAGGGCTACTGCGGAATGGGATCTGATGTGGGTGATCTCTATTATGAACACCTTCCTGTGTGGGCGTCCGGCAACTGCTATTTCAACGGTGCACGCCCCTGGAGAAAAGAATCCGATGCCATTTCAGACACAGAAAATACTGTCAGCATCTCCCTGGAGCAAAAAGACGGTGGCTGGTATCTTCATACCAATCTCTATGATTTTCTCCCGGAAAATGCTGACGGCATTATCTCCACAGAAACTCTTGGAATAGCTTTTGAACCGGAACAGAAATATGAAAATCCGGATGGTTCTCCGATAATTTTTAACCAGGATTTCTCTGGTGAGCATAGAGATGTCCTTACCTGTGCAGGGCCGTTTACAAATAAGGAATCTGCATCCCGTAAATTGTTTTAACTGAATCTTAATCAGACAATAAGCCTTCATCTGATGATCATTCTGTTCATATCACAGAACAGTATCAGCAGGTGAAGGCTTATTTCGTTATGATAATTATTCAGACATTCACAGTTGAACTATAACGCTTCTTTGGTTCAATTTAATTTCATGCGAGAAGTCGTGTACTATCAAATATCTGCAAAAAAGCCCTGACAGTCTGGAAAACTCCAGACCGTCAGGGCCTCTCATATTCTGATTTACATCAGAACGATTTTATTTAGCTTAGGCGTTCTTTTTAGCGATTGCTGCCTGTGCTGCTGCAAGACGAGCGATCGGTACACGGAACGGTGAGCAGGATACATAGTCAAGTCCGATCTCGTTGCAGAACTCTACGGAAGACGGATCTCCACCGTGCTCACCACAGATACCTACGTGAAGTTTCGGGTTAACCGGTTTTCCAAGCTGGATTGCCATCTTCATGAGCTTACCAACGCCAACCTGATCAAGTTTAGCAAATGGATCGTTCTCGAAGATCTTAGCATCATAGTATGCGTTAAGGAACTTACCAGCGTCATCACGGGAGAATCCGTATGTCATCTGTGTAAGGTCGTTTGTACCGAAGCAGAAGAAGTCAGCCTCTTTAGCGATATCATCAGCTGTAAGAGCTGCTCTCGGGATCTCGATCATAGTACCAACCTCGTACTCAAGGTCAGAACCAGCTGCTTTGATCTCAGCATCTGCTGTCTCTACAACGAATTTCTTAACATATTTAAGCTCTTTGATGTCACCAACAAGCGGAATCATGATCTCCGGTTTGATGTTCCAATCCGGATGATTCTTCTTAACGTTGATAGCTGCGCGGATAACAGCGCTTGTCTGCATCTTAGCAATCTCCGGATAAGTAACAGCAAGACGGCATCCACGATGTCCCATCATCGGGTTGAACTCGTGAAGGGAAGCGATGATTGTCTTGATCTGCTCTACAGTCTTGCCCTGAGCATCAGCCAGTTTCTTGATGTCCTCTTCCTCTGTAGGAACGAACTCATGAAGTGGCGGATCAAGGAAACGAATTGTTACAGGATTTCCTTCAAGTGCCTCATAGAGTTTCTCGAAGTCTCCCTGCTGCTCCGGAAGGATCTTAGCAAGTGCTGCCTCTCTCTCCTCTACTGTCTCAGAGCAGATCATCTCACGGAATGCATCAATTCTGTTGCCCTCAAAGAACATATGCTCTGTACGGCAAAGACCGATTCCCTCTGCACCAAGCTCACGAGCTTTCTTAGCATCAGCAGGAGTATCAGCGTTTGTACGAACTTTCATTGTTCTGTACTTGTCAGCCCATCCCATGATACGTCCGAACTCACCAGCGATCTTAGCATCTACAGTCGGGATAAGTCCGTCATAGATGTTACCTGTTGTACCATCAATGGAGATTGCATCTCCCTCATGGAACTCTTTACCAGCAAGTGTGAATTTCTTGTTCTCCTCATCCATAGCGATATCGCCGCATCCGGATACACAGCAGGATCCCATACCACGAGCAACTACAGCTGCGTGAGATGTCATACCACCACGAACTGTCAGGATACCCTGAGCAGCTTTCATACCTGTGATATCCTCTGGGGATGTCTCAAGACGAACAAGAACAACCTTCTCTCCTCTTGCAGCCCACTCAACAGCGTCCTCTGCAGAGAATACGATCTTACCGCAAGCAGCTCCTGGAGAAGCACCAAGACCTTTACCCATCGGTGTAGCAGCTTTAAGAGCAGCTGCATCGAACTGCGGATGAAGAAGTGTATCAAGGTTACGAGGATCGATCATTGCAACAGCCTCTTCCTCAGTTCTCATTCCCTCATCAACGAGGTCACAAGCGATCTTAAGAGCAGCCTGTGCAGTTCTCTTACCATTACGTGTCTGAAGCATATACAGTTTACCATGCTCTACAGTAAACTCCATATCCTGCATATCTCTGTAATGTTTCTCAAGTGTCTCGCAAACCTGTTTGAACTGTACGAATGCTTCCGGGAACTTCTGCTCCATCTCGGAGATGTGCATTGGTGTACGAACACCGGCAACTACATCCTCGCCCTGCGCATTGGTAAGGAACTCACCGAACAGACCGTTAGCACCTGTAGCAGGGTCACGTGTGAAGGCAACACCTGTACCACAGTCATCACCCATGTTACCGAATGCCATCATCTGTACGTTAACAGCTGTACCCCAGGAATATGGGATATCGTTGTCACGACGATATACGTTCGCACGTGGGTTGTCCCAGGAACGGAATACGGCTTTGATCGCACCTACCAGCTGCTCCTTCGGATCAGTTGGGAAATCAGAACCGATTTTGGATTTATACTCAGCTTTGAACTGGTCAGCAAGCTCATGCAGGTCAGCAGCTGTAAGCTCAACGTCCTGCTTAACACCTCTCTTGGTCTTCATCTCATCGATGAGCTCCTCGAAGTATTTCTTACCAACTTCCATAACTACGTCAGAATACATCTGGATGAATCTTCTGTAGCAGTCCCAAGCCCAACGCTCATTGCCGGATTTCTCAGCAAGAGTGTTAACAACTTCTTCATTTAAACCAAGGTTGAGGATTGTGTCCATCATACCAGGCATAGATGCTCTCGCACCAGAACGAACGGATACAAGCAGAGGATTTTCTTTGTCACCGAATTTCTTACCGGTAACTCCTTCCATCTTGGTAATTGCTTCCATGATCTGAGCCATGATCTCATCATTGATGGATCTGCCATCCTCGTAGTACTGTGTGCAGGCCTCTGTTGTGATTGTGAAGCCCTGCGGTACAGGAAGACCGAGGTTTGTCATCTCAGCAAGGTTGGCACCTTTGCCACCCAGAAGATTTCTCATAGTAGCATTACCTTCTGTAAACATGTAAACCCATTTTGCCATTTTACATTTTCCTCCTAATTATTGTTCTTTAAAACATAAAAAAATTATGTTTTCTACGCACATAATTATTGTATAGATTTATCCTTCATTAGTCAAGGTTATTCTTCCAAAAAACAGCAATTTCTCTTGGTAAATCTGACAGATTTTCCAGTTATATTTTTCATGGATTGTATTTTTCTCGTTATCGTCTGTAAAATGTGCTAAAATAGAAAAAAACATACAGCAATTCCGGAGTAATATTGCCTGAATGCTGTCATACAGGAGGTTTATCATGACACGAACAATTGAAAATAGTTTTCTTAAGATTTCCGTTTCTGACCACGGTGCCGAGCTTACCGGTATCTACGACAAAGTAAATGACCGCGAAGTTCTCTGGCAGGCAGATCCGGCTTACTGGAAACGTCATGCGCCGGTGCTTTTTCCTAATGTAGGCCGCAATTATAAAGATATCTGGCGTCTGAACGGAAAGGAATATCCTTCCAGACAGCACGGATTTGCAAGAGACAGTGAATTCATCTGCACAGATATCACGGACACCTCCCTGACCTTTGTTATGAAGTCCTCTGAAGAAACCCTGAAGGTTTATCCGTTTGCCTTTGCTCTGAAGATCACCTACACTCTGAAGGAGCATGATCTGGATGTATGCTGGGAAGTAGTTAATAAAGATTCTGAAACCATGTATTTTACCATCGGCGGTCATCCGGCATTCCGCGTTCCTGTACGTGAGGGCGAATCACAGAGCGATTACCGTCTTGCTTTTGAAGAACAGGACACTCTTACCTATCTTCTTATCGATACATCCGTGGGAACAGTCATTGCCGATGATCCGCATACTCTTTCACTTGAAAAGGGAACCTGCACAATTGATCCTCATATGTTCGATAAAGACGCCCTTGTGTTTGACAATGGACAGATCCAGAAAGCCGGCATTCTCTTCCCGGACGGTTCTCCGTACTTGACACTTACCAGTGAGGGATTCCCGAATTTCGGTATCTGGTCAGTTCCTGGTGCACCTTTCGTATGCCTGGAGCCATGGATGGGACGCTGTGATGACTGTGGTTTTGAAAAGCCCCTTTCTGAAAAAGCAAATATCAATGTGCTGAAGCCGGACGAGGAATTTATCAGGAGCTATCAGATTACCGTACACTGAGCTATGGTATAAAAAATCCGCCATACATCGGCTATTTCAGCTGTCTGTATGACGGATTTTTTTATTTATCTTACTGTCTCAATACGCTCTTATTCTCTCACAAAATGATACTGATAAGCTCTGTACTCCCCAAACTCTGCAGGAAGCGGCATTCCGCCATGCATCAGTGCAGCACCGGAATAGATTTTTCCTGTAGACTGTTCTTTGTACATTGCAGTTTCCTCAAGGCCGCGAAGCTGCACATAATTCACAGTCATGTTTCCATGGATCTCTTCCATGACAACATTGAGAAGAACTTCTTCCTGAGAATTTCCAACGATCTCCCACGCACAGATCTCGCTCTTAAACGGATCTGTGAGACGATAATACCGTCCATTCTGGATCAGTGGTGCATATTTGCGGAATTCCCTGATCTGGCTTCGAACCTCGTCTTTTTCTTCCTCAGTAAGCTTCAGAAGATCCAACTCATAGCCAAAGGTTCCGGACATAGCAACCACACCTCTGGTATGTAACGGAGTGATCCTTCCTGTCTGATGGTTCGGCACTGCAGATACATGTGCTCCCATGGCCGATACCGGATATCCGAAGGAAGTGCCATACTGGATCCGAAGCCTGTCAATAGCATCGGAGTTGTCGCTGCACCAGATCTGCGGTGTGTAATACAGCATACCTGCGTCAAATCTTCCGCCGCCGCCACTGCAGCCCTCGATCAGAAGATCCGGATAGCGATTCACCATACGGTCCAGAAAATCGTACAATCCCAGGACATAATCATACATTACACGTCCCTGATCCTTGGTCATTACGGAAAATACATCCATCAGGCTTCGGTTCATGTCCCATTTAACGTACTCAATGTTGGCATTATCCAATACTGCACTGATCTGTCCGAAAATTCCGTCTACAACTTCTTTTCTGGAAAAATCAAGTACCAGCTGATTTCTGGATCTTACGGGTTTTCTTCCCGGAATTGTGAGTGCCCAGTCCGGATGCTCACGGTAAAGATCACTGTCTTCGGAGATCATCTCCGGCTCGATCCAGATACCGAATTTCACACCAAGGTCATTGACTCTCTTTACAAGTCCGCCGAGAGTCTCTCCAAGCTTGGCTTCGTTGACATACCAGTCCCCAAGACCACTGTTGTCATCATCACGTTTTCCAAACCAGCCATCATCCAGAACCAACATATCAATACCAAGGCTCTTTGCCTCTTTTGCCAGATTATATAAAGTCTCCCCTGTAAAATCAAAATATGCTGCCTCCCAGCTGTTTACCAGCACCGGACGGACCTCTGTCTTATATTTACCACGGCAGATATGATGACGGATGCAGCTGTGCAGATTCTGGGAAAGACGGTTCATTCCCTGATCTGTGTAGCTTAAGATCACCTCAGGTGCATAGAAGGTCTCCCCGGCTTCCAGCGGATACCGGAAGCACTCCTCCTGTACACCAAGGAGCATTCTTGTCTGATTGTACTGATCTTTAAGAACCTCACCCTGGAAATTTCCACTATATACAAAGGACATAGCATAGCAGCCTCCATTATCCTCTGTTGTGTCCTTCTCTGCCAGGATCATCATCGGATTATACTGATGGCTGGATGTGCCACGTACACTGCCGATCATCTGACTTCCATGAGCCACCGGTACTCTCTGCAGATTCCGCTCCATGGCATGTCTTCCGTAAAAAGTAAGCAGATCATAATCTCCGTAAAGAAAATCAAGCTCTGCGGACATCACCTTGTTCACATAAATCTTCTCATTGCTCTGATTGCGGATATAGACGCTTCTTGTAATGATATCCAACTCCGGAAGCACACCGTAAAGAAGCATGGCTTCCACGCCGGTAACAGGATCCTCCAGTACGATCTCAAGAGTCTGTGCCTCATCATTGTCTGCATAAACAGCCGGAAGACCCGGAAGGCTGTATTTGCCGTCACGGATGGTATAACTCCTGTAACGCATATCACAGCTCATGCTTCCGTCACCGTTTTCCAGCATCAGGGATGCACTGCGGAAATCTCCGTTTCCATAGCAGGAAAGTTCCTGTGGAAGAGAGTCCATGGAATAGGTTCTGTCTGTTCCCGCATCATAAGGATTTCCGGAAAAGCCTCTGTCGTAATAGGTCAGAAGATAATCCATGCATCCCTCTGCCTTTTTGCCATAGTAGAGATGAAGAAGAAATCCGTACTGATCCACCTGCATCTGATATGTAGTCTCTTTTGTCTGTAATGTAAATGTTCTGTCTTTCTCGCAGTAGATGATTCCCATCTGTGAATCCTCCTTTTTCTCGTGTTTTTATTTTACGGCACCGTTTACAACACCATTTAAAATGTGCTTCTGACAGATCAGATAAAACAGAAGGATCGGAAGCAGTGCCAGCAGATAAGAGGCAAACGCAAGGTTATAGTTTGTTCCGAACTGGGTCTGGAAATTCAGCTGTGCCAGAGGCAATGTGGTTCCACCCGTAGATCCGGACATGATAACCAGCGGAGTCATAACATCATTCCAGGTTCCAAGTGCTGTCAGAACTGCCACTGTGGCATGCATCGGCTTCATGATCGGGAAAATGATCTTCCAGTATGTTTTCCAGGTACTGGCTCCATCCACACAGGCAGCCTCCTCAAGGGCCATTGGAATGTTTGTCAGATATCCGGAGTAAAGAAGCACGTTCATTGGCATATAAAATACCGTATAAAGAATGATCACACCGGCTCTGTTATCAAGCCCCATCTCAGCAGTCTGCTTTACAAGCGGCATCATCAGGATAGCAAACGGAACAAACATACCGCTTACTACATAAAGATAGATAAATTTATAAAATTTACTTCTCTTGTTTCTGGCTATAGCATAACCTAAAAGTGAATGAATTACAATAGCAAGAACCACTGTTATCACAGTAATCATCACACTGTTTCCAAGAGAATGCCAGAAGTCTGTTACCTCCATAGCTTCCCTGAAATTGGCAAGACTGAATTTCTCTGGCAGAGACAGGATCCCGGTTACACTGTTGGTCATCTCTGTCGGCTGCTTGAATGCGATCACAATTGTCATATAAAGCGGAAATACCACTGTGATAAGGCCGAGGATCAGAAGAATCGTAACCGGCCAGTTCGCTTTTTCTCTTACTTTCGTTTTCATTACAGCTGCTCCTCCTTTTTCCCTGTGATAGTCAACTGCGCTGCAGAAATGATCACGATCACAATAAAGAATATAACCGCATTAGCGCTCTGGAATCCAAACTGACCGCCACTCATACCATTGTTATAGATCAGATAGGAAATGGATTCTGTACTCTGTGCAGGACCACCCTTTGTCAAAGCCATGATCTGATCAAATACCATCAGGAAGTTTTTCACACAGAGAACCATGTTGATACTGAAAAACGGAACGATCAGCGGGAATGTCAGGTAACGGAACTTACTGAATCCGGTAGCACCGTCAATAGCTCCTGCCTCGTATACATCCTCCGGCACTGTCTGGAGGCCCGAAATATAGATAATGGTATTCATTGCGATGGACTGCCATGCACACACGATCACGATGGCTACCCATGCAAGGCTCGTACTGGAAAGCATACTGGAGGACAATGTTTTATTTCCGATCATCTTTCCAAATGCAGGCAGGATATATGTAAAGAAATAATTGAAAATATATCCTACGACCAGTGCGCCAAGTACATTCGGAACAAAATAAGCTCCACGCAGTGCACTCTTGAAACGGATCTTGCTGTTCAGTCCAAGTGCCAAGAGCAGGCTGAGTACATTCGTTACGATAGTTGCCACAATGGCCAGCTTAAAGGTAAACAGATAGGAACCGCCAACACGGCTGTCTGTAAAAAGATCCTTATAGTTTCGAAGCCCTACCCAGTCATAGCTTCCATAGCCTTTAAAGTTCGTAAAGCTGTAGATCACACCCTTGATCAGAGGCAGTGTGTTAAAGCAGAAAAATAATGCCACGATCGGAATGGTGATCAGAAGAAAGGTCAGCTTTCTTCCACTCATAGATTTTTTTCCCATGATCAGTTCTCTCCTTCCCCGTTTTTCTTCTCATAATCCTGTACTTTACGGATAATGTCACGGTTATATCTTGTCCAGTCTGTATCAAATTTTTTCAGGAATGCATCTTTATCCTTTTTCATCAGGAAGGTCTGGATCTGTGCATCCACAGCCATCTCTGTAGGATAATAATGATCCTGGTAATCGGCCATCCTTCCCTCTTCTATGTATTCCTTCATACCATCCAAAGTAGAAGGAAGTGTGAAATCACCCTCCTTACAGGGAACTGCCTTCTGGTCATCCAGATATGTCTGTATATTCTCATCCTCAAGAAGGAAATCCAGCACTTCATAGGCAGCTTCCTTATTCTCACAGTCATTCATCACAGAGAACTGAAGGTCAACTCCGGAATTCAGTTTGTTTTCTGACGGATCATTGCTTGCCGGTGTCACAAAAGAATCGATATCCATATCCGGATTTACACTCTGGATCTGCGGGATCGCATAGCTTCCGATGGGATACATGGCAGCCTCTCCTTTTGCAAAAGCGGTGCAGGCTCCATTGTAATCATAGGCAAAGGGATCCTCCGGTCCATACTGGATAAGCTCCAGCATACGGTCTGCTACTTCCTTATATTCTTTTTCGAAAGTAGTGTTTCCCTGATTTACCTGACGGCATACATCAGATGGTGCAAGATCTACTGCAATAGAATTCCACGGTGCAAGGCAGGTCCAGGTATCTTTAAATCCGAAATAAAGTGGCTGGATACCTGCATCCTGGATTTCCTGGCAAAGACTCATAAATTCATCCCATGTAGTCGGGATCTGCCAGCCATGCTCCTTGAAAAGTTCACGGTTGTAAAGGATTCCGGCAGCATTTGCCACATAAGGAACAGCGTAAACTCCGTCTTCCGGAACAAATTCCAGTGCTTTATCAATCTCTTTATATGCATCTTTGATCGAATCCAGTCCCTGATAATCGGAAATATCCATCAGCATATCAGAATCAATAAAATTGGAAAAGTTTACATCGCCTCCGATTCCGATGATATCCGGATTATCCTCACGGATAAATCTGGTTTTCAATACAGTCATAGCATCGTTTGGTGATTCGATGGTGAGATGGATATCATCATGAGTGGCATTGAATTTTTCTTCCAGTTTTTCAAATGCCTTAACCGCTTCCGGTTTATACTGCACAAGTTCAATCTCTGTCTTTCCGCTGTCCTTTTTACCTGTGCTGCATCCGCTCAATGTAACGGAAGCTGCCATGGTAAAGGCAAGTCCCATACAGAGGATCCATTTACTTCTGTTGCGCATCTTGTTATGCTCCTTCCTTTTCCCTTTATTTGATAAGTCGGATATCACCCGTTTTAGCTGAAATGGTTATTTCGGGTTCTCCAATACTTATTCTCATTTTTTTCTGAAAGCTATTTTAACATAGCTTTATGCTTGCATAAATAGCAGCGTTTTTCTTGTTTTATATCAAAATACAACTTTTCTCTGTTTTTATTAAGATTATCTAGCATTTTGATATATTTCATGCTTATATCACTGCCTTTATCTAAAATTAGTATATTCCTGATTTATCGAAAATCAATAGGTTTCTCGAGAAACTTAATTTTCTCACAAAGTTTCATCGATTATTTTTCTCTTTTTTGTACATTTTACAGGCTGTTTTTGTAATTGCATTTTTATACATGTGTTGATGTTTCCTGCTGTTTTAATATATAATGTTACTGAAATCAGATAAAATCATACACCTAAAGGATAAAAATATGAATGACATTCTCTTCTCCGTTTTTCCAAATGAAAACTTTGTTGACATTGGATTATATCAATATGGCTGGGAGCACTGCGCTCCGGCACATTCATTCGGCCCTGCTGCGCGCAACCATTATATTTTTCATTATGTTATCTCCGGTACAGGAACTCTGATGGCAGACAACTCTTCTGGAGAGACCATTACCTATCAGGTAAAAAGCGGCCAGGGCTTCATGCTTTTTCCCGGTCAGATCAACACCTATATAGCAGATACCAACTTTCCATGGGAGTACACCTGGGTGGAATTTGACGGGCTCCGGGCAAAGGAGATCGTGGAAACTGCAGGCTTAAGTCCTGATCAGCCGGTCTACCACAGCCACTCTGCGGATCTCCGCCAGAAAATGATGGAGGAAATGCTTTATATCAGCCATAATTCCCAGGAATCACCTTTTCATCTTATCGGACATACCTGGCTTTTTCTGGATTACTTTATGCGCTCTGCTGAAACTGTCCGCATGAAACAGGATGGAAGCATCCGTGATTTTTATATCAAGGAAGCACTCTCTTTTATTGAACAGAATTTCCAGAATGATATTTCCATCGAGGATATCGCAGCCTTCTGCGGCCTGAACCGAAGCTACTTCGGAAAGATCTTCCACGATACCATCGGACGTTCTCCCCAGGAATTCCTGATCAGCTATCGCATGACCAAAGCTGCAGAGCTTCTTAAGATCACAGCTCTGTCCATAGCAGATATCGGAAATGCAGTCGGATATCCTAATCAGCTGCATTTTTCCCGGGCTTTCAAAAATGTATACGGAATGTCGCCAAGAAACTGGCGGATGAAAAACAGACTTGTCGAAAAAAAATCTCCGGTCAGAAAATAGCCGGAGATTTTTTATTTGTATTTACTTAGAATGTAAATTTATCAGCAAAGTATGCATCAAGCTCATCGATCTTCACACGTACCTGCTCCATGGTGTCACGGTCACGTACTGTAACTGCGCCGTCATTTTCAGACTCAAAATCATAAGTGATGCAGAACGGAGTACCAATCTCATCCTGTCTGCGGTAACGTTTACCGATATTTCCACGGTCATCATACTCGCAGTTGTACTTCTTGGAAAGCTGCTGGTAGATCTTCTCAGCACCCTCGTTAAGCTTCTTGGAAAGCGGAAGCACACCGATCTTAACCGGTGCAAGTACCGGATGGAAATGAAGGACTGTACGGACATCATTCTTCTCTGCATCCAGAACTTCCTCATCATAAGCACTGCAGAGGAAAGCAAGTACCATACGGTCTGCTCCAAGTGACGGCTCAATAACGTATGGGATATATTTCTGTTTCTTCTCATCGTCAAAGTATGTGAGATCCTGACCGGATACATTCTGATGCTGTGTCAGGTCATAATCTGTTCTGTCAGCGATTCCCCAGAGCTCACCCCATCCGAATGGGAAAAGGAATTCCACATCTGTGGTAGCCTTGCTGTAGAAGCTCAGCTCTTCCTTATCATGGTCACGATAACGAACCTCATCATCCTTAAGTCCGAGAGCACTCAGCCAGTCAAGGCAGAACTTCTTCCAGTATGCAAACCACTCAAGATCTGTATCCGGCTCACAGAAGAACTCAAGCTCCATCTGCTCGAACTCACGGGTACGGAATGTGAAGTTACCCGGTGTGATCTCGTTACGGAAGGATTTACCGATCTGGCCGATACCAAACGGAATCTTTTTACGGGATGTTCTCTGTACGTTCTTGAAGTTTACGAAAATACCCTGTGCTGTCTCCGGTCTTAAATATACAGTATTCTTGGCATCCTCAGTAACACCCTGGAATGTCTTGAACATCAGGTTGAACTGACGGATATCTGTGAAGTTGTGTTTACCACAGCTCGGGCATCCTACCTCGTGCTCCTTGATGAAGTCCATCATCTTCTCCTGGGACCATGCATCCACACTTCCCTCAATGGCAATATCATGCTCTGCACAGAAGTCCTCAATGAGCTTATCTGCACGGAAACGCTCGTGGCACTCTTTACAGTCCATAAGAGGATCAGAGAATCCGCCAAGATGTCCGGAAGCGATCCATGTCTGCGGATTCATAAGGATGGCACAGTCAACACCTACGTTGTACGGAGACTCCTGAATGAATTTCTGCCACCATGCACGTTTTACGTTATTTTTAAGCTCTACACCGAGATTTCCGTAATCCCATGTGTTTGCCAGGCCGCCGTAGATCTCGGAACCCGGGTAAACAAAGCCTCTGGCTTTTGCAAGAGCTACGATCTTTTCCATTGTTTTTTCCATGATTTCTCTCCTCTTGACTTGCAGCTGTCACGTAAAATACGGCCCGGAAAGCTCCGGAAAAAGCTGCTTTTTTACATTTTTTGGTCTTATTATACTAGTATCCTCATGATTTTTCAAGGATATTTCCATATGTATTACATCCTGTACTGCTTTTGTAAAATAAATCGTTACGGCCATTCCCCAACCGGCAGTGATCTATCTCATCATTTCCAGAATTTCCAGACTTTTAAACCGTTTGTCTGTATTCAGCTCTGTGTACCGGTAAATATGGCGTTCCAGCTCACGGAGCACATCATCCCGCACTGTAAACGTATACAGTTTGGACAACGGCGAAACTGCTATATAACGCATTGCATACAGGGCAGCCTCCGAGATCCGCTTCCGGTCCATGGCCAGTCTGCTGCAATCTGCACACAGGATCCCGTGCTCATCCTGGGAGAAAAAAACATCTCCGGTTTCTTCTTCCGTAAGCTCTCTCCCACAGCCCGCACACTGAAACAGCTGCGGCATCAGTCCCTGGATTGCCATAGTCCGAAGCTCATAGATACAGCGCACCAGCCGGTCTTCTATATGAGGGTTCAAAATGGCTTTGATAGTTACATAGAGAAGATTCATCATCTCCTTCTCATCTGTTCCCTCCTTGCCGAAATAATCCGCAAGCTCCAGAAAATAATATCCGTAGTAAATCCCAGGCTGCCGGGTAGCCAGCTCCACAAAATGATGCTGCACACTGACCTGGTTCAGATTATAACTGGATCTTCCTTCAAAAAGAGTAAAGCTTCCGAATACAAAGGGATTGGCTGCTGCCATAAACGGACTGTTCTGCCGTCTCGCACCCTTGGCAAAAGCGGAAATCTTCCCCCTCTCTCTTGTGAGAAGAACGATTCTCTTGTCATAATCCCCTACCGGCATGGCAGAAAGCACCACTCCCTGTACGGTAATCAGATCACTCATTTTCAGATTTCTTTCTTGTCATATCCAAAGTTCTTGATCAGAAAATCACTGTCTCTCCAGTTTTTAGTCACCTTTACCCAGAGCTTCAGGTTGACCTTGGCTTCCAGCATCCGCTCCAGCTCGTAACGGGCATTGCTTCCGATCTTCTTCAGCATGGAGCCCTGTTTGCCGATGATGATTCCCTTGTGGGAATTTCTCTCGCAGATGATCGTCGCATCAATATCAATGATATTGCTTCTGCCCGGCCGTTTCTTCATCCGGTCAATGGCAACTGCGATTCCATGCGGAATCTCCTCATCCAGTGCATGAAGTGCTTTCTCACGGATGATCTCTGCTGCGATCTGACGCTGTGGCTGATCTGTAACTGTATCTTCATCATAAAACATCGGTCCATAAGGAAGATATTTAAAAATACTCGGAATGATATCCTGTGTATTGTTTCCGCGAAGTGCAGAACATGGGATGATCTCTGCAAAATCACAGATCTTGCGGTAAGTATCAATGGCTGGAAGAAGTTCCTCTTTTTTCACAGTATCGATCTTGTTGATGATCAGAATTACCGGAACACCTACCTTCTGAAGCTGCTCCGCAATATGACGCTCTCCTGCGCCCACGAAAGTAGATGGCTCTACCAGCCACATGATAGCATCCACTTCTTTCAAGGTTCTCTCTGCAACCTGCACCATGTACTCACCAAGCTTGTTTTTTGCCTTGTGGATACCCGGGGTATCAAGAAATACGATCTGACCCTCATCACAGGTATAAACAGTCTGGATCTTGTTTCTTGTTGTCTGGGGTTTATTGGATGTGATCGCAATCTTCTGTCCGATGAGATGGTTCATCAGTGTAGATTTTCCAACGTTCGGTCTTCCGATGATCGCAACAAAACCTGATTTAAAATTATTTTCCATTCTTTATCCTCTCATAATCCTCTTATGATCTGCTGTCCGGTTCAACGGACAGCAGATTCAGTCAAATGCATAAAAACATCCGCAGTCACTATACAGATCTGTTCTGAATAACTGTCTGTCCGTTACTCACACATCTCAGCAGCTGATCAGTGGCTTCACTTCCATAAATACATCTTCTGCTTTGGAGATCGCTGTCTCACTTCCCACAACACAGATCTGCTCATCAGAAAGTACTGCTTCCACAATTGCTGACAGTGCCTGAATATCCTCTTTCCGGGCCCCAAGTATCTGGTCTCTTTCTTTCTGAAGCATCTCTTCTGTTACCCGGGAGAAATATGCGCACTTGGAGATGCTTCCCTGCATCTGCGGAGTTCTCGGAACGTCTTTATTGCTGATAGTACCGATGATATACTTTGTCATCTCACGCTCATCAGCCTCAAATGCACGGATATAATCTGGAACACCTTTGTATACTTCCAGAGTTCTCTTAAGATGCGGATCGCGGTAAGATACCAGAAAGCTCTCTCCGCTTCTCTTAAATCCACTCATACAGCCATATGCACCACCTTTGACACGGATGTTGATCCAAAGATAATCGTAGCTTAAGATCACTTTCAGGATTTCAAGTGCACCTGTGTACTCCAGGCCTTTTTTGCGGAAGTTTCCGCTCTGCGCCACATACTGAACCTGCCCGGAAGTTTTGAACGCTTCGTTTTTCTTTATGCAGGATGGCTGTGAAGATGTTTCCGGTTTCTGTCCGTTAAACAGGACTTTTTTAATCTCACCAGCCTGTACTTTTACTGCATCCAGGGATTCTCTCTCTCCTGTATAGCTTACGCTGAAATTCTCCGGGCGAAGGACTTCCTCCATCACTTTGCGGAGATTTTTTACGATCTCTTCTTTACAGCTGTCAAAATTTTTCTCCAACTTCTCGATAAACTGATAATATCCGATTCCTGCCATCTCATCCTGGAATGCAGCCATCGGAGAAGCATAGGAAGCACCTCGGAGAACTGCTGTGGAATGTCCTGCACTTACCAGATTGGCCTGTGCCCTGGATTTCACTCTGGCGATGATCTCATAAAGCCGCTTGGTGTCATCCAGTCTGGAAGTTGTAAGAACTTCCCGGATCATGGAGAACATGAAATCCATCTCAGGATATAAAGCCTTGCCTCTTACTGCAAACATGGCACGGAAAGCATCTGTATCTGTGGCACTGTCATAAACTTCGATTCCGTAAGCAATTCCACCGGTTCTCGCATTTACTTCATTAAACAGTTCGCCATAACTGTAATTCTCTGTATCCACTGCACCAAGTACAGATTTCAAAAGTCCCAGATAATGGACAGTATCTGTATCGAGATTATGGATCTCAAAAAGAAGATCTGCATATCCGATACCATTGGTGCATACATCATGATACAGGAACAGACTGTCATCCACGAAGTGTTCCTCATTGGTAAAGCCTGTGATCTCTTTTTTGATATCTTCTCTGGAAAGCATCGGAATGCAGGTCAGTGCTTCCGGATTTTCCTCAGATTCCTGATAAGCCTCAAGTGCTTTTGTACGCTCTACCATCCGGATAAGCTCTTCATCAGAAAGACTGCTGCGATAATTCTCCAGCCTCTCCTCAAGCTCCTGATCTCTTTTTGCCGCAAGGCCGCGCTCCGGTACCAGAGAAAGAATGGAACCGTGAGCATTATCCAGAAGATACTTGCGGATCAGTTCCTCAAAATATCCTTCTTCTGCTGCCTTCTTGAGAAATTCAAAGCCCTCCAGAAGCTGTACCTCGCAGAATGGTTTCTCATCATCATAGAGCCAGCTGCTTAAGATATCCAGACCATACATCAGTCCCTTTGGATAGGACGAGAAATCTGCCTCACGGAAACGGAACTCATAATAGTTGATTCCGGCTTTCACTGCCTTCTTGTCAATGCCTTCCTCTGCAATCTTTGTGAGGGTATCGCGGATCACTTTCACGAATTCCTCTTTCTGACTTAAGTTGGCACCTTTTGCCACAATGGAGAAATAAGTCTGCTTGATGCCGTCCTCAAAAGAACCGTAGATATCTTTTCCGATCTTCGCATCCAGAAGAGCCTGTTTCAGCGGTGCTCCCGGTGCACTTAAAAGTGCATAGTCCAGAACTTCAAAAGCAAGGCTTAAATTAATATCTTTCGCCTGGCCTACAACCATATTGTAGGAAAGATAAGTGTTGTCCTCTTCTCCCTCATTCTCTGCTACCGGATAATTTTTCCGGATATCATGTACCTGGTCAAACGCCCCCTGGTCTTCGATCTGGGAATCAATGGCAAGGGCCTCAAAAGCAGAAAGATAATGCTCATCAATAAATACCAGCTTCTCTTCCATATCCATGTTTCCATAGAGATAGATAAAACTGTTGGACGGATGGTAGTAACGTCTGTGAAAATCCAGGAATTTCTCGTAAGTAAGATCCGGGATGTTCACAGGATCACCACCGGACTCGCAGCCATAGGTGGTATCCGGGAACAGAGAGTTCATGATCTCACGCTCCAGAACATCGTCCGGTGAAGAGAAGGCTCCCTTCATCTCATTGTAGACAACACCATTGTATTTCAGAGGGCCTTCTTTATTCTCAAGATGATAGTTCCAGCCTTCCTGGCGGAAAATCTCCTCTTTTTTATAGATATTCGGATAAAATACCGCATCCAGATATACATGCATCAGATTCTGAAAATCACGGTCATTGCAGCTAGCCACCGGATAACAGGTCTTGTCCGGATAAGTCATGGCATTCAGGAATGTGTTAAGAGAGCCTTTAACCAGTTCTACAAAAGGATCTTTCAGTGGAAATTCCCTGGAGCCACACAGTACACTGTGTTCCAAAATATGTGCCACACCTGTGCTGTCCTTTGGCGGTGTGCGGAATGCAATATTAAAGACCTTGTTCTCATCGTCATTCTCGATGAGCATTACTCTGGCTCCTGTTTTTTTGTGGCGCAGAAGCCAGCCTTTGGAATGAATATCCTGAAGGTCTTCCTCTTTCAGGACCTCATATGCGTTCAGATGATTTGGATTCATTTAATTACCTCCTGAATTATTCGGCATAAAAGGCTGCCTGAGTAGTCAGACAGCCTGAAACGGAAAGCAAAATACTTCCTAAATGTTTCCCTCGTTAGGATAATACTGCCTGTAGATTTCTCTGGCAGCTCTTGTGATGATCCCAAGCTCAGATTCCATACCAAGAGTACCTGGAAGATCTACTGCAGTCTCCCTGATATCTCTCTGAAGCTTGGACTTGGCACTGTCTTCCTTGATGTGGATCAGTCCGCAAAGGGTAGTATTGTAAGATTTATCTGTCTGGCAGAGATCCATATATACCAGTACCATATGGCAGCATTCTCTGTAAAGAAGCTCCTCATAAAGTCCGCCCTTCTCCTGGATTTCCTGAAATTTCAGTTTCGTAAGATACTTGCCGATCTCTTTCTTCGCACTTCTTGTGCCAAAGAATCTGGAACCGGAATTCCTGTTAAATTCCATGGTCATCCAGAGTCCAAGATATCCGTCAGCTCTGGTATCTCCTGCTTCAGATTTATCACTGTAGCGGATCTCCCAGAGTTCCTTACGGATCTTGTTTCCTTCCGGATCTTCCTCTGCAGCAATGGACTGCTCCAGAAGCTTCAGCCGTTCCATGGGTTCTTTCTCTCTATAGTATTTCGCAATTGTTGGTGTATCCATTCATTCTTCCTCCCAATATCAGAATATTATATCAGACAACCTCCGAAAAATACACCCCTATCTGTGATTTCGGGACTTTTTCAGATGGCCTGAACTTTTCTTTCCTCTGGTATCACAAAGATATACATTGCGGATATACCAAAGTGCCTTGTCTTCCCCATATTTATCCAGGATCCTTAAGAGACCTTCCAGTTCTTTCTTTGTCTGAGGATGGATGAACCAGAGCTTCTCCTTGCTTTTCAGGAAGTAATCCAGCGGTTCATGATGGGTATAGGCATCACCCAGATAATTTCTGGACGCGCTGATGCGGTCCATGACCATCTCAGCTACATATTTCTTCGGCATCCTGGCTCCCATGATCACATGCTCACCGTCAAGGGAATAATCTACCCAATGTTCAAAATGGTGCCTGTTCCTTCCCTTGTGGTGCAGCCAGGACATGGATACGCCTGTTGCCTCTCTCTCTGCGTTATTGGGGCTTCTTGTTCCCTGATAATATTTACATCCTACCAGAAATTCCGTGGGGGAGTATTTGGACAGGTCATGAAGCAGTCCCTGTTTGTATAATCCGATACGGAAACAGTATTTCATCACCAGAAACTTATGCCTCGTGATCGTCTTGAAGTGCAGCCACGGGTGCCACGAATGCATCTTTCTCCGCCTCCTGTCTGCCCAGAAGTACCACAATGGCACGCGGGCCTATTTCAATTGATTTTCTGTATTCTTCTTTATCCTCCACATGGAAACCCTCTCCATGAAGAGAAGTATCTGCAATTTTCTTCCAGCACATGCCCTCCGAAAGATTGGGGAGTGCCAGACTCCGGTTCTCCCAGTGGAAATTATATCCTACATAGATAAAATCATCCAGGGATGCCTCTTTATCCTCTTCTTTTCTTGCATAAGCTCCGTAGTACATCAGTCCCAGAAGCCTGCTGGTATTCTCATAACTTAAATACCAGGCACGTTCGCCATGGAGGGATACATCCGGAAACCCCTTTGTGAGATAATCCACGCCCTTTAATTCTACCGGCATATGAAGCACGGGATGTTCTTTACGGAAAGCAATAGCATCTTTTACAAATTCATATAGGCCGCGGTTTCTGGCAAGACCTTTCCAGTCGGTCCAGCCTGTTGCATTATCCTGGCAGTAAGCATTATTATTTCCACCCTGGGAATTGCCGAACTCATCACCATTGTAGATCATGGGAACTCCCTGGCTTAAAAGCATCATAAGAAACGCATTCTTGATCTGACGCTCTCTCATCTGACGTACGGAAACCTTTCGGCTGGGTCCCTCGATCCCACAGTTCCAGGAATAATTGTAACTGCTTCCATCCTGATTACCTTCTTCATTGGCTTCATTATGTTTATAATTGTAGCTTACCAGATCATTCATGGTGAATCCGTCCTGACATACCATGTAGTTGATCACACCATGATTTTCGCTGTTATGGCGGATATGCCATACAGCAGCTTCCACCATTCCCTCGTCACTCTTTAAGAAACGTCGCATATCCTGAAGGAAATTCATATTGCTCTCGGCGCCGCATCGTCTGCCCGGAATTTTTCCTCTGTAATAATGGTCAAAATCAAATCCCTGGAAGATCAGTTTTGCTCCGGAAAGAATTCCGTCACGGAGAAGCATCTCCCGGTTCACGCCACCTCCCAGCACATGAAAACCATCCACATGATAAAAAGCTCTCCAGAACTGCAGTGCACGAAGTGCCATCAGATTATCTGTCTCCTCCGGAAAATAAAATTCCATGATACAGGCTATACCGTTTTTATGCAGCTCCCGGATCAGATACCGAAATTCCTGCTCCGGCTCCCTGGTGCTGCAGTAAGCACTTTTGGGGCTGAAATAAAAGCCTGAAGCATAGCCCCAGTAATTTACCACATTCTCCCTACGGCGTGTCTTAATATGTTCATTGTTTTTTTCCGGTTTACCTGCCGGAACTTCACAGAATTCGTAAGCCGGCATCAGCTCAATGGTATTGATCCCCAGGTTTTTCCAGTATGGGATCATTTCTGTCAACCCCAGAAAAGTTCCCTTGTGGGAAACCGTCTTTCTGGCCAGCTTTGTATATCCTCGCACATGAAGCTTGTACAGGATCATATTCTCATATTCGATATCCGGTGCGCTCTCATCGCCCCATCCTGAAACATCCTCCATGAGGAAACGGCAGCGCACTTCCTTTTCCGGGTCATACGACGCACCAAAATGCTCTCTCCCATGAATTCCATATGCATAAGGATCCTGCACTATCTCTCCGTCGATCCTATAATTGTACTCATAATCTTTCAAAGAAACATCTGCAAGTTTCAAAGCCCATACACGACCAGTACGGAATTCCTCCGGAAAAACGATCTCCACAGGTATTGCTGTTCCTCTTTTTTTATATAAAAGCAGTGCCACTTCGGAATCCTCCGAAGCCTCCACTGCGAAATTATAACCACCCTCTACCTTATTGGCTCCCAGTATCAGTGGCTGACCTTTCTCCACTCGCCCAAGTCTGCGACCTGCCAAAGCAATCACTCCCTTTCTGTTTTTTTTAAACTTTTACAACTCAATATCCAGCTCTACCGGACAATGATCTGATCCCATGATCTCTCCATGAATTTTCGCATCCTGAAGTCTGTCTTTAAGTGATGGAGAAGTAAGAAAATAGTCGATGCGCCATCCTGCGTTCTTCTCTCTTGCCCGGAAACGGTAGGACCACCAGGAATAAACCCCCTCCTGATCCGGATAAAAATAGCGGAATGTATCAATAAACCCACTCTCAAGAACTTTTGTAAAACAGGTTCTCTCTTCATCTGTAAAACCTGCATTCTTACGGTTCGTCTTAGGATTCTTAAGATCGATCTCCTGATGTGCCACATTGAGATCTCCGCAGCAGATCACAGGTTTCTTCTCCTGAAGGCCAAGAAGATATGACAGAAAATCCTTCTCCCACTCCATACGGTATGCAAGTCTTCTCAACTCACTCTGGGAATTGGGTGTATACACAGTAACAAGATAATAATCTTCAAATTCCAGTGTGATCACACGGCCTTCCTTATCATGCTCCTCAACACCAATTCCATTTGTCACTGACAGCGGTTCTTTCTTTGCAAAAACAGCTGTTCCTGAGTAGCCTCTGCGGTTGGCGTAATTCCAGTACTGATAGTATCCGGGAAGGTCAAGCTTTACCTGTCCCTGCTGGCATTTTGTCTCCTGCAGACAAAATATATCTGCATCCAGTTCATGAAAGCGATCCTCAAAGCCTTTTGTGATACAGGCCCGGATGCCGTTTACATTCCAGGAAATTAATTTCATATTTCTGTTTTTCTCCTCATTTTTTCGTCATATTTTTATTATATCTCACATTGGCCGATTAAGCAAAAAATATTTGTTTACAATTTAGTTGCTGTTCCCGATCTTATCTGTTAAAATATCCTTTATATCATGTATACTGTCATCTTTAAATGGCAGTATCAGAACGGAGGATTTATTATGAGCGACGAATTTAATAAGAGCGGATGTGCACCAAGTGACTGCGTTTCCTGTACAGCCAACTGTGAAAGTAAAGTAGACGAGGCACATCACACCATCACCCTTACCATGGATGATGACACAGAAGTAGAATGTGCAATCCTTACTATCTTTCCTGTAGAGAACAGGGAATATATTGCACTTCTCCCGCTGGACGAGAACGGACAGAATGAAACCGGTGAAGTTTATCTTTACAGCTTCTCCCGTACAGCAGAGGGCGATCCGATGCTTGCCAACATTGAGGATGATGCTGAATATGCTGCAGCCGCCGATGCTTTCAACGCAGTCATTGAGAAAGCACGCGCAGATGAGGAAGCTAACGCGCCACTTAGCTAAGCAGGCCCGGCATTGCAGCAGACAATAAAGCTGCCATGTAAAACAGACATTTGTATTCAAAAAGCCCGGAAGCTGAAGATTTCTCTTCTCCTCCCGGGCTTACTTTTTATATTTTTTCTTTATGCTTTTGCAGTAGTGCTTCCAAAACCGCCGTTTCTCACAGCATCTGCATCATCATCCACTGTGATTCCATATTCTACGAAGATTCCCTGCATAAAACCTGTGCCTGCCGGGATCTGGATAGTCTTATCTTCTCTGGTATCATTGGTCAGCTTGGCAAAGATATGGCCTTCGTTATCAGAAAAGAAATAATCGCTGTCAATGATCCCCACTGTGTTATTCAGCTGAAGGCGGAATTTAAATCCCAGTCCGCTTCTCGGATAACATTTGAGAACCCAGCCTTCTTCCATCTCCACACGGATACCTGTCGGGATCTTTACGATCTCGCCAGGATTCATTGTCACATCCACAGGTGCATAGAAATCATATCCTGCACTTCCGGTTGTGGCTCTCTTTGGAAGGCGCAGACTATCGTAAATTTTCTGGATTTCTGCATCAGATACTTCTCCGAAAGTATCTTTCCAGTCTTTTGCAAACTGTTCAGAGCTTACTTTGTGAAATTTCGCAATTCTCTTCATGTTTATTTAACTCCCAACGGATAATTTTCGGAAATCTCCCGGATCACTCCACATACAGGACAGCTTTGCCCTCACGAAGTGATGCCTGTACATCAATCACACGCTGATTGGAAGAGCCCTTCCATTTCAGAAGAACATCTTTCTTATCAACCTGAAATTCGCCATCAACACATACATCCAGATAACGGATAATCTCATACTCCTGGATTTCCTCCCAGAGAGAACCTGTATACAGCCAGATCGTTTTATCCGGATACTTCTCCCTGATCTCTCTTGCAAGAGCTGTTACCTCAGCGATATTGGAAGGATGCAGGGGATCTCCTCCTGAAAAAGTGATCCCACTGACATAATCCTTGTCCAGCTCTGCAAATATCTCAGCGCGCTCGCTGTCCGTAAAAGGAAGACCTCCGTTCGGATCCCAGGTAATGGGATTCTGGCACTCCCTGCAGCCGTGTGAACAGCCGGCTACCCAGAGTACCACTCGAAGTCCGTCCCCGTTTAACATATCGTCCTTGGTAATATTGTGATATCTCATAATTTATGCTTCTTCCGGTACATCTTTCATGCTGAAGCTGATTCTTCCCATCTTGTCCTTACCAAGGCAGATAACTTTAACCTTGTCGCCAAGTGTGAGAACATCCTCAACACGGTTGATCCTCTGTTTGGAAATCTTGGAAATGTGTACCATTCCCTCCTTGCCAGGTGCAAACTCAAGGAAAGCACCGAACTCTTTGATGCTGACTACATGGCCTGTGAAGATCTGTCCTGCCTCAAAATCAGTAGTAATGATCTCGATCATGCGTTTTGCCTCATCCATGCCCTTCTGATCAGTTCCGCAGATAGAAACTGCACCATCGTCTGTGATATCAATCTTAACGCCTGTACGCTCGATGATAGTGTTGATGGTCTTTCCTCTCTGACCTACAACATCACCGATCTTCTGAGGATCGATCTGGATCTGGATGATCTTAGGAGCAAATTCGCCAACTGTTGTACGAGGTTTGTCGATACATTTCTCCATAACTTCTGTAAGGATGTACTCTCTTGCCTCTTTTGTTCTGCGGATTGCCTCCTCAACGATCGGTCTTGTAAGACCGTGGATCTTGATATCCATCTGGATCGCTGTGATTCCGTCATGTGTTCCGGCTACCTTGAAGTCCATATCTCCGAAGAAATCCTCAAGGCCCTGAATATCTGTAAGAACGATGTAGTCATCGTCTGTCTCACCTGTAACAAGTCCGCATGAAATACCTGCAACCGGTTTCCTGATTGGCACACCGGCAGCCATCAGTGACATGGTAGATGCACAGATACTTGCCTGTGATGTGGAACCGTTGGACTCAAATGTTTCAGATACAGTACGGATCGCATATGGGAACTCTTCCTCTGTAGGAAGTACCGGTACCAGTGCTCTCTCAGCAAGTGCTCCGTGACCGATCTCACGACGTCCCGGACCTCTGGATGGCTTGGTCTCACCTACAGAGTAGGATGGGAAGTTATAGTGGTGCATATATCTTTTGGATGTCTCGAACTCATCCAGTCCGTCAAGGCGCTGTGCTTCCGTAAGAGGAGCCAGTGTTGTAACTGTACAGATCTGTGTCTGTCCTCTTGTGAACATGGCAGAACCGTGAACTCTCGGAATGATGTCTGTCTCAGCTGCCAGCGGACGTATCTGTCTGATCTCACGGCCGTCCGGACGTTTGTGATCTTTGAGGATCATCTTGCGGACAGTCTTCTTCTGATACTGATATACAGCCTCACCGAGAACAGAAAGCCACTCTTCATTATCTGCAAAAGCTTCTTTCAGCTTATCCGTGATCTCACTGATATTATTCTCACGTGTCTGTTTGTCATCAGAGAATACAGCAACCTCCATCTCTTCCGGAGGAACGATCTTCTTGATCTCATCAAAGAGCTCCTGCGGTACTGCACAGGACTCATAGGAATGTTTCTCTTTTCCGCACTCAGCAACGATCTGGTCGATAAATCTGATGATCTCCTGGTTTACTTCGTGAGCCTTATAGATGGCCTCGATCATCTTGTCCTCCGGAATCTCGTTAGCTCCGGCCTCGATCATGATAACTTTCTCCCTTGTGGAAGCTACTGTAAGCTGAAGGTCAGAAACTGATTTCTGTGCAAGTGTCGGGTTGATGATAAACTCACCGTCGATCATGCCGACCTGTGTTGTTGCACATGGGCCGTCGAACGGGATGTCGGAAATACAGGTTGCAATGGAAGAACCAAGCATAGCCGGGATTTCCGGGTTGCACTCAGGGTCAACAGACATAACCATGTCTACCAGTGTTACGTCATTTCTGTAATCCTTCGGGAACAGCGGACGCATCGGACGGTCGATAACACGGGAAGTAAGGATCGCATGCTCGCTTGCCTTACCTTCTCTCTTATTAAATCCTCCCGGGATCTTTCCCACTGCGTACATCTTCTCCTCATACTCAACACTTAACGGGAAGAAATCAATTCCTTCTCTCGGCTCTTTGGATGCGGTAGCTGTTGCAAGAACTGTAGTATCGCCATAATGCATAAGAGCAGCACCATTGGCCTGCTTTGCAACACGTCCGATATCTACAGTCAGTGTTCTTCCTGCAAGTTCCATGGAATAACTTTTGTACATATTCGTTCTCCTTTTCTGAATAATATATTGAATTTTAACAGGAGTCCGAAACAACTGAAAAGACCACTTCCTCTGGAAAAAGATCTCGACCGGAAATGGGCTTTTCAGTAGTCTCGGAAATCACTCCTGTGGTAATTCCGTCTGTGATTATCACACATGTTAAAATGGGGCGGATGGAATCATCCGCCCCTCCCGTAGCAATTATTTTCTTAAACCTAATTTCTCAATCAGTGCACGGTATCTTTCGATGTCTGTTTTCTTAAGGTAAGCAAGAAGGCCACGTCTCTGACCTACCATTTTCAGAAGACCTCTTCTGGAATGATGATCTTTGTGGTGTGTTTTAAGGTGCTCTGTAAGCTCCTGGATTCTTGCTGTAAGAACTGCAACCTGAACCTCCGGTGAACCTGTGTCACCCTCTGTTCTTGCATACTCTTTCATAATGGCTGCTTTCTTCTCTTTAGAAATCATTGTTATTTCCTCCTTAAAATTTTTAATAAACGCCGGGTATTAAGAAGTGGTCGGAGATTCCGGCTTCTGAATACTGGCTTTTTTCACCTCGAACAGTATAGCACACGGTTACTGACCTGTAAACTGTTTTTTTATTTTTTCAGGTTTTTAAAATACGTTTTTCCCTTCTCCGCATCTTTCAGAAGCTGCTGTTTCAGGGCTTCTATGGAAGAAAAACGTTTCTCCGGTCTTGAATAATGAAGAAATTCCACTTTACAAGGTTCTCCGTACAGATCCTCCTCACAGTCAAAAAGATAGGTCTCAACACCCAGGAACTTCTCTCCAATGGTAGGTTTATATCCTACATTGGTGATCCCGTAAAGGGTTCTGTCCTTAAAATGGGACACTGTATCATAAACGCCGTTCGGTGGCATCAGTTTCTCTTTTGAAGGAATGATGTTGGTGGTCGGAAGGAGGACTTTATGCCCCATTCCTCTGCCATGCTCGATCACTCCATCCACATAAAAGGGAAAACCCAGAAGATCATTGACTTTTTCCATATTTCCTTTTTTCAGTTCCTCACGGATAAAAGTACTGCTGATCTTTCTATGGCCTTCCATTTCTTTCGGAACGATATCCACAGTAAATCCAAACTTTTTTCCCATGATTTCCAGAAGCTGCGGTGTTCCTTTTCTTTCATATCCAAACCTGAAATCTTCTCCAACAGCAACATGCTCTGCCTGAAGATCTCCAACCAGGATCTCCTTTATGAAAGTTTCTGCTTTCATATGACGAATCCGGGGATCCAGGGGACATTCCACCAGAACATCCACTCCTGCCCTCTCAAGGATCTGGCAGCGTTCTTCTTTTGTAAAGATCATCTGACTGCCGATACCCAGAGAAAAAAGAACGGTCTCCAAACCTTTTTCCTTCTGTTCCAGGATCTTCTCTACCAGTTTCTGGTGGCCGCGATGTATGCCGTCAAATTTTCCAAGTGTCACCGCACTCTTTGAAAGGCGCGGAAATTCTCCGTCAATCTTCAAGTATTCCATATCTGCTCCTGCAAGTTTTTATAAAAATGTCACACAAAGAACATGCGGACTGGAACGTATTTTTCTTTCTTTTCATCCCATCCGTATATCCCTGTAAAATCTCCACTGCTTTTGTACATACGCACTTTTTCTTCACGGTTTCCACCCTGGACCATTGTTTCCGGAAGCGGATTGCCATTGCGAAGCAGCCTGTCTCCCTCTGCCGTGGCAGTAAGAGTAGGATACATGGAAAGCACTTCCTCTACAGGAACGATCTTTTCCATAATAGTTCCATCGCTGACAGCTTCTTCCACCTGTGAAAGCATCAGGCTTTCTTCCAGTGTAAAGTTTCCGGATCTTGTCCTGAGAAGCTCCTCCATGGCACCACCGCAACCAAGTTTTTCTCCGATGTCATTGCAAAGTGTACGAATATAAGTCCCTTTGCTGCAGGTAACGCTTATGCGTACCAGTGGCAGAGATATATCCATGATCCTTATCTCATAAAAAACCACAGGGCGTGGCTTACGCTCTATGGTTTTTCCTTCTCTGGCCAGCTCGTAAAGCTTCTTTCCGTTTACTTTCAGTGCGGAATACATTGGTGGAACCTGCATCTGCTCCCCCACAAAAGATTCCACTGCCTCACGGACTTCCTCTTCTGTGACAGTTACCGGCATCTCAGAAAGAACGGTTCCTGTCATATCCTGGGTATCTGTGGAAACACCCAGTCTTAAGACTGCCTCGTATGTTTTTTCTTTTTCGGTAAGAAGCTCTACCAGACGGGTTCCTCTCCCAAGTGCAACAGGAAGGACTCCCTCCGCTGCAGGATCAAGAGTTCCTGTATGGCCGATTTTTTTCATGTGGAGGATCCCACGCAGCTTTGCAACTACATCATGAGAGGTATAACCTTTTTCCTTTCGGATCACAAGTATTCCATCCATGATCTTATTCTTACTCCTCTGCAAGCTGTTTCTCGATCTCAGCGGTAAGGTTGTTGATCACATCATACATGGATCCCTGCATATCACAGCCTGACGCACGTACATGTCCGCCTCCTCCGAAGAACACAGCGATCTTGCTCACATCAACTTTTCCGTTGGAACGAAGAGATACTTTGAACCGCTGGGTTTCCAGTTCATAAATGAAAATCGCAACTTCTACGCCTGCGGTGAGACGTAACTGGCTTACGATTCCTTCCATGTCGTTCCCTTCCACACCGTAAAAATCCATTTCTCTTCTTTTCAGATATCCGACCACGCATTTGCCTTCCTGAAGAAGAATGCTCTCTGCCAGGACACGGCCCATGACCTGATTCTGAAGATATGTTTTCTGGTAAAAGGACTCGTCAATGATCCTGCTGAAATCAAATCCTGTTTTCATCAGCTCACCTGCGATCCTCATGGTTTCCGGTGTTGTGGAAGAATACTGAAATACTCCGGTGTCATGTGCCATTCCTGTATAGAGCGGGATCGCAATGGACTGATCGATCTTATCTGCATCCAGAAGTCCGTAGAGCACTTCGCATGCAGAACCGATGTCCCCTTTTACATGATTGACATCTGCAAATCCTCTGTTACTCACATGATGGTCAATGCAGGCTGTTTTCCTTGCTGTGTCAAAATATTTTCTGGCAACTGCAAGTCTGTCCAGCGCGCTGACATCACAGGTAATAAAGAGGTCATAAACCTTATCTTCTTCTGCTTCTGTCTTAACCTCATCCATTCCGTCAATGTAATCAAACACAGGCTTCGGATTTTCCAGATACACATCTGCCTCTATCTCCGGAAAATACTTCCGAAGATAGAGATACAGAGCCATACAGGAACCGATGCAGTCTCCATCAGGACGGATGTGGCCGCCGATGCCCACTGTTTTTACATTTTCCAGTATTTCTGAAATGTTTTTCATTTTTTCCACCTATTCCTCTGTTTCCATCCCATTCATTACATCATTGATCTTCTTTGACATATTGACACCATATTCAATGGACTCATCCAGAATAAAACGAATTTCCGGTGTATTGCGGAGATTCAGTCTTCTGGCCAGTTCTCTCCGGATATAGCCCTCCGCATTCTTCAGGCCGCGGAGTGTGGAATCTTTCGCCTGCTGTTCGCCCAGCACACTGATGTAGGCTTTGCAGGTCTTAAGATCTGGTGCTACTTCCACTGCCGTTACGGAGGTCATTGGATGAATCCTCGGGTCTTTGATTTCCCCGTGTATGATGGTGCTGAGTTCTTTCTGAACTGCACCATTCACACGTGTATTTTTAATGCTGTTTTTTCTCATTCAGAGTCACTCCTATCTTGGTACCTCTACCATGATATACGCTTCGACTTTATCTTCTTCCTTGACATCGTTGAAGTCATTGAATACAAGACCGCACTCATATCCTGCACGTACTTCCTTGACATCATCTTTAAATCTCTTAAGGGATGCAAGCTCGCCCTCGTAGATCTGATCCTCGCCTCTTGTGATACGAACCTTACAGTTACGCTGGAATGTACCGTCAAGCACATAGCTTCCTGCAATAGTTCCCACACCAGATGCCTTGAACAGCTGACGAACCTCTGCATGACCGATTACTTTCTCCTCGAATACAGGATCCAGCATACCCTTCATGGCTGCCTCTACATCCTCGATTGCCTGGTAGATAACCTTGTAAAGTCTGAGATCTACTCCCTCCTGCTCAGCAAGCTGTTTTGCTGTGGTATCCGGACGAACGTTAAATCCTATGATGATAGCATTGGATGTTGCTGCAAGGCTGACATCAGATTCATTGATGGCACCTACGCCACCGTGAATAACCTTAACCACAACTTCCTCATTGGAAAGTTTTGTAAGACTCTGCTTAACGGCCTCAACAGATCCCTGTACATCGGCTTTGACGATGATCGGAAGCTCTTTAAGATCGCTTGCCTGAATCTGGTCGAACAGATTATCAAGAGAAAGTTTGCCTTTTGTCTCCTCAAGAAGACGGCTCTTATTCTCTGTAACAAATGCGCCTGCAAAGTTCTTGGCTTCTTTATCGCTCTCAAAAGACATCAGGATCTCACCTGCATTCGGAACATCCCCAAGTCCGAGAATCTCAACAGGTGTAGACGGGCCGGCCTCTTTTACACGGCGTCCCTTATCATCCATCATTGCACGTACTTTACCGTTACATGCACCTGCTGCGATGAAATCTCCTACATGGAGAGTACCTTTCTGCACAAGAATTGTGGCAACCGGTCCTTTACCTTTGTCAAGCTGAGCCTCGATAACAAGACCTCTTGCTTCACGGTTCGGATTGGCTTTCAGCTCGGAAACCTCTGCTGTAAGAAGGATCATTTCAAGAAGGCTCTCGATTCCCTCTCCTGTATGAGCAGATACAGGAACGAAGATAGTGCTTCCGCCCCAGTCCTCAGGAATCAGCTCATACTCGGAAAGCTCCTGTTTTACACGCTCTACATTTGCACTTGGCTTATCAATCTTGTTGATTGCAACAATGATCTCAACGCCTGCTGCTTTTGCATGGCTGATCGCCTCTACTGTCTGCGGCATTACACCATCATCTGCTGCTACTACAAGAACTGCGATATCTGTGGCGTTTGCACCACGCATACGCATAGCTGTGAATGCCTCATGTCCCGGTGTATCCAGGAATGTGATCTTCTGGCCCTTGATATTTACCACGTAAGCACCGATGTGCTGTGTGATTCCGCCGGCCTCGCCTCTTGTTACGTTTGTATTACGGATCGCATCAAGAAGAGATGTTTTACCATGGTCAACATGACCCATAACGCAAACTACAGGAGGTCTTGGAACCATATCGTCTTCATCCTCTTCATCCTCTTTGAGAAGTTCTGCGATCACATCGACTTTCTCTTCTTTCTCAGCGATGATATCGAAACCAAGTGCGATCTCCTCTGCTTTATCAAAGTCGATCTCCTGGTTTACTGTTACCATAACACCTTCCATGAAAAGTTTCTTCACGATCACGGACGGCTGCATCTTCATGGCGTCTGCAAGTTCGCGGATGGTAAGCTTCTCCGGAATGGTGATTTCCTTGATCTCCGGCTTCTTCTCTTCCTGCTTCGGCTGTGGATTCGGTTTCTGCAGTGCTTTCGGAATTCTGGAATTCGGTCTGCGTCCACCCTGATTCGGTCTGCGTCCACCCTGGCCGGCTTTCTCGAAATCTTTCTTTTTGTTCTTGTTCTCTCTGTCACGCTCACGCTTGCTGTCCTTGGATGTCTTGGTCAGCTCCGGTGTGAATACAGCATCTGAAGATCCACCGCTTCTTCTCTGTCCCGGACGCTGTCCGCCGCCCTGGCCACCACGGTTTGCTCCACCGCCGAAACGGTTATCTCCGCCTCTTCCACCTTCGGAACGTCCACCCTGGCCTCCCTGGCCACGGTTTGCTCCACCGCCGAAACGGCTTCCTCCGTCTCTTCTTCCTTCAAAGCTTCCGCCCTGACCTCCCTGGCCACGGTTTGCTCCACCGCCGAAACGGTTTCCGCCTCTTCCGTCATTCTGACGTGGGCCTCTGTTTCCCTCGCCCTGTCTTGCCGGACGACCTTCTCCGTTCTGGGAACGGCTTCCTCCGAAACGGTTTCCTCCGTCTCTTCTTCCCTCAAAACTTCTTCCGTCACGGTTTCCGTCTCTTCTTCCTTCCGGACGGCTGCCCTGCGGTCTTCCGCCCTGGGAACGGTTCTGGCCTCCCTGGCTGTTTCTCTGCTCACCGGACTCACCGTTTCTTGTGTTTGTTCCTGCGCTTCTCTGACCGCCGTTCTGTGGACGTGCCGATCCCTTTTTCTCGCCTGCTGCCGGTTTTCTTCTTCCTTTACCGCCATCGCTGGCATTCTGTGCATGAAATACACGGATGATATTTTTTTTCTTTTTCGGTGCTTCAGACTTGTTACCCTCTGTATTCACCGTTGTTGTCTTTTCTTCTGTTTTTGGAGTATCCAATTGTCTATTTTGCTCCTTTCCCGATTTGCTGAATTTATCTTTTAACATTACTATAAGTCAAACCTCCTTACAGACGTCAAAGCTTTATCTGCCGGATTCTTTTTCCAGCTCTTTGATGATCGCCTTTGCAAAATTTTCGTCCTGCACGGCGAGGCTGGCACGGAATTCCTTGCCCATTGCTCTGCCCAGGCTCTCTTTGTCTGAAAGGAAATATAACGGAACTTCATAATAGGTACACATATTCCGAAATTTCTTTTTTGTATTTTCGGAGGCATCATCTGCCACCAGTGCCAGGAAACCTTTTCCTGTTTTTACGGATTTCTCTGTGGAGAATTCTCCGCTCACTGTTTTTCCTGCTTTTGTTGCCAGTCCGATAAGTGATAAAACCTTATTGTTTTTCAATTGATTCGAACTCCTTCTTGAGGTTCTGATACACTTCATCCGGAACCGCCATTTTCAAGGAACGCTCCAGGCCGTGGTTTCTGATGGCCTTCTCCAGGCATTCCTCTGAGAAACAAAGGTATGCGCCGCGTCCGTTCTTCTTGCCTGTAGCGTCCAGGATGATCTCATTCTCTGATGTTTTAAGAACTCGTATCATTTCCTTTTTGCTTTTCATTTCCCTGCAGCCGGTACACTGACGCATGGGAATCTTATTTCTCGTTTTCATTATTCCTCGGCATCTCCATCTGCTGTCTCTTCAGCTTCTGTTTCTGTCTCTTCTGCAGTTTCTTCTGCTTCCTCAACCTCTTCGGAAACAGCTTCTTCTGTCAGTTCTTCCTCTGTGTCCTCATGCTCTTCATCGTAATCGAAGTCGCCTGACTCTCTTGCCTGTGTCTCGCTCTTGATATCGATCTTGAATCCTGTCAGTCTTGCCGCAAGGCGTGCATTCTGTCCTTCTTTACCGATTGCAAGGGAAAGCTGATAATCCGGTACTACTACCAGTGCTGTCTTTTCATCAGGATCAGCCATAACTGCGATAACTTTTGCAGGACTTAATGCATTCTCAATGAGGATAGCCGGGTTCTCATCCCAGTTGATGATATCGATCTTCTCACCGTGAAGTTCGTTGACAACAGCACCTACACGTGCGCCATTCATACCAACACATGCTCCCACAGCATCTACATCCGGATCGTTGCTCCATACAGCGATTTTTGTACGGGAACCTGCCTCACGGGCAATGCTCTTGATCTCAACAGTGCCGTCTCTTACTTCAGCAACCTCTGACTCAAAGAGTCTCTTTACAAGTCCAGGATGTGTTCTGGAAACCACGATACGCGGTCCCTTCGGTGTATCTTTAACCTCAAGGATATAAACTTTAACTCTCTCTGTAGGTTTGAATACTTCACCTTTTACCTGCTCGTTCTCTGTAAGTACTGCATCTGCCTTACCAAGGTTGATGCTGACATTTTTGCCCATTACTCTCTGAACGATACCTGTTACAACCTCTTTTTCGATTCCATAGTACTGATCGTAAAGAACTTTGCGCTCTTCTTCACGGATTTTCTGAAGAATTACGTTCTTTGCATTCTGAGTTGCAATACGTCCGAATTCCTTGGACTGGATCTCAACTTTCATAACATCACCGATTTCTGCATTGGTGTTTGTTTTCTGTGCATCCACCAGAGAAATCTCAAGTGCCGGATCTTCCACGTGCTCCACTACAGTTCTGTCTGCATATACACTGAAATCGCATGTCTCCGGATCAATGGTAACGTGAACATTATCTGCTTTTCCGAAATGGTTCTTACATGCCTGGATCAGTGACTGCTCAATTGCCTCCAGCAGTGTATCCTTGCTGATGTTCTTTTCTTTTTCAAGAACGTCCAGCGCGTCTTTTAAATCTCTGCTCATTTTCCTTTTTTTCCTCCTGAACTTTTACAGATTCGATTCTCTTAGAATTCAATTGCAAGACGAATCAGAGCGATATCTTTTTTATCAAAGGTGCGTTCTGTGCCGTCTTCATCGATTGTCACACTGTTACTATCATATGCATTTAAAATGCCACAGAACTCTTTCTGTTTCTCGATCGGCCGATAGGTACGGATCTCCACCAGCTTGCCAAGGCTTCTCTTAAAGTCTTTTTCTTTTTTTAATGGCCGGTCAAGTCCCGGAGAACTGATCTCCATAATGTAGCTGTCTTCAATGAAATCTTTCTCATCCAGGATATCGCTGAATGCACGGCTTACATCTTCGCAGTCATTTACTGTAATCCCGCCCGGCTTGTCAATATAGCCACGAAGATACCAGCATCCTGCTTCTCTGACATATTCCACATCTACCAGCTCAAAGCCCCTGGACTCTACAATCGGTGTAAGGATCGCCTCTGCCTTCTGTTCATATTCTTCCCGTCTGCTCATGCTTCCCACCTGCCTTTCTTCTTTCTGCTGTTATAAGTATTTCTGAACAAATTCCTTCTCAGCAAATAGGAGCGGGCTCTCGCCCACTCCTATGCCAACAAGTTCTTAGTTTCGTTCATTGTAACACCAATGTCTGTTAAATGCAAGTATTAATTCTGGAAAAACCTTTTCCACCTTTACGATAACCTTCCATTCTCCATCTCATACACCACATCTGCCACGTTCATGGTGGAGACTCTGTGGGATACCAGGACTACAGTGCGGCGGGTGGTGTCTTCTTTCAGGGACTTGAGGATGATGCCTTCGTTGAGGGAATCCAAATTGGAAGTTGGTTCATCCAGAAGTAAAAGGGGACTGTCATGGAGGAAGGCTCTTGCAATGCCGATCCTCTGTTTCTCGCCACCGGAAAGGGTATCACCCAGTTCTCCGACCTCTGTGTCATAGCCTTTGGGAAGTGTCATGATAAAGTCATGGATGGAGGCTTTTTTTGCGGCAGCCATGACCTCTTCACGGGTGGCTCCCGGCTTTGCGATGGTGATGTTGTTTGCGATGGAATCGTGGAACAGGTGGGTTTCCTGTGTCACATAGCTTTCCAGGTCGCGGAGATGACGGGTGGGGATTTCCCGCACATCTTTGTTATCTACGGAGATCATTCCTTTGTTCACATCCCAGAAACGCATAAGAAGCTTCAGCAGTGTGGATTTTCCGGAGCCGCTGGAACCGTGGATACCAGTGATCTTACCCGGCGCAAGTTTCAGGGAATAATCATCCAAGATGGTTTCCTCTTCATATGCGAATGTCACATGAGAGGCTTCTGCACCTGTAAATCCAACACCGGATTCCTTTTGTTTTTCCACACTATTGAACATTTCAGCTACGTGGAACCCGGTTCTATCTGCAATCTCCTCCACCAGTGGCTTCTCCTCCAGAAGGGACAGCACGCGCTCACCACTTGCCAGAGTCTGGTTCAGATTATTGGAAAGGCTGGACAGCGCCACAACCGGGCCAAAGGATCCCATCATGGCAATGGTACAGGTAAGGATTCCATCAAAACCGATCTCCCCTTTTCCATAGAGATGGATCGTCAACGCTAGCATTCCGAAAGAAGCAAGCAGGATCATCAGATTTGTAAATGATCTCTGGGAACCTTCCATCCGGCTTAAGTCCTCCTGCATTCCTGCAAGCTTTCTGGATCGGTCAGATATCTGTGCTTTTCTTTTTTCGCCCTGACTATACTGGATTGTCTCATCAAGACCACGAAGTGAATCCAGCACAAAACTGTTCAGCCCGCCAAACTCCGTACGGAATTCCATGCCCTTCTGGCTGCCGTGCTTTCCGTTCCACATGGGATCATCACACCAACAACCAGGTAAGCAGCCAGGGCCAGCACGCCTGGCAGAACATGATATCTTCCAATAAAGACCACCATAATCACAGAAGTTAATGTAGCAATCGCGATCGGTGAGATCGTATGTGCATAAAAAACTTCCAGAAGCTCAATATCTGTTGTGATAATGGATATCAGATTTCCCTTATCACGGCCTTCCAGCTTTGCAGGACAAAGCTTTCGCAGAGCCGCAAATATCTCATGGCGGATGATCGCCAGAAGCTTAAATGCAATAAAATGATTGCAGTACTGCTCCGCATAATGAAGGATACCTCGAAGAACTGCGATCAGGATCATTACAGTGATAATGCCCTTTTCAGAAGTTCCGGAAAGCCAGGTACTCTTCATGGCAACTTCCGGAATTCCGGAAATCCCGGCACCCGCCGCACTGCCTGCAAGTCCATGGATGATCACCTGTCCTGCCAGGATCGTAAGAAAGATCGCACAAAGATATCCGACTGTTCCAAGAATAATCGCAGCCACCATAATATGCAGAAGCGGCTTCACTAAGCCTATCAGGCTGCCCATGATCGCGAGGGCACTTCTGCGCTTCTTAGCTGCATGGATTTCTGACGCTGCTACTCCTGATTCTTTCCTCCTTATGTGGTAAGGTCTCGCATACCATTCTTTTAAGCAGGCCAGGGCACATTCCCTTTTATTACCCTTGTCTAACTCTCTGTTGCCATTTAAGCATAAGTGTTAGTCATGGTCAACTATTTTTTTATTTTTCGTTCCCTGTGGGAACCATTTGTATTTTCAAAAAATCCTGTAAACATGGGCATTTCCGGATTTTTGGCACAAAAAAAAGCCAAATTTTTTTCATTTCGGCTTTTAATCGGTCATATTAGATTTTCTACAGCCAGAACATCAGAAGTGCGGTACTTTCCGGCATGTGGGCTTTGCCTACGCTGCAGGTGACGGTAATGGAGACCATTCCTTTTACGTTGCCCTGGCGGGTCTTCATGAAGCGGCAGGCACTTAGGGGAATGCGGACTTTGTCATCACATGATCCAGATAATAGAGGCTTCCTTCATCTGCGTTTGTCTGGTTTCGGGATTCGTTTACCTGCCTGGAATTTCTGGTCATGGTCATGAGAAGGCTGTAGTCTACGTTCTCAATGAGCTGTCTTGTTTTTTCGGGAATCTCGGGTGCCGGGATTCCGATCCGTTCCAGATAGGCACCGACTTCTTTCAGGATCCTCTGGTATGTTTTCAGTACGCGGGTACCTTTTTCGGTAAATTCATAGCCTTCGCTCAGGTATCCTGCGCCGATGCATTCTTTAAAAAAGCGGCTTACCGGGCCGTGACTGACTCCGCAGGTATCAGCGATCAATGCCACGCTGCCTCGTTTTTTGCCTGTTTTTGCAAGTTGTGACAGATATCGTATCTGCAGCATGGATGGATCAGTCCTTCGGTGTTTTCTTTTTCCATAATCTTCCTCCTACCAGATATGTACATCCAACTCCCGGCTGTTCCAGTCCATGGGTTTTTCATCTTCTCTGGCAAATGCCACCAGGGCGGTTCCTTCTATGACCGGATCGTGATGCCGGAAAAAATATTGGAACACACTGGTAGGAGTCAGCGGGTTTCCGTCTTTTTCAGTGGCTTTCATCCAGCATGTCTTCCTCGATTTCTCTTTTGGAAGAGGGCATACTGTGGCCCAGTTCTTCTGTGAAATTCTGATCATTTTTCATGGTTTTTCTGTTCTGAACTTTATTTGTATTTGCGGCTGTGTTAGTTCAGGCTAATTGTTATTATAGGAGATGGGCTGCGGGGATGTCAAGAGGGTAAAAAAATCCCACCAGCTGGATTACAGGATTGTTGTAATTTAGCTGGTAGGATGATGATCACACTCTCGGCTTCACACCTTTGGTGTCTCGCTTGGCGAGCTTGACTTTGTTGAGTACGTATGGTTTGTCATGGTAGGTAATAGCATACTCCTGGCGGCTTTCCAGGAGGTAGGCATGGTGGATGCGGTCTTCGCCGGTAAGCTTCATGCCGCGGACACCCATGGCGTTTTTCCTGGTGACGGAGATCTCGGTTTTCATGATACGAAGAAAGTATCCCTTTTCAGACTGGAACACAACCTGATCCATCTCGTCCGCTGCTCCTACGAATACAAGACGATCCTCCTCTGCAAGCTTGGTGGAAACAATGGTACGCTTGGAAGCACGGAACTCTTCTCCTTTTACCAGCTTGCACATACCGTTCTCTGTAACAAAGAGTACTGTGGAGGCTGCCACCTGGCTCAGTGGTGCCACATAAAGGATCTGCTCGGAAGTACTGTCATAATTACCCAGATTATCTGCCGGAACACCTTTATCACGGAAACGTACCAGCGGGATATCCTCTGCCTTCACTGTATGGAGCTTGCCGGTATCTGTAAAGATACAGATCTTGTCCGTGTTCATGCAGGTAAAGACATAGCGGCTCTCTGCGTGAGCGGCTTCTTTATTACGCTCGTAGGCGTTCTTATCAATGAGACGCATATATCCGAAACGGTCCATCAGGAAGCAGACTTCGGTCTCTTCCATCTTCTTCTCCTCATAAACAGCTTCCTCTGCGTTTTCAATGGAAGTCTTACGCTTACTGCCGTATTCCTTCTTGATCTGATCCAGTTCTCCCATGATCACTGCTGCCATGGAATCATAATTGTTCAGGATATCCTCATAGGTAGCAATGTTCTTCATGGTTTCCTCATGCTCCTTCATCAGGGCATCTATTTCCAGACCGATCAGCTTGTAGAGGCGCATGTCCAAGATAGCTGTGGCCTGTTTCTCTGTAAATTTCAGAGATTTTGCAGCTTTCTCAGAGGTTTTGGTCTTGAATTTAATCCCTTCTGTAACACCGTCAGTCAGACATTTCTTTACCTGGTCGCGGCTCTTGCTGCCACGGAGTATCTCGATGATCAGATCGATAACATCACAGGCCTTAATCAGACCTTCCTGGATTTCTCTCTTCTCCTGTTCTTTTGCAAGAAGTGTAGTGTACTTTCTGGAATTTACCTCAAACACAAAATCCACATGATGGGCGATGATCTGCTTTAAGCCCAGTGTCTCCGGTCTTCCATCTGCAACTGCCAGCATGTTCACGCCAAAAGTATCCTCCAGTCGGGTCTTCTTATAAAGCATATTGGTAAGGTTCTCCACGTCTGCGTCGCGCTTCAGTTCCAGAACGATACGGATTCCCTCCTTAGATGACTGGTTGGAAATGTCCACGATATCTGTAGTCTTCTTGGTCTCTACCAGGGTTGCGATATCGTTTAAGAATTTTCCGATGTTGGCCCCGATCATGGTATATGGAATCTCTGTGATCACCAGCTGCTGACGGCCGCCCTTTAATTTCTCCACTTCCACACGTCCACGGATACGGAGCTTGCCTGTTCCGGATTCATAGATTTTTACAAGGTCATCCTTATTTACTACGATACCACCTGTCGGAAAATCCGGACCCTTGAGATAACGCATCAGCCCACGGGTGCTGATATCATTGTTTTTCATATATGCCTTGACTGCATCTACCACCTCGCCAAGATTGTGAGGCGGAATGCTGGTAGCCATACCAACGGCGATTCCGTCTGCTCCGTTTACAAGGAGGTTCGGAATACGCACCGGAAGTACTACAGGCTCCTTCTCCGTTTCATCGAAGTTCGGCATAAAATCCACAACGTTCTTATCCAGATCTTCCAGAAAAACCTCCTGGGTCAGCTTCTCCAGACGGGCCTCTGTGTATCGCATGGCTGCGGCTCCGTCTCCCTCGATAGAGCCGAAGTTTCCATGTCCGTCTACCAGAGTTCGGCCTTTCTTGAACTCCTGTGCCATTACTACCAGGGCATCATAAATAGAGCTGTCTCCATGGGGATGATATTTACCCATGGTATCTCCAACGATACGGGCACATTTACGGTACGGGCGGTCGTAGCGGATACCAAGCTCATACATATCGTAAAGGGTACGGCGCTGTACCGGCTTCAGTCCGTCACGTACATCCGGCAGTGCTCTGGAAATGATAACACTCATGGCGTAGTCTATATAAGATTTCTGCATGATCTCCGCATAGTCGGTGCGGATAACATTCTCCTGTTTCGTATTCATATTTCAATTCTCCCAATCTTACTCCGTTACTGCTGATTCCGTGCTTCCGGAAAGCTTCTTAATAAATATCGTCTGCATATCTGAGATTATAAGCATACTGCGATACAGAAAATCCAAAAAACCTGTCCGGATCATAGCATACGATCCTCAGATATCCAGCTCTGCATCTGTAGCATGCTCGTAGATAAAGGCCTTACGTGGCGGAACATCGCTTCCCATCAGAATCTCTGTCACATCAGAAGCCATACGCGCATCTTCGATCTCCACACGCTTCATCATCCTGGTCTCCGGATTCAGTGTGGTCTCCCACAGCTGCTGGGCATCCATCTCACCAAGGCCTTTATATCTCTGAAGTGTGAAGCTTCCCGGCTTATGGCTCTTACGATATTTCTCAAGAGCCTTATCATCGTAGAGATATTCCTCCTGTCCTTTCTTCGGCATTACCTTATAAAGAGGCGGCATAGCGATATAGACATGTCCTTCATAGATCAGTTCCGGCATAAAACGGTAAAACAGGGTCAGAAGCAGTGTAGAGATATGTGCACCATCCACATCCGCATCGGCCATGATCACGATCTTATCATAACGAAGCTTGGTGATATCAAAATCGTTTCCGTATCCTTCGGAAAAACCGCAGCCGAATGCATTGATCATGGTCTTGATTTCTGCGTTAGCCAGCACTTTGTCAATGGTGGCCTTCTCTACATTAAGGATCTTACCGCGGATCGGAAGGATTGCCTGATAGTTACGGTCTCTGGCTGTCTTGGCAGAGCCGCCGGCAGAATCTCCCTCTACAATAAAGATCTCACAGAGAGACGGATCTTTCTTTTCGCAGTTAGCAAGCTTGCCATTGGAGTCGAAGGAATATTTCTGTTTGGTGAGTAAATTTGTCTTGGCACGTTCTTCTGTCTTACGGATTCTTGCTGCCTTCTCTGCGCAGGAAAGTACAGTCTTTAATGTCTCAAGATTTCGATCAAAGAAGAGCACAAGCTGTTCTCCCACAACTTTACCTGTAGCTCTTGACGCATCCTGGTTGTCAAGCTTGGTCTTGGTCTGTCCTTCAAAACGGGGCGCGGGATGCTTGATAGATACAACTGCTGTCATGCCGTTTCGGATATCTGCTCCTGTAAAGTTCGGATCTTTATCTTTCAGCACACCAATCTCACGTGCATAAGTATTCATAACTGTTGTAAAAGTTGTCTTAAATCCTGTGAGATGGGTACCGCCCTCTGCATTATAAATATTGTTGCAGAATCCAAGAACATTCTCACGGAACTCATTAGTAAACTGAAAAGCCACCTCAACACTGATCCCATCTGCTTCACCTTTGAAATATACCGCTTCATGAAGAGGCTGTGCATTCTTATTCAGATCACGGATAAAACCAACGATTCCTTCCGGCTCGTGATATTCGATATCTTCCAGTGTCTCGCCTCTTCTGTCCTCAAAATGGATGGTAAGTTCCGGATTCAGATAAGCAGTCTCATGAAGACGGCTCTTCACATCAGCTGCCCCGAAACGAGTCTTCTCAAAGATCTCCGGATCGGGAAGGAAGTTGACGCAGGTTCCTGTTTCTTTCGTCTTCCCCAGTTTCGGAAGAAGGCCTTCCTCCAGCTCAATAGTCGGGATTCCTCTCTCATAGTGGTCATGATGTATATAACCGTCACGGCTGATCTTAATGTCCAGATATGTGGACAAAGCGTTTACTACTGATGATCCCACACCATGAAGACCGCCGCTTGTCTTGTATGCGGAATTATCAAACTTACCGCCTGCATGAAGGGTTGTAAAAACAAGACGCTCTGCTGATACTCCCTTGGCATGCATGTCAACCGGGATTCCACGTCCGTTATCTTCTACTGTACAGGAACCGTCCTTCTCAAGAACTACATGGATCCGGCTGCAGTATCCTGCAAGATGCTCATCCACCGCATTATCCACAATCTCGTATATCAGATGGTTCAGTCCCTTTCTGGACACGCTTCCGATATACATACCGGGACGTTTACGTACGGCCTCAAGGCCTTCCAGGACAGAGATACTGCCCGCATCATAAGTGTCTTTCTTTGCCATTCCACTGATTCCTTTCTTTTTTTGTTTCGAACATTTGTTTGTATTATATCAAAAATATTTATTATTTTCAATTGTTTTTTTATTGCAACAGCTTATCTATTCTATCAAAAGAGCCTCGAAACTGCAAGCAAAAACAGGAAACACTGCTCTTTTCGGGAATGCTGGCGTTACTGTTCTTTCCACAGCCAGTAACATATTATCCTTAAAAAAGTATGTTTCCTGTTTCTTCAATATTTCTTTATTTGTCAGTCAAACAGAGCTGTCACGAAATTTTTTCAAGAAGTTTTTTCTTATCTAAGGGCTTCGAGAAATAATATCCCTGGATCATATCCACTCCCCATTTTTTCAGAAGCTTTACTTCCTCTTCTGTCTCTGCACCTTCTGCGATCACCTTGTAGCCCATATGCTGCATGGTCATTACAATACTGTGATAAAAAAGTGCCGCCTGTTTATCCGTACAGACGTTCATCAGAAGCGATCGGTCCATTTTTACTGCCGAAAACGGGATCCGCAGCACAGCATTCAGATTGGCATAACCAGAACCGAAATCATCCAGGCACATATGTATTCCTGCTTCCGCAAAATCCTCGATAGCTGTACAGAAACTCTCACTGTATTCCGTAGCTACCGTTTCTGTGATCTCAAACTGAAAATACGCAGGATCCAGACCATATTCCTGTATGATCCCGATAAGCACGTGGCTGTATCCAGGCTTCATAAGTTCAGAAGGAGACAGATTAAATTTCACATTCCAGATGTTCTGCATAATATACTCGTGCTCTTTGATAAAACAGCAGACTCTTCGAAGCTGCAATTTTCCAACCTCTGAGATCAGTCCCTGTTTTTCTGCGATCCCGATAAAAACATCCGGCGGGATCATCCCCAGTGTAGGATGTTTCAAACGGCTCAGTGCCTCAAGTGTAATAAAACTCTGTTTTTTTATGGAGTAAACCGGCTGATAATATACCTCAAACAGATCCTCTTCTACTGCCTTCCTTAAAAAATGCTCCACTTCCTGTTCATACCGGAATCCTTCCAGGAGTCTGCTGTCCGACTGGATCAGCACCGTTTCTTCCGTATTCTGGGAAAGTGATCCCATATATTCAATATATGCAAGAAGAATATCTTCTTTTTCCATTTTCTCAGCATTCATGATCCCGCAGATTGCTGCATGCAACATCACATTTTCTTTTCCTATATGGAACGGTTTTTTCAGAAATTCTCTTATTTCATCTCTGGCTTTTTCGTAATCAGACAGGGAATCCAGCACTACCAGAAAACTGTTTCCTGTAACGCGGAACACCTGGAGAGATCCTGTGATCTCCTGAATCCCTTTTGCCAGCTGGATCAAAAGCTGGTCACCTGCACTTGTACCATAAATCCTGTTGATCTGTTTCATATTGCAGGCATCAACAGCCAGCAGATGAAAACTATCTTTCCTGTATATTTTTTCTCCGATCCATTTGTCAAAATACTGCTTGTCAAAAAGCCCTGTCATACTGTCCGTGTAATCTCCGGGATTGTTCAAAGTCAGATAAATAAGCCATAATCCTGCCGCCACTCCAAAACCAGTAAGCAGCCATCTTCCTGTCAGAAGCTGAACAGCAAGACAGCCTGTCTCAATTCCAAGAAATCTCCAGATCGTCTGCCTGATCTCCTCCTCTGCTGTTTTTCCATAACGTGCAGTAAAATATGCAATGATCAGAGCAAAAAATGCTATATAAACATAGATCATGTCATGAAAAAAACCTTTCGTCAGCAGACCATTTTTATTAAAATCAAACAGCCATCTGATCCTGATGTTCAGAAGTACAGCAAGGCACATGCCTACCGGTACAACGAACCATGCAGTTTTCAGCCATTTATATTTCTCTTTCTGTCTTCCTGTAATAATACGTACATAGCAGAAAAACATATAGGGAAGTATCACCGTACAGAGATAGTACAGAGTAAAAACAACTTCTGCTGTCTGCCGCCTTGTCCCACATCCTTTTTCTGCAAAAAATCCGCAGATCAGATCCAGCACCACATAAGCACCACCCAGAGCCAGAAAATTCGCAAAAAGCCGGTTTTCTACATTGCCCAGTCTTTTATGAGAAAAATAGTGGGTCGAGATCAATGCTATCAGGACAAGCGCTGTTACCTGAAAATAATTAGTATACACTTTTTTCCTCCTTCTTTTTGTTCTCATAAAGCTTCTGGTCTGCCTCATATTTCCAGTCCCCAATGGTTTTATAGCTTCCATCGGGTTTTCTGAGACAGCTGCTCCCTGCAGACAGAGAAACACGGCATCTGCCAGATTTCTCACTGTTTCCTGCTTCTTTTTTCAGCTGCTCCAGCCAGAACCATTCCGGTTTCTCCGGATCACGGACAAGCACCGCAAATTCATCGTCTCCAATACGATAACAGGTGCCTTTCCCTCGAAAAACATTCTCAATACATCTGGCAGAAGCTACTACCAGTTCATCTCCCAGTCCCCGCCCGAATTCCTTATTTGTAAAGCGGAGATGATCAATATGAATATAAATAAGAAGAATATCCTGATATTCTCCAGTGTGAACGACCATCTCTTCGAGGGCTTTTTCAAATCCTGTTCTTGTCTCAAACCCTGTCAGTCCATCTTCTCTGACAAGACGTTCGTAGGCCTGGGTTTCCATACGGTAACGGATATTATCTGCCATTTCCATAACAACATCTGCAATAAGGAGTACCAGAAATGCCAGAATTCCCAGTTCAAAGATCGCACCATAATAAGGAATCTCAAACAGCCAGTACAGAAGCAGTGCGCTTAATCCGCTTGCCCCTACAATAACATAGGCTATAAGAAGAAAGAGCAGTTCTTTTCTCTTCTCTTGCCTGTACTCCCGTATCAGAAGCACTGCCAGGATCAGTACCCACGTAAAAAGCAGGATGTGGGTAACAAACAGCATATTTGTGAACTGTGCGATTCCCAAAAGCACCAGGATTCCCTGCACCAGTGCATTACAGTAAAAGGCCTGGATTCCGATATCCAGGATCTTGTATCTTGACATGTTTCCCATCTTCTGCTGAAAATGGATCATCGGCACGGCAAACAGCATAAACATGTAAAAAGATACCAGACATAAAGCATCAGGACTGCTGCTATAGCTCTGTGCCATAGAAGAATCTGTTACCAGCCATATACTGCACATCCCAAGAAACAGAGCTACATCCCGGAACCGGCCACCTGACATCTTCCGATTTCTCAAATAGAGAAAAATACACAACGCAATTGCACATAATACGATCATGACAACTGCCGCTCCCAGTGGAATGATTTCTTTTTTCAGCTGGTACAGTGCCACTGCTCTGCCAGTGCCTATGTAGACCTGATCGATCTTGTACTTTCCGCGCTGTGGAGTATGGTAGCTTAAAGTCAGTACTCTTCCCTTCGTGTCATTTCCCAGAGGTGCAATGCAGTCCAGTTTGGATTTCATCTGGGTATTCCGTGCAAAAAGTGCTTCTTTATACCGATACAGGATCTTTCCGTCCAGACGGATCACAAGGTCATACTGTGCGCCTGTAGTTATCACCGTCATCTCTGCATTATCTTCGCCCGGATTTTCATTATAAAGGATGAGTGATTCTCCTTTTGGGGCTGGCAGTTCTGCCGGAAGGGTGATATCTTTTCGTACTCCATCTTTTATATAATACCATCCACCGGACAACGGCTGCACCTGTTTCTGCCAGATCCCACCCTCGCAGAATATCAGAAACAGCAGTACAAAAACGGCAAACGTAGCAAAAAGCAAAACCGTTTCCAGCTTCCGTCCTGTATTTTTTTTTGTTTTGTAAGTCATTTTTTTCCTCTTTTAACCGTTCATAATCTTTTCTTTTTACTCTCTGTGTTCTATCATAACATCAATACAATTTTCCGTCAAAAAATAATTGTCAAAAATGTTCAATAAATATGTATAAAAAATTTTTTCAAAAAAGCAAAAAAAGTACTTGCATTTTGAAAGAAAGTGTTATATACTAACGAAGTCGGTTGAGGAAAACAACTAAAGCTCGCAATCAAACGACAATAAATAATGAATATGGCCAGTTGGTCAAGGGGCTAAGACGCCGCCCTCTCACGGCGGAAACACGGGTTCGATTCCCGTACTGGCTATTGTGTAGAAGCAGTTAGAAACCTTATTCTAGCTGCTTTTTTCATTGTTCTGGAAGTGATGAAAAACAAGAGTATCATCAAAAATGTCATCAGAATATGTGTTCTGATTATTTTTTTGCATTTTTTTCTTTTCTGTTTTATAATTTTTTTGTAAAAATACTTCAGATAAGGGGTGACTTCTCATGCATCACAAACTTTCTTTTCGCAGAAAGCTGCAGACATTTTTGCTTTCGCTGCTGCTTATTCTGCTGACAGCCGCAGGAGTTCCCTCTGCTGCTTATACAGCTGAGGCCGCTTCTGCTGACACGACAATGGCTGTTCATTTTCTGGACGTGGGACAGGGACTTTCTATTCTGGTTCAGTCCCAGGGAGAAAATCTTCTGTATGACGGAGGCGACCGGGGACATTCCAGTTTCGTTATTTCCTATCTGCAGAAGCAAAATGTTTCCACCATTGACTATATGATCTCGTCTCATTACGATGAGGACCACGTAGCCGGACTCGTTGGATGCCTGGACAATTTTTCCGTAAAAAATGTGATCGGCGCAGATTATGTGCAGGATACAAAGATCTATCAGTCTTTTGAAAACGAGGTTTCTTCCCAGGGACTTAACGTCCAGCATCCTGATCCTGGTACGGATTTTTCTTTTGGAAGTGGTAAGTTTACAGTTCTTTCTCCTCAGTCCATCAGCAGCAATGATAATGACAATTCTGTTGCTATCCGACTGGAAAACGGAATTAATCATTTTCTTTTTACAGGAGATGCTGAATCTGCCGGTGAGGAAGCGATCTGTGATCTTGGCCTTGATCTTTCCTGTGATGTGATCGTTCCAGGACATCACGGCTCTGCTACTGCCACTACCTGGGATTTTCTTCAGCAGACAGTTCCTGAATATGCAGTGATCAGCTGCGGCGCAGGAAACTCCTACGGACATCCTCATAAGGATACTATGGATAAACTCTCTGATATGGGAATCCAGGTATTCCGGACGGATGAGCAGGGCACTGTCATTGCTGTCAGCAACGGAAGCGATATTCAATGGAACCAGAATCCCTGTAATGATTATTCAGCCGGAGATGAGACAGATATCGGTACGCAGCCTTCCTCTGCTTATGGCAGCCGCAGTTCAGCCAGTTCCGATTATATTTCTGATGCTGCGGCTGGCGCAGATTCTTCTGCAAATGTTCAGGCTGATCCAGAGCCAGTCGGGGATATGGTATGGACTTCTGCTACAGGAAGCAAATATCACAGGATTCCAAACTGCGGAAATATGAATCCCGCTAATGCCACAGAGATGACCCGTTCCCAGGCAGAAGCTGCCGGGTATGGGGCTTGTAAGAAATGTTATTGATGTAGCTTTATTATCTAATAAAGGACAGCGGTATCATATGTAAGTGTATATGATATCACTGTCCTTTTCTTTATGTATCTTATCTGATTATTTCTCTTATGTACGATTTCTGCTTAGACGTGGATAGATTCCTGTATCTGCGGAATTATGCCTTTCGCCTGCAGCAGCACTACAATAGTATCCTGCGTGTCTTTCAGATGCTTAATGTCTACATTAACCAGATGGTCAAACTTCTTCTCCAGCAATCTCTGACGTCCCTCCAGTGTATCCTGACGATTTTTGATAGCAAGCAATTCTCTGTCAATTCCATCAAGTCTTACATCAATGCCGTCTAATCGATTATCAATGCCGTCCAACCTGCTGTCAACACCGTCCAAACGTAGAAATATCTGCTTCTGGCCTTCAACTAGTGAAACATAAATTAAATAAATAGACTCATATTCATTTCTATGGTATACTATTTCCATAAAAATATGGAGGACGTATATCATGGCTAAAGCAAAACCGCTTACCCTTTCATTTGAAGATCGCTCACGCTTGGAAACCATTACAAAAACAAGAACATTGCAAGCTCAGACAGTTACC
>SKEI01000038.1_pt1 | contig 78751 bp, 71 predicted proteins | sample 4826701 | NCBI WGS metagenome assembly SKEI01 (sample SAMN11008813, study PRJNA524170) | human gut metagenome | biome: Human fecal sample; material: Feces; isolation source: fecal sample from pouch patient p2, p6, p7, p14 | host: Homo sapiens | place: Israel: Tel-Aviv | collected 2016-08-31 | reverse complement strand
GGATCAATTACTGCATCAACCAGGAAGCTTCTTTGAAAGCCTTTCTGGAAGACGGCGATATTCCTATGGATAACAATGCGACAGAAAGTGCCCTGCGCAGTTTTTGCCTTCATAAGCATACATGGAAGCTGATCGACAGTCTGGATGGCGCAAATGCCAGTGCCATTATCTACAGCATCACGGAAACTGCAAAGGCTAATAATCTCAATCCGTTCCGGTACCTTGAATATATCCTGACTGTATTAAAAGGCCATCAGGAGGATAAGGAATACAGTTTTATAGATGATATCCTTCCATGGTCTGAAAAACTTCCAGAAATATGCCGGAGTAAAACAAAAACAATTAATATTTAAAACCTTGCCGCCGGAAACGGCGGCTTAAAGTTAGAGTAGTACGGATGGATTACCGTATACGATACTATATGGAAAAGTTGGTTTTATATAGCAATATCAGTTATTATTTTTTGCAATTAATATTTTTTTCGTGATACAAGCAAATGTATTATGGGGAAAAGAAAATAATGACGAAATGACATTATCATATTTAAATGATTTAAGTAATAATATAGGGACAAAACAAACCACTAGTTGAACTGGTGATGCATGGCTAAAAAATGATTATACCTGGAAGAACATGGGACAAACTTCTATTCCCACTGGCCAGAGAAGTTCGTAGAGTATACGGATGGGGTACAGCTTTTGTTGGAGCTGGATACGGACTTCATGCTGAAAACGTTGGATCACATCAAGGTCTTTGAGGATGGTACATTGCGGGTGGTATTCCTGGACGGTACCGAGAGTGAATACAAAAATGAAGAGGAGTAATTAACAGAGATAACTATGCAGTTGTAGATTTTTGAGGGCAAGTATATTATAATAAAATTAATTTCAAAATGGAGTTTAGTATAGGAGGAAAAGCAAATGAACCAATATCCAATTCCAGCAGTAGGTGTTTTTATTTTCCATGAGAATGGGATTTATATGATAAAGAAAGGTAGAGGCATTTTTAAGGATCAATGGTGTACTCCAGGAGGAAAGATAGAGTATGGAGAGGATATTATTGATACTGTGCATAGAGAAGTATTGGAAGAGACTAATTTGGAAATTGAAAATATTAAGTTTATTACTTACGAGCAAACAATCGAGCATGATGAAAAAGGTAATGTAAGTAGACATTTTGTATTTTTTAATTTTCAAGCTACTGTAAAGTCGGGAATTCCGCTCGCAGCAGATGATGCAGCGGAAATTCGACTGATACCATTAGACGAATTACAGAAAATAGATCTATCTGCGCCTACTATAAGAACATTCAAGATGTTGGGGATTTATTAATTTAGATTTAGAAAGAGATAAGATAGGACTAATTATATTTTAGGGGGATGTAGAATGAAACGCATTGTGGCAATTGCATGTGGATTAAATGAACCTAAAAAAGATTACAATATAATTAGTAAAAGAAACTTGTATTTGAACTATGGATTGTTAGGACTATGTACATTATTAAAAAAGCAAGGGTATGATGTAAAGCAGTTTCAGGGCGAATATTGGAAACCTAGAGAGTTGATAGAAAAAATTAACGATACGGAATTCCGACTAAGTTCAATTGAGTATCCTGTGATAATATCTATTGTAAGTTTTTTATCATTGCAATGGTGTCAGGAAATTACAAGAATATTGAAAGTTGAATATGGACTTAAATGTATAGTTGGAGGAAAATATGTTGTTGATGGAAACATTGAATGGCTAAAAAAGAAGTTGCCATATGTAGATTTATTTATTGAAGGTGCAGGAGAAAGGAAAATTGAAAATGCTCTTTCTAATATTGCCTCTAATAGATTAGAGTGTTTGGAATACTATGATAGATTAGATTATTCATTAGTGTATGATTATAAATTATATAATCCTAGTATAGAACTTGCAAGGGGATGTGGAAGAGGTTGTGCTTATTGTGCAGATGGAACTAGAAAAAGATCTTCAGTTAAAGATGCAAATAGTGTTATAGATGAATTGCACTTTATTGAGCAAACTTATGATTATGAAGATTTTAATTTGTATTTTCAAATGGCAACATTTCAGGTGGAAGACGAATGGATTGAATTATATAAAAGGAGAATGCACGAATTCGATAAAGTATTTTATTGGCGTTGTACTTCTAGAATTGATACTTTGGATTTTAAAAGTATATCTAAATTGGGGCAGATAGGTATGCGAGTAATAGATTTAGGATTGGAATCAGCATCATATAGACAATTGAAATTTATGAAGAAAACAAATAATCCAAAGGAATATTTGCAAAAAGCAGAAAAAATATTACATATTGCATATGAAAGCGGTATTTGGGTAAAGTTAAATATTTTGCTAACTGCAGGGGAAAATTATGAAACACTTACAGAAACAATGCAATGGTTAGATAAAAATAGAAAATATATTAAGGGAGTTTCTTCGAATTGTGAAACTATATATGGGCCACATAACGATCTGATTGAAAACTTAAAACCTTTGGGTGCAACTTATGTATGCGATAATGATTTGGAGGAAAAAGGATATTCTTATATTAATTTAAGTGACGAGATAAATTATGATTTGGCGAAAAAAATAGCAAAAGATTTATCTAAAAACATTATGACAGCTGAGGATTATTATGATTTGAAAAAATATGGGTATTTTCCCAGAAATTATAGTAAAAAAGAATTTTTACTAGACGTAAATGATTTATGCCGGGAAGAACTGCCATTTAAGGTATAAAGGGAGGGTAAATATGAGATTAGCGACATGGAATATTGGTTCTGCATTAGGACAAGATATTTGCAAAAATATTGAGTATATTGTTCAAACTATAGAAAAAAATTCAGTGGATGTTTTATGCTTACAAGAAGTAGTGACTTCTAGTGATAATATGAATTTTATAAATGAATTGCAAAAAAAATTATCTTTTAAATATAGCAGCTTTTATGAGTTATCGTCTGCCCATCTAGAAGACAATACGATGATGGGGATTGCAGTTCTATCTAGATATAGTATCGAAGAATCATTTGAAATTAAGTTGACTAATCCCAATATTATTTATAATAAAAATGGTAAATATATACGGAGTGACGATAAAGGTTTTTTGGTGACAGAAATTTTATACAAAGGCAAAAAAATAAAAATAGTAACAGGGCACATGTTGCCATTCCATTCTTTGGGAAGTGATAGTAAAGAGTATGGGTATTTATATAAAGAAATGTATTCTAAGGTAAAGACATTTTGCAATGGGTTTCCATTTATTCTATGCGGTGATTTTAATTCTTCAAAATTAGAATCCCTAGTTAAAGAGATTTCTGTTGATATGTTGAATGTTTTTCATGAGGCAACTCGATATAATGGAAATCAGAATGATTATATATTTGTAAGTAAAGAATGGCTATGTAAATCGTATAGAATAGATATGAATAAATATGATCATTTCTTGTGTGTATGCGAAGTAGAGTTGAAGTCTGAAACGGATTTGAATATTCTTCATTTATCGGATATTCATTATTTGAGTCAGGATTATTCCATAGATGAAAAAAGTCAATTATCCAAAGTAAAAGAGAGTGATATAAGAAAGAGATTATTCTCCGAGAAAATGCTTGATTTTCCAGAACCACTTGATTATGTGGTTGTATCAGGAGACATTACTACAAGTGGAAAAAGGGAAGGATTTATGCAATTTGAGCATTTTGTAAGAAAAATGCAAGATAGAAAAGTATTTCCTCCTTCAAACCATTTTGTGATTGTGCCGGGTAATCATGATGTTGGAAAAGATAATAGATGGGATGAATTTGTCGGAATATTGGGAGGCAGTTTTGTGCGTCCTTGGATCGAAGATGTTGATTTAAATCCACATGATTTACTAAGAAAATTTTCAGAATTATTTGAAAATGAAGTTAAGGACATTTTCGGATTTATTAGTGATCAAATGACATTAGAGAAAGTGCATTTTCCTTTTTTACTAGATATAAGTAATCGTATGTTTATTTATGCATTCAACTCATCTAGTATATCTAGAACCAACATTATTTTAGATAATGAAGATGAAAATTTTATAAAAAGGATAAAAAGTAAAAAAATGAGTAGGGATGTTAATCAATTATTAAATATCCTCGAAAAAGAATTGAAAATAGATCCGGCGAGAGTAGATCCGCAAGAACTATTTTTATTTGATGAGTTTATAAAAAGAATTGGAAAGAAAGTAGATTTATCGACATTTTATAAAATTGCTGTTTTACACCATCATACAACGACAATTTCATGTGTAGAAGAAATAAAGAAATTTGATACCATAGTTAATGCGGGTATTTTAAAGAAAACGCTTTCTGATAAAGGATTTCAAATTATCATGCATGGGCATAAGCATAATCCGGATATTTTTTATGATACAGCTATAGAAAATCATAAAAAAATGCTGGTAATTTCAGGAGGAACAGTGTTTGGCTATCCTAATAGAACGGAAAATGGATTTTATATACATACTGTTAAAGAAAATGTTTTATATTCAAAATTTATTTATTTGAATGAGAATAAGAAAGTAGATAATGTTGTTACGAAGTTAAGTGGGGATATGGATATAAAATATGGTTTGACCTTAGAGAATATATATAAGAATGTAGAGTATAGGGTAGTTCAACATATTAATACAGAAATTATAGAGGGAAAAGAATATGTAGGATGGAGCAAAAATATTGAAGAACGAAAAGTCGGAGTGATTTCTACAGTTTATGGATTGCTGATCTTGGAAATGCTCAGAAGTAATGCAAGGTACTATGTACAGAAAAAAGAGGAACTAATAAAATCATTATGGCAATTCAGACACGAAAGTGGGGGCTGGGGAGCAGTTTCTCAAATTACTAATACAGGAGCACCAGAAGCTACAGCTTGGGTTGTATTAGCATTATTTTCAGTAAAGTCTCCGTTATATAAAGATGCATTAATGGACTTGTACAAGATATTAGATAGAATGAATCATAGAATTAATAGTAATTTTACATTAGGGTTAATAATTAATATTTTATGTGAAGTGGATCCGAATAGTAAATATATTCCTGATTATTGCAAAAGATTATTAGATAGTGCTATTAAAAAAGATGGAAAAATAAAATTTTGGTGTAGTAAATGTAGTGAAAATTTAATTCGGAAAATAGAGCCATCAATTGTACATACTGCTTGTGCAATAATTGCACTTTATAATAGTCAAGAAAGAGGTATTATCTCTAGAGATCTGCAGAATGAATTAAGTGATACAAGGGAGATTCTGCTAAATAAAAATTTCTGGGGAAATACTCATGAAGCTATTTCAATACAAATTGGAAGCAAGGAAGATAGCTTAATTGTCCATTATTATACAATTGCTTGGATTCTGAAGGCATTGTTGCAAATGAATAATTTTATTGATGTTTTCGTAATTCAAGAAGCAGTTGATTTGTTGTTGAAAGATTATAAAAATGGGTACTGGGATTATGAAGGCAACTTTTATATTTGGACAATATATGATGCATTAACAGCTTTAGAAACATACTTTTTGAAAAAATAGTTTATTCCACCTCCGGGGGTCAGACCGTAGGGAACCTCCATGATAGCACTTGGGGTCAGGTACTCGAAAGCTGGGATAAAAAATACTCCGGGGTCAAAATACTCCGGGGTCAGACCCCATAAAGAAATAATAAATATTTCTAAAGAATTTATAAAAAAACATGGTAAATAATCTGGGCTTCGTGTGGCTGCTGTCCGGACTTAGGAAACCGTAAATCCTCAAACGGTTCTTTCCATTATTGGTTGAAATTAATGTATTGAAGTTATATAATATATTCAAAATATATTTACTAGGAAGGTTATCTGTATGGACGAATTTATTAAGTTACTTGACCCAGCCTATGAACTAATACAATATCGCATAAAAGAAAATAAAGTGATTTTTCATATTGCATCAACAATAACTGAATTAGAATGTCCGTTTTGTGGAAGCAAAACATCTAAAGTTCATTCTATTTATCAAAGAGAAATTCAAGATCTTCCTATGCAAGGAAAAAAGGTCATCCTGTTAGTCGATACCAGGAAAATGCGATGTATGAATCCGGACTGTTCTCACAAAACTTTTTCAGAGAAACATCCATTTGTGACTACTAAATCGAAAAAAACGAACCGGTTAATCCAAAACATTTTATATACATCATCCCAGCTAAGCTCGTTGAATGCTTCTAAACTTTTAAAAAGTGAAAATATTACAGTTTGTAAAAGCAGCATCTGCGATCTGCTTAAAAAAAATGCCATCCATTGTGGATAAATCTTCTGTAAAAATGATATGTGTGGATGATTTTGCACTCCGTAAAAGATTCTCTTATGGAACAGTTATGATAAATTTAGAGAATCATCGAATTATTGATATGATTCCGTCAAGAGACACAAATGATGTCTGCAACTGGTTGAAAACGTTTCACAATATCGAAGTTATTTCAAGGGATGGAGCCATTACATACGCATCCGCTGCTACAAATTCTCATCCTGATGTCATACAGATTAGTGACCGTTTTCACTTGATAAAGGGACTTTCGGAAGTTATCTGTAAATATATATTTCGTGAGTTTCCTGCAAGGGTTGAAATACCATTAACAGAAAGCATTACGGATGAAATGAAAGCATTATATAACACTGCAAACCGGCCATTGCGTATAAAATTCGCCCATGAGGATATACTCCGGGGTCAGACCCCATAAAGAAAAAATAAACATTTCTAAAGAAATTATAAACAAAACAAGGGGAGCGGAAGCTCCCTACGCTGCTCGAATGAATCACACACCTCTCCGTGGTGAGCAGCAGGCAACGGTCTTATGACTGGCTGAGATGTGAAGATGCAACTCTGGATAGGAGGAATAAACCACATGAAGATAAATAATAAAGAATTTGGAGAATGGACTGCGGATGATCTTCAGGTCCTTCTTGGTAATGATGCCTATCGGGAGAATAATTTTATTGATTATAAGGTGAATTTTGCACCACTTATAGATAAAAGCAATAAGAAAGAGAAACAAGCTGAATTTAGAAATGATGTTTGTTCCTTTGCGAATGCAGACGGAGGATATATTTTTTACGGAATCGGAGAAACTTCTGGAGTAGCCAGTATATTAGCGGGTATTTCGATTCCTAATATTGATCGCTTTGAATTGGATCGCCGGAATGAACTACAGGCGATTCGCCCAACTGTGCCAGAGGTGGCCTTTTCGTTCATTTCATTACAAGATGACAAATATGTGGTGGTACTCCATATTCAACGAGGACTGTACAAACCATATATTACAGAAGAACCCGAAGGACAATTTCACTTCTACATAAGGCATGGAAACAAAAAGCAGGCAATGAGTTATACAGAGATACGAAATGGATTCTTCAATGTAGCAATGCTGTCGGAAGATATCAAAAACTTTAGAAAAGAACGACTGGAAGAACACATCACAGAAATGAAGAAACCATTTGCACTTGTGCAGGTGATTCCAGCCACATTTAGAAGTGATTATGTCCCGATGTACGATATGTATAGAGAAGGAAAATTGGATTTTGATGATCTATTTAATGGCATGATCTATGACCGTGCGGTTCCAAATGTAGATGGCATCTATTTTCCTAATTACTCTGAACAGCGAGATTTTGAGAAGCTACAGATTTTTAATAATGGCACTGTTGAACTAAAAATTGATTTTGAGATAAGAGAACAAAATTCAAGAAGCCAACAGCTAAAAACGGAACGATATTTGATTATATTTAACTTCGAAGCTGAACTCAGACAATTGATACAGGGAACATCACAAATGTATCAAAAATTGGGCCGTTCAACTGCGATGTATGTCTGCGTAACTATTGTTGGCTGCAAAGGCCTATGGAATTATACCGTAAATGCATATGGAGCAAATACACCAACGAAAGTAGACCGCAATCAAATTGTTTGCACTCCAATCGAAATTCGGAATATTCAAGATGATGAGCAAGTAAAAGAAGGCATAGAAAACTGTATTCGAATGACAAAGTATTCACTTGGGATAAGAATGTAAATATCTGATAAGGAAGAATGTGTTGGAGATTTGTTTTTAATAGGGTGGATTCTTGAATTTTGGAAAGATGTAGAAGATTTAATTTCAATAAGGCGTTTAGTAAAAAAATAATTTGCAGAAGGAGTTCAACTTATGAACAAATATGAAATAGAAACAGCGATATTAACGGAATTTGCTCAGTTTATGCCAAAGAATACTCCGGGGTCAGACCCCATAAAGAAAAAATAAACATTTCTAAAGAAATTATAAATAAAACAAGGGGAGCGGAAGCTCCCTACGCTGCTCAAATCTTCATACACCTCTCCGTGGTGAGTAGCAGGCAACGTCTATATGGACGGCTAAGATGTGAAGATGAAATGTTTGATTAGTTGGAATAGGAATTTATGACAATGAATGCTATTTTAAGACTGGCGAAAGGAAAACATTGGAGTCAGACCCCATAAAGAATATATCAGGAAGGTTAGCTGCCATAGAGGGATGGGTACACACAAGGCCAGTAAAGCGGAAATCAATGACGTTTTATTTCGTATACCCTTTAACCACTATTTCAGTACCTGATACATTGAAATGCTCATAGCTGTGGCTTATTCACTGAAATATGAAAGGTTGAAAAACCTTGAATTTTCAATAAAAAACACTTGATTATACTAGGAGGAATTGTTTATGCTGGCAGGTGAAAAAATCAAAAATTCTAATGAACTAGAATTTGCTGTATTTTGCATTGAAAATGTAGCGGCAAAATTAAATGTAAATGCAGAACGTGTCTATCAGGCATTTACAGAAAAAAGCGATATTCTGAATAGCTATATAGTTCCGGAATATGAGATTCTGCATACACAGAGTCGGGAATATATCGTAAATGATCTCCTTGAGGTAATGAAAGAAAGAGGGGTAGAAGTATGATTCTTTATCATGGCTCTTTTTTAGAGATTGTACAGCCAGATTTGATACATTCCCGGCCCAATGTAGATTTTGGACGTGGCTTTTATGTTACACCACTATATGAGCAGGCAGCAAAGTGGTGTGGAAAGTTTAAACGCAGAGGAAAAAATGGCATTATTTCCAGGTATGAATTTGATGAGAGTCGAGAAGTCGAGCTGAAAACTTTAAAATTTGACTCCTATTCTGAAGAATGGCTTGGTTTTATCTTGAATTGCCGTAGTGGAAAGGATTTGACAAATTACGATCTTGTTGCAGGAGGCGTTGCCAACGATAAGGTATTCAATACAGTAGAATTGTTTTTCGATGGATTAATTGATAAAAAAGAAGCCATCAATCGCCTGCGCTATGAAAAGCCAAATTTGCAAATTTGTTTTCGTACGGAAAAAGCGTTATCTTTTCTGCATTTTGAGGGGAGTGAAAAATTATGACAGCAAATCCGATTTTGCTTCAAAAGAAATACTGTCGTATCATTGAATGCTTTGCAAAACAACAGGGCCTTTCTCTAGATGAAGCGTTGAACTTTTTTTATCATTCTGAGGTTTATCAACTGATTCGAGATGGTGTATCGGATATGCATTGTATGAGTGATGCGTATTTGGCAGATGAACTGGAACAAGAATACAGTGGCGGTGTAATAGATTGTAATTAATGCCAGGAATTTGAACATTGGGGTCAGACCCCATAAAAAAATCAGTAAAGTACTCAAATTATGGAGGAATTCATTATGCATCACGATTTAGATATTCACCCAATTCCGGAGAAAGTTCTTTATATCAATGATCTTTCAATTGCAGATACTGCTTTTGGTTACGAGACGAAAAAACAACATCAAAAGGCAATCACTGGTAAAATTCACGCTAATGGAGGCATTCTAGCTGATGATAATGTCCGTATTTACATACCACTGGATTTAAATGCCGACCAGATATTGAGCAGACTGCAACAGATTTATCGAGTTATGGGTAGTCCGAATGATATGAATGAAATGGAGTTTTCTTGCGAAGTAGGCAAGATTATCTCACAACTTGAAATATATGATCAGGTGTGGGTGGCACGAGATCTAAAAAATGCGGTAAGAATTGAAGAACGTCTTCATAGCACCAAAGGAATAGAACTGACAAAAAAGATCATCAATGTTTTGATGGAAGATGAAGGTTGTGCAGAGTGTTTTCCATATGATGTTGTAGATGAGTTAAAGGCAGAATTTGGAATATAATGTAAAATATTTCATATACCGATATTGCAGACGAATTAGGTGAATGGGAAGTGGGTGACTTATTATAGAACGAATGATCCTGCTTTAGTAGGGTGGCCGTGGTAAATAATTGAATTGCCTGTTTCTTGACATGTGGATATGAGGCAGGTGTAATGAAGTTTTTTTGATTTATATCAGGAAGAAGGGCGCATATGAGGATATTTATTGCAAGTTCCGGAGAACGCTTAAATATGGCAATTGAGGTTGGAAGTTGGCTGGAAAGTATGAATGTAGAGCCTGTATTGTGGAATGAACCGGAGGTTTTTCCTCTGGGTGTTTATACATGGGATGCTCTTATAGACTTGAGTAAGAATGTAGATGCAGCAGTATTTATATTTGGAGAAGATGATAAAATTTGGTTCAGAGGAGAAAGCACAATGACAGTACGTGATAATGTACTGTTGGAATATGGATTGTTTTCAGGAAAATTGTCAAAGGTTAATACTATTTTTCTATGCGAGGGCAGACCAAAACTTGCGAGTGATCTCGAGGGAATCACATGGGGAGATATAGGAAAGAAAAACAGCGCAAAAATTAAGCTGGAAAAGTGGATAAATTCTATCCGGACAAACAACCAGAAAAAAGTCGAAGGATTTAAGATTACGGACTTAAATGATGCGTTTCAGATAACTTTGAAAAACCAAAAGATTAAAAAATTAAGAATCTTTGCAATTTCAACATTTAAATCCGTACAGATGTTTCGGTTAATAAACGATATTTCTATTAACCATGCAGAAATTTTGCTTCGAGAATATGATAATAAGAATGATGAATATTACGATCAATCAATGGAAAGTGCTATTGATAATGCAATTCTGAATTGGAAACATATGATTGAAAATGACCATAAAATTAACAAGCTTGATATTTTTCGTTTTAATTATCATCCGGATGAAGGGTATTACATTTTTGATGACAAATATCTGATATTAGGAAATTTAAAATATGAAATGGAGAAGAAAGAGTATACTTTTAGCAAAAATGTAATGCTTATTGATAACCAGACAGAGACTGGGCGTACATGGATCAAGGAGTACATTGAGCGATTTGAAGATACAAAAAAGAATTATGAGACATCAGTTATGCAATATTGTGACACTGAATCTTAATACAACATGCAATTTACATTGTAAATGGTGTTATAATCAGGAAAAACAACACAAGTTATTAAAGTTTGAGCTGTTTGTAAAGTTTTATGATAATATCATTAAAAATAATGTGACATCGATGACTTTGATTGGTGGAGAACCGACAATACATCCACAGTTTGTGGAGATATTAAGAAAATTAGAAAAGCAGGAAGTTCACTTATTTACTAATGCAATCAGATTTTCAGAGAAAAAATTCTGCGAAGATGTGTGCAAGCAAAAAAATTTAAAAGATATCACAATATCTATAAAGGGATTTAATGAAAAATCATTTAAGGAATTTTCGGATGAGATATCATTTGTTGAATTTTGCAGTGCAATCGAAAATTTGAACGAAAAAGGGACATTTATCAGAGTTAATTATAATTGTACCGAAAACTTAAGTCAGTCTATGGTATCCGATTTTGTGTATTTTCTGAGATATTATGGGTTACATGAGATTGTTTTACATGATATCAGACCATATATTACAGAATCTGGTGAAATTATAAAGGAACATTCTATGGAGCCGTTACAGCTTATAGCACAGGAACTGGAGAAAGCAGGAATTGTTCCTTATATACGTTTAAACCAGCCGTTTTGTCGTTACAATCCGACCTTTTTGAAACAATTTTTGGATTCAAAAAGAGTAATGACTACATGTGCTGTGAAGAAACAACAGGGAATTTTTGTCGATCCTGATTTAAATATTATTTTGTGCAATGAATTACGGCACATAATAATGGGAGGTTACCAGAGGGACTTTTGGGATTACAAGAGCATGCTCGATGTTTATAACAAGCAGGATACCGTTAGGCTGTATAATAAGCTGGAAGGATGCCCTATGAAGAAATGCGTAAAATGTGATATGTGGGAAAAGTGTGGCGGTAGCTGCATATTGCATTGGTTATAAAAATAATCTGTCAAGGGAGAAACGAAAGTGAAACGAGAATTAAAGGGAAAAATAGAAAAATTAGTTGTTTACGAAACGGAAAGAGAATATCAGGGAACTTTTATAGACAGCAATTTCGTATCGGGAGACTGTGGTGCAGGTGGTCCGGGGAGAGTGAAAGAAAAGAGTAAAGGGTCCAAACTGCTGTATTGTGGAGACTGTGGCCCTACCAGTCATTAGAAATGAGTTCTCGATAGACAGCTGCAGATAGATTTGCTTTACGGAAAAATGGTGCATGCAGCCTGAGTAATAATCTTAGTAAAAATTTCTTTATGGGGTGTGACCCCATAAAGAATTTCGTAGACGGGAAGTGGACAGTTATTATGTTTGGAGTTAAGATATGAATACGACAGTCAATACCTTAGCTTGTAAGAATCAAGTGGTGGAACAAGACACCAGATTTATTATATACAGTATGTGGTAGAAATGATTTTATGACTAATGAGATTATTGAAACAGTAAAAAGCTGTTTAACACTTTTGATAGCAATTTTATGTTTGATTTTTTCAAAATATAGATTTAAAGAAAATAAAAGATATGCAGTTAAATATGAAAATAGTAGTATTTTACTAATTTTACGATTAATATTGACTTATTTATTGAAAATTATTAGTATTATAATACTTATTGGAATTTGCACGAATAAGTTGGACGTTTTTATTGCATTTTATGTTTTTACTCCAATGTTGATTTGCTTACAGTTAATATTTTTTTATACGAATGATACCAAGGCTATGTTTACATTAGTTAAAGGCTTTTACTATTTAGGGTTGAGTATTATTTCATTAATTCAATTTTTATGTGAAAATCAGAATGTGGCTGAACTTGCATTAGGATTTACATTGGCATTGGCAATATTTGAAAGTATAGCAGCGATATCTGAAGGCATTATGAAATTACAAAAAAAGTAATACCAGGGTCAGACCCCAGGGTATACGTAATATCGGGGTCACCTCCATAAAGAATAGTTTATAACGAAAATAAAAGAAATGGAGTGTGAGAAAAATGAATTTATCAAAAATACATCATATTGCAATCATCGTATCTGACTACGAAGCAGCTAAGGATTTTTATGTGAACAAGCTGGGATTCTCTGTCATTAGAGAAAATTACCGATCGGAGCGAAAGGACTGGAAGCTGGATCTTCGTGTCAATGAATACACAGAGCTGGAAATTTTCGCTGAGGAAAATCCTCCGAAGCGTGTGAACCGCCCGGAAGCCTGTGGGTTACGTCATCTTGCGTTCTGCGTTGATAGCGTGGAACAGACAGTGAATGAGCTAGTGAAAGTAGGAATTGAATGTGAGCCGATTCGGGTTGACGATTATACTGGCAAGAAGATGACGTTCTTCCATGACCCGGACGGCCTACCATTAGAGCTGCACGAATAATTATGGGAGAGAAAAGAGCATATAAAGAAAATAAAAACTATCTTGCAAATACATATCATTAATAATAAGATATTGAAGAATAATAAGTTATGAAAAGGAATGAGATGTACATGCAGGAGAATATACAATGTTATCTTAATGAAAAAGAAAAGCGTGAAAAGCGTCTGGAAATCTATGCAGAAAAAATTCAGGAAATAGTACTGAACCGATCAGAAGAGACAATCCGAGAGCTAGTCAAAGAAAGACATAATCAAAAAATGACCCAACAGGAGATTTCAGATATTACAGGTATAAAACCATCGAATTTGGCTCGATTTGAAAATGGCGGGAGAGTTCCGACCCTGATCGTATTGGAGAAATATGCGAACGCACTTGGTAAACATATTGAAATAAAAATCTGTGATGATTGACAGATTTTTATTTTAATATAATCATAAATGATAATATGATTAAAAATAATACGCATGAAATAAGAGGAAGGGGAGAAGGACGATTAATTGTAAGTAGGTAATCATCCGTATCTGTTTTTTTGTTTTTTATTCTGCTACAATCTCCTTAAAACTCAGGAGGTATTCTATATCACGATGAATAAAGAAGAAAAAGCAAAACTCTGGGCTGACCGTATCCAGCAATGCAAGACCAGTGGGCAAACATGTAAACAATGGTGTGCAGAAAACGGTATCCCTTTATCTACGATGGGATACTGGAACCGCAGACTTGCAAAAGAAGCCTCGGCATCTGAATCTGAACAGGATCTGGTCTTTGCCAGACTGCCATCCGAACAGGAAGCTGCCAGAAAGCTTCTCTCTGAAGAAACTGCACCGGTGCGTATTTTTATCTCAGACAGTATCCGTATTGAAATATCTGATTCCTGCAGACCGGAACTGATGGAATCTATACTGGGATTCCTGCAGCGCCATGCTTGACCTGGCAGGAGGAACAACGGTATATCTTTCCTGCGGAGCCACTGATCTGAGAAAAAGTTACAATGGTCTGGCCGCCATCATCAAATTAAAATTTCACCTCGACCCATACTCACGCTGCATGTTTGCGTTCTGTAACCGTCGGCGTACTTCTATAAAGATCCTCCAATGGGACGGATCCGGATTCTGGATCCTGATGAAACGGCTCGACCGTAATGCCTTCCACTGGCCGGATACTCCGGACGAACTCCGTCAGGTGACTCTGAAAGAGATCCACTGGCTGTGTGACGGACTTTCCTTAAATCCCAGGGGTGCATTTGAGGAACACCATCCAAAGATCATTCTGTAAACATAAGACAGCTGAGCTGTCAATCCTGTAAAAATCATGAAAAATACGATATCTTCCTGCATATTTCCTATATCCGGAAACGTAGTTTTCCATAGGAAAGCAGCTGGGATTATGGTATACTTTTGATAATGATAAAGCAGGGAGGACAGGACATGGAACCGATCTTTACAGATAAACAGCTGAATAACATGAGCCGTGAAGATCTGATCTCATTGATGAAGATCGTACAGGAACAGACAAAGAAGAAGGATACGGAGATCCAGCTGCTGAAGGATAAACAGAAAGAACTCGAATTCTTAAATGCCATGCTCTCTGACCGTCTTACCCTTGCACAGAGAAAACAGTTTGGGGCATCCAGTGAAAAGTATGCCGAAGGCTATAAACAGATGAACCTGTTCAATGAGGCAGAAGCCAGTGCGGATGCGGAAACAGAAGAACTTTTTGAAGAGATCCGGTCATCCTCTTATAAACGTAAAAAAAGGAAAGGAAAGAAGGAAGAAGATCTTTCCAATTTTGAGACCGTTGAGACCAGGATCTATAAACTGGAAGGGGAAGCCCGTTACTGTCCGGAATGCGGAAAAAAATACAGCGTAGTAACAAAGGAGACCGTAAAACGCCTGCGTTTTGTACCTGCAAAGTTTGAGGTTGAAGAAGAGATCACTTATGTATACAGCTGTTCGAAATGCGGATCCATGAAACGCCCGGAAAAAGAACCTTCCCTGATCCGTGGAAGTATCGCTACGCCTTCCCTTGTCGCCGGTATCATGAACGCTAAATATGTAAACGGGATGCCTCTGGCACGCCAGGAAAGAGAGTTTGCCAGATATGATCTTGATCTTTCCACAAAGACTATGGCAAACTGGATCATAAACTGTGCAGACCGATACCTGAAACCGCTGTATCAGCTGATTGCAAATTATGCTTAAACGGAACGCCAGTTCCGCTACTGCGGAACGGCTATTCCATTTTTAACGGTACGAAGTACCGCTAGATTACATCATTCTGTTTCACGCATATTTATACCGTTCATCTCCAGACGATACGTATGGTGCTTATCCGTGATTCGTGTAAGACACGCATCGGCGTAGGTGTTATCGGCAAACATATCGAACCATGTGCTGACTGGAAATTGTGAGATGACTACAGTTGATTTTCTTCCATCTCTGGTGTCAAGGACTTCAAAGAGATCCCGGCATTTATCAAGGTCGAGATCCATAAGACCGAAATCATCGATCACAAGCAGATCCAGCTTGGTCAGTTTATTCAGGTAATCCAGATTTGTGGATTTGATGCGTGCCTGTTCCATTTCACTCATAAGTGTGTTCGCTTTTATATACTTTACACTCTTGGACTGCTTCATTGCAGTTATGCAAAAAGCATTGATCAGATACGTTTTTCCACTGGCAGAAGAACCTGTTACAATGAGATTTTTTCCTTCCTCTATCCAATGGCAGGTACTCAGACGTTCTATTGTCTGGGTATCAAGCTGACGTTCTGGACGGTAAATGGTTTCATCAAGATCTGCCGCCGGGTATCGCAGATGTGCTTCTTTCATCAGACGATTAAAGCGTTTATCTGCCCGTGCCTGCCACTCTGCATCAACCATTGCTGTCATGCGTTCCATAAACGTGTTCAGATCTGCATTGGGATCTTTCATCTGTTCTTCCAGGATATGTGCCATTTCCGGAACGCGGAAACTCTTCAGACGCATGATCAGAGCTTGTTCCTGGGGTGTTAATGTAATGTCATGGGATGAACTCATTTGTATGCCTCCTTTCCACGGATGTTTGTATGGGAAGGAAGTTTTCCGTTTATACCGCTGCTGGAATGATTATTCTGGACCATGCCAAGCACTTTCTTGAAATAAGAATACTTGCAGGCATTAGCTTCTACGCATTTCTCAGCAGCCTCCCGAACCAGTCGGTGAGGAACATCCTTACAGGAATGGAGTACACCGGCACAGCTGTTATATGCCTGTTCCTCGTGTTTGGAACTGCAGAGTATCCTGTCAATAAGAGTTACCATAGATTCTCCATAGACAGATGCCTACCGTCTGTAATAAGCTCCGTCATGTGCATTCACTTCTTTGTAATACACGTGTTCTGGTGGCATATGACTGTCATCTGTAATGTAAAGAGGAAAATCACGATAAGATCTCGGGTGTCGGCAGATCAGCCGGTTATACTCGTCGCAGATCCGTATCTCCGTCATGGTAGCCTTAAGAATTGCAGGCTTCCCCTTATAGGTATACAATACAGAATAATAGTGGGCATCATACTCAAGGTGGTAATTATCTGGAACTTTAAGAAAGTATTTATAATCACAAAGTGTATAACTTTCGCCTGGAAGCTGGTTCATACGCGGTTTGTCATACTTTTCAAATCCATTCATGCGGGATTTCCGAATGTCAGATTTTTTCTGGAAAGGACGCTGGTTGATGTCCGCTACGATCTTTTTGACCGCATCATTTAGGGCTTCCAGAGAGGTATAAGTGTCTTTCTTTAATTCTTCTACCAGATGCGTTTCTAAGAAACGCACATGATTTTCAACGGTCGGTTTGCCTTTCGGTTTCCTTGGCGGCGGAGGCAGAATGACCGTATCATAGAAGGTCTCCAGATCTGAAAAGGCTGACTGCAGCACAAGTTCATCTTTGCTATGCATGGTAACAGCTGTTTTCAGATTGTCCGGGACAAGATATTTAGGAACTGCCCCATAATAAGACAGTGCGTGTACTGTGCCGGCAATAAAATGTGGAAGTTTTTCATCCAGAAAGATTTCTGCATAAACAAGGCTGCTAAAACCAAGTGTAGTCGTAAAAATGTGAACTTTCCGAAGTTCGCCAGTTGCTGTGTCCAGTAGCAGTTCCGGCGGGTCGCCTACCCAGTCGATATACATCTTTTCACCAGGAATCCGCTCTACAGGCATAGATGTTTTTGAAGTACCATACGTATCTACCAGGAAATCACGATACAGCTTATAAAACTGAGCAAGCTGGTAACCGTTGGGATGCTCTTTTTTATAATCAATCCATAGAAAGCTCAAGTCGGCATGTTTTCCCATTTGGATCATCTGCTCATGTATTTTTTCAAAATCAGGTAATGGAATATCCTTATGTCGAAGGTTTTCTTTTGGATAGATGAGATCAACCACCTTTGAGGCTGGCATTTGTCGAAGATCATCCAGTGATAATCCTGAATCATTGTAGGTTGAATTCAGTGTTTCGATTGCATTGGTCGTATTATCGGTAGTTTTTATATGTATTTACTTTACATTTCAGATTTAAACTCAATAAAGAAAATGTGGTCAAAAATAAGAAAGCAAAAAGTACGTGTTGCTTCTGAGGGGCTAGAAGAGTACTGGAAACGGTAAGCAGTCCATTGACTACGTGGAGCATGCGTGTGGATATATGAATTAATTTTATAGAAAGCTAAGAATAAAAAGACGCAAAAATTCAATTTAAAATATTGAAACCCCATAGAAAAGGTGCTATGATGAAAAAATAAAGTACTAAGGAGAATTTTATGAATCTATTTGAAAAGAACATTGAGGATTTGAGAAATATTGTTAATGAATTATATGCACATGTCTCTTTGGTTGGAGCTTATTCTAACTTGGCAACTGAAATTGAAATGTCATGTAGCAGCTTAACAAAAGCGATTGATGAATATGAGGAAGATCTTAAAGAAAAAAATTTATTATAAGTTTAGAATTCGAGAAAAATAGCACATATATCATAGTAGAAAAATGATATTGTGCTATTTTTGATAGGTGTGGAAACTTTGATTTGTACAGGAACATAGAGGAGCTTTACGCGCATGTGCTGGTTATGGAACAGATCATGTCTACCGGTGGCGGATGGCAGGATCAGGTTGGTGGAGTGACAAACGGAATTAAATATATCACCAGCAAGCCGGGTCTGGATCAGCAGCTTCGAGTCGAGCATATTGAACTTCAGCTGGAGACGAAAAAAGAGCTTAATGAGCGTTTTTGTCTGATCTATACAAGACAGCGTCGTCTTGCGCGTAACTTGCTCAGAGATGTAGTGGGACGTTATGTGGGAAATGAACCGGACAGCCTGTATGCTTTAAATGAGATTCAGAAAGTTGCTGCTTTGATGTGTTTTGAGCTGGAACGAGGAAAAATTGATGAATTTGCCGATCTGTTGAACTACCATTGGGAGCTTAGCCGGAAAGTAGATGCCGGAAGTACAAACACCCTGATCGACCAGATATTCCTTTCAATTGAAGATCTGATCGACGCCAAGATGGTCTGCGGCGCCGGTGGAGGTGGTTTCCTTCAGGTGATTCTGAAAAAAGGTGTCCAGAAAGCGGATGTACATAAACGCCTGAAAGACGTATTCCAGGATAACCCGGTGGATGTTTGGAATTGTGAGATTATATGATATATGATAAATGTGGATTATTGGGGCAGGGCGTAATGGCACTGCTCCAATGATCGGCTATTGAGGACATGAGAAAATCCATATCCAGAAGAGGACAGACCGCTGAATTTAATTTGGACTTGAGGAATAAAGGGAGTACTATTGGAAGAGTATACGTTAAGAAAGAAGGGTTTATATGAAAAGGGGAAAAGCTTTTGAAATCATTGTAAAAAATTTTTTGATTGGAATTGGATTTTCAGAAGTGAGGTCAGATAAACTTTATATTTATGATGGTTCGGCAGGTCAAATGATTCAAGGCTTGGGAAACGCTCATAATGCAGACGTATTATTGGAACCTATGGTACAGACACCTTTTTATACTCCAACAAGGCTACTTATAGAATGTAAAGATTATGATAAGAAAAAAGTAAATCTTGGTGTGCTTAGAGGTGTATTGGGACTTCGAGAAGATATAAATCATTTTGAAATCGTAGATATCAATATACTACAGGCAAGACGTAAACAGAACAGGAAAGTTATTAATAATTACAGTTATACCAGATATACATATCAGTTAGCAGTTGCATCAACAAGTGGTTTTACAGCCTGTGCACAGGAATTTGCCGCTACTCATAGAATATCTTTAATAGAGTTTGATAAACTGCCGTTTTGGAATGGACTAATGGAAATTCTTGGTGAAGACAAAGAAAATGTAGCTATTGAAGAAGACGAATTAAAAAAAATAGTTAAACAAATTTCTTCGCATATGGCAGTTGCAATTACTAACATTGGGCAGTTGTTGTTTTTGTGTTGTCAAAATGGAAATGAAGAAGTTGACTTTGAAATTAATGAATACGATATTTCGTTTAAAAACAAGAATGAACCATGGACCTTGAAATGTGGAAATAAAGAATATTTATTTCAGTTACCAGAACATATAGCTGAAAGCTGGATAGAGTATTCAGAATATGAAATAAAAAGGAAGAAAGAAGTAATTGAGAGTACAGAAAAACCTGTTTCAAATATGATAGTTTATTATCGTTGTAATGAAAAACCGGTTATTAAAATGCTATCAATTGATGAAAAGAAATTACAGGAAGCTAGGAAAAAGTTAGATGAGACAGCGAAGAAAAGTGAGAGTTGAGATTTTTTGTGTAATTGATATGCAGACCCCATTAGGCTGAGATAAAAAGACGAAAGATCCAATGAAAGTTTGCTAAAAATTATGTAAAGAAGAAAATTAACTGGCGTTGAGAAAGCGCCAGTTAAAAAATAGGTATAGACTTTAATAAGTTAATTCGTGAAAATACAGATGCTACTATTAAAAAGAAGGGGAAATATTGGGAACAAGAAGCAGAATTATTGATTGAGAAACGAAGATAAATTAGTTATAATAAAAATGAAACATTCTATAGGAGTTATATATAGTAAGATCAGCAGAAAATGAGGTGATGGCATATGGGCAGATTTGTAAATCCTGATAACTATGCGTTTCAAAAAGCGGTAAATTCTGAAATATATGTGGATAAGACAGGCCTGTTAGACTATACCAACAAGGTGGTTGATACAAAACAGGCTTTTATATGCAATAGCAGACCGAGACGTTTTGGAAAGTCAACGACGGCTGATATGTTAGCTGCTTATTACAGCAAGGGGTGTAATTCAGAATGCCTGTTTAAGAATCTGGATGTTGGCAGGGCAGAGAATTTCCATAAATATTTGAATAAATATGATGTTATACATTTTGATCTGCAATGGTTTATTGATCCGTATGGAAAAATTGACGGACTTATTAAAAATATTCAGGACATTATCGTAGGGGAGCTGCGGGAGGAATATTCTGATGTTTTAGAAGCGAATGTGACAGGGCTTCCGGATGCAATGTCTGTTATAAATGAAAAATTGGGTAATCGTTTTGTTGTGATCATTGATGAATGGGATGTCCTGATACGTGATGAAGCACAGAATCAGAAGATCCAGGAAGAGTATATAGGATTTCTTCGCAGGATGTTTAAAGGAACGGAACCTACAAAATATATAGCCTTGGCATTTCTGACGGGTATTCTTCCAATCAAGAAGTTAAAAACGCAGTCGGCTCTTAATAATTTTTCTGAATTTACGATGCTGGATTCCAGGATTTTCGCGGAATATACAGGCTTTACTGAGAAAGAAGTGCACAGTCTTTGCGAAAAGTATGGCAGAGATTTTCAGAAGGTAAAGAGATGGTATGATGGTTATTTGCTGGAAAAATATCAGGTTTATAACCCCAAAGCTGTTGTAGAAGTTCTTACATGGAATAAGTATCAGAGTTATTGGTCGGAAACCGGTTCATATGAGTCAGTTGTTCCTCTTATCAATATGGATTTTGATGGATTGAAGGCGGCAATTATTGAGATGCTTTCCGGCGATTCAATAGAAATAGATGTGACGACTTTTCAGAATGATATGGTTCATTTTTCGTGCAGGGATGATGTACTGACATATCTGATACATCTTGGTTATCTTGCATATGATCAGGATCATCAGAGGGCGTTTGTTCCAAATGAGGAAATACGTCAGGAATTATCCAGAGCAGTAAGAAGAAAAAAATGGAATGAAATGCTTGAGTTTTCCAGAGCTTCGGAAGAATTACTGGAAGCTACGCTGGATTTGGATACCAGAGCTGTTGCGGAGAAAATTGAAAAAATTCATGAGAAATATGTTTCTGTTATTCAATATAACAATGAAAATTCTCTTAGTAGTGTACTTACGATTGCTTATTTGAGTACCATGCAGTATTATTTCAGACCTGTGCGGGAACTGCCAACAGGACGTGGATTTGCAGATTTTGTTTATATTCCAAAGCCGGAATATAAAAATGATTATTCGGCATTGATTGTGGAGCTAAAATGGAATCAGAACGCACAGACAGCGTTGCAGCAGATCAGGGAAAAACAGTATCCGGATTCTATTTTGGATTATACAGGGGATGTTCTTCTGGTTGGAATCAATTATAATAAAAAGACGAAAAGCCATGATTGTGTGATTGAGGAATTAGAGAAAAACAAAAGATCGTGAGATTATATGATAGATGTGGATTATTGGGGCAGCAAGCATTAAGGCAAGATAAAAAACATCATGAACTTTGAGGAAAAACTATGAGAAAGAAAAATGAGATAGATCTGCTGAGATTTTATGGTGGGGATATTCGTGAAAAGACAGAAGAAGGAATCATGATAGTAAGTGGTGACGTGATGGCAGATGAACTGTGGGGAGATGCGGAAGCTTACCGGACGTTGAATGCACTGCTTTTTGACGGATATGAGAATGAAAAAGAACGTATCTATAAGGAAGGCCACAGGCTTAATCCTGCATTTATTGAAAGAATAGAGGAGACACTGAAGATTTACAGAGATGTATTTTCTTTGATGTGCAGGAAAAATCGGGTTGAAGAACCTGTGCGGGTGAAACGTGTTGACCGGAAGGCTTCTCTGTATGCCTATGAGAACGGATATACCGGTTCCTTTGTTTCGTGTACAAAAGGGAATTATCAGGATGATTTTTCGAACAAGAATCAGGTGATTCTTCTGGAAGTAGATATTCTGCCGGGAATTCCCTATGCGGATTTTCAGAAGATTGTAACATCTTCAGAATATTCTAATTATGATGAAAAAGAAATCTTGTTGCCTCCATTTTTGCCACTGGAGATAAAACAGGTATCTTTAAATAAAAAAGAAACGAAAATGCTGCGTGATATGAATGGAAATGCACCGGTCGGAAAATATTTTTTAAAGCCAGGTAAATTTCCAGATTACAGACAGGAGATTAGAGCGTCTAAGGAAGAACTGAAAGAGAGAGTACAAAAGGGCAGTATGTTGGCTGCATCAGAACTTCAGAAAATGAATAATGGACAGTGGGAGGAAGATTATAGCAAGTATGTAGGATGGAAACAAGATCTTCATGCTTACTTGAAACTTGTATATTCTGACATATGCTATGGAGAAAAGACGGATGGACAATAACGGGGAAATTCGGGGAACCTGGAAGGGATACAAAGAACTGTGGGAGAGTCTTGGCAGCACAAATGAGGAAAAAATAAGTACCCAGCAAAAAATCAGTAATGGAATTAAGGCTTTTTCAGATTATATGAGCCATGCCGATTCAGCGTACTATTATAACAAGACCTATTTGCCCAAGTTCACAGATGAATTCTGGAAATTTCTGCGATATTTTGCGGAAAAATATCCTTATGTAGAAATTTTGTTTACGAAAGTGGGCGGTAAAAGGAATCTTACTCTGAAGATCGACAGATACTGGCAGGTTGAGACAGAAACAGACTGGAGACAAGAGAAAATCAGCTGTCTGGAAAATATAAAGAGAGTATGCAGTGATGAAATGTTTATAGAGTGCAGCGTTTTATGTAATATGCAGCGATATGTTTACAGTGAAAAAATAAATATAAAAAACATGTCCCGGGAGAAATTTGAAGAGAGTATAGGACAGTTTTTGGAATTCCTGAAAAAGTATTTTCCAGATAAAACCGGGGAGGATGAGGATGGAAAAATTAGCATATAGAGAATATCTTTTATCGGATGAAAATATATATCATGCGATTTATTCGATGGAGTCTTATGTATTTGACTACAACCTTCTGGATATAGGTGATAAAATTCGCTATCATCGTCTGAAAGATAAATTTTCGGAAAAATGTATGGACGCAACAATAAAGAAGGTACGTGAAAGGATAGAAAAGCTCCTGGATGAAGGTGAATACATCAGCGCAAAGGTCTATTTCAGACCGAAAAAAATCGAGGATGGGGGTAAAATTGTTTTTCGTCCACTGCATACAACGGATTTGATCACTCAGATTGCGATTGTGTCCATGCTTCATCTTTTTATTTATGACAGAACTGAGGATGGTCGGCTGATTCTGTCAAATCTGAGCAGACTGATACCTGCAAATTTTTTTGGAAATCGTGTATCGACAGATCCCGCGTATTTATTTAAACCCTGGAAAAATCAGTATCAGACTTATAATCAGAAAGCGAATGATGCGCTGAAAAAATATCATACATCGTTGGAATATAAATATGAAGTGTCTCTTGATCTGGAAAATTTCTTTCCGACAATTGATCCGATGGTTGTATATGATTATATAATGAGACATTTACCAACATATCTGAACAAGGATGATAGAGTACTGTTAAAAAAAATGTTGCATAAGCTGGTTTTTTGCAGACTGGAGACAGAGCTGAGCAGAGATATGCAGGAAGAATATTGTAAAATATCAAAACACAGAAGCACAGGTGTTTCATATGAAAAGGATACTTGTGGATATGTACGGGGAATTCCACAGGGACTTCCACAATCTTATTTTCTGGGAAATATTTATATGCTGATCATTTATGAAATCCTTAAAAAAGATTTTCCCGGAGTTGCATATTTTTATGTAGATGATTCTGTGATTTTTACAAATGAGATATCCGAGGAAGGAGATGCATTTACTGAAAAACTGAAACACATTAATGCTGAAATACGAAATACAGAAGAATTTTACAGAGACAAAAATTCAGATCTGTGCTATCCGGAAAATACAGAGGGATTTTATAAAAGCTCACTCTATGGCGTTGGCTTGCATCTGGAGGGAAAAAGCAATTATGTGCGTCTGGACACACTGGATGAAAGTGATCTTTATCTGAAATGTATCAGCAGGGAGGTTTCACAAGGTGGCAATGATTTTTTCAGGATGTATTCAGATGAAGAAAACCGGAATCTGGAAAAGAAATTTGAAAGACTTGCCAGGCAGGTAAGTGCGCGTTGGAAAACGCTGGAAAAAGAGAAGAATTCCGAAGATGCTGAAAAAAGAAAAGAAAACCTTCAAAAGATTCAGGATAAACTAAACAGGTATTACAAATTTTTTGAATATAGACGAATGAGACTGGCGGTAATGCACGAACCGGAATCAATGGAAGAAGAATATAAAAAGCAAAAAGAAGAACTGAGAAGTATTATATTCGGGAAAAATGGACTGAAAAATTTGCAAAGATTCAGAAACAAGAAGAAATTTTCTGATTCTGATAGAATTGCTATTTTACAAGAATTTATGGGGCAGTACCGGAATAATATATGGGATGCAGCAGTAGGAATGTACAGACAGATTGCAGATGAAAAAGAAAACAGGGAATTACGGGGATATATTCTGCTGATCGATAGGCTTTGTATGGGAGAAACGGATAAGAACTGTTCTTATATGAAACAGGTATATAAAGAACTGCTTTCCGAAGAGTGGAATACAGGCTTATCAGAACGCTATCTGAGACTGAATTATAATGATCCTTACAAAAGCCTGAAGGAATATGCAGCTTTCAGACTACAAAAATATGCAAATAAGCATTACCGGGTTGCAGAAGAATTCTGTCTGAAAATGGAAGAAAAATCTACAGAAGAGATTTTTGCGGAACTTCTTCCGAAATCCATGACAAATAAAATGAAAATTGTCTCTGCTAATACAGAACAGATTATTCGTATGGTGATGAATACAATATATTCATATCTGTTTGCTGTGGAAATTTCGGATAATCCAGTGGTTGCCAAGTACAGCAGGAAAACGTTAAGCTATGGAGAACTGAGAATTTTGCTTTTTCTCAGAAACCGACATTTCCGGATGGAGAATTTCAGAAATCGCAAAATTTCGCTGAAAGATCCGGAAAATGCAGCAGATATAGATTATACGGTTATGAAAGTCGTGGAAATTTTTTATTCTTTTGTGAAAGATCCGGTTCGGATAGATAATCTGATATTGACACACAAATATACCTGTGATGTCTGGAAAAATGGATCCAAGCATTTATATTTTTATACGCTTCATAACCAGGAACATGCGATTGTGCTGATACAAAATATTGTAAAATTGATCCATGCGATTGACTTTATCAAGGTATCAGCAATTGATTTTTATATTTTGTTTCAGGCCTGTTATCTGCATGACATTTCTATGGTGAAAATTCCTTCCAGAGATGGATTTCTGGTAAATATGGATGAGGCAGATCAGCTTGCATATAAATTTTACGGAAAAGAATGTGAATCACAGGAAAAAGAACCGGATATTTTGAAGATAAAGAAATTTATGCTGGACAGCTATAAACTTTTGGATGAATATTTTGAAGGAATTGTCCGGGATAGACATGCAGCCGACAGTGCAGCTGAGATCAGAAAGCCGTTTGAGATGAGTTATATGGAACCGTGTGACAGAGAATTTATTGCGGAAGTAGCAGAATCTCATTATGCGGATGAGAGAGATATTTATGGTTCAAGATCAGTTGCTTCTAAGCAGTTGATAAGTTTGAAATTTGATAAAATCCTCCTACGTCTTGCAGATGTTTTGGACATGAGTAGTTACAGAATTTCCAAACCGATTCTTAACCATAATATCGATCAGATGTCAACAGAGTCTGCATTTCACTGGATTTCACATCTTTTGACGGAAGATTACACGATTGAGACGGAATATGAAACAGAAAAAGAAGATTTACTGACTCCGAAGTCCGTTACGGAAAAACTGATTTTTGTGATAAAAGTAAATATGGCACAGATGTCGGGCTGTGAAATTCAGAACAAGTGCAAAAACATCGGAATCGACTGGAATTCTATGAATAAAAATGAATTGCATCTGACTGCAGGAAAGGAATGTGACGGAGGAAAGGAGCATACATGTAATTTTTTGTGCCAATGGTTTTGTGTGAAAAATAACTATATGATCAGAGAATTTGCCGCATTAAAAGAATACCTGAATCAAAATCCGAATAATTATTTCAAATGCGAGATTGAGATAAAAATTCAATGTGATAATAAATCAATTGATGAGAAGAAATTTGAAATTCTGAAAAACTATCTGGAAAAGAAAAACAGTTGATGTGAAAAATTATTGGAGATACTTGTAAGAAGAATACTGATTGATGGTAAATTTGTATACGAATGATTACCTACTTACTTTTATTTGAATATTTAGGAATAAGAAATATTTTTTTGCTGAAAGATATAGATGGATTGGAATTTGAAAAGTAAATCCTCAAACATGAGTACTGGACAGCAAAAATCCCCGCATTTTCAGCGGAGATTGAGCGGATCTTGTAAAAATAATAAATGTATTAAAAATCAAGATTTTTTGTATTTACTTGGACATTCTTTCTGAACCTTGGGTGACCATGGAAGAAGATCATCAAGAAAACGAAGGTCTTTGTCATCCATGTGCTGTGGAATTTCAGTGAGCAGCAGGTTGAAATATTCGAAAGTATTTATCATGTTTGCTTTTGCAGTTTCTACCAGACTATACAGGATCGCACTTGCTTTTGCCCCGTTAGAAGATTCAATCAGTACGAAGTTTTTCCGGCCAATAGTAAAAGGCCGGATCGCCTGTTCGGCATAGTTGTTATCCATTGGTACATGACCATCAGATAAAAAGACACGAAGGTAATCTTCCTGATTTATGCTGTAAGCAAGAGCCTTTCCAATCGTGCTGTTATAGGTTACCTGGGAGTCTTTCTGTTTTGCCCATGCGAAATAAGCCTCCACTTTTTCTAAAAGAACAAGCTGACGCTGCTTTTTGCGGTCTGTAACTGAGAGATCATCGAAGGTATTGTCGATGTGCATGATCTCTGTGATCATACGGTATGCTTCCTGGGCAATCGATCCTCTGGCAGTGTCCTGACCGACAGACTTTATGAATTCTGCAAAAGGTCTTCTGGCGTGGACCCAGCAACTTGCGACTTTAAGATCCCGGCGTTCTTTTGCAAGCCTGTGATAGACCTGGTATCCATCTGTGACCACAGTTCCGGAAAAAGTCTTCAGGAATTCCCGGGGATGTTCCGAATGATGGGAAGGCTGCCAGTCAAAGAGAACAATAGGATGTGTGCCACGCAGAGGCCGGTTCCGGTAGACCCACATATAGGTTTTCTTACCGTTTTTGATCTTTGCATGGTCGATCTGCATGACTTTTACCGGTGATTCATCTTATGAAAAGTATTATATTATGTAAAGGACGTGGGGAGAGCCTGTTAAATGAAGGCTCTCCCACGATTTAAACTCTACATAATTTTTAGATATTGTTTTTTAGCCACTCTAAAAGAGAGTGTTTTTCTTATTCAGAGTATTGGACAATCTTTGAATCGATATTTAGTGCTGCTTCTTCTAAAAATTTTCGTTTAATCTCTGGGTTTGATTTTGCATAAATTTCACAGGAGAAGAATTATTAACTGCTATAGAAAATAGCAGAAGAGTATTAAATACATTATGTAAAGAATATGCCTGTATAATTGTTATAAGTCATTGTAAACAAATAAATGTAAACATATCGTTTTCGAAAAGCTCAGATGAAATTCAAATTACAGAAGAAGTTCGTAAAATAATACAAGATAAGCAAAAGGAAATGAATCCGTCAGATATACAGCATCATAAAGCGGTTCATAATTGCTGGTGGCAATATCGAGATGTTCGAGTAGCGTTAAATCGTTGGAATGCAGATAAACTATTGGAGGAATATTTTTATTATCAGGAAAAGAAAGTAATGGCAAAGAAAATCTTTGAAAAAGCGGAAGAAACTCTTTCCATAGATACAGATATGAATGTAGAATGGCAACGAGATAATAAAAGCAGAATGAAGATTGAATTGTTAAAAAATCAGTTGGGAATAGCTCAGAAAGATGTTGACAAATTTGAATATATTTAAAAAAATAAACTTGCGGATTATAATGAAAAATCTATTCAAAACATGTCAGAAATGAATTTTTCAATATATAGAGAAGTAGCATCAGATTTGTTTATGTGCGGAATGTTTGAATTAAGTATTTTTGGATATTTGCAATTTGCAGTGACACACTTTCGCTTTGAGGGTGATGAAAGAACAAGATTTAATGTACAGAGATGTAAAATGGTTTGTCAGGCAATATTGGGACAGAAAAAAACAATGCAATATAAAGGAATAGGAGAAGCTGCTTTTAAAAAATTCGCGCAAAGAATAAAGGAAGAGTATGCATATTTAGAGAGAGAAAATTCTAGTCTATGGATTTATTTACAAAGTGATGATTTTTCAATACAGAGATTAGAAAACATTCTGGATATCCTGAGAGAGCAATTATATATGATAGACAAAAAGTCTGCAACTGAAACGACAATATTATTGTATACAAAAATGTATCGTTTTTGTAAATTGTTAAGACTACTTTGTGAACAGAAAAACTATGGAATGGATGAAGATATTTTGACTGATTTTGTAAGTGAAGGTTCATTTTTTGAAGAAAATCAGGCAAAAGAGATCAGAAAATACGTTTTTGGAGATGATCCTATTCGAAAACAAATTACAGAGAGGTGGAATGACCATTTTATAATAGATGACGAAAAAGCAGAGAAATATAAAAAGGAACAAAAGGTATATGCTGGATTTTTAAAAAATTGTTATAGAAAATGCCAAAATGATATAAGGAATTGGGAGAATAGCAAATGATCAATCAATATAATGCATATAGTTTGTCAGATTTTATGAGAATTGTTTCTGATATTGGACGAAAAATGGGAACAACACCTGAAAAACCGCCAGTATTGTGGTTTCGGGGACAAAGAATATATACGTGGGATTTGGAACCAAGTATTTTTCGCAAGGTGAATGATCGGGAGAAAAATCTGGAAAAGGAAGAAAATGCACGAAAAGAACATTTTGTTGCTAAAAACAGTCAGTTTTTTACACAAAAGCCAGAAGCTTCAGCAGAATGGTTAGAGGCAATGCAGCATCATGGAGTTAAAACCAGATTATTGGACTGGTCAGAATCAGCGGTTCATTCCTTGATTTTTACATTGGAATGTTTTTTTGACCCTAATGAACATTTGGAGTCGGACAGAACAAGTGCAATGCCGTGTATGTGGGTGTTTGAACCACAGAAATGGAATGAGTATGTAATTCAAAAAGTACTTGATAATAAAAATGTATGGGACTATATAAGTAAACTTTGTATAGATCGTACTGAGGAAAATAGAGTTCGGACAACAGTGAATAAATTGAAAAGTATTTGGGAATGAATATCAGTTGGCTTTATCCGGAAATGCCAGTTGTATCCAATGAAATTGAGGCACGGAAAATTACCTAAATATGAGGAAGCGAATAGAGGGAAGAAAAGATAAAAGCTGGCACTTGAGACCGCTAAGGTTTCATGATATCATGTTTTATATGAAAACATTGATATTATGAAGCCTTATATTTTTTATATGACAGGGGTGGGAGAAATGTCTGAAGCATTAAAGCTGCCGGTTGGAATTGAAAATTTCCGGGAAATTCGAGAGAATGGATTTTATTATATTGACAAAACGAAATTGATTGAACAGCTTCTTGAACAATGGGGAAAGGTGAGTCTTTTTACCAGGCCCCGGCGTTTTGGAAAGACTCTTAATATGAGTATGCTTCGATGTTTCTTTGAAATAGAAACAGACGGAGCATTGTTTGATGATCTTTATATTTCAAAGAACAAGAAACTTTGTGAAAAGCATCTGGGAAAGTATCCTGTAGTATTTCTTTCACTGAAAAATGTAGATGGGTTGACATTCGAAGAAGCCAAATATAAATTAATGGAATTAATTGGAATGGAAGCAGAGCGTTTTTCATTTCTTATGAACAGCGAAAAATTATCAGAGAATGATAAGAATAAATACCATGTACTGACTCAGATGTTTGAAGGTCAGTATTCAATACCTGACGGGAGTCTTACTTCTTCTTTGCAGACATTGTCTCAGTTGCTGGAAAAATATTATGGACAAAAAGTGATTATTTTGATTGATGAGTACGATGTACCGTTGGATAAGGCTTTCCAGCATGGCTATTACAGAGAGATGGTTGCGCTTATCCGTGGCCTTTTTGGACAGGCACTAAAGACAAATGATTCTTTGATGTTTGCTGTTTTGAATAGTATTGATAATATGTGGAGCGTTTTATTTACTACTGGATATCTGACGCAGACTGGAATGACAGAGCAGGCAGTGTATAAAATGGTAATTCCTAATAAAGAAGTACAGAAGCAAGTGAAAAGTATCTGAACCGTATACTCAGCAATTCCATAAGTGTTTTTGACACAAAGGCACCAGATAAAGAAAGCTCTTACCATACACTTTTAGTTGGATTTTTGGTGGGAAATGCGAACTGGCTGGTAAAGTCAAATGTGGAAGCTGGTGAAGGTTTTGCAGATATTATAGTAGAAACAGAGGATCCGGATGCAGGGATTGTTATGGAACTGAAATATGTGAAGGTAGCATCTGAACTGGAGAAAGCCTGTGAGAAAGCACTTGCTCAGATCAAAGACCGACGGTATGAGGAATACCTGAAAAATGATGGACGAAATAATATTTTGTTTTATGGTCTGGCGTTTTGTAAGAAGCGATGTAAGGTAATTGTGGAATCAAGGGGGATGTAATGGTATTCGAATTACAAGAAAATGATGTAATTAAAAAACAGAATATAGAAATAACAGAAACAATGATGGGAATTTATGGATATAATAATTCCGGAAAAACAACAGTCCTTAGGGAATTAGATAAAATTATAGATAAAGAGAATTGGGGATGTATCGTAAATGAAGGGCAATATATAAGATCACTTTTTATTCCAACCAACAGGGTGATCGTAAGGGAGGCATATACAAGCAGTGCCTCTGTAAAAGATCTTGAAGATTTTTTGGCATATAAAAGAGACAGTTATAAAGAATATGATTTACATTTGAGGATTATAAGAGCGGATTTATTACAAAATGATGCCGTAAGACAAATTATTAAAAAGGCTATCAAATACATGTTTGGCGGGGACTATGAATTTGATTTCAGTAATAGACAGAGTGATGGAGTTGAGAACATCATAAATATTTACTGTAACATTATATGGCTGTTTACATGGGACAAGGATATTGAAAATATTAAAGCTGATGAGTTGAGTCAATATTTGCGCAGTACGAGTGCAGTTATTATGATAGATGAAATTGAAGCATTTTTACATGTTTATGTACAAAGCCGTATGCTGCAAAAATTTAAAGATGATTTTTCTAAATGTTCTTTCGTATTTACGACACATTCACCGTTATTATTGTCGAGATATTATGACATTAGAAAGTTTCAATTGGAGAATGGGCTTCTTAATGAAGTTAATGCAGATTTGTATTATAAAGATTTGGATAATATTTATGAAGTGTATTTTAACGTTGATGAATTTCCTGGGGAAGCAAGAAAAATTATCAACAGACTGGGAGATTACATTTTGGGAGATGAATATGATAAAGATGCAGTTGCAAAAGATCTGAAGATTTTAAATGAAAAATATGTTAATATAAAAGATAAATATCCGGGCCTTCTTACAAAAGCTGAAAGGAAATTAGGAGTAAAGTAATAATGGAGTATATACGAAGAGAAAAATCATCATTAGATGATTTGAAAAAGACAAATGATGATTTTAATCTTTTGATAAAGGGTAAATCTGTTAAGGACGCTTATCAGCTTTATAAAAAGAATCTTAATAAATATAAGTATAATACACCTGAAACAAAAGCGGAATTTTTTAAGATGACAGGCGGAAGGTGTTCGTTTTGTACAAAAAAAATAACAGATTTTAATTCGGAAATGACAGTTGAACATATACAAACTAAGGTAAGCACACCGTCTAAAATATTTGATTGGGAGAATTTGTTATGTGCGTGCAGAACGTGCAATACAAAAAGAAATGAAAAACCATATGATAAAAAGAAGTATTTAGATCCTACAAAGGTTCAGGATATATCGAAATATTTCAAGTTTAATATGGATGGGACAATAAAAATTTCAGAAGATCTAACAGAGCGTGAGAAAGAAAAAGCTGTTTATATGAGAGATATGTATCAATTAGACAGAACTGATCTGAATACTGGTAGAAAAGAATTTTTAAAATATCTTGTAAATGATGATGAATATTATGAGATACTTAAAAATGACGATAAAAGTTCGGCAAGGATAATTTTTTTATCCGTTTTTACATATTATAAAAGGAGAAGTGAAACTAATGGAGAATAAGACAAAGGAGTTCGTATTGGACCAGACAACAATAAAAAAACTTTTGACAGCGTATAAATTAACTATACCAGATTTTCAGAGAAGCTTTGTTTGGAAAAAAAATAAAAAATACCAGCTGATATCTTCCTTGTCGAAAGGATTTCCAATAGGGGCAATAACCCTTTATGAAGATAAAGGACAATATTATATTATTGATGGGCTGCAGAGGATTAATACATTGCAGCAGTATTTGTCAAGTCCGTCTGAAATAGTAGGTTTTAAAGAGTATTACAGTAAAATAAGTGATGATATTAAAAATTTTTTGGCTAAAAACGATTTGAAAATAAGAGAAAATCAGCTTAAAACCTGCATAAAAAAATGGTATGAAGGCCTTAAGGGTTTATACGAATATGAAAAGATGACAGTTCTTTATAACACAATTAAATCCAAACAGGATATTTTTAAATTTTTGAATGATTTGGATCTGGTTGCAGAATTGTTCGACATATTACAATTGAATATAAGGATAGTGCATGATGATATAGTCCTGATCATATACAAAGGTGATAAGGAAGATCTGCCAGAATTGTTTAAAAATATTAATACAGGCAGTGTTGCTTTATCCCAGTATGAAATATTACAATCCGTTTGGATCAATAATTATCTTAATGAAGCAATACTTGTAAATGAGTATGATGCATTTTTGAGAGAATTAGAACTTATTAAGGAAGATTATGAGATAAGTGCAGCCAAAGATAAGGGACAGTTTGATATATTCAAGAATTTAATCGGTCTTAATAATATTATATGCTGTATTAAAGATAGCGATAGAGTATTTCGTTATTCAACTTATAAAAAATTGACACGATGTGTTAAGTACGAAGATGATATTACAAAGTATTATGATAACGATACCATAGCATTTGAATTATATTCATCAATTATCAGTTTATCATCAAACAGAATTATTAAGGCTGTAGATATATTGTATTCTGAAGAACATACGAAAGACGATATAAGTATTTTTATAAAGGAATTGAATACAGTAATCGTTGAGACAATAAAATGGCTTGTAGATTATGTGCGTGAAAATAATAAAAAATTAGTAGAAAGCAAATATCATTCATTATATATAATAACTGGTCTGATCATGGCGAGGTATGATATAGATGCAGAAAATCTTACGATATCAAAGATAATAAAGAAAAGTGACATAGAGGAAAAATGTCTTGATATTGACAGGCATATTAAAGAAAAATGGTTTTTGGATGAAAATCGTCAGGTGGGATTTTTTGCAAAGAAATTAGCAGAGTTAAATGATATGAAAAAATAATTCTCGATTATGAGATTTTGTTAAGGCTTCACAATCAGGATAAAGTGTGATAAGATTTATACATCGTTCAATTAGTGATTACTAAAGGAGAAATACGTATGAATAATCTTACTTCATTATTTTTGTCACAGTCTTACCAGGATACCTGGGAGGATTATAATCGTTCCCTTACATCTGAAAATTTCCCGAAATGGGATTATATTATTCTGACAGCTTCTAATGAGAATCAGGCAGAAGGCTATCGCAGCCAGATTGAATCCAGAAAAGATTTCCTTCCGGCAGAGACGCATTTTGCTGTAATTCCGGATGAGGGAAATGTTCGCGTTGGTTCAGGTGGAGCAACGCTTTCTGTTCTGCGCTACATATATAAAAGAGAAGAAGAACTTAAAGGAAAAGGGTCTTTTGAGGGTCTGCGTATCCTTGTTATCCATTCTGGCGGAGACAGTAAACGTGTTCCTTCCTATTCTGCTCTTGGAAAACTTTTCAGCCCGGTACCTCATAAATTGCCGAATGGCAGGTCTTCTACATTGTTTGATGAGTTTATTATTGCAATGTCTTCAGTACCTTCCAGAATCCGGGAAGGTATGCTGCTTCTTTCCGGAGATGTCTTACTGTTATTTAATCCTCTGCAGATTGATTTTTCCGGAAGAGGGGCCGCGGCCATTTCATTCAAAGAGAATGTTGAAACAGGTAAGAATCATGGCGTATTTCTTAACAGTGGTGATGGAAATGTGAAGAAGTTTCTCCATAAACAGACAGTAGAGACGCTTCGGGAAATGGGAGCAGTGAATGAGAAGGACTGTGTGGATATTGACACAGGAGCGGTGATCTTTTCGGCAGGTATGCTGTCTTCGCTTTATTCTTTGATTTCTACAACAGAGGATTATCATAAATATGTAAATGATACAGTTCGTCTTTCTTTATATGGTGATTTTCTGTATCCGCTTGCTGAAGATTCTACGTTGGAGAAATTTTATCATGAAAAGCCGGAAGGTGAATTCTGTGAAGAACTTCATAATGCCAGAACAGAAGTATGGAGAGTACTGCGTCCATATCGAATGAAACTTTTAAGGCTTGCCCCGGCTAAATTTATACATTTTGGCACGACAAGAGAGATCCTGGCCCTGATGAGTGGAGGAGTGGATGACTATAAAGCTCTTGGATGGTGCAAAAAAGTAAACAGCAGCATCAGTGGAAATACAGCTGGATATAATAGTGTACTTTCCGATAGAGCAGTGATTGGAGACGGCTGTTATCTGGAGGTTTCTTTTGTACACAGTAAAGCAGTGATTGGCAATAATGTCGTCCTTTCCTATATTGATATTCATGATGAGCTGATTCCTGATAATGTGGTGCTTCATGGACTGAAGCAGAAGAATGGCAAGTTTGTCTGCCGTATTTATGGAGTTCTGGATAATCCAAAAGAAAATAAACTGTTTGGTATAGATTTGGAGGAAGTATTGCATAAACTGGAAATTCGACCGGAAGATGTGTGGAATTCCAGTGAGCACCTTTTATGGTTTGCAAAGCTTTATCCAGAGTGTGACAGTATTAAAGAAGCTGTAGGAGCTGCACTGAATCTCTTTGATCTTTTGCAGGGAGAAGGCAATCTGGACGAATGGAAGAATGCACAGCGCAAATCTCTCTGTGCCGGATTTAATGATGCAGATGCTTCTGCAATCATTGCATGGAATAGAAGAATGCAGGAACTTGTAAAGATGGATGAAATTGCGAAGGACATTCGTTCGGGAAAACCTGCAAGAGAAACAGAAAGTTTACCTCCATTAACAAGGCTTCAGGGCAACTGGCTGGAAAAAAGATTTAAAAGAGCTGACTTTTCGGAATCTGTCAGATTGAATTATTATATAGGAACAGCTCTTGGAAATAGACAGGGAGATAAATATATTGCAGAAAGCTTTCGGACAATTTCAGAACAGATTCTGAAAGCTGCGCTTCATAATCTGCAGTATAATGATAGTTGCAGGATTGTAAGTGACAGGCATACAGTTAAGCTGCCGCTGCGTGTGAACTGGGGCGGGGGCTGGAGTGACACGCCTCCGATCTGCTGTGAGATGGGAGGTACAGTCCTTAATGCGGCGATCAGTCTGAATGGAGAGCTTCCGGTAGAAGTAACACTTGTCAGGATTCCGGAAAAGAAAATTGTTTTTGATAGCCGTGATATGGATGTACATGGTGAATTTGACTCCATTGAGGAGCTTCAGAAAACAGGAGATCCATATGATTCTTTTGCATTGCAGAAAGCGTGTCTTCTTGCCTGTGGAATCATCCCATCAGAAGGCGGAAAGCTGGATGAGATCCTTACTCGTTTAGGTGGCGGTTTTGAGATGCATTCAGAAGTAACCAATGTGCCTAAGGGAAGCGGACTTGGAACTTCTTCCATTCTTTCAGCAGCATGTGTAAAAGCAGTCTTTGAATTTATGGGAATTGCTTATACAGAGGCTGATCTTTACGCTCATGTTCTTGTTATGGAGCAGATTATGTCCACAGGAGGCGGCTGGCAGGATCAGGTTGGCGGGGTGACAAACGGTATTAAATATATCACCAGTAAACCTGGGCTGGATCAGCAGATCAAAGTAGAGCATATTGAACTGCAGCCGGAGACAAAAAGAGAGTTAAATGAACGTTTCTGCCTGATTTATACAGGTCAGCGCCGTCTCGCCCGAAATCTGCTCAGAGACGTAGTTGGACGTTATGTTGGGAATGAACCTGATAGCTTGTTTGCTTTAAATGAGATTCAGAAAGTCGCGGCATTGATGCGCTTTGAACTGGAGCGTGGAAATATTGATGAGTTTGCGGCATTGCTGGATTATCATTGGGAGCTTAGCCGAAAAGTGGATGCCGGAAGCACCAATACATTGATTGACCAGATATTCCTGTCAATTGAGGATCTGATTGATGCCAGAATGGTATGCGGTGCAGGAGGTGGCGGATTCCTTCAGGTGATTCTGAAAAAAGGAATCACAAAAGAAGATGTACATAAGCGACTGAAAGACGTGTTCCAGGATAATCCGGTGGATGTCTGGGACTGTGAGATTATATAGTAATTAACAGCAAGTTTACCGGAAATCCAATACGCAAAAGCTGACACTTGAGCCTTCAAAGGTTTCATGATATCATGTTTTGTATAAATAACATTGATATTATGAAGCCTTTTTTATATAACAGAGGCAGGGAGAAATATCTGAAGCATTAAAGTTGCTTGCTTTAATTTTCGTGGAATTCAAGAAATTAAGAAAAGGAGAACGATAATGGATATAAGTAAAATATCTGTAAAAAAAATCCGGGAGCTTATTGTGTTTACAGCAATTCTGGTAGTTGCCTTGTGGAAGTTTGATGTGGTGCTCGATGTGCTGAAAGCAATATGGGGGATCATATTTCCCTTTGTACTTGGGGGAGCGATCGCATTTGTGACCAACGTACCAATGAGCTTTTTGGAAAACAAAATTTTTGGAAAGGTTAAAAAAGAAAATAAGATAATCGTAAAACTGGCAAGACCGATAAGTCTGCTTCTTACGATCGTACTTGCAGTTGGCATAATTGTACTGGTGATGTTTGGCGTGATCCCGCAGCTTACGCGGACAATGGGAACCCTGATGATGAGCATCGCTGATTTTATTCCGCAGATGCAAAGCTGGATCCGTGATTTTTCCCATAATAACCAGGAAATCATGAAGCTGGTAGATCAGGTTCAGTTTAATCCGGATCAGGCGATCAAGTGGGGAATAAGCCTTCTTGGAAACGGCGCAGGAAATATGATGAATACCACAATGTCAGCAGTGGGTTCCATAGTCAGTGGATTGGCAACCTTTTTTATTGCGTTTTCATTTGCCTGCTATGTTCTTTTTCAGAAAGAGAAGCTTCATGTGCAGATCCGAAAAGTATTTTTCGCTTTTCTTCCAAAGCAGAAGGCAGATGCTTTTCTTAAAGTCTGTTCGCTGACTTATCGGACATTTGCAAGTTTTCTTGCAGGTCAGTGTCTGGAAGCTGTGATCCTCGGCTGTATGTTTGTTGTTATACTGAGTATTTTGAGGATGCCATATGCACTTTTGATCGGAGTTTTGATTGCGTTTACGGCATTGATCCCAATTTTCGGGGCTTTCATCGGTTGTGCAGTGGGAAGCTTTTTGATTTTTATGGTAAGTCCGGAACAGGCAATTTTATTCATTATAGTATTTCTGGTGTTGCAGCAGATCGAGGGAAATCTGATCTATCCTCATGTTGTGGGTGAATCTGTAGGGCTTCCGTCAATCTGGGTTCTTGCAGCAGTTACGATTGGCGGAAACCTTATGGGAATTGTAGGTATGCTTATTTTTATTCCGCTGTTGTCCGTGTTTTATACTATTTTCCGGGAATTCGTATATCTGCGTTTGAAAAAGAAGCATATCAAACAGGTGACAAAGACAGAAATAGAAGAATATACGGCAGAGGAAATTGGAAATAGTGAAATATCAGAGGGGAAATGATAAGGTGGATCTGTATGGGATAGTTAAGAAAATTCTTATGAAAAGGAGAAGGTTATGAAAATACGGAAGAATATTTCAGCAAAGCTTCTGGCGGTCATGCTTATTGCAGCACTGCTGCTTCCTCTTTCATGGAATACTCCGGTGGAAGCTGCAGAGACAAAACAGATCGATGTTTTGTTCAGCCATGATACGCATTCGCATTTGAACAGCTTTTCAACTATTGTAGATGGGGAGCAAAAAGAGGTTGGTGGATTTGCAAGGATCAAAACGCTGATCGATGAAAAGAAGCAGGAAGATCCGGATACCCTGGTGCTGGATGGCGGCGATTTTTCCATGGGAACACTGATCCAGACCGTATACGATACGGAGGCGGCAGAGCTTCGGATGCTGGGATATCTGGGGGATGATGTGACGACCCTGGGGAATCATGAATACGATTATCGCTCAGAGGGACTGGCTAATATGCTGGAGGCTGCAAAGAATTCCGGTGAGACAGTGCCGGCACTGGTGGTGTGCAACGTGGACTGGGACAGCATGGAGCAGGATGGACTAAGTGATGGCCAGAAGCAGATCCGGTCGGCATTTGAAGCCTACGGTGTGAAGGATTATGTAGTAGTTCAAAAGGGAGATGTGAAGATTGCAGTAGTCGGTGTGTTCGGCAAGGATGCCCTGGAATGTGCACCGACCTGTGAATTAAAATTTAAGAATCCGGTTGAGGCTGTAAAACAGACAGTAGAAGAGATCGAAAAAAATGAAAAAGTGGATATGATCGCCTGTGTGTCTCATGGAGGAACCTGGGAGGATGAGAATAAATCGGAGGATGAGATCCTTGCAAAAGAGGTGCCGGATATCGATCTGATCATCAGTGGACACACGCACTCAGAGCTGAAAGAGGCAATTCAGCATGGGAACACATATATCGTATCATGTGGCGAATACGGAAGAAATCTGGGATCACTTTCCATGACGCAGAAGCAGGACGGACGGTGGGAGCTGACATCCTATGAGCTGATCCCTGTTTCTGAGAAGATAAAACCGGACCAGGCGACACAGGAACGGATTGATGTCCTGATGGATACGGTAGATAAGAATTATCTTTCCGATTTTGGCTATACAAGGGAAGAGGTTCTTGCTGAAAATGATGTTGAATTCAACAGTCTGGAAGAAATGGGAACGAAGCATGAAGAACTGAATCTTGGTGACATCATGTCCGATGCATACATATATGCAGTGGAGAATTCCGAGTATTATGATGGTGATCCGGTTGATGTAGCCGTTGTTCCAAGCGGAACTGTAAGGGATACATACACAAAGGGTGATATTACAGTAGAGGATGTTTTTAATTCCTTCTCACTGGGAATCGGAAAGGATGGTGTTGCCGGATATCCGCTGATCAGTGCATATCTGACTGGAAAGGAGCTGAAGCTGGCAGCAGAGGTGGACGCTTCTGTTTCGGATTTTATGACAACAGCAAGGTTATATTGCAGTGGATTGAATTTTGCATACAATCCACATCGGATGATCCTGAATAAGGTGACGGATTGTTATCTCACCAGGGCAGACGGAGAACGGATTGAGATCCAGGATGATAAGCTGTATCATGTCGTGACAGATCTGTATACCGGTCAGATGCTTGGTTCAGTGATGAAAATGTCCTATGGACTGCTGTCTCTTGAACCGAAGGACAGGGATGGAAATCCTGTTGAAAATCTGGAAGATCAGGCGATCATGGAAGGCGACAGAGAGTTAAAGGCCTGGGATGCGATCGCAAGATATATGCAGTCCTTTGAGGATACAGATGGCGACGGAATTGCCAATGTGCCGGAATATTATGAGACAACACATGGACGTAAGGTTGTGGAGGACAGCAGAAATATCATTGATCTGGTGAAGCAGCCGAATAAGTTTTCAGCAATGATCGCAGGTATTTGTCTGATCTTTGTTGTGATCATTGTGCTTGGGGTATTGTTGATCCGAAGGATGATCCGTAGGATCAGAGTAAGAAAAGAAAAGAGAATTTCGAAATAAATATATGGCTGTACAGAAAGCTGTCGCTTAAGCGGTTGATAGATCGCAAAGTGGCAGCTTTTATTTGTGGCAGCGTTACTGTCCAGCTAACCTTTGAATAGTAACCGTCTGCGGACATCTTTTTTTCAGGGGTTTTGTTAAGACTTCACAACCATAACAAAGTGTGATAAGATTTATATATCTTGCGACTGAAAGATATGTTTCAGGATAATCCGATGGATATATGTAAGCTAATACTGTTTAAGAAGTGGAATAAAGGGGATGAGAAGAAATGACGGAAGGCAAACCCGTGGTGTCCCGGCCCAAAGCACTGGGAGATATCAGGGGTGTATCCTATCTGTATGGAATATTTTATAAGTTTGGATTGATAGATGTCCCGGATGATTTGTTGAAAAAGTATCAAAAATAGCAGATTTTATGCGAAAATCGACAAAAATTACATTTACGCATTGTGAAATATGTGCTATACTAAGACCTGAATAATTCATGACGATAAAGCGTAAGATCATATTTACCTTTGTGTCAGAAAATACTTGAGGAGAGAGGTTATGGAAAAAGCAGTGAAGAACCTTCAGAATAATAAGAAGTCCTCAGATGTCGTGGTTCAGCCGACACAGAATCCGGATGATGTCATTGATCTGAAAGAATTATTCTGGGTTTTGGTTGGCAGATGGAAGATGATATTTCTGGCTATGCTCATCGGGGCGTTGCTGGCAGGATTATATCATACTTTTCTTGTGAAGCCATCTTATCAGGCGGATGCATCCATTTTTATCACAAGTGACGAGTCTGTAATATCGGTGGCAGGTCTTCAGGTTAGTTCGGAACTGACAGCTGATTATACAAGAATTGTAAAAAGCCGTAATGTTCTGAAGCAGGTAATCAAAGATCTGGATCTGGATATGAATTACAAACAGCTTGGAGAACTGGTCAACATTACAAATCCGGATGATTCCCATATTATTACGATCACGGTAACCTGTGGTGATATTGAATTGTGCAGAGATATTGCGAATTCATTGTTAAATATCGGAATCGACCGTATTTATCAGGTGATCGGAAACAGCGAACCGACTGTAATTGATTATTCAGAAGCCCAGGCTGTGGAGCAGGTCAGCGAAGGTCTTGGAAAGACTGTAATGATGGGTGCAATGTTTGGAATCGTACTTGCATGCGGATTGATCATTGTAAGATTCCTGACAGATACAACACTGAAAACAGAGGATGACATCAGAAAGAACCTTCATATGCCGGTGCTTTCTGTAATTCCTTATTATGAGGGGAAGAAAGAGTAAGCAATGAATACAGATGACAGGATGAGAGAACTGTTCGACGATCTGGTTCGGGAGAACAGACCGATGGGACAGCAGAAAGAGATTATTAAACCGAAGATACCCAAGGTACCTTTTGCTGTGGAAGAAGCAGTCAATATTCTCAGAGGTAACATACAGCTCAGTGGCAACAATATTAAGGCTGTTGCCATTACCAGCGCTCTTGCTCATGAGGGCAAATCTTCAATAGCATTTCGTTTGGCGAAGAGCATGGCCAGTCTGGAGAAAAGAGTGTTGTATCTGGATGCGGATATTCGTAATTCCAATACTTCAATAAGGTACGATATTCCAGGTGAAAAAGTAGGACTTAGTGAGTACCTTTGCGGCAATGCTACAAAAGAGAAGATTATCTTCCATACAGATGATCCCTGGATGGACATCTTGTTTACAGGAGCTGTGGCTCCGAACCCAAGTGCTCTTGTTTCGGGTCCGCTGTTTAAAGAACTGATTGCATTTGCCAGAAGCGTCTATGATTATATTATTGTGGATACACCTCCGCTTAATCTTGTAATTGACGGACTTCTGATTGCGAAAAACTGTGATGGAACTGTTCTTGTTGTTGAGAGTGGGCTTACAGAACGTGCACAGGCAGATAAGGCGGCACGGCAGATGGAATATGCAGGGATTCGGGTTCTGGGAGCTGTGTTGAATAAGGCGCAGGTTTCCAGAGGACGTTATGGTTATGGTTACGGATATGGCTATGGATATGGTTATGGCGAGAAACGTAATTCAGAAAGCAGTGCAAAACGTGGAAAGAAGAAGTAGGCATCATCAGGGAAGAAGACGGAAACCATGCAGGAATCAGGTTGTGATAAGTATCCTGGTAAGTGTTTGTATATTAGCTGTGGCAGGGATTTTTATTTATAAAGAAATGCAGAGTCAGAAAGCTATGCAGATATCAGCAGGTAATTCCCACAATGTAGGCAGTGGATTTCGAAATATCACATATAATGGTGAGAAATATGAATATAACAACCGGATAACGACTATTCTGTATGCCGGTGTTGATTCCGATGGAAAGATGGAAGCTACATCACAGTATGGTGATAAGGCGAGAGCAGACAGCATTAATCTGGTGGTCATGGATGAGAAAAAAAAGAAAATGACCATTGTTTCCATAAACAGAGATACCATGACACAGATTCGAAGATATAGTATGAGTGGAAATGATCAGGGATTATACACTACACATCTTGGCTATGCTTATACATATGGAGATGGTGGCGATGTAAGCTGTGAGAGTTTATGCGAGGCGGTTTCACTTCTGTTCGGTGAGATTCCGGTCAACCGTTATATTGTAACAAATCAGGATTCTATGCCGTATATTAATAATCTTGTAGATGGTGTGACAGTCACTGTTCCGAATAATGATCTTTCAGATCAGTATCCGGAGTTTTATGAGGGAAATCAGGTTACTTTGGATGACAGTAATATCCGTGATTTTCTTCAGCATCGAGATACAGACACAGAGTTCAGCAATGAGGGACGTATAGAACGTCAGAAAGTCTATATGTCTGCATATGTTGATAAGATCAAATCTCTGGACGAGAGTAAGCTGGAGGATACATGGAATTCGTTGGATTCCATGAAGGATTATCTTCAGACGAATATCACCAGAAATCAGTATCTGAAATTTATCAAGCTGATCAGAAAAGTTGATTTCTCGGATGAGGATATTATTCAGCTCTCAGGTTCTGATCAGGAGGGAGAAATTCATGATGAGTTTTATCCCGATGAAACTGAATTAAAAAAGCTGATCATTCAGCTTTTTTATGAAAAAGTATAAATAATCCTATGTATAAAAAAAGAGGAGGAATTATTATGAAACGGAAAATGTTATTGGCTCTGATTGCAGCAATGACTGTCAGCATGTCTGTTCCGGTATTTGCAGCTCCAAGTATCGGCCAGTATGTTGAGAAAACAACAAAAAATACAACTGGAACTAGTGAAAACCAGAAACTGGTTGTAGAGAATCTGGATACCAGTATTATTAAGAATGAAACAGCAAAATCAGCTATTGATAATTTTTCTGGCTCTAATGAGAAAAATAAACTGGAAAAACTTCTTGTAGATCTTGGAGTAGATACAACGAAACCGGTGCCAACAGATAATGGAGGCACTGCTTCTCCTGTTTACTATGAGCCTGCAACACCTGCTTTTAATCTTGCAATATCTGAAGCTGATAAACTTAAGTATGAGCTGACTGGTTCTGTTACAACAACTCTTACAGTTGAGTCACTGAAAGATAAAGACAAAGATAATATCCTGATCATGGTTACTGATGCTGATGGAAAAGTTCATTATATTACTCCTGATGCTCTTGATCCTAAAACAGGAGATCTTACAGTAACATTTACAGCTCTTGGTAGTGTCGTAATTCTTGAGAAAGCGCCGATTGTATCAAAGAATTTAGAGTCAGATAAGTATGAAAATGAGAAGGTTAAGGCAGCTGCTGAGCAGTTTAAATCTGCAGAAGAGGGAACTGCTGTATCTGACATTTTTGCAGCCGCCGGTGAAGGTACAACTGTTAAAGATCAGAATGGTGAGGATTTTGACATTTCTCAGTATAAAACATGCGGAAGTCTGGTAGAAGTTGCCATGAAACTTGGTGATGAGTATTTTACAAATGCAGAGTGCCAGTTTGAAGATACTGTTCAGATGGATCTTGAACAGGTAGATTATAAAGCACTTCTGAAGAGTGCAGGTATTGATGAGAATACATCTGATGAGGATCTTCTTAATTTAGAAGAATTTGAAGCACTAGATTATGTACTTGCACAGCTGAACGCAGTAAGCGGTGAAGCATCTGTATCTACAGGCCTCAAGTTTGGCTTTGAGAAAGTTGAAGGATCTGACAGGCCTGTTCTTGTAATCAAAGGTACATTTAATGGCCTTGGACCTGTTGCACTTGCTTCCAAAGCAGAATAACAGAAACTAAAGGATGGGATATCAGATGTCAAATCACAGACACAGAAGAAGCTTTTTTTCGACCTTTGGTTACTATGTCATAGTAATTGCCATTGTGGTCTGCCTTGTGTTCATTGTAAAGCATAATCGTTCACAACAGGCAGAACGTGATGCATATAAAGAAGAACTTTCCAAGAATGAAACAGAAGAAGATCTTGGAGATATCAGCATAACAATACCGACTGATGCGCCGGATAATGCAGCTGGAAAAGATATGACCTCTTCCAGTGATAAGTCTTCAAATACTGATTCAGCAGATTCTGGATCAGATTCAGAAAAGTGAGAATAAGATGTAAATGAAGGCAGTTTTGCAGTACTTTGAACAAGGTATTGCAAAACTGCTTTTTGTTTGGAATATATAAATCAGTCTTTGGAATTTTTTTTATTTCTGTAATAATATTTTGTTGTAATCTGGGAATTGATGTGGCATAATAAATGGGAAAATGTTAAAAATAAGAAAAATCCAGATTAAGAAAATGCAAAATCGCATTTTCGGGAGAACACTGCTTCTGCCGCGAGGTGGCAGGATGCGAGTATGACAAAGGAGAAAATTATGGCAATTTTTTCAATGATCTTATCTTTGTTATGTGGAGTATCATTATTTCTTTTTGGAATGTCCCTGATGGGCGATGGTCTGAAGCTGGCAGCCGGCAATAAGCTGGAAGCTTTTCTGTATAAGATGACCAATACTCCGCTTAAGGGGGTTGCACTTGGTACTGGTGTTACCAGTGTGATCCAGTCGTCTTCTGCGACGACGGTTATGGTGATTGGTTTCGTAAACTCCGGTATGATGAAGCTGAAACAGGCGATCGGTATTATCATGGGAGCTAATATCGGAACCAGTATCACAGGTTGGATCTTATGTCTTTCTTATATTGAAGGATCCAATGGAATCGCAAGTATTCTTTCCACAGCAACAATCTCAGCTGTTGTGGCTGTAGTTGGTATTATTTTCCGCATGTTCTGTAAGCGAACCTTACATAAGAATATTGGAAATATCATGCTTGGTTTTGCCATTCTGATGACCGGAATGCAGATGATGAGCGGTGCGGTTTCTCCGCTGCGTGAGAGTCCTGTATTTATCAAGATGCTTACGATGTTTTCCAACCCGATCGCCGGTATTCTTGTTGGTATTGCTTTTACAGCTGTACTTCAGAGTGCTTCTGCGACAGTCGGTGTGCTGCAGGCGCTTTCTGTAACAGGAATCCTGACATTTGCCAGTGCATTTCCGATTGTTCTTGGTATTGGTGTTGGTGCGGCATGTCCGGTTCTGATCTCAGCGATCGGAGCTAATAAGAATGGTAAAAGAACAGCACTTGTATATCTGATCAATGACCTTTTCGGATTGATTCTGTGGTCAGTTGTCTTTTATACAGCTAATGCGATCGTACGCTTTACATTTATGGATATGACCATGACACCTGTAGCAATCGCACTTTTGAATACAGTGTTCCGTCTGGCAACAGTTATTGTACTGTTCCCGTTCATTCCGAAGGTCGAGAAGCTGGTATGCTGGCTTGTTAAAGATAACCAGGAGGATCTGGAGGATGAGGCTGATTTCGATCTTCTTGAGGAGCGTCTTCTTAATTATCCTGCTCTTGCGATCGCGCAGTGTCACCGTGTGATGAACGGTATGTCCAAGAAGCTTCGCAAAAATGTCAACAGGGCGATGAATCTTCTGAATGATTATCAGCAGGATAAATATGATAAGGTTCAGCGTAAGGAGGATCTGATCGATAAATATGAGAGCCGTCTTGGCGAGTATCTGATCCAGCTTACAAAGCGTGAGATGAATACTGCTCAGACAAGACAGGCTTCACTGTATCTGCATACTATCAATGACTTTGAGCGTATTGGAGATCATGCTTCTTATATTGCTCATATGTCCAGCGAGATGCACGATAATCATACGAATTTTTCACAGGAAGCATGGGATGAATTAAATATTGTTATGGAAGCTGTCCGTGAAGATATTAATATTACCTGCAATGCTTTTATGAAAGATGATAAAGAGATGGCACAGAGAGTTGCACCTCTTGGAGCTGTGATCACAGGCCTTTGTGATGTGCTGAAAATGCGCCATGCAGAGCGCCTCAGTCAGGGTAAATGTGGTCTGGAAGAGGGAACTGTATTCAGTGATATCCTTAACAGCTTCTGCCGTATTGCAACACATTGCGCAAGTGCAATGGTTGCGCTGATGAAGAGTGATGAGACTGGATCAGATATTCATATCCATGATTCCAAGATCTATCCGACGAACAGCACGGAGTATTATGAGTATTTTAAAGAATACGGACAGAAATACGATATTGGAAGTCAGGAAGGTCATATGCTTAGTATGGAGCCGGAAGAAGTAGAATAATAGTAAAATCAAAGGGACAGTTCAGTTTGGCTGTCTCTTTTTTGCAAATAGAGGGTATCGGAGATAACAAAAATGTCAAATATTATAGAAATCACAGATTTTAACGCCCCGGAGCTGGATGTTTATGCCAGAATCTCTGAAGTACAGCTTCTGAATCGGGCAGAGCCTGAGAAGGGGATTTTTATTGCGGAGAGCCCGAAAGTGATCGAACGCGCATTGGATGCCGGATGTAAGCCGATTTCGTTTCTTGTGGAGCATAAGCATATTGAGGGTGAGGCAAAGGAGCTGATCCGGCGGTGCGGGGATATTCCGGTTTATACTGCTGCGTTCGATGTGCTGACACAATTAACAGGATTTAAGCTTACCAGGGGAATGCTCTGTGCCATGCACAGACCTGCACTTCCGGAAATTGAAGAAGTATGTAGAAATGCACGCAGGATCGCAGTCCTGGAAAATGTGGTAAATCCTACAAATATAGGCGCGATCTTCCGTTCTGCAGCTGCCCTTGGAATGGATGCGGTACTTCTGACACCGGGATGCAGCAATCCGTTATATCGCCGTGCGATCCGTGTCAGTATGGGAACTGTATTTCAGATCCCCTGGGCATTTTTTGATGAAAAGACAGACTGGAAAACAGAGGGAATCCGGAAACTTCAGGAAATGGGATTTAAGACAGCAGCAATGGCTCTGAAAGAAGATTCTGTTGATATTGATGACCAGAAACTGCTTGCTGAAGAAAAACTGGCAGTTGTCCTTGGTACAGAAGGAGATGGTCTTGCATTTGAGACCATTGCGGACTGCGATTATACAGTGTGTATTCCCATGGCTCATGGGGTTGATTCACTGAATGTTGCTGCTGCCAGCGCGGTTGCTTTCTGGCAGCTTGGAAAACCGGATTTTTGATCCACAGGAAAAGAAGAACAGGCGTAAACTATTATTTTTCTGCCTGATTTTCCGATTCCATATCCATCAGATGGAAAGAAAGCAGCAGATACAGGATTTCATCTCTGTCTGTAAGATCAGAATCCAGAAAAGTCCTGATCTTATCCAGTCGGTAAAGAAGTGTTGTTCTGTGGATGAACAGAGCGTTGGCTGTATGGGCAATATTCTGATTGTGTTCCAGAAAACACCGCAGCGTATCATAAAGATGAGACTGTCCGGCCTCATCTTTATATTTCAGGGAGAGAAGCTTTTCATGGCAGATCATGTAAGCAGGAAGTTTTCTGGTAGCCTGTTCCAGAATATAGGGCAGTGCAATAGAATTAAAATGGTGGATACTTTCGGCAGGGTTCTTGCGCTTGCCAACCTGCAGTGCAACAGAGGCCTGAGTGTACTGGCGATGAAAATTGAAATGTCCGAGCATTTTTCTGCTGTATCCGGCGTTTAACATACTGCTCTTGATGAAACCTTCGATCTTATCGGAAATCTCATGGACAGTCATGGTGCAGAGATCCAGATTGATAAAAAGCACTGCATTTCCCTTATATTCGGTAGCGCAGCTGGCAGGGATGGTATTTTCCAGATAATTGCAGATGGCGTTAAGTGTCAGGTTCTTCTGATCAATGAGACCGGTCTGGATCAGAATACACTGATACATATGGGAAGAAAGCCATCCTACATTACTTAGCTGCTGGCTGATTTTTACATAATCAGCACCTGGATCTGTCATAATGGAAATAAAGATCTGGTGCAGAGGAAATGATTTATCCCGGTTGTGCATGATACCTGTGGAAAGTGCGTGAGATACCATCTGGGCCAGATATTCCAGAATGAAGCCAAAAGTATCATCCAGAGGAGCTTCACCTTCTGAGAACATTAGTCTGTATACAGCTTTGTCATTATTGGAGATATTCACGCAGAGAGCTGGAACAGTGAGACCATTCCCTGGATAGTAGAAATATCCTTTTTTGTAAAAAGCTTCTTCGTAGTTGAGATCCTGTTTCAGGCTGTCGACCAGAGCCCAGGAATTTTCGCTGGAGCCCAGAACGGAATTGGAGAGATCTCCAAGCGCCCATTTCCTGGAGGCAATGATCGTGAAATCCATGCCGATCAGCATCATGGGATTGGGGATGATACAGTCTGTCAGTTCCATAAGTTCCATTATGGAAGCATTTCTTAGACGGGAATCGATAAGGGACTGGTTCCACTGGTCATAAATAAGAAAGATTTCCTGCAGTTTATTGAGAATCATATTAACAGGAATGTCCTGAGGAATCACACATAGATTCGGCTGGGACAGTTCGTAATCATGATATGATGCTCCGACAATGAGAAAAAGGATATTCTTAGGATGTCGGAATGTCAGCCGGAAATCCGGTCCTGAAACAAGATAGACGCGGCCATCCTGAAGAGGGGTGGCCTTTTCGTAACAGGCGGGACAGGAGAGAACTGGTTCTGTGTCCAGCCTGGATGTATGTATTGGAAATGATTTCTGCAGATGATAGCAGATCAGTTTGGAGCTGAGTTTCAATGAAAAACCTCCTTCCTATACTTTATAGGAAAATATTTAAATAATAACCCTTTTATGAGGAATTGTGATTCTTATAAAATTCAGTATAATAGAATCATAAAGAAAAAACAAGTGCAGAAATAAGCCTTTTTATGGGGTGTAGTGAAATTAGTGCGGTAATGGAAGGCTTTCCTGCATAATAACGTAGCGGATGTTATTTTCCATCATGATGACTGGGGTACACAGAACTCCACATTTATCAGTGTGGATATGTTCCGTGAGTTTTTCCTCGATGCTTACAAGCGTATCTATGGTTACTACCATGACCATGGCGTGGAACTGATCATTCATCACAATGACAGCTACAGTGCAACCCTGGTTCCAACTATGATCCCGGGTGTTTATGAAGCTGTAGATAAAGAAATTGACAAAATGACAGAGGAACTGTTCTGAACCGAATTCAACGAACATTTCTGATGAATCTGTATAGCTGCATATATAAAAAGCTATATATAATAGGAAGAAATGCGTAGGCAGGAAGCCGGAAAAGTATGAAGAAATCCACCAGTGGATCACTTTTCCGGCTCTTTTTGCGTCTTTTTGAAAAAAAAATTTTTTGTAAAGCAAAAACGCTTGACAGATATGCAGGAATCGTGTATGATAGCCAAGGTGATTACAGATGGAGAAATTTGTAGAGCAGACTTTTTTATTTGATTTTTATGGAGAGCTTCTGACAGAGAGGCAGCGGCAGGTGTACACCAGTGTTGTATTTGAGGATTATTCCTTAAGCGAGGTTGCCGAGGAACTTGGAATCAGCAGACAGGGCGTGCATGATATGATCAGACGGTGCAATCGGACGTTGGAAGAATACGAAGAGAAGCTCCATCTGGTCGAGAAATTCCTGAACATCCGCAGTCAGGTCATGGAGATCCATGAACTGGCAGGTAACTACCACGCCGAAGATATTGCGGCGATTTCCAAAGTGATATTAGAGGAGTTATGATCAATGGCATTTGAGAGTTTAACAGATAAACTGCAGAATGTATTCAAGAAACTGAAGGGCAAGGGCCGGCTTACAGAGGCTGATGTCAAGACAGCACTGAAAGAAGTTAAGATGGCACTTCTTGAGGCCGATGTTAACTTCAAGGTTGTGAAACAGTTTACGAAATCCGTTCAGGAAAAGGCAATCGGACAGGATGTTATGAACGGCCTGAATCCGGGACAGATGGTTATCAAGATCGTTAATGATGAGCTGGTAAACCTGATGGGAAGTGAGACAACAGAGCTTCCGGTCAAACAGGGTATGGATATTACAGTTCTCATGATGGTTGGTCTCCAGGGTGCAGGTAAGACTACTACTGTTGCCAAGCTGGCAGGTAAACTGAAATCCAAGGGAAAGAGACCACTGCTTGTAGCCTGCGATGTTTACCGTCCGGCAGCGATCACTCAGCTGCAGGTAAACGGTGAGAAGCAGGGCGTTGAGGTCTTTTCCATGGGAGATAAGCAGAATCCCGTGGATATTGCGAAAGCAGCTATCGAGCATGCGAAATCCAATCAGCAGAATGTTGTGCTGATCGATACTGCAGGTCGCCTTCATATTGATGAGGATATGATGCAGGAGCTTGAGAATATCAAGGCGAATGTAAATGTGGATGCGACCGTGCTCGTTGTTGATGCTATGACAGGACAGGATGCGGTAAATGTAGCGCAGAACTTTTCTGACAAGGTTGGCATTGATGGTGTGATCCTTACCAAGATGGATGGTGATACACGAGGTGGAGCTGCACTTTCCATTAAGGCAGTAACAGGTAAACCGATCTTCTATGTTGGTATGGGAGAGAAGCTTTCTGATCTGGAGCAGTTCTATCCGGAGCGTATGGCTTCCAGAATCCTTGGCATGGGCGATGTAATGAGTCTGATCGAGAAGGTGGAAGCATCTGTTGATCAGGAGCAGGCACAGGAGATGCAGAAGAAGCTGAAGAAAATGGACTTCGACTTCAATGATTATCTCACCAGCATGGAACAGATGAACAAGATGGGCGGTATTTCCAGTATCCTGAATATGCTTCCTGGAATGGGCGGCAAGATGAAGGATATCGAGGGCATGATCGATGAGAAGGCTATGGACAGAACCAAGTCCATTATCCTTTCCATGACACCTCAGGAAAGAAGTAATCCGAACATTTTAAATGTATCCCGTAAGAACCGTATTGCAAGAGGTGCGGGTGTGGATATCACAGAAGTGAATCGACTTGTGAAGCAGTTTGAGCAGAGCAAGAAGATGATGAAACAGATGCCGGGCTTAACAGGCGGCAAGATGAACATGGGAAAAAGAGGCGGCTTTAAGCTTCCCTTTTAAATAAACAAATATAAATTTTCAGAAAGATAATTGGAGGAAAACAAAATGGCAGTAAAGATCAGATTAAGAAGAATGGGACAGAAGAAAGCACCTTTCTATAGAATCGTAGTAGCAGATTCCCGCTGCAAACGTGACGGAAGATGTATCGCAGAGATCGGAACATATGATCCGAACCTCGACCCAAGTGTATACAAGATCGACGAAGAGGCAGCTAAGAAATGGCTTGCAGCTGGTGCTCAGCCTACAGAAGTAGTTGCTAAGCTTCTTAAACTTGCCGGAATCGAGAAATAATACCTGGCAGATCAGATCTGCGGGACCCGTAAGGGCAGAGCAAGGAGGTATGTAATGAAACAACTTGTAGAAGTAATTGCAAAATCTCTTGTAGAAAATCCGGATGAAGTAGTCGTTACTGAGACTGAGAAAGACGATGCCATCGTTGTTGAACTGAAAGTCGGACCGGCCGATATGGGCAAGGTCATCGGAAGACAGGGAAGAATTGCCAAGGCAATCCGTACCGTTGTAAAGGCGGCTTCTTCAAAAAGCAGCAAAAAAGTGATTGTAGATATTCTGCAATGAAAAAGAGAGACAGGAGCTGTGGATTCCATGGCTCCTGTTTTCACTCTGAAAGGGAGCGAAAATGGAAGATTTATTAAAGGTAGGAGTTATTACAACGACTCACGGTGTTCGTGGTGAAGTAAAGGTTTTTCCAACCACAGACGATGCTGAGCGTTTTCTTGATATAGAATATGTGCTTCTGGATACAGGAAAAGAACTTCGCAGACTGAATATCAAGAACGTGAAGTTCTTTAAAAACCTTGCGATCCTGAAGTTTGAAGGCATTGACAATATCAATGATATTGAAATGTATAAAGGCCGTGATCTCTGGATTCCTCGTGAGGAAGCACAGGAGCTTGGAGAGGATGAATATTATGTCGGCGATCTGATCGGGATGGATGTACTTCTGGAGAACGGGGAGAAATTCGGAGTGCTTCGCGATGTGATGGAGACAGGTGCCAATGACGTATATGTGGTGGAACAGGTAAATGGAGATGAGATCCTTCTTCCTGCTATCCACGAATGTATTCTTGACGTTAATGTTGATGAAAATACCATGACTGTACATTTGATGAAAGGGCTTGTTTAAATGAATTATCATGTACTTACGCTTTTTCCGGAGATGATCGAGAATGGGATGAATACAAGTATCACCGGTCGTGCGATAGCCAAAGGGCTTCTGACGCTGGAAGCTATCAATATCCGTGATTTTGCTTTTAACAAGCATCAGAAAGTAGACGATTATCCATATGGCGGCGGTGCAGGAATGCTGATGCAGGCAGAGCCTGTATATCTTTCCTATGAGTCTATTGTCAACCGGATCGGAAAAAGGCCGCGTGTGATCTTCCTTACTCCACAGGGAAAAACTTTCAACCAGAATATGGCAAAGGAATTTGCACTGGAGGAGGATTTGGTTTTTCTCTGCGGCCATTATGAGGGGATTGATGAACGCGTTCTTGAAGAGATAGTGACAGATTATGTTTCTATCGGTGATTATGTACTTACAGGCGGAGAGCTTCCTGCCATGGTAATGATGGATTCGATTTCCAGAATGGTACCAGGTGTTCTGAATAATCAGGAATCCGGTGAGACGGAATCTTTTTCCGGAAATCTTCTGGAATATCCGCAGTACAGCCGCCCGGAAGAGTGGCATGGAAAAAAAGTTCCGGAGGTGCTGCTTTCCGGACATCATGGAAATGTGGATAAGTGGCGGAGAGAACAGTCCATCATCCGTACTGCCAAGTGGAGGCCTGATCTGCTGCCCAAGGCTGACCTGACTAATAAAGAGTGGAATGAGATACGCAGACTTCGTAAACAGTGGAAAGAGGAAGTGGAAAAATAATTATGAAAACATCAGATTTTTATTATGACCTGCCACAGGAACTGATTGCTCAGGATCCGCTGGAGGACAGAAGTTCTTCCAGATTGATGCATCTGTCACTGAAGGACGGAAGCATCGAGCATCGTCATTTTACAGATATACTGGATTACCTGCATAAAGGTGACTGTCTTGTGATCAATGATACCAAGGTTATCCCGGCGCGTCTTTATGGTCATAAGGAGGAGACAGGAGCTCTTATTGAGATCCTTCTTCTGAAACGCCGTGAGAATGATATCTGGGAGTGTCTTGTTAAGCCGGGCAAAAAAGCTCGTCCCGGTGCAAAGATCACATTTGGTGACGGAATTCTGAAAGGCGAGATCATTGACATCGTGGATGAGGGGAACCGTCTGATCCAGTTCCATTATGAGGGGATTTTTGAGGAGATTCTGGATCAGTTAGGTGAGATGCCGCTGCCACCGTATATTACTCATAAATTAAAGGATAAAAATCGTTATCAGACTGTATATGCAAAAAATGAAGGTTCCGCTGCTGCACCTACAGCAGGACTGCATTTCACACCGGAGCTTCTTGAAAAAGTGAAGGAGATGGGGGTAAATATTGCCCATGTAACTTTACATGTAGGTCTTGGAACTTTCCGTCCTGTAAAAGTAGATGATGTTGAAAAGCATCATATGCACTCTGAGTTTTATATTGTGGATGAAGATCAGGCGAAACTGATCAATGACACAAAGAAAAACGGCGGAAGAGTGATTTCTGTAGGTACTACAAGCTGCCGTACATTGGAGTCTGCAGCTGGTGAGGATGGGATTGTAAAGGCCGGAAGCGGCTGGACAGAGATTTTTATCTATCCGGGATATAAATTCAAGGCAATTGACGGACTTATCACGAACTTTCATTTGCCGGAATCAACATTGCTGATGCTGGTTTCTGCCTTAGCAGGAAAAGAGCACATTATGGCAGCTTATGAGGAAGCTGTGAAGGAGAGATATCGTTTCTTCAGTTTTGGCGATGCCATGATGATCGAATAAAAAAGTATATATAAATCGTAAAATTACAAAAACCGGAAAAGTTCTGAATACGAGCTTTCCCGGTTTCTATTTTATTTTATAACTTTATAAGATTTTTACAGGGCTATTCTTCGCTGTCATCTGTAAAATCAGAATCATCGCCGTAGTTGGAATCATCATCTGAGCTATAATCTTGGTCATCGGATGTATCGTCTGAACTGGTATCATAATCAGATTCATCGCTGCTTGCAGAGTCACCAGAGTTATTGCCTGAAGAGTCTGTTCCGTCCGAAACATCTACACTGCCTGAAGAGCCGCTATCTGTGCTGTCAGTAGAATTGCTGTCGGAACTGTCGGTACTTCCTGTTGTACCGGAAGAAGCAGAAGAATCAGCTGCCGGAATTGCTGCGCTTCGTTCCTGGATCTTCGCCTTGATACGGGTAGCCTCATCACCGGTAGCAGGAGTTGGCTGATAGTTGTTATATCCATCAGCAGAGGAAATGGAGCAGGGGATGATATTGGTTACGTTATCTGCCTGTACACCTTCAGAAGTAATGGTAAACGTCTGCTGGAAGATTATAGTATCCATATCACTTGGAGAGCTGTTTCCTCCGAAGCAGAAGTTTCCGAGGCTGTAGACGATATTTTTGCCTTTATAGGTCTCAATTCCCTGAAGTACATGTGGATGATGGCCGCACACCAGATCAGCACCTTCATCAATAGCCAGACGCCCAAGAGTCATCTGGTTGGTATCCGGGACAGTTTCTGTTTCATTTCCCCAGTGGAAGATCACAATAACAAGTTCTGCACCATCCTTTTTGACTTTGGCAATATTATCTTTCAGCTGCTGTTCCCGTCCAAGGTGATCGTTCAGTTCATAGATTCCCACAAGACCGACCTTGATGCCTTTTATATCCATGACTGCTGTATCATCATATCCAAAATGTGTAATTCCTGCGTTATCAAGAGCTGTCATGGTATCGGTATAGCTCTGGTCGCCGTAATCATGGCTGTGGTTATTGGCGGTATTTACCGCTTCTACAGAACCGCTGTTAAGGATCTGGGCATATTCAGCAGGAGCTTTAAATGCGAATGTTTTGTCCTCGCGGGTATCGGAATCTGTAAGTGTTCCCTCAAAATTGGCAATGGTCAGGTCATCGGCTTCGAAGATGCTTTTTACATTTTTGAAGAAATAATCTTTTCCGTTATTATCATAATAAGCAGTAAAACCGGTATCATAATCAAAAGTTTCATCAGTTCCAAGTGTACAGTCGCCGACTACGCTGATGGTAAGAGAAACAGGTTCTTTAGCTGCTTCAGCTGTGGCAGCTTCCGTCTGGACTTTTTTTGCTTCGGCTTCTGCCTGGGCTTTCTGGAGTGCTGCTGCTTCGGCTGCCTTTCTGGATGAGCAGGCGCGTGCGGAAAAGATAATGACCAGAAGCAGTACCAGAAGAATGCCACCTCCTGCAAGCAATATTTTCTGGCGGCGAACCTGCTGATAGCGGGAGTTGTGGGAAATCGCTTTTCTGCGAGATGCTGCAGAATTATGTGAAGATGAATGTCTGTCTGCAGCAGATGAGACCTGGCGGGAAGTGCCGGAAGAGGCAGTTCTGTGCTGCCGGGCTCCTTCCCTGCCGGAACGCTGCTGCAGTGCTTCGCGTGCGCGGAGAGCTTCCTGGCGGGCATGTTCCGGATCATGGCCATGAACCGGCCGTCTTCGATTATCGTTTGGCATGTTTTTTCTCCTTCATATGTAAAGATACATTTATTATAGAAAGAATTGGAAACAATGTAAAGGAAGAATCCCGGACTTTTCAGAAAAAAGAGTTTTTGTTATAATGATACTGCAAATAAGAATTACAGGGAGATTACAGAAAAATGGTACTATATATCGGAAATCATACAAGTTCGTCCAGAGGATATGCCGCCATGGGACGTCAGATGCTGAAAAACGGCGGGAATACATTTGCGTTTTTTACCAGGAATCCGCGGGGCGGCAAGGCGAAAGAGATCGATCAGCAGGATGTGGAGAAGTTTTTGGAGCTGTCCAGGGAGAATCATTTCGGGAAACTGGTGGCACACGCTCCTTATACCATGAATGCATGCGCGGCCAAAGAAAATCTGAGAGATTTTGCCAGGGAGGTTATGGCAGATGACCTGAAGCGTATGGAATATACACCGGGGAATTATTATAATTTTCATCCGGGAAGTCATGTAGGCCAGGGAACAGAAATAGGGATTGCCAAGATTTCGGAAATTCTTAATGAAGTTCTTACAGATGAACAGAGCACTATGGTTCTTCTGGAAACCATGTCAGGTAAGGGCTCTGAAGTGGGATCAACATTTCAGGAACTGAGAGAGATTATTGACCGGGTGGAGAAGAATGATAAACTGGGCGTCTGTCTGGATACCTGTCACGTGTGGGATGGAGGATATGATATTGTTCATGACCTGGATGGTGTGCTTCATGAATTTGATCAGGTGATCGGACTTTCCAGACTGAAAGCAGTTCATCTGAATGACAGCATGAATGGTCTGGGCAGCCACAAAGACCGCCATGCGAAGATCGGTGAAGGAGAGATCGGACTGGATGCGCTTGTAAATGTAGTGTGTCATCCGGCATTAGAAGGAATTCCGTTTATTCTGGAGACACCGAATGATGATGAGGGATGGAAAAGAGAAATTGCACTTTTGAGAGAACGATATGCTGTGAAAGGAGCTTGATTCATGAGAAAGTTTAAATTTTTTCTTTTGGCAGTAACAGGAGCTGCTTTGCTGATGCTGGGCGGCTGCAAGGAGAAAGCAAAATATGATGAGTCTGCTTTCCAGGATGACTTGGAACCATTGACAGATGATGAGCTGGAATCCATGGATGAGAATACCGATGATGAGATGACAGTGGCAGATGAAGATGAGATGGCCCAGGGAGATCTGGAAGCGGATGAGACAAAAAATAAAGAGAGCAGTTCCGATGCTTCCACAGACAGTACAGAGAGCCAGAAGAAGCTGGATGAGAAAGGCACTTATACTGATAAGGATGATGTGGCTGAATATATTTATGAATATGGACATGTTCCATCAAATCTGAAAGCGGAAACTTATGATAATGCAGATAATATGTTTCCTGTTGAGGATGGTGTTACTTATCAGCAGTGCAGCCTGGATACAGATGGAAAGCAGAAGATCATTTTTACCCAGGATGGAAAGCGTGTGTATTATACCGCGGATGATGGGGAATCATTTGAAGAGATTTATTAAGGAATAAATATTTGCTTAATTATGAATAAAAAACCCGGATACAGATACTAATTAATCTGTGTCCGGATTTTTTAATATCCAATAATTTGAAAAAAATCAATGACTCATCACTGAACCTGATTTTTCAGTTCCTCGCCGTTCATAAATGCACGTGCATTTTCCAGTGTTGTCTCAGCGATATTGGTCAGTGCCTCAACTGTGAAGAATCCCTGATGGGAAGTCATGGTAACATTCGGGAAAGACAGCAGACGCTGGATGGTGGAAGTCGGGAGAATGCTGCTGGACATATCCTCGTATACATAAGCAGATTCTTCTTCATAAACATCCAGACCAACAGCAAAGAATTTATGGTCACGGATTCCTGCAATAAGATCATCGGTTTTGATCAATCCGCCTCTGGAAGTGTTGACCAGGATCACGCCGTCTTTCATTTTTGCAATAGTTTCAGAATTGATCAGATGCTCAGTCTCCGGAGTCATCGGACAGTGAAGGCTGATCAGATCACTGGTTGCAAGAAGTTCGTCCAGTGAAACATATTCCAGAAAATCCAGGCTTTTATTTGGGAAAAGATCGTAGGCAATGACACGCATGCCAAAACCGCGGCAGATCTTTGCCATAGCCTGACCGATTTTTCCGGTACCGATAATACCGGCTGTTTTCTGATAAAAGTTCACACCCATCAGACCGTTCAGTGCAAAATTGTTTTCACGGCATTTGATATAGGCTTTATGTGTATGGCGGTTGGCTGTCAGGGCAAGAGCCATCGCGTGCTCGGCAACTGCTTCCGGGGAATAGCCAGGGACACGGACAACCTGGATTCCGCATTTGACCGTTGTTTCCAGATCAACATTGTTGTATCCTGCGCAGCGCATCAGGATCAGCTTTACACCCTGACGGTGCAGTTCTTCAATTACCGGTGCGCCAAGGTCAGCATTTACAAATGCGCAGATGGCATCATAGCCGTGGGCAAGAGTTGCTGTTTCCTCATGGATGTTGGCTTCAATAAATTTGATTTCAATGCCTGGATAGGACGGAAGCAGCTTCTCAAAAAATTCCTTATCGTAGCTCTTGGTGTCATAAAACAAAATTCTCATAATAGTTGCTCCTCTCTGGAATATTATTTTTCCGGACAAAATAATATCATGGCTTTATCAATTTGAAAAGGGGTAAACTGGAAGAAAAAAGGATAAACTTTATCAAAAAAAATGTTTTATCTTGAGAATAGCATTTCCGAAAAGATGAAATATATGCAAAAAAATCAAAGAAAAATAAAAAAGGAACTTTTTATCTGTCTGCCAAAGTCAGAGCAGGAAGCGTACAGATAAAAAGTTCCGTTGAATATTTTTACTCGGATTGCCGGATCAGTGAAGAATAATCCTGGCATTGATCATATATTATTCAGCCAGACTGTAGAGATCGGAATAAAACTCCGGATAGGAGATATTGACACATTCTCCGTTTCTGATCGTGAGAGGTCCGTCACAGAGAAGGCCTGCCACTGCAAAGGACATGGCAACGCGGTGATCAAGGTGAGAATCGATCTCAGCTCCATGAAGCGGTTTGCCGCCGTTGATGATCATGCCGTCGTCTGTTGCCTGGATATCTGCCCCCATTTTCTGAAGGTTTTCTGTCATAACCTGGATACGGTCGGATTCTTTTACACGAAGCTCCGCTGCATCACGGATCACAGTGGTTCCCTCTGCAAAAGCAGCCATTACAGCGATCATCGGAAGTTCATCGATCAGTGTAGGAATGATTGCACCCTCTACTGTGGTTCCGTGGAGAGAAGAAGAGCGGATCAGAAGATCTGCGGTAGGCTCGCCTTCTTTTGTCTCGTTCAGCAGGGTGATATCTGCCCCCATGGCTTTGCATACACGAAGAATACCGTCACGGGTAGGATTGGTTCCGACATTTTTAAGAAGGATCTCACTGTTTGGAACAAGAAGTCCGGCTGCGATAAAGTATGCGGCAGAAGAAATATCACCAGGAACCAGGATTTCCCTTCCGTACAGAGAAGGATCCGGTTTAACAGAAGCTGTTGTTCCTTCTGAAGTTACATCTGCACCAAAATAGCTCAGCATGATCTCAGTGTGGTTTCTGGAAAGAACTGGTTCTGTTACGCTTGTGATACCATCAGCGTACAGTCCTGCAAGAAGTACGCAGGATTTTACCTGTGCAGAGGCTACCGGTGAATCATAATGGATAGCCTGGAGGTTTTTTCCGGAAATCTTAAGGGGTGCACAGCCATTTCCGTTAAGACTTATAATATCTGCGCCCATCTGAGAGAGCGGGGTCATGATCCTTTTCATAGGACGTTTCCGGATAGAAGCGTCACCGGTAAGTTCGGAAATAAAATCCTGTCCTGCAAGGATACCGGAGATAAGGCGGGTGGTAGTTCCACTGTTTCCTACATCCAGCACATCGTCTGGAGCTGTAAGGCCATGTAGACCTTTACCGCGGACGAGAATCTCGCCATTGTTGTTTTCGATATTGATTCCCATTTTCCGGAAACAGGAGATGGTGGAGAGACAGTCTGCACCTTCCAGAAAATTAGTGATCCTGGTGGTTCCTTCTGCAAGGGAGCCGAACATAACAGCTCTGTGTGAGATGGATTTGTCACCTGGGATGGCAAGTGTGCCGTTTAATTTGTTTACTTTTTTAATTTCCATAATGAATACCTGCCTGTAATGTTAGTTTTTGTTTCAGACACCAGTACGGATCGCGCATGATTTATATAATGAAAATCTGTTTTGGTGTCTGACATTCATCAGCGTTCGCAGATTTTGTAGTTACGTTTATTAAGAAGAACTTTCGCCTGCTCTAAAGCCTGGTCTGTGTAGAACTCGATCTTCAGAACGCCGTCCTCAAATTCACGGTTATGGATAATGCCGATATTCTTGATGCTGACCTTCTCTGTTGCAAGTATGGTTGCGATCGTTGCGATGGCACCGGCTTCATCAGCCACATCAATATAAAGGACATAAGAGCGGGGAATCAGGCTGTTGTCCAGAATATCAATGGAATCGCGGTAGTCCTTGGAGCTTGCGAACATATCAAAAATATTGTCAGATTCTTTATTATCAATGGAACAGCGGATCTGGATCAGCATACGGATGAATTCATCCAGAACTGTGGAGATATTCTTCTGATTTTCCAGGCAGATCTGCTCCCACATGATCGGAGACGAGGAAGCAATACGTGTAATATCGCGGAAACCGCCTGCTGCGATCATCTTCATGTATTCTGCATCATTGTCCAGAAGTTTAACAAGGTTGACAAGAGCAGAAGCTACGATATGAGGAAGATGGCTGACGCCGGCTGTTATGAAGTCATGTTCTTCTGCTGTGATCACAAGAGGAATAGCACCAAGGGAAGAAATCAGTTCCGTAAAATCGGAAATCCGGTCCAGCGCAACCTCGCCGCCTGGAGTGATGATATAGTAAGCATTCTCAAGAAGATGATCACTGGAATTGGAAAAACCGCTGCGCTCAGATCCGGCCATCGGGTGTCCGCCGATAAATCTGGAATCTAATCCAAGCTCAGTTACTTTCTCATGGATGATACTCTTGACGCTTCCCACATCTGTGAGGATACAGTTCTCACCAAGGGAGTCTCTCATCTTCTCCATGTATTCCACATTGAATTCTACTGGTGCGCAGAGGAAAATGTAATCGCAGTTGCGGAAACGTTCGTCCTCAATATCGCATACACCGTCTATGATATTACTGCTGACTGCTTCTGCCAGAGCTTCTCTGTCTGTGTCAAAAGCCAGCAGATGGTAATCCGGATGAAATTTTCGGATGGTTCTGGCAACGGAACCGCCAATGAGTCCCAGGCCGATAAAACCTATGGTTTTCATATTACTTCAGAGTCCTTTCAGGTTACTTTTATTCTTTAATAGTGTAAATCACGAATTTATTGTAAAAGAAAGTGTGAAAAATGTCAATAAATGTATCAAAAGAGAAAGCTTTATTAAAGGGAATTTCTGAAAAAGAATGCGTTTTACATAAAACTTCTTGTTAATGTCAGAAGCACGGACGTATAATAGAGAAAAACAGAAAAAATTACGGAGGAGAGTTTGTTATGAAATACCATTCAGTCATGGATCTGCACACCCACACAGTTGCCAGCGGACATGCTTACTGTACACTTCGGGAGATGGCGAAAGCTGCTTCGGATAAAGGACTTGAGCTTCTTGGCATCACGGAACACGCACCGAAAATGCCCGGAACCTGTCATAAGTTTTATTTCCAGAACATTAAAATTGTTCCAAGAGAAATGTATGGCATCCAGCTTCTGTTGGGCTCAGAAGTAAACATTCTGGATGCGGCAGGAACTGTAGATCTGGAGCAGAAAACACTGGAAAAGCTGGATGTGGTGATCGCAAGTCTTCATGTTCCCTGTATCCGTCCGGGCAGCAGAGCAGAGAATACAGAAGCTTATCTTAATGCCATGAAGAATCCATACATTAATATTATCGGCCATCCGGATGACGGAAGATATGAGATCGATTATGAAGCACTGGTACAGGGAGCGAGAGAATACGGAAAAGTCCTGGAGCTGAACAATCATTCTATGGATCCGGACTGCACCCGCGAGAATGCAGTGGAGAATGACACTGTCATGCTGAATTACTGTAAAAAATATCAGGTTCCTGTTGTCATGGACAGTGATGCCCATTTTGACCTGCTGATCGGAGAATTTGATCTTGCCAGGGATTTGCTGACAAAGCTGGATTTTCCGGAAGAGCTGGTGCTGAACCGTTCTGTTGACGCTGTGAAGAAATATGTGAACCGTAAGTTTTGATCAGACGTTTCATACACATATTCCAACGAATTGACGGTATATCAAAAAACTTTCTGAAAAAAAGTTGTCAAAATTGAATAAAATACTTGAAATTTGCATGGAAATTTAGTAAAATGTGAACATATTAAGTAAGACAAACAGGGAGGTATTACATATGGACGTTTTCAGAACAGACCGAATCAGAAATGTAGTCCTATTAGGTCATGGTGGTGCAGGCAAGACAACACTGGCTGAGGCAATGGCTTATCTGGCAGGTATGACCAGCAGACTCGGACGTGTTGAGGATGGCAATACTGTCAGCGATTATGACAAGGAAGAAATAAAGAGACATTTTTCTATCACAACTTCTTTGATTCCGGTACCATGGGATAAGATGAAAGTAAATGTGCTGGATACACCTGGATATTTCGATTTTGTGGGAGAAGTAGAGGAAGCAGTCAGTGCAGCAGATGCAGCGATCATCGTTGTTTCCGGTAAGGCCGGTGTTCAGGTAGGAACACAGAAGGCATGGAATCTCTGCGAGAAATATAAACTTCCGCGTATGATCTTTGTTACAGATATGGATGTGGATGATGTCAGCTATCGTGAGGTCGTGGAAGAGCTGACAGAGCTGTATGGCAAGAGAATCGCTCCCCTTCATTTTCCGATCCGTGAGGACGGCAAGTTCGTAGGATATGTCAATGTTGTGAAACAGGCCGGAAGAAGATACATTGACAAGGCCGGCAAGGAAGAATGCCCGGTTCCTGATTACCTGACCGAATACCTGGAGAAATACCATGAAACTCTGATGGAGTCTGTTGCAGAGACCAGCGAAGAATTTATGGATCGTTATTTTGAGGGAGATACATTCTCTGTAGCTGAGGTTTCCGCAGCTATTGCAACGAATGTACAGGATGGAAGTATTGTTCCTGTATGTATGGGATCACCTGTGAACCTTCGTGGCGTATCCAACCTTCTTGATGATATCTGCGGATATTTCCCGAGCCCGAGCGGACGTTCCTGTAACGGTATCGCACAGAAGACCAATGAGATTTTTGAAGCCAACTATGATTTTGCCAAGGCGAAATCTGCTTATGTATTTAAGACCATCGCTGATCCGTTCCTTGGTAAATATTCTCTGATCAAGGTATGCTCCGGTGTTCTGAAATCCGATGATACACTTCTTAATGTAGAGAAGGGAACAGAGGAGCGTGTAAATAAGCTTTATGTTATGGAAGGTTCCAAACCGATCGAAGTTCCGGAGCTTTTTGCAGGTGATATCGGTGCCATTGCCAAGCTTGGCAGCGTGCAGACAGGCGACAGCCTTGCAACTAAGGCGAACCCGATCCTTTATCCGAAGGCAGTTCTTTCCACACCATATACATATAAGAGATTTAAGGCCGTAAAGAAGGGCGATGAAGATAAGATCGCTCAGTCACTTGCCAAGATGATGAGTGAGGACAATACTCTTAAGGTTGTCAATGACAGTGCAAACCGCCAGAGCCTGATTTATGGTATGGGCGACCAGCATCTTGACATCGTAGTAAGCAAGCTGAAAGAACGCTATAAAGTAGATGTTGAACTTTCCAAACCGAAGGTTCCGTTCCGTGAAACGCTTCGTAAGAATTCGGATGTAGAAGGCAAACATAAGAAACAGTCCGGCGGACACGGACAGTACGGCCATGTTAAGATGCGTTTTGAGCCGTCCGGTGATCTGGAAACTCCTTATGTATTTGAGCAGGTTGTTGTCGGCGGTGCAGTTCCGAAGAACTACTTCCCTGCAGTTGAGAAGGGACTTCAGGAATGTGTTCAGAAAGGACCTCTTGCCGCATATCCTGTAGTTGGCGTGAAGGCTACTCTTTATGATGGATCTTATCATCCGGTTGATTCTTCTGAGATGGCATTTAAGATGGCGACAATCCTTGCATTCAAGAAAGGCTTCATGGAAGCTTCTCCTGTACTTCTTGAGCCGATCATCTCCATGAAGGTGATTGTTCCGGATAAATATACAGGTGATGTTATGGGCGATCTCAACAAGAGACGTGGCCGTGTTCTTGGAATGAATCCGGATCATGAAGGCAATACCATTATCGAGGCAGATGTTCCATTGCTTGAGATCTATGGATATTCCACAGTGCTCCGTTCCATGACAGGCGGAAGCGGAGATTTCTCCTATGAGTTTGCACGTTATGAGCAGGCTCCGAATGATATTCAGGAGAAAGAGATCGCAGCACGTGCAAGCAAGGTTGAGGGAGCTGACGAATAAGAAGGTATACATGAATATCTTATGAGGGTAGGATATAGAGTTGACAGGCTGCAGCATTTGCTGTAGCCTGTTTTTAACTGAATATATTAAAAGAAAGAGAGAGGATAAAATAATGCTGGTATGTGATTATATCGTAAAACAGATTGACGGAGATTACGCTCATCTTCAGCGCGTGGATCAGACGGAAGAAGAATTGAAGGTCGTTGCAAGAGCACTGCTGCCTGCAGAAATCTATGAGGGCTGTGAGCTTCATTATGAGCTGATGCAGTATTCAATGAAATGATAAGGCTGCAGGATATCGCGGATATGGCAGGTGTCAGTCGTACAACCGTATCCAATGTGATCAATGGAAATACGAAACGGGTTTCGCAGAGCACCATTGACCGGATCACGGCGATCCTGAAGGAGCAGAATTATGTTCCCCACATGGGATCTGTGATGCTTTCCGGACATGGATCAAGGATCATAGGAGTAGTTCTCGGTTTTTCTTTTATCCATGGCATGCAGTCTCTGCAGGATTCATTTGTGGGAGAGATCACCGGAACACTGCAGGTGGAAGCGGAAAACAGAGGCTACTACATTATGCTCATTGGCGGGGAAAAGATCGATAATGTGGTAGATATGGCATCCCGCTGGAATGTGGAAGGTCTTATCATTATAGGATATAACGAAGAACAGTATCACCAGCTTTCCAGAAAGCTGAATAAAAAGATGGTATTGATCGATGCCTATCCGAAAGGCGAATATAGCTTTCAAAATGTAGGAGTAGATGATTATTCCGGAGGATATCAGATCGGGGAATATCTGTATTCCTGTGGATACCACCGGGCGCTTTTTATTGCGGAGACAGAAGAGGACAGTGATTATGCAAGGTGGCTTGGATTTAAACAGGCAATGGAAAGAAATGGCGGCTTCTGCAGTCGTTCCCGTTATGTGGTGGTTCCCCAGGAACCCCGGCGCAGACTGAAAAAATATGAAGAGTTGCTGCCACATTTTCTGGAGACAAAGGCACTGGCATTTTCTTCTGATTACACAGCTGTGGAAGCTATCAATTATTTTACAGACAGAGGAATCAGGATTCCGGATCAGATTTCTATTACCGGCTTTGATGATAATTTTTATGCGCAGATCGTCAGGCCAAAGCTGACCACCATTCATCAGGATGTTCATCAGAAAGCAGTTCTTGCCTTACGGAAGCTGCTTCTTATGGCAGAGGGAAAGGAACCTGCCAAAAAAAATGTAAAAAGCCCTGTCTGGCTTGTAAAGAGAGATTCTGTAAAAGAGTAGCAGGATCTCTTTTTTTATTTTGTGACGACTTTTCCTGGGACATCATCGGGATACGGTGGAAATTCTTTCACCGGACAGTAGTGACTTATTGTTAAAACTGCATAAAAAAAACAGAAAAGTTTGGCAGATATTTAAGTTTCACGAGAAACCTATTGATTTTAAAGGGCAGATAGGATATGCTGATTTCAGGATCAAACAGAAAAAAGGAGGCCGTTTACCATGAAAAAAAACTGGTGGAAAGAAAGCGTGGTATATCAGATTTATCCGAGAAGTTTTAAGGACAGCAACGGAGACGGAATTGGTGATATTCCCGGAATTATAGAAAAACTGGACTATCTGAAGGAGCTGGGAGTAAATGTTCTCTGGATCTCACCCATGCTGGAATCCCCGCAGGATGACAATGGCTATGATATTTCCGATTACCGCAGGATCTATAATGAATATGGAACCATGGAGGATTATGAAAAGCTTCTTGAGGAAGCACATAAACGTGGCATTAAGATCCTCATGGATCTGGTCGTAAACCATACTTCCGATGAACACAACTGGTTTATTGAAAGCAGGAAGTCCAAAGATAATCCTTACAGGGATTACTATATCTGGCGGAATCCGGTCAATGGAAAAGAACCAAATAACTGGGGAAGCGCATTTGGAGGACCTGCATGGGAGTATGATCCTAAGACAGAGATGTATTACCTTCACCTGTTTTCCAGAAAGCAGCCGGATCTGAACTGGGAAAACGAAAAGGTCCGTCAGGAAGTTTACGATATGATGAATTTTTGGTGTGAAAAAGGAATCGATGGTTTCCGAATGGACGTGATCAGTATGATCTCCAAGGATCAGTCATATCCGGATGGTGAAATGAACGGAGGATTATACGGTGATTTCGGTCCTTACTGCGTCCATGGCCCGAGGATCCATGAGTTTCTCCAGGAAATGAACAGAGAAGTTTTATCCAGATATGATGTGATGACAGTTGGAGAAACCTCTGGTGTGACTATCGAAGAGGCACAGAAATATGCAGGTGAGGACAGAAATGAGCTGAACATGGTGTTCCAGTTTGAGCATGTAGAGGGCCAGGGATCAGAACATGGCAAATGGACTACCGAGAAATACGATTTCCGGGAATTTAAAAAGGTTATGATCAAATGGCAGGAAGAGCTTGCAGGAAAAGCATGGAACAGTCTGTTTCTTGGAAATCATGACCAGCCAAGAAGTGTTTCCAGATTTGGAAATGATAATCCTGCATACAGGGAAACTTCAGCCAAGATGCTGGCAACCTGCCTTCATATGATGCAGGGAACTCCTTATGTTTATCAGGGAGAAGAGCTTGGAATGACCAACGCTTATTTTACAGAGCTTAAGGATTACCGGGATATCGAGAGCATTCAGTATTTCCATGAATATACAGAAGCCGGTATTTATACACCGGAATACATGATGAAGTGCCTGATGCTGAGAGGACGTGACAATGCCAGAACACCGATGCAGTGGGAGGATTCCCATCAGGCCGGCTTTACGGAGGGAACGCCATGGATCAGGGTAAACTCCAATTATAAGGAGATCAATGCTAAACAGCAGCTTGTGGATCCGGATTCCATTTTCCACTATTATCAGAAGCTGATCCGTTTAAGAAAAGAAAAACCGGTGATCGTTTACGGCGCTTTTGAGGCACTTTACAGAGATCATGAACAGATTTTTGCTTATACCAGAACACTTGAAGGAGAGAAACTTCTTACAGTCTGCAATTTCAGCGAACATGTGGCAGAAATGGAAATTCCGGAAGAATTTCAGAAAAATGCCAAATGCCTGATCACCAATCTCGGAAGAGAGGATTTTGGGGAGAAAGTGACCCTGAAACCTTATGAGGCATTTGTTCTTTACAGAAATCAGGAGGATGAAAAATGATTAAAAAATATGTATATGGAGAGCCTTTTGAGACTGAGGCACTGACAGAAAAGATTGAAACAGCAGAAGGAAGACCAGGGTATGGAGAAATCTGTACAGATAATGGATTTTCATTTACATATATCATGGATGAAGAGGATATCGTCTACGGACTGGGGGAATCCAACCGTGGCATCAACAAGAGGGGATTTATTTACACCAGTAACTGTACCGATGACCCGGAGCATACAGAGGATAAACATTCCCTGTACGGTGCACATAATCTTATCATTGTGTCAGGAAAAGAAACCTTTGGAATGTTCTTCGACTATCCGGCAGCAATTACCTTTGACATTGGCTATACCAGAATGGATACCATGAAGGTAACCTGCGAAAATGCAGACCTGAAGCTTTATGTGATCGAGGGAGAGAGTCCCTATGATATTGTAAAGCAGTTCCGTCATGTGATCGGAAGAAGCTATATCCCGCCGAAATTTGCCTTTGGCTTTGGACAGAGCAGATGGGGCTATACTACAAAAGAAGATTTCAGGAAGGTTGCAGCCGGGTATCGTGAAAATCATATTCCTATTGATATGATCTATATGGATATCGATTATATGCAGTCTTATAAGGACTTTACATTAAACGAAGAGAATTTTCAGGATTTTCCGGAGTTTGTGAAGGAACTGAAGGATCAGGATATCCGTCTGATTCCTATCATTGATGCCGGTGTCAAGGTAGAGCCGGGATACGATGTTTATGAGGAGGGTGTTAAAAACCGTTACTTCTGCCAGAGAGAGGACGGCAGTGATTTTGTGGCTGCTGTATGGCCGGGAGATACCCATTTTCCGGATGTGCTGAACAAAGATGCCAGAAAGTGGTTCGGTGATAAATACCGTTTCCTGATTGAAAAAGGAATTGATGGTTTCTGGAATGATATGAACGAGCCGGCGATCTTCTATTCCACAGAGGGAATGAAAGAGGTTAAAGAGCTTGCCGGGGAATTTGCAAAAGATACGGAGGGAAAGATCCATATCTGGGAGATGCAGGATGCGCTTCGTGGTGCTGCAAATAATCCGGAAGATTATAGGAGATTTTATCATAATGTAGATGGCAAAAAGATCCGCCATGACAAAGTCCATAACCTGTTTGGCTATAATATGACCAGAGCAGCAGGAGAGGCTTTTGAACGGATCGATCCGGAAAAACGTTTTCTGATGTTTTCCAGATCATCCTATATTGGTATGCATCGTTACGGTGGAATCTGGACCGGCGATAATAAATCCTGGTGGGCTCATATCCTTCTGAACCTGAAGATGATGCCATCTCTGAATATGTGTGGTTTCCTGTATGCAGGAGCAGATCTGGGTGGATTTGGCGCAGATACTACAAGAGAACTGCTGCTTCGTTTCCTTGCACTTGGAGTATTTACACCGCTGATGCGTGATCATACAGCGATCGGTACCAGGGAGCAGGAATGCTATCAGTTTGAAAATGTGGAAGATTTCCGTCATGTGATCGGTGTAAGATATCGTCTTGTTCCATATCTTTACAGTGAGTATATGAAGGCTGCACTGAACGATGATATGTATTTCCGGCCAATGGGCTTTGTTTATCCGGAGGATAAGATTGCCGTACATGTGGAGGATCAGCTGCTGCTTGGAAATGAGATCATGATCGCTCCGGTTTATGAGCAGAATGCAAGAGGTCGTTATGTATATCTTCCGGAGGAGATGAAGTTTGTGAAATTCCTTCCGGACGGAACTATTGCGGAGGAGATCCTGGAAAAAGGTGTACATTATGTGGAAGTGGCGCTGAATGAGATCCCACTGTTTATCAGGAAGGGAAAATGTATTCCTGTTGCAGAAGCTGCGGAATGTGTGGCAGCTCTTGATACAGAAAATATGCAGCTTCTCGGATATGAAGGCGCGGAGTATACCTTATATGAGGACGATGGGGTTCATAAGGATTATGACAAAGAAGAAAATTACCGCGTCCTGAAAAAATAAAATCAGCAAAATGAAATAAAAATTTCTGTGTAACATCATTTACGTTAAACAGTATAAAAAATACAGGATGTGAACAGTTGATAAAAAATAAAGCCGTAAGTATATGTGAAAGTTTCTTAAACATATATCTTACGGCTTTTGTTATTATTACTTTACATAATATAATTTATGTAAAGTAGTCCCGCATTATGTATAAATAATACTTCAGGCAGATCTGTTTTTATACTTCTTCCTCAACCCTGATAACGTTTTTCAGTACAGAGCAGCAGGCCATATCACCGATAACATTGACACAGGTGGCACCCATATCACACAGGGTATTGATACTGATATAAACACCAAGAACTCCGGCAGGAAGTCCGGCCATAGTTGCCAGTGCTGCGAAGGATGCGATAGCACCGCCTGGAACACCAGGAGTACCAACGGAAAGCAGTACGTTTGCAAGAAGGATAATGATCATAAGTGAAATACTTACATGGATCCCGCAGGCATTTGCAAAGAACATGATCATAAAGGACATCAGGATAGATACGGCATCCATGTTAACGGTAGCACCAAGAGGAATGGCGATGCTGGTGATCTGGTTGGATACCCCCATCTCTTCTTCCATACACTGTTTACTTAACGGAATGGTTGCGGAGCTTGAGCAGGTTCCGAAGGCATTAAGTGCTGCAGGCAGGATCGCTTTCAGGAATTTCAACGGACTCTGTTTGCCGATCAGCTTTACAGAGAGACCATACACTACAATAGCGAAGCCAAAGAAAGCCACATACAGAATGACAAGCTGTGTTGCAAGGGAAATGATCGTCTCAGTTCCGTTGGCTTCCACAACCGGTACGATGGTACAGAAAACACCGATGGGTGTAAAGTACATGATAGTTGTGATGATCTTCAGGCATACTTCATTGATGGAATCGATCAGATTCAGGAATGGAGTTCCTTTTTCACCAACTGCGATCAGTGTGAAACCGATGATCAGGGCAAATACCAGAACCTGGAGCATGTTTCCGTCGGCAAATGCGGCGATCGGGTTGGATGGGATCAGGTTTTTCAGGGTATCGAGAATACTGCTCATTTCTGTAGCCTGAATGTCAGCCGTTGCCATCTCGAATTTTACGCCCTCACCGAGGTGGATCAGTCTTGGAATGATCAGTCCGCACAGGCTGGCAAGTGCCGTTGTGCAGAGAAAATAGATCATGGATGCGGCAGTGATCTTGCCGGTAGTACGTGCATTTCCGATGGAACAGATTCCAATGACAATGGAACAGAAGACCATGGGAAAGATCATCATGTTCAGGGCATTCATGTAGATACTTCCGATCAGACTGGTCACAGTAAGAACCGGTTCAAACCGTCCGGCCAGAAAAAGCCCTGTGAGGATACCCAGGATCAGTCCTGTAAAGATCGCACCGGTAATATGCTTCCGGTACCAGGAATAAAAAGATTTCATTTATGCGTTCCCTCCTAAGAAAAATATGTATGATATGTATAATATAGGAAAATACATGCAGGAAATTATACCACGTGAAAAAAGAAGCGTCAATAAAACAGGTCAGGATCGTCGGTTTACGCATATTTCGACGGAAAAGGGCTGTTTTTGGATTTCTGTTTGACAAATACAGCATAAGTAGTTAAAATTAAAAGCAGTGTGTGAAAGCATTAAAGTATTAATACTGAGTAATTTGTCAGGAGGAATAAAAAATGGCTGCACCTTATAACCATAGAGCCATCGAAGCGAAATGGCGCACAAACTGGGAGAAAAAACCGGTAAATGTCAATGACGGCAAGAAACCGAAATATTATTGTCTGGATATGTTTCCGTATCCGTCCGGAAACGGTCTTCATGTAGGACACTGGAGAGGCTATGTGATCTCCGATGTATGGAGCCGTTATAAAATGCTCCAGGGTTATTACCTGATCCACCCGATGGGATGGGATGCTTTTGGTCTTCCGGCTGAGAACTATGCCATCAAGATGGGCGTTCATCCGGCAGTATCTACAGCAGCAAATATCAAGAACATCAAACGTCAGATCAACGATATCGCAGCAATCTATGACTGGGATATGGAGGTTAACACAACAGATCCGGAATTTTATAAATGGACACAGTGGATCTTTGTGAAAATGTTCAAAGAAGGTCTTGCATATGAGAAGGAATTTCCGATCAACTGGTGTCCTTCCTGTAAGACAGGTCTTGCAAATGAGGAGGTTGTAAACGGATGCTGCGAGCGCTGTGGTACAGCAGTTACCAAAAAGAACCTCCGTCAGTGGATGCTCCGCATCACAAAATATGCAGACAGACTTTTAAGTGATCTGGATAAACTGGACTGGCCGGAGAAGGTTAAAAAGATGCAGACAGACTGGATCGGCAAATCCTACGGCGCAGAGGTCGATTTCCCGGTTGAAGGAAGAGATGAGAAGATCACTGTCTATACAACAAGACCGGATACTCTTCACGGAGCAACATTTATGGTACTTGCACCGGAGCATGCTCTTGCAAAATCTCTTGCAACAGACGAGACAAGAGAAGCAGTAGAGAAATATATCTTTGATGCTTCCATGAAATCCAATGTAGACCGTCTTCAGGATAAAGAGAAGACAGGTGTGTTCACAGGTACTTATGCGATCAATCCGCTGAACGGTGAGAAGCTTCCAATCTGGCTTTCCGACTATGTTCTGGCAGATTATGGTACAGGTGCTATCATGTGCGTACCTGCTCATGATGATCGTGACTTTGAGTTTGCAAAGAAATTCGATATTCCGATCATCCAGGTTATCGCAAAAGATGGTAAAGAAATTGAGAATATGACAGAAGCTTACACAGAGGCTTCCGGAACCATGATCAACTCCGGTGAGTGGAATGGAATGGAGTCTTCCGTACTTAAGAAGGAAGCACCGCATATCATCGAGAAGCTTGGTATCGGACGTAAGACTGTCAACTACAAACTGAGAGACTGGGTATTCTCCCGTCAGCGTTACTGGGGCGAGCCGATTCCGATCGTACACTGCCCGAAATGCGGTGCTGTACCGGTACCGGAGGATCAGCTTCCGTTAAGACTTCCGGAGGTAGAAAGCTATCAGCCTACAGGAACCGGAGAGTCACCTCTTGCAGCTATTGACGAGTGGGTGAATACCACATGCCCATGCTGTGGCGCTCCTGCAAAACGTGAGACAAACACCATGCCTCAGTGGGCAGGATCTTCCTGGTATTTCCTCCGTTATGTAGATAATAAGAATAATAAAGAACTGGTTTCCAAAGAAAAAGCTGACAAATATCTGCCGGTAGATATGTATATCGGTGGTGTAGAGCATGCTGTTCTTCACCTTCTGTACTCCAGATTCTACACCAAGTTCCTGTATGATATCGGAGCTATTGATTTCGATGAGCCGTTTGTCAAGCTGTTCAACCAGGGTATGATCACAGGTAAAAACGGAATCAAGATGAGTAAATCCAAAGGAAATGTTATTTCACCGGATGATCTTGTAAATGATTACGGATGTGATTCCTTACGTATGTATGAGCTGTTCGTAGGACCGCCGGAACTGGATGCAGAGTGGGATGACAGAGGAATCGATGGTGTATCCAGATTCCTGAAGCGTTTCTGGACACTTGCTCTTGACAGCATTGAGAAGGATATCCCGGCTACCAAGGAGATGGAGAAGACCCGTCATAAGATGGTATACGATATCACCAGCAGACTTGAGGCCTTCAGCCTGAATACCGTAGTGTCCGGATTTATGGAATACACAAACAAACTGATCGCTATCGCAAAGCAGAACGACGGTGCTGTTGACAAAGAGACTATCGAGACAGCTACCATTCTTCTTGCTCCGTTTGTTCCTCATATCGCTGAGGAGATCTGGGAGAAGCTTGGACATGAGGATTCCATTTTCCATGCACAGTGGCCGGCTCATGATGAGGAGCTTATGAAGGATGATGAGATCGAGGTTCCGGTTCAGATCAACGGCAAGACCAAGGCTGTTATCAGTATTCCGGCAGATATCTCCAAGGAGGATGCAATTGCAGAGGGAAAGAAAGCAGTTGCAGATAAGATTTCCGGAAATATCATCAAAGAAATCTATGTACCGAAGAAGATCATCAATATCGTAGTAAAGAAATAAGATTAATCAAAAACACCCGAAGCAGGGCGGAAGATATTTCTGCCTTTGCCAGGGTGTTTTTTTGATAAACATCATGAAATCAGTAAGTGTGCACAAAAATAACAAATGTTATTTAGATGAAATGTCAAAAATATTTAGGCATTTTAATAGATTTGCCTAAATTTTGGTCATACCAATTATATTGCCTATTGTTATTCAAATGGAAAAAACGTACAGTAACACCATGAGTCAGGCAAAGACAATAAGAAAGCTTTGTTACTCGAAATGCAGTGTGACGGAATGAAGATGTCCGTTTAGCTGGATTGCATATCTACATTGAGAGAAATAAGGAGAGAGACAGTATGAGCGCAATGAACACACTTAAGAAATTCGGACTGGAACAGGCATTCAACTATGTTTATAAAGATCCGGATAAGAATTTTATCAAGATCATGGACTGGGCAGATAAATTTTCCGGTGGTGGATTTCCTACACAGAGAGCAATGATCCGCGAAGCCATTTCCAATCCGGAACATCCGTATTATCCGTTTATTCATAGATTGGTAACTGATATTGATCCACATGTTATGAAAACTCTGGCTGCAAACTTCTTTATCAATGCAAATCTTGCAGGCTGGCCGAGACAGGATGAATGCCGTAAAAAATATGGCTGTAATATTCCGTGGGCGATTCTTCTTGATCCTACAAGTGCCTGTAATCTGCACTGTACAGGATGCTGGGCAGCAGAGTATGGAAACAAGCTGAACCTCACCTACGATGAAATCGACGACATCATCCGCCAGGGTAAGGAGCTTGGTGTCTATATGTATATTTATACAGGAGGAGAACCTCTTGTAAGAAAAAAAGATCTGATCCGTCTTTGCGAGAAGCATAATGACTGTATCTTCCTTTCTTTCACAAATGCAACGCTGATCGATGAGGATTTTGCAAATGATATGCTTCGGGTAGGAAACTTTGTTCCTGCAATTTCACTGGAAGGATTTGAGACTGCAACAGATGGCAGAAGAGGAAATGGTGTATACCAGAAGGTTATCAAGGCCATCAATCTTCTCAGAGAAAAGAAACTTGTTTTTGGTATCTCCGCATGTTACACAAGTGCGAATTTTGCATCCATTACATCTGAGGAGTTTTATGACAGCCTGATCGATCTTGGAGCGTATTTTATCTGGTATTTCCATTACATGCCGGTTGGAAATGATGCTGCACCGGAGCTGCTCCCAACACCTGAACAGAGAAGAGAAACCTATGAGCGTATCCGTAAATACCGTGAAACAAAGCCGTTGTTTGCCATGGATTTCCAGAATGATGCAGAGTTTGTGGGAGGATGTATTGCAGGTGGACGCCGCTATCTCCATATCAATGCAAATGGTGATATCGATCCATGTGTATTTATCCATTATTCTGATTCCAATATCCGTGAGAAATCACTTCTGGAAGCACTGCAGTCTCCGATGATGATGGCATATCATGACGGACAGCCGTTTAATGACAATATGTACCGTCCATGCCCGATGCTTGAAAATCCGCAGAAGCTGAGAGAAATGGTAGAAAAATCCGGAGCACATTCCACAGATCTTCAGTCGCCGGAGAGTGCAGAGCATCTCTGTGCGAAATGCGACCGGTATGCTGAAAACTGGAAGCCGGTAGCAGAGGAAATGTGGAAGGAAGACCAGGAGAGAAAGGCAGCGAAGAAAGGCTGCTGATCCTGAAACTTAAAAAAGCAGAACTTATGAAAGAGCACGGTACCGGAAACAGGTGCCGGTGCTCTTTTTTTGAAAACGGAGGGATCAGACCATGAAAAAAATGATTGATAACATCAGAAAATATCTGCCGGCGGTGCTCCTTCTTGTGCTTCTCCTTTTCTGTATCCGTTATAGAGAGGATCTGTCTGTGGAAAGGATCTTAAGCTATACACCGGAGGAACCTGTTAAGGCTGCATTACTTATGCTTGGGCTTTATGCAGTGAAAAGTGTCTCTTTTATATTTCCAATTGCGATCCTGCAGCTTGCTGTAGGGCATCTGTTTTCTACAGCAACAGCACTTCTGGTGAACTTTCTGGGAAGAGCAGTCACATTGGCACTTCCATATTGGATGGGACGCTTCTCAGGTGCATCCATGGTGGAAAGTCTTACAGCTAAATATCCGAAACTGAAAACAGTAGTAGATTACCAGAACGGAAATTCCCTGTATATTTCATTTTTTATGCGGACATTGAACTTTTTACCGGGAGATGCTGTGAGTTTGTTTCTCGGAGCTGAAAAGATCCCATTTGGAACCTATATGGCAGGTGGCATGCTTGGAACGCTGCCGGGAGTTATTCTCGCTACAATATTTGGAGCAAATATCAAAAATCCGAAGTCTCCGGCATTCTGGCTCTCCGCAGTGCTTCTTGTGATGATCAGTGTATTTTCGATCCTGATACACAGGTATATTTCCCGGAAGAAAAAATGACAGTGCTTTCGCTTCCTTCTTTTACTGAGCGAAAAAATGTAGTATAATGCAGACAGCAAAGAAAAGAGGGGAAGGAACATGGGGATAGATCATAACAAAAGATTAAAGGAGCATTTATATTATTACAGTGCAAGAATCAGCCGGGATATCTCAAATCTGATCAAGTGGCTGGTTCTTGCTGTTGTTACAGGATGTATCGTAGGGGCAGCCAGTACACTGTTTTCTTTTACACTGAAGGCAGTAACCGGTTACAGGAAGGCTCATGAATGGATTTTTCTTTTATTGCCGTTATCCGGACTTATTATTGTATTTTTGTATGAGAAGCTTGGAAAAGAGGACGGAGGGACTAATCAGGTTCTTTCTACTGTGCGTTCCAGAGACGATGTGCCGATCCTTTCTGCACCACTGATCTTTATCACAACGGCACTGACTCATCTTACTGGTGGTTCTGCGGGACGTGAGGGGGCAGCGATCCAGCTTGGAGGAAGTATTGCCAACCAGCTTGGAAGATGGATCCATCTGGACGAGGAGGACCGTCATGTAATTGTCATGTGCGGCATGAGCGCAGCATTTTCAGCATTGTTTGGAACGCCGATGGCAGCGGCAGTTTTTGCGCTGGAAGTGGTCAGCGTAGGTGTGATGTATTATGCGGCACTGATGCCATGTATGATCGCATCGCTGGTTGCCTCAGGATTTGCGGCAGGAATGGGCGTTACGCCGGAGAGCTTTCATGTGACGGATATTCCGGCACTGACTGTGGAAACTGGCCTGAAAATGGGAGCGATCGCTCTGGGCTGTGCAGTTGTCAGCATTATATTCTGTATTGCGCTGAATGGTGCAGCGGGACTTTATGGCAGATGGTTTAAGAATAAATATGTCAGGGTTGCAGTGGGGGCCTGCCTGGTCATTGTTGTCACCTTTATTTTGAGGACAAATGAATATATGGGAGCAGGTGCAGAGCTTATAGAGAGAGCGGTGGAAGACGGACAGGCGGATACGTTTGCTTTTTTCTGGAAAATGGTGCTTACTGCACTGACTATGCGCGCAGGATTCCGTGGGGGAGAGAT
>SKEI01000035.1_pt1 | contig 79995 bp, 70 predicted proteins | sample 4826701 | NCBI WGS metagenome assembly SKEI01 (sample SAMN11008813, study PRJNA524170) | human gut metagenome | biome: Human fecal sample; material: Feces; isolation source: fecal sample from pouch patient p2, p6, p7, p14 | host: Homo sapiens | place: Israel: Tel-Aviv | collected 2016-08-31 | reverse complement strand
TGTTCGCCCATTAAAGCGGTACGCGAGCTGGGTTCAGAACGTCGTGAGACAGTTCGGTCCCTATCCGGCGTGGGCGTAGGATATCTGAGAGGAGCTGTCCTTAGTACGAGAGGACCGGGATGGACGGACCGCTGGTGGACCGGTTGGCTTGCCAAAGCCATGGCCGGGTAGCCAAGTCCGGAAGGGATAAACGCTGAAGGCATCTAAGCGTGAAGCCCCCCTCAAGATGAGATATCCCATTCTTAAAGAAGTAAACCCCCTTGAAGACGACGAGGTAGATAGGGCAGGGGTGGAAGTGTGGTAACACATGGAGCTGACTGTTACTAATCGGGTGAGGGCTTGACCAAAAAGCCGAGGAAGCGGGATGACCACCGCTGGAGTATCGGTACGCAGGTTAGAATTGATTCAAGAAGTTTGATTAACCATCAACAAAGCATGTATGTAGTTTTGAATATACAATTGTGAAAGGTGGCTTAAACAGCCACTTTTTTTGTGCTTAAATCCAACAAACTGTCCCCTGAAAAAATATTAAAATTGCCCCTTGTAAAATAACCAAATCAGCAGTACTATAACACACGTGTTATTACATTCGCACATTAAACCAATCACACACTAAAGTAATAACAAAAGACGGGAGGGGAATTATTATGAACACACAGAACAACACAGTAGTCAAACTTGCAGAAACTGCGTTATTAGCAGCTTTATGCTATGTAACTTTCACATTTCTGCAGATCAAGATCCCGGTGCCGGGCGGAGATGCAACATCCATTCATATCGGAAATGCTTTCTGCGTACTTGCAGCACTGCTTCTGGGTGGCGTATACGGTGGACTTGCCGGAGCTATCGGAATGGGAATCGCGGACATCATGGATCCTGTTTATATCACAGGAGCACCGAAAACCTTTGTACTGAAATTCTGTATCGGCCTGATCGTAGGTCTTGTAGCACACAAGGTTGCAAAGATCAATGAGAGCACAGATAAGAAATATGTTTTCAAATGGAGTGTGATCGCATCTATCGCAGGACTTGCATTCAACGTAATTGCTGATCCTATCGTAGGCTATTTCTACAAACAGTACATCCTGGGACAGCCACAGGAGCTTGCACAGGCATTAGCAAAAATGAGTGCGGCGGCAACCTTTATCAATGCAGTTGTATCTGTAATTCTGGTAGCGATCATCTATAATGCAGTACGTCCGGTACTGATCAAAAGCCATCTGATCACAGTTACCAACAACAAAAATCAGGTTGCGTAAAATGACATACTAATAGAATAACAGAAAACAGGAAATAACACAAAACAGTGAAATGGAAGTTAAAATCCATTTCGCTGTTTTTTTATGCGGGGATAGGATCATTTTTTATATGGTTATTCTTACATGGAAAACAAACTTCGGAACAACTAAGTTCTGTTTTGATGTATCTCCATGGCAGTGATTGCTGCAGGGCTTTTTTTCGTGTTTGCAGGAAGAATGGATGGCGTGAGAGAAGAAACCGTCATTGCAGACTCTTCTGGTAGGCTTTATGGTCAGACTTATCGGAAAGAAACTCGCATTCCTGAAAGGCAAGAAGGAGTTTTGCTGTTTGAACAAAGCTCTTTGGCAGAAAGACTATTTCTGCACATTCTCCCGCACCTTCGTAGGTGTGCACCCGAAGTGCTCCTGGAATATCCGGCGAAACAGCTTATAATTGGTGAATCCATGGCGTTCCAGGATCACATGCACAGGGTCTTTCGTATTGATCAGATCTTTGTAGATAAAAGAAAGTCTGTATTCATTCTGATATTCCAGAAATGTAACCCCCATCTTTTTCTTGAAAAAACGGCAGAAATATCCAGTCTGGAGATAAGCAACACCTGCAATCTCATCCAGGGAAATAGGCCGTTTGTAATTCTCAGAAATATAATTCAGCACCAGATTCAGCCTGTCCAGATCTTTTTTCTGCCGGCTTAGATCACTTTGAAAAACTTTGACACTGAAATTGTGATACAGCTGGAACAAAAGTTCAAAGATCAGGCTGTTAAATCGTAGGATAAATCCGTCAGGGCGGATATCATCAATGATCTGCAGCTGCTCCAGAGTGGTTTTCAGCATATCCAGTTTTGTCTTTTTTACAGGATCTTTCGTTTGATAGTCCCAGATGAACATGAATTGCTGAACATCCGGGATATATTTTTCTATAAAATCCAATGGGATCTGAAGAACGATAGCCTTGTTGGGGACTACACATTTGGTAGAATGGATCACATTGGCATTAACCAGAATGCAGTCACCGGGATAAATGGTGAAGCTGGAAGATTCCACTGTAACATCCAGTTCTCCCTCCTGCATGTAAAGGATCTCAACAGCCCGGTGCCAATGGGAAGGAATGTAGCTTCCGTTATCTGTTGACGTATAAAATTTAACATTTGTAATGCTAGAGTAATCTATGATCTCATAGGAAATTTCTTTTTTATCCATATAACCTCCTCGAAAAGAGAATATCGACCTATATATTGGAGCTTTTCTGACCTAATCCATACAGGAGCATTATGATAGTATAATACCATAAAACAAAGCTCCATGGCTATGGAAAAGCGAAAGAAAAAACAGGGAGAGGTAAAAAAATATGAATAAAAAGAGCAAATTGACCTTTGGAAAGATATTTGAGCGTTTTTCTTACGGATGTGGTGATTTTGGCTGCAATATTATCTACACGGCGATGTCTGCATTTCTTCTGTTTTACTATACAGATTATGCAAACGTAAGCGCAATGGCGGTTGGAACCATTATGATGATCTCTAGGATCTTTGACGGTGTCAGTGATATCATCATGGGTGTGATCGTAGACAGGACAAAATCGAAATATGGTAAAGCAAGACCATGGATCTTACGTATGTGTATCCCCTTTGCTGTGTCCGGAGTTCTTCTGTTTTCTGTTCCTGCATCCTGGGCTTCCACGCCGAAGCTTGTATATGTGTTCATTACATATAACCTTGTTTCCACAGTGATCTACACAGCTATCAATGTGCCATATTCCGCATTGAACGCGCTGATGACGCAGGATCCGTATGAGAGATCTGTTTTAAGTATTTTCCGCAACCTTCTGGCAACAGCGGGGACCCTGACTATTAATACCTTCACACTTCCACTTGTAGAATACTTCGGAAACAATGCAGCAGCATGGACAAAAACATTTGTAGTATTCGGATTTGTAGCGATCGCGGCATTTTTATGTACCTTCTTTGGAACAAAAGAGCGTGTACGGGCAGCAGAAAATGAAGGCGAAGTACAGACAGAAGATGTACCATTTGTAACAGGAATCAAAGCACTTTTCAAAAACAAATACTGGATCATGATGACAGGAATGCTTGCTCTGTTCTTCCTGATGTATTCTGTCAACGGAGGAGCAACCGTATACTATGCAAAGGATATCCTGGGTGATAAAAATCTGGTAAGTACTATCAACGGAATCTTTAACATCGTACAGATCTGCGGCATGTTTTTCATTGCCATGCTGGTAAAAAAATTCGGAAAAAGAAATGTATTTGCACTTGGCCTAGTTCTGGATATTATCGGAATGCTGGTGCTGAATTTTTCCGGCGGTTCCATGGTGATCATTGTGATCTCCAGCGTGATCCGTGGCGTGGGTAATGCGTGCGGCGGCGCAACCATGTGGGCGATGGTTTCCGATACTATTGATTATGGTGAGTGGAAAACAGGCTGCCGTACAGAAGGTCTTGTAAACAGTGCCTGCAGCTTCGGATACAAGATTGGCAACGGAATCGGTTCTGCACTTCTTGGCCTGATCCTTGAGATCGGCGGATATGTCGGAACAGCGGCAGTACAGACAGAATCTGCACTGACATCCATTAAAGTATGCTTCGTATGGATTCCGATCATTGTTTATGTATGTGGTCTTGTGATCATGAAATTCTATCACCTGGATAAGGAATTCGATGGAATTATCGCAGACCTGAAGGCACGTGTACAGAAATAAAAAAATGTAAGGTGAGGCCTGATCTGACAGGAATAACAGAAAAGACTGTCAGATTCGGTATGCAGAATACGGATTAACCGAATCAAAGAAGTCATCTGCTTCAGTTGCGAAAAACAACAAGCAGTGGATGGGGACTCACTTGAATGGAAAGGAGATCAGAGAGAATGAATATCAAAGGCGTTAATCTTGGAAACTGGCTGGTACTGGAAAAATGGATGAGCCCGGCATTATTTGAGGGAACAACGGCAGAGGATGAATATTATCTTCCTACACAGCTTTCCCCGGAGGTATATGAGGCAAGGATAAATATCCACCGTTCAGAATACATTACAGAGCGTGATTTTGTAACCATAAATAGGATGGGAATGGAGTCCGTCAGGATCCCGGTGCCATACTTTATCTTCGGTGACCGGAAACCATTTATCGGATGTATCGAAGAATTGGATAAAGCCTTCAACTGGGCGGAAAAATACGGACTTACTATTCTTATCGATCTTCATACAGTACCTTTAAGTCAGAACGGTTTTGACAACGGCGGTATCAGCGGCGTATGTAAATGGGCACAGGAACCAGAAGAAATAGAGTTTGCCTTAAGTGTTCTGGAACGTCTTGCAAAAAGATACGGAAACAGAAAAGGCCTGTTTGGGATCCAGCCGTTAAATGAGCCGATTACAGAAAACATGTGGGAGACCATGGATGTGCAGAATCGTTACACACCGGCAGATCCGGAACTGGCAAAAGGATCTGCACCCATCACAATGGATTTTCTGAGACAGTTTTATCTGGAGGCATACGACCGCATCAGTGAGTATATGCCAAAAGATAAGTTTGTTGTGATACACGATGGCTTTGAACTGATGGCGTGGAAGGATTTTATGCAGGAAGAAAAATACTCTAACGTGATCCTGGATACCCACCAGTATCTCATGGTTGCAGAGGCAAGAGGCTGCAGCCAGACGGTTGAGGGATATTTAAAATATATCAAAGAAGAACTGCAGCCACAGATAACAGAGATGGAAAAATATTTCCCTGTGATCTGCGGCGAGTGGTGCCTGTTCAATTCCCTTGCATGTGGCTGCGATACAAAAGGCGGACAGAGCGTTCTTAACGGTGTGGAAGGAAACCGGCAGGAAAGTCTTTCACCGGAAGAGAAAAAAGAGATATATGAGACACTGGCAAAAGCACAGCTGGAACTCTGGGAAAAGGGAAGCGGATATTTTTACTGGAGCTATAAGCTTCTTACAGATACCGTAAACACTCCGGGCTGGATCGGATGGGACAGCTGGGATCTGGGAAGATGTTATGACTTTGGCTGGTTTCCGGCTGATAAAGGAGGAAAATAAAATGATCGTAAATCCGATACTTCCGGGTTTTAATCCTGACCCCTGCATCTGCAGAAAAGGCGACGATTACTATATGGCAGTTTCTACTTTTGAGTGGTTCCCGGGAATCCCGGTCTACCATTCCAGAGATCTGAAAAACTGGGAACTGTACACTCACGTACTCACAGACGATGAAAAAGTAGATCTCAGGAAACTTCCCAGTGCAAAGGGAATCTGGGCGCCCTGTCTCACCTACTGCGAGGAAGAGGACATGTTTTATGTTGTCTATGGAGTGATGAATTCCATGAATGCAAGATATTTTGACGTGGACAATTTCCTGATCTGTGCAAAAGATATCCGCGGACCGTGGAGTGAGCCTGTTTACCTTCATTCCTCCGGCTTTGATGCGTCCCTTTTCCACGATACAAACGGCAAAAAATATGTGGTATCACTGGAGTGGGAGACAAGAGAAGGCTATGAAAAGCCAGGTGCTATCTGCATGGTAGAATATTCCCCTGAGAAAAAAGAAATCATCGGTTATCCGAAGCGGATCTGGAGAGGCGGTACAGACCGTGGCTGCATCGAAGCACCGCACCTTACAAAACGAGGCGAGTACTATTACATTATGTGTGCAGAGGGTGGTACAGGATACAACCACTGTGTTACCATGGGACGTTCCGAAAATGTCTGGGGACCATATGAAAAAGATCCGAAAAATCCTATCGTTACCAGTGTTCCAGGAGAATCCTATGAGCGCCAGGATCCGGATCATCTGAAACCAAAGTACTATAATCCGGACTCTATACTTCAGAAATCCGGTCACGGAAGCTATGTGGAGCTTCCAACAGGAGAGGTTTATCTGGTTCATCTCTGTTCCAGACCGTTTGTACCGGAGCTTCGCTGTACACTTGGAAGAGAGACAGCTATCCAGAAAATGATGTGGACAGAAGATAACTGGCTTCGCATGGCGGATGGAAGCAATCTGGCGAAGCTTGAGGTGCCGGAAACATCCCTTCCGGAATATCCGATGGAAAAAGCTCCGGACTTTGATGATTTTGATGGGGATGAACTTGGAAACTTTTATTATTCTCCAAGGATCATGCCTCAGCGTTTTGCGGATGTGAAAGCAAGAAAAGGCTATGTGCGTCTTCGTGGACAGGAATCCAGAACCTCTCTCAACAAGGTAAGTATCCTGGCCAGAAAGCTCACAAGCGTCTATGCGCGGATCACCACAAAGATGGAATTCACACCGGAAGTACATCAGCACAGCGCAGGTCTGATCCTGTATTACGACAACATGAATTATATCAATCTCCGGAAATATTACAGTGAAACTCTGGGACAGAGTGCCCTGTCCATCATCCATCTGGAAAACGGAGAAAAAACAGAGTTTCTGAATACCAGAATTCCGGTAGAAGATAAACCGGTTTATCTGAGACTTTATATAGAGGGAAGAAAATCCTGGTTCGAGTGGAGCTATGACGGAGAAACTTATGAAAAGATCGGACGTATCTTTGACACCACAAGATTTTCTGATGAATACTGCAAGTACGGAGAATTTACAGGAACAATGGTTGGGATCACCTGTGCAGACCGCGTTCTCCACAAAAAATGTGCAGACTTTGACTTCTTTGAATATATTGCAGATGAGAGTCACATGGTGGAGTAAAAAGATACGAAAAAAACGGCGATTTATCGTTATTAAGACTATTGAAAAAGGAAGAGCTTTGTAGTAATGTATTAGCTACAACGCTTACGAAAAGGAAGACTGTTTCGGGTGGCAGTCTTCTTTTTGTGAAAAATTTTGGATGAAGGAAAACGAAAAACAAGGGGGAAGGATTTATGGAGAAGGTGAAGGAGAAGACTCCTTTTTTCCGGAAGTTTGTAGGAGATAAAAGATTTTATCTGATGGTCCTGTCTATTGCGGTACCGATCATGGTTCAGAACGGGATCACGAATTTTGTCAGTCTTCTGGACAATATTATGATCGGTCGTATCGGTACAGAACAGATGTCCGGAGCGGCAATCGTCAATCAGCTGATCTTTGTATATAATCTATGTATTTTCGGCGGGGTGTCCGGAGCAGGAATTTTTACAGCACAGTATTTTGGACAGAAGGATCATGAGGGTGTCCGCCAGACACTTCGTTATAAACTGTGGATGGCAGTGATACTGACAGCGATCACTATTGTACTGTTTCTGACAGCAGGGGATTCACTGATCAGCATGTATTTAAAAGGCGATGGAACCGCACAGGAGATCAGGGATACTCTTATTTATGGAAAACAGTATTTATGGATCATGCTTCTGGGACTTCCGCCATTTATGATGGTACAGGTTTATGCAAGTACCTTACGTGAATGTGGTGAGACTGTACTTCCCATGAAGGCAGGGATCGTGGCAGTGCTGATCAATCTGATATTTAATTATCTTCTGATCTATGGCAAATTCGGATTCCCGGAAATGGGAGTAAGGGGTGCTGCTGTTGCCACAGTGCTTTCCAGATATGTGGAAGCCTGCATTGTCCTGAGCTGGACACATAAGCATACAGAAAAGAATATTTTTGCACAGGGGCTGTATTCAACATTAAAGGTTCCGGCGAATCTGACAAAGAAGATCCTTATTAAGGGAACCCCTCTGCTTCTGAATGAGACATTATGGGCAGCCGGAGTGGCCATGCTGACACAATGCTATTCAGTCCGTGGACTGAACGTGGTTGCGGGACTAAATATTTCCAATACCATCAACAATGTATTCAATATCGTATTTATCGCACTTGGAGATTCGGTAGCCATTGTTGTAGGACAGCTTCTGGGAGCAGGTAAGATGAAGGAAGCCAGAGATACGGACAACAAGATGATCGCATTCTCTGTGTTCTGCTGTACCTGCGTGGCAGCCGTGATGTTTGTGATGGCACCGTTATTTCCACAGCTTTACAATACCAATGCTGAGGCACGTACTCTGGCGAAATATTTTATTATGATCACAGCATTTTTCATGCCACAGAATGCATTCCTGCATGCAACGTATTTTACCTTGCGTTCCGGCGGAAAGACCATCGTTACATTTCTGTTTGATAGTGTGTTTATCTGGGTGGTAAGTGTGACGATCGCATTTACCTTAAGCCGGTTTACAGGTCTGCCTGTACTTGCAATCTATGCAATGGTTCAGGCTGCGGATATGATGAAATGTGTCATTGGATTTATCCTTGTAAAAAAAGGCGTATGGCTTCAGAATATCGTTTCATAGAATTTTTTGAAATCTTCCGGGAGGGGTGCTTCCAGGGAGATTTCTTTTTTTGCATTTTTGTTATGAAGCATGGAAGATGGGGTGTCGGAAGCAGCTTCGTCAATTGGAAATGGCAGTTGAAAGTTAAGCTTCCATGCGTGGAGTGCAGCCCGGGAAAAATGATTCGACATATCCGATAAACAGTACAGGGAATCGCCCAGAAGAGGATGCCCGAGAGATGCCATGTGCACACGGATCTGATGGGTGCGGCCGGTTTTCAGACGGAGCATTACAAGGGAGACCGGAGCTGCTGTGTCGGAGCCGGTTGATTTCAGAACAGAATAAAAAGTTTCCGCATGTTTACTTCCGGGAAGCGTGCCATCCGTAGATATGATCATTTTCAGGCGGTTATCCGGGTCCGGCGCAAGGGGAACAGTGATCCTGTGAAAAGTTCCATCTGTATCCACAGGCATGGGACCGGAAACCGCAGCCAGATAGGTTTTCTCTGAAATCCCCTCTTCACGCTGGTTCTGCAATCTGGCGGCAGCAGTCTGGTTTTTGGCAAAGAGCAGGATACCGGAGGTTTCCTTATCCAATCGCCCGATAGAACGGACTTTGGTAGGCTCTCCTTTGGAACGGAAATAGGAAGCTACCTGGTTGGATAGACTGTCACTGTAGTGAGAACCAGAAGGGTGTGTGACTATTCCGGCCGGTTTGTTTATGGCAAGAATGTCCTGGTCTTCGTAGAGGATTTCCAGTTCAGAAAAAAAATGAGAAGGTGAAGCTGATAAACAGCAGGCATCAGAAGTAGAATAGGAACAAAAGGTTGAGTCTGTAGAATGATGGAAACAGGACTTGTGACGGTCTGAATTGACAGTGAAAGTCGCAGATTCCAGCTGTGCAGAATCCACATCATCTGTTTCCAGGCATACCATGATCTGATCTCCGGGATAAGCTGTTTCCGTTACCCGGCATTGCTGTCCGTTTTTTTTGATACCACCGGGGCGGAACTTTGCCTGGCTGATCTGCTTTTTTGTAAGACCGGCCTGAGTGTGAAGAAAGCGGGAGACAGGCATCGGAACAGCTGTTTCCGGGATATGGATAGTAAGATAGCGGTTCATTATAGTTCTCCTTATTTATGTTGATAATAAAACACAGCAACCTGTGTCCGATCCCTCAGCTGCAGTTTATCCAGAATGGAACTGAGATAATTCCGTACAGTTCCCTCACTGAGAAAAAGTTCTGCGGCAATCTCCTTATTGCTGTATCCGTTGGCAATCAGCCGGATGATATCCAGTTCCCGTTCATTGATATCCCGGGAAGTATAATCAAATCCACCGGAAGACTGCAGAAGCTCCGGGATCTTGGACATGATCTCCGTGCCGAATACAGTCTGTCCGGAATAGACTGCCTGCAAAGCCGGAAAAATGCTGGTATAATTCTGCTTCAGAAGATATCCCTTTGTGCCAAGGCGGAGGGATTTTACAATATATTCATCATCGGAAAAAGTAGTCAGAAGAAGAATCTTTGCTTCCGGAAATTCACCCAGGATCTTTCTGGAAGCTTCCAGTCCATCCATTCCTTTCATACGGATATCCATCAGAAGAATATCCGGAAGATACTCTCTGTACAGAGCACAGGCTTCTTCACCATCAGAGCCGGTGGCAGTCACTTTGATATCCGGGTTTGCCTCAAGAATGGTTTTTAATGCACCTGCAACCAGGCAATCATCGTCTACGATTATAATTTTCATGTCAAAATCTCCTGTTTATGAGTTGAAAAAAATTAAATTACAGAGCAGAAAAAACAGACTGCTTCAATTAGAAACAGATTTCGGGATCGTTACAAAGATCCGAAAACCCTTCTCCTGCGTAATCTGGACCGTACCACCCAGTGACTTTACACGGTCCCGGATATTGGACAGTCCCATACCATCGGAAATATTATTCATCTTATCACTGTCTGATTCAGTATGAATATCCGGAATTTCATTTCCCGATGTTCCATTATCCTCAATGCACAGCTGATAAAGTGCAGGATGCTCACGCAGAAGAATATTCACGGAATCTGCATTACTATGCCGCATCACATTGGAAAGGCCTTCTTTTGTAATACTGATCAGACTGTATTTCACCTCCCTTGGAACCTGCCTGGACATATCATAAGTAAGGGCTGTCGGACAGAAGGTGAAATCCTTTACAAGTCCTTTTATGGCATCTTCCAGATCCACCGCATCATCGTGAAGATCATGGACACTGGAACGGATGCTGTTCATGGCATCATTCAGGGAAGCTTCCAGATTTTCCAGAAGAGGAGCAAGAGCCTCATCTTTATTTATGGTTTTGCAGGCAGCAGTCATAAGGATAGAACGGGAAAGCACATGTCCCACATTATCATGGATCTCTCTGGCAATTCTGTTTCGCTCTCGCAATGTAGCAGCATAGATCTCGTAATCCTGTTTTTCCAGAAGTGCCTTGTTTTTTTCAGAAAGAAGAAGCGCATGTTCCTCACTGTCATCCCGGATCTGATGAAAATCCTGGTAAAGAGCCTGATATTTTCCGGCATAGAGCCAGAGAAAAAATGAAAGGACGAAACCTAAAATCCCAAGTATACAAAGAACTGCCGGAAAGTCGTTGATCTGAAAAACCAGAAATCCCCAGAATGGAAGTTCAGCCGCTGCCAGCAGAAAAAGTCCGGAAGATAAAGTCTGATACAGAAGCAGTGGGAAAAACAGAAGAAGATCCGAAAACCACAGGGAACATAATCCAAAGATCACATAACTTCCTGCAAGAACAGGAATGATATTTCCGGAGCATTTCAACAAAGATAGAGAATTGTGTGAACCGGATTCTGTTTTACATGCCCTGCACAGATAAGTAACGCAGCCGAGGATCACTGCAAAAAGGAAGGCGAACACAAGAGCCTGATCTGCAGGCACATAAAAAAATGTTAAAGTACTGTATAAAAGCAATAGGATGGAATCTGTGAAATAACGCATAAAAAATAAACCCTCCTTTCTCAGAATTATTTCTGAAATCAACGTGCCTTTATTATAATATACCGGTTCCTTTCCTGCAAAGAAAAATCTGTGCTCTTACGAAAGACATGACATTTGTCATTCGCAGATAATGACATCCGACACTTGGAGCAGACAGAAGAAAAGGATATAATGACATCATAGAAGAAATATGAATTTCTGCAGTAAAACAGGAAAGATCTGTTTAACGGACAGGAAAAGGGAGGGAAATATATGTCAAAGAGTATGGTTCACATAGAAGATCTGGTAAAACGATATGGCGATCTTACCGCACTGAATCATCTGGAGCTGGATATCCGGGAGGGTGAGATATTCGGACTGCTTGGCCCCAACGGTTCAGGAAAGACAACGGCCATCAGCTGCCTTTTGTCACTTCTGAAATATGACAGAGGTGAAGTAAAGATTTTCGGTGAAGAGATGAAACCGGACAGCTATAAGATCAAGGAACAGATCGGAATCGTGCTTCAGAATGTAGCAGTTTTTGATGAGTTGACAGTGCAGGAAAATATCGATTATTTCTGTGGCCTTTACATAAGAGACAAGAAACGGAGAAAAGAGCTGGTGGAGGATGCCATTGAATTTACAGGTCTTGAAGATTTCCGCAAAATGTATCCGAAGAAGCTTTCCGGAGGTCTTTTGCGCAGATTGAACATTGCCTGCGGGATCGCTCACAAACCAAGGCTGATCATCATGGATGAGCCAACCGTAGCAGTAGACCCACAGAGCAGAAACAAGATCCTGGAAGGAATCCAGACACTGAACCAGCAGGGTTCCACAATTATCTACACATCCCATTACATGGAAGAAGTGGAGCAGATCTGTACCAGGATCGCCATTATGGATCACGGAAGAGTCATCGCTCAGGGAACAAAAGAAGAATTGAAACAGATGATCAAAACAGGCGAGACTGTTACTGTGGAAGCTATTGTTCTGGAGGAAAAAAATCTTCAGGATATCCGTACGCTGGAACATGTTTTTGATGTCCGGTACGAAAAACAGGTGCTGACTGTACGCTGTACAGATGCAAAGCATAACCTGATCCGGCTGCTTAATTATCTGCAGAGCCAGGATATTTCTTTTGGAAGAGTCTTTTCTGAGCTGCCTACACTGAATGATGTATTCCTGGAGATCACCGGAAAACAGCTGAGAGATTAGGAGGGATGAGAGATGTTGCATTTACTGAAATACAGTTTTCTTTCCAAAATCCGGAATTTTAACATTGTATTCTGGCCGTTGGTTTTTCCACTTGTGCTTGGGACCTTTTTCTATTTTGCATTCGGAAATATCAATGAGGCGGATTTTCAGACGGTTCCGGTGGCAGTGGTAAAAGAAGATACAGCGGATACGTTTTTCCTGACTTATCTGGAACAGGTGGGAGAAAGCAATCCGGATCTTTTAAAGCAGGAAGAGATGTCAGAAAAAGAAGCTCTGGAAGCACTGCAGGATAAAAAAGTAGAAGGAATTTATTATGTAGGAAAAGAACCTTCCCTTACAGTAGCAGGAACCGGAATAGAAGAGAGTATCCTCCAGACAGTTCTTGACAGCTGCGAAAATACCAGGACGACCATCACCAACATCATGAAAAAAAATCCGGAGATGGACATAGAAACCATAACAAACCTGTTAAGCGCTGACAGTCTGGTAAAGGAGGTGTCTCTTGGGGGCCGGACCATTGACGGAAATGTGCAGTTCTTTTACGCACTGATCGCCATGGCCTGTCTGTATGGATGCTTTATCGGCTTTGGCTCCGCTATCGGGATCCAGGCCAATATCACACCGCTGGCAGCCAGACGATGCGTGACGCCGACTCACAAACTGAAGCTGATTCTTACAGATCAGCTGACATCTTTTGCCCTGGGCTATGTGGATGTGATCATTCTGCTCCTGTATCTCCGATATGTTCTCAAACTGGATTTTCAGGGGCAGATGGGGAAAATGCTGGTGATATCTTTCTTCGGAAGTCTTATCGGCGTATCTATGGGAATGTTCGTTGGGAGTCTTGGAAAAATGCAGGAAGGTGCCAAGATCGGGATCATACTGGGAATTTCCATGGTAAGCAGTTTCCTCGCAGGATTGATGAACGGAAATATGAAGGATATCGTGGAAAAAAGTTTTCCGTTTGTGAACCGGATCAATCCTGCATCACTGATCTCAGATGCATTTTACTGTATCAATGTATATGATGATATGACCAGATATTATAGAAATCTGATCACACTGGCGGTAATGTGTGTGGTGTTGGTGCTGGCATCCTTTTTCATGGTCAGGAGGGAACGTTATGACAGTATTTAAAGGCTATATGAGAATTATGAAAAAAAATACAGGGCTGATCCTTCTGTATCTGGGGATTTTTTTCGGAGTGACAATGGCACTTCAGGCAGCGGCCGGTAAGGAAACTTATACCAGCTATGAAAGCGAAAAAATAAAGATCGGAGTGGTGGATAAAGATAACGGACCACTTGCAGAAGGACTGGTAAAATGGCTTGAAGGCACGCATCACGTGACAATGCTGGAGGATGACAGGGAGAAGCTTCAGGAGGAGCTTTTTTACAGAAATGTAGAGTACATCGTGGTGATCCCTGAGAATTTTTATGAGAGCTGTATGGTAAACGGCGAAAGTATTTCCGTGACAAAGGTGCCCGGATCTTATTCGGCATATTATGTGGATCAGCAGCTTGAGAGCTGCCTGAATACAATGCGGACATATCTGGAAGCCGGTTTTTCCCGGAAGGAAGCGGCAGCTGCGATCCTGGATGAAAAAAGAGGAGAAGTCACAATGCTGGATACAGATGAAAACAATGGTACGTCCGGATGGCTCTATTATTTCCGATATATTCCATATCTGTTTCTTGCATTACTCTGCTATGTAATGGGATATGTGCTGATGGCTTTCAAAAAAGACGATATACCAAAGAGAATGCAGGCATCTGCGGTTTCTGCAAGACGACAGAGTCTGGAAGGGCTTCTGGCTATGTTTGTGATGGGTGGGGGATTATGGGGAATCGGTATGGCAGGAGCTATCCTTATGTATGGAAAAAAATTTCTCAATTCAGAAAATTTCAGATATTATGTACTGAACACTCTGGTGATGATGGCAGTGGCACTTTCACTTTCCTATCTGATCGGTCTTTTTGTAAAAAACAGCAACATGTTAAGCGGGATCGCAAATATCCTGTCTCTTGGAATGTGCTTCCTGTGTGGTGTGTTTGTTCCTATGAATGTTATGGACAGAAACGTCCTGAAGGTGTCTCAGTTTCTTCCGGTGTACTGGTATGAAACTGTAAATGAGACTCTTGGAAGTTACAGCCGCCTCTCAGGTGAGGCAGCTGCATCGGTTTGGAAAGGCATTGGACTGGAAGCTATGTTCGCGGTAGTTTTTGTCTGCATGATCCTGGCAGTGACCAGGTATCAGCGGCAGAAATAACAGAAAATAATAGCAGATGGCTATTAATTATGGTAGGATATAGCTGATAAAGATGATTTGCGGAGAAAAAACATGAAGAAAATACAAGTTTTAATAAAACCACAATGCGATGCAGAGATCCGAAATCAGTTTGTAACGAAATTTGGAGCTCAATGTGAATTTACATTTCAGGGCAAAGAAACTGAGGATGCGATCGTGGCAGCAGAAGTAATGATCGGAGAACCGGGAGAATCAGAACTTCAGAAAGCGGAAAATCTTCGCTGGCTCCAGCTGACCTGGGCCGGTGTGGATAAATATACAAAAATGAAAGCATTCCCGACAGGAGTTACATTAACCAATGCTTCCGGCGCTTTTGGAAAGATCATATCAGAATATGTGATCGGGAATATCATTACGCTGTACCGTGGACTTCCGAATTACTGGAAAAACAAACAGAAACACCTCTGGGTACAGAATAAATCATCAGAAACTATATATGGAAAAAATATCCTTATCCTGGGAACCGGGGATATTGGAAGAAACATTGCCCACAGAATGAAAGCATTTGAAACTCATGTGACTGGAATAAAAAGAACTGCAGTCCCGGGGCATTCGCAGCAGATGAAAGAGTTTGATGAGGTATATGATCTGACAGCTCTGGATCAGCAGCTTCAGAAAGCAGACATTGTGATCGGCTGTCTCCCGGGAACGCCGGAAACAAAAGGCCTTCTGAATTACGAACAGCTGCATTCCATGAAAAAAGCTGCAATTCTGGTTAATGTGGGAAGAGGAAGTCTCATTCAAACAGAAGCTCTGCTCAAAGTACTGGAAGAAGGCCACTTAAAAGGAGTGATCCTGGATGTATTTGAGACAGAACCATTGCCGGAGACATCACTTCTTTGGGATATGGAAAACGTCCTCATTACCCCACACATTGCAGGCCCGAGCTTCGGCGGAAACGCTGAAGTTCAGGATATGATCTGGAACATCTGCATGGAAAATCTGGAACGATATCTGAATGGAAAAGAATTAAAAAATATTGTCCGGTTAAAGGATGGGTATTAAATAAAAAAGATAGTTACAAGCATTGGATATGATGATAAAATACAATGTGTTTGTTAATAAAAATACATTGGAGGATATTTAAGAAAGAGGCAGAGTGCATAATGATAACACGCCAGAAACTGATCGGTCAGATAGAAAAATACAAGCCATATAATGAGCAGGAAGAAAAAGATAAAATCCTGATCCTGGACTGGATCAGAAACAATGAGAATGCTTTTTCCAGAGAGAATGCAGTAGCCCATATGACGGCTTCTGCCTGGGTAGTAAACAAAGACCGGACTAAAGTCCTTATGGTATATCACAACATATACAATTCCTGGTCCTGGCTTGGAGGACATGCAGATGGAGAGACTGATTTACTGTCTGTTGCTGTCAGAGAAGTAAAAGAAGAAGCAGGGATTTCCAATGTTCGTCCTGTGTCAGAAGAAATTTTTTCCATGGAATCCCTGACTGTAGACGGGCATGTGAAAAAAGGAAAATATGTATCCAGCCATCTGCACTTTAATATAACATATCTCCTTGAGGCAGATTCAGAAGAGACTGTTTCCATAAAAGCAGATGAAAACAGTGGCGTAGCCTGGTTTTCACCGGAAGAAGCATTAAAGAAATCAACAGAACCGTGGTTTGTGGAGAATGTTTATACCAAGCTTATCAGAAAATTATTGATCGGGGATTATGCATAGATGGGCAAGAAATTCCGGATATTGGAACAGAAACAAAAATATCGTACAGAAATACTTTTTCTGAATTTTATCAGAGAAGGTTCTGTACGATATTTTTTATGAAAATTGATGAAACAATTAATACCAGCGGGTCATTGGCAGATCGTTATTAATTCCTTTTGTCATAAGGATCTGATGAAGATCAATGATTCCGTTGTGGAAGGTTGCTGCACATGCAGAAAGGTAAAGATCCCACATACGCAGGAAGTTTTCATCAAACATGGTCTTTTCTTTTTCGATATTGTCGCGGAAATTCTTTTCCCAGTGAAGTAATGTCTTATTGTAATGCAGGCGGAGATTTTCAATATCCAGAGTGTGGAAATTATCTTCAGCCATATGAGTCAGGATCTCACGGAGGCTTGGAACAGTTCCACCTGGGAAAATATATTTTTTAACCCATGGATCGCCAGGATGTTCTTTCAGGGCACTGATAAAGTGAAGCAGGAATAATCCACCTGGTTTGAGGATTTTTTCTACGCAGTCAAGGAAGAGCTGATAATTGTCACGGCCGACATGCTCCAGCATACCAACACTGACAACACGGTCAAATTGATAACCGGATTTCGGTAGGTCACGGTAATCCATTAGTTCTACTGTAAGATAATCTTCCAGGCCCTGATCCTTGATACGTTTCTGGAATTCAGCATATTGTTCATGGCTTAATGTGATGCCTGTGCCGTGAATCTTATATTTTCTGGCAGCTTCGATGAGCAGAAATCCCCATCCGCAACCGATATCCAGAAGGGACATGCCCTCTTCAAGATGTAATTTCTTAAGAATGTAATCTACTTTGTTTACCTGTGCCTGATACAGAGTATCATCTTCATGAATGAAATAGCCACAGGAATAACTCATGGTTTCGTCCAGCCATAATTTATAGAAATCATTTCCGATATCATAGTGACTGGTTACTTCTTTTTCCTGGTTCTTTTTGGATGTAGAGCTGAACATAATTTTTTTCAGGGCAGATTCGTTGGTAGAAAATTTACCCATCTGTCCAAGAAAATGATCAAGAGCTTCATAAAGATTTCCCTCGATATCCAGATCACCACGCATGTAAGCTTCTCCCAGTGCGAGAGAAGTACTTTTCATCAGATCTGCGATAGGAATTGCTTTTTTGAAATTAACCGTAAATGTAGGTTCACCCTCTCCGATCAGATATTTGGAATTCTTGAACTTTACCAGAAATGGATAATCTGTAAAGCGTTCAAGGAACTGCACCATTGCTTTCTCTTCAGTCTTTTCTTCTAATGTCTTAAACATGATAGTATACCTCCTTTAACACAGGATAATGATACACCCTGGAGATAGCTTTGCGTCAAGGGGATAATTGAACAAAAATATGTATAAAGATAACCGGAAAATCAGAGAAACTGTCGGTAAACGGCGGTATGTTCTGTTTTTGCGAAAAGAATGGAAGCGAGATTCGATTGCCAGGATATATTTCTGGCTGATGAAAAAAACTCATTATGAAAGAAGCTTCTGCCAAAATATTCTTTTCCTGCAATTCATGAGATGGTATAATACAGGAAAAGTCAGGATATCTTCTGACAAAAAAGATGGTATGCGGAGGGTGGCTATCAGCAGATTCTGACAGTAAAAGGGGGTGTTAATGCTATGCCTTCATATAAAGAACAGTTTAACCTGAGTATTTTTGACTACAGTCCTGTAGGATATTGCGTGCTGGAACTTGTGCTGGACGATAAGGGACAGCCGGTGGACTGGATCTACCGTTACTGTAATCAGGCTTTTGCGGATATAAAAGATCACAGCCTGGAGGAAATACTGGACCATTCATTTCAGAGTTTGTTTCCGGAGGCAGATAATAAATGGCTGCATGTCTGTTATGAAGCGGCATATGAGAATCGGTCCAGTGAGACAGACGTGCGAAAAGAAAAAAACTATCATGTGGTCATTGCACCAGTTGGAAAAACGGGTTTCTGTTCAGGTATGATCTATGAGTCTGAAAAAGCGGAGAATAAGAATACAGAAAAAAATGATTCGCTGACAGATGAGAAATACATCGTAAAAAAATTATTTCCGGAATATGTTTCGCTGTATCGTATAGAACTCAATTCCGGAAAATACGAAATCTTAAGACTTGTCTCAAATACCAATGCAAAGAAGCTTGCTGATAAGACGTCGGGGATATTTAACAGTTTTGATGAGTATTCCAAAGTATATGCAGATACCTTTATTTCGGAGAAAGACAAGGCAGAATTTCTTGACTGGCATTTATGCAGGAACATGAAAAAAAGACTTCGCCATACAGAGAAAATTACATATCATTATCAGAGCATTTCGGAAGATGGACATAACAGCTATTACGAAGCTTATGCTGCAAAAGGAAAAGTTGATGATGAAACATTTACTATTTTTTTAGGATATCGTAATGTTGGCAGTATTCTTTATAAGGAAAAAGCAATCCAGCAAAAATTGGCAGAAGCACTGGAAAAAACAAGGCTGAACAATGAGATTATAGATGCCATTGCCAAGACTTATCATTATATTTCAAGGATTGATATCCAGGAAGACTGGTTTGAAGAAATATCAAACAGGGATGCGAAAAATCTGAAATATATAAAAGCAGGTATTGTATCGGTTAATAATGAAAAGGCGTGCAGACAGCTTGTAGCTGAGGAATATCAGGATGCTTTTTTTAAATTTACAGATATTAGTACACTGGCAGAACGAATGAAAAACGAAGAGACCATTGCGATGGAATACCAGATGAAGGATGGAAACTGGCATAAACTTCGTTTTATTGAAAAGAAAAGAGATGAGAACGGACGGCTGACCCATGTACTTTGTGCGATCCGAAGTATCAGCGATGTGAAGAAAAAAGAGCAGAATCTTATATATCAGGTGGCAGAAGCAAGGAAGGATGCAGCTCTGAAATCTAGGTTTCTGTCCAATATGAGCCATGATATCCGAACACCAGTGAACGGGATCATGGGTATGCTCGATCTGGCAAACTGTTATCCTGAAGATGTGGAAGTCCAGCAGAAATGCAGAGATCAGATCATGAAATCCTCAAAATATCTTGTTTCGATCGTGAGCGATATTCTGGAAATGAACAAACTGGAAAGCGGTGATTTTTCAGAAAAGGAGCTGACATTTGACCTGGCAGAACTGTTAAATAAGACCAATACGGATAAAAAGATCCAGGCAGAAGAAAAAGATGTTGATTATGTGGTAGACTGGGAAAAATTTGATTTAAGACATATATGCCTGAAGGGAAATCCTGTTTATCTGAAAAAGATCCTGGATGCAGTTAGCGATAATGCAGTGAAGTTTACTGAGCCAGGCGGCAGTGTACATGTTTGGTGTAAAGAAAAATCAGCAGATGATGAGAATGTAGTATATGAGTTTGAATGCTCGGACAATGGAATCGGCATGAGCCAGGAGTTTATTCCTCATGCCTGTGAAATGTTTTCACAGGAAAATATAACCAGCAGATCGAAATATGAAGGAACTGGTCTGGGTCTTGCAATATCAGAAAAAATGGCGGAGAGTCTGGGTGGAACAATCGAGATAAAAAGCCGGAAGGGTATCGGAACCACTGTGCGTGTCACACTTCCGTTTAAGATTGGAAATTCGGAAAAGCTTGCAAAGGCAGAAAGTCATGAGGAGATATCTTTAGAGGGAAAACGTGCTCTGGTCGCAGAAGACAATGAGCTGAACATGGAAATTGTAAAATTTATGCTGGAAAATAAAGGTGTTCATGTAGAGTGTGCTGCTGACGGTATGGAAGCGGTCAAAAAATTTGAGGAATCTGCACCAGGGTATTATGATGCAGTTTTTATGGATATTATGATGCCAAATATGAATGGATGGGATGCAGCAAGAATGATTCGTTCCATGAAACGGAGCGATGCGGGAACGATTCCGATCATAGCCATGAGTGCAAATGCTCTGGCTGAGGATATGATCAACAGCCGTATTTCCGGAATGAACCAGCATCTGACCAAACCGCTTGAAGAGAAAAAGCTTATGGCGGCATTTAAGGAATGCCAGAGAAAAATATAATGAAGGAGAAAAACATGGGAGTAAATTCAATTGACGCAGAGGATAATCAGGTTGCACACCGTTACGATGCGCAAATGCTGAACGAGAGCACAGATGAAGAAGAAATCAAGGTGAAATGTCCATACTGCGGAAGAAAAATGTGTGAAGGACAGATTCATTCTTTCAATTCAGGAATGGAATGGAGATCAAAAGGTGAATCCATGCGGTTAAATACAGAGAAAGGTCTGTCAAAAATGATATATGGTGATCGGATCAGTGCTTGCCGATGTGAGTATTGCAAGAAGATCATCATATCTTATGAATGAAAGAAAAACAGATGTGGAAATGGGGGAACAACATGAAAAATTATTCAGAAGACGCAGGCAGACAGTATCATATTCAGGTGGCGAAAGGTGAAGTTGGACGTTACGTTATCTTGCCGGGGGACCCGAAGCGTTGTAAAAAAATTGCTCAATATTTTGATGATCCGGTTTTTGTGGCGGATAACCGTGAGTATGTAACGTACACCGGAACACTGGATGGAGTAAAGGTAAGTGTGACTTCTACCGGAATCGGAGGGCCGTCGGCGTCTATTGCAATGGAAGAGCTTTATCAATGTGGTGCAGATACTTTTGTGAGGATCGGAACCTGCGGTGGGATGCAGCCGGAGGTAAAGAGCGGTGATATTGTTGTTGCAACGGGCGCAATCCGTATGGAAGGCACCAGCAAAGAGTATGCACCTATTGAATTTCCGGCAGTGGCAAATCTGGAAGTGATCAATGCACTTGTGGAAGGGGCAAAAAAAGAAGAATGTGAATTTCACACAGGTGTGGTACAGTCTAAGGATGCCTTTTATGGTCAGCATGAGCCGGAAACAAAACCGGTCAGCTATGAACTGATGAATAAATGGGAAGCATGGAAACGCCTCGGCTGTCTTGCTTCGGAGATGGAATCAGCTGCTCTTTTTGTGGTGGCAAATTATTTAAAGGTGAGAGTGGGCGCCTGTTTCCTGGTGCTTGCAAATCAGGAAAGAGAGAAGCTGGGTCTGGATAATCCTGTGGTACATGATACCGATAAAGCAATCCAGGTTGCAGTACAGGCAATCCGTGAACTGATCCGTGCAGATCAGGCACAGAAAAAAGAATAACGTATACATGCCTGATTCAGGAAAGGTGGGAAAATCATGGAAAAGAAACAGATTGAAGAAATGATCGATCTGGCGATCAGACAGATGGACTATTCCTATGTGCCATATTCACATTTTCATGTAGGGGCGGCACTTCTTGCCAAAAACGGCACTTATTATACAGGGTGCAACATAGAAAATGCTGCTTATACTCCAACGAACTGTGCGGAAAGAACTGCTTTTTTCAAAGCAGTCAGTGAAGGCGTGAGAGATTTTCAGGCAATCTGTATCGTTGGCGGCAAGGATGGTGTTCCCACAGAGTATGCAGCACCCTGTGGAGTATGCAGACAGGTTATGATGGAGTTCTGTGATCCGGAAACTTTTCAGATCATACTGGCAGTCAGCAGAGAAAATTATGATATCTTTACGCTAAAGGAACTTTTGCCAATTGGATTTGGACCGGATAATCTGGAGTAACTGAAGTGATAAGTGCAGGTGGATACATGCAGAAATTTTCACGATATGAATGCAGTGCGGAGTAAAATATTGAAAAGTGATCACCCAGACGATGATATCCATGTCCGCAGTTTTGCTGATCGTGATCGTTATGAACGTTGTGTTCTGGGGAATGAAACCAAAAAAGAAAAAATAATCGGATCTTCTTTGAGATCCATATAAAATTAAAAACGCTGAAAGTTTTTTAAATTAATAACTTTCAGCGTTGCCAAGAGCAGGGGATGAGAGAATCGAACTCCCACCAAAGGTTTTGGAGACCCCTATCATACCATTTGACCAATCCCCTATATCCAATTGTGTTTTCATCACTGTTGCAATTATACATATAAAACATACAATTGTCAAGAGATGAGAGTGCTTTTTTATACAAAATATAAATACCACCATATTTTTAACTGGTGAAAAAACGGCAGTAAACGGAGATGGAGGGATTTGAACCCTCGCACCGGTTGCCCGGCCTACCGCATTTCGAGTGCGGACCCTTCAGCCACTTGGGTACATCTCCGGATGCTTTCAGAGCTTTTTTGTAGCTTTCGTGAAAACCTTTATTATTATATAAGGTATCCGAAGAAAGGTCAATCTTTTTTAAAACTTTTCTTTTTTGTATTATTGACGAATCTTCCGGACTATAATATGATAATGAGATAAAGTGTACAGACACAAGTGGATGTGCAGAAATGGAGGGAATTATGAGCGATAAGAAATCAGCGATTCTCAGAGCGGCGAAGGGTCTTACTGAGAATTATGCTTCAGAAGAACTTTTTATGCCGAAGAGCGGCAGACGTCTGCCGAACCGTTCGGTGATCATTGATATAGTAAGAGATCTGAAATCTATTGTATTTCCGGGATATTTCAGTACGGATACCAGTGCTACCGTATTTCCGGAGTATTATGTGGGACACAGACTGAATGATCTTTATGACAGATTGAAGAACCAGATTGAGATCGCACTTCTTTATCACGGAGAGGAACCGGAAGAAGCAGCAACTCATGCAGACAGAACTGCTTGTGGATTTTTTGAGCAGCTTCCTGAGATTCAGAGACTGCTTCTGACAGATGTGCAGGCTGGTTTTGATGGTGACCCTGCAGCCAAGAGCAAGGAAGAGATCATTTTTTCATATCCGGGATTATTTGCTATCTACGTGTATCGCCTGGCACATGTTCTTTATAAAGAAGAAATTCCATTTATCCCGCGCGTGATGTCGGAATATGCTCATGGCCGTACAGGAATCGATATCAACCCGGGAGCGACCATCGGAGAATATTTCTTTATCGATCATGGTACCGGTGTGGTTGTAGGTGAGACTACAGAGATCGGAAATAATGTAAAGCTGTATCAGGGAGTGACACTGGGAGCGCTTTCCACAAGAAAGGGACAGCAGCTTGCCAATGTAAAACGTCATCCGACTATTCGTGATAATGTAACGATCTATTCTAATTCCACAGTGCTCGGTGGTGAGACGGTTGTAGGAGAGAATACTATTATAGGCGGTAATACCTTTATCACAGAATCCATTCCTGCGAATACCAAGGTCAGTGCCAAGAGTCCGGAGCTTGTGATCAAGAAACCGAAGACCCAGGTTTCTGCCACAAATGTATGGGATTATTGATAAAAAATCCAATAAATAAAAAAATAAAAAAAATTCAAAAAACCTGTTGACAAATAAAACAGCATGCTATATACTAATCATCGTTGCAGCGGTCAAGCGATCGGTAATCACCGAAGCGACGATGCGCGGGTGTAGTTCAATGGTAGAACACCAGCCTTCCAAGCTGGATACGTGGGTTCGATTCCCATCACCCGCTTATGCGATAGTGGCGTAGTTGGTAACGCGCGACCTTGCCAAGGTCGAGACCGCGGGTTCGAGCCCCGTCTATCGCTCTCATCGGAAGATGAAGCTTTATAATTTCATAACTGCGGGTGTAGTTCAATGGTAGAACACCAGCCTTCCAAGCTGGATACGTGGGTTCGATTCCCATCACCCGCTTGTGCGATAGTGGCGTAGTTGGTAACGCGCGACCTTGCCAAGGTCGAGACCGCGGGTTCGAGCCCCGTCTATCGCTCTTTGGAACTCTGAAAATGGTCAGAGTTCTTTTTTATTGCCGGGAAAATCTGCAGCAGAACAGGCAAATCCGTGCTGCGGCAGAGTGCAAGGGACGGAGTTCCCAGAGATTCTGCCGCAGACGGAGAGTACTGTCTGTCAGGAACAGGAATGAAAATTATTCACTTATCTGTTCCTGATCTACAAGTGTGTAGAAGGTCAGAAGATAAAGACCGCATAAGCCTACCAGACCATAGACGATCCGGGAAAGCCAGCTCATGCTTCCGAACAGGAAAGCTACCAGATTGAAATTAAAAAATCCGATCAGACCCCAGTTTACCGCACCGATCACGGCAATCGTCAGTGCAAAATACTGTAAAAATTTATTTGCCATAAGTCACCATCCTTTCGTTATACAGGAGATAGTTTTTCGCGGGAGCGGGAAAAATATGTATCATAGAGAAAAAAGAAAACGGAAATTTCTGGCATTCATGTTAAAACATGAGCTGGAAATTTCCGTTTTATTGCTTGAACGAATTGAGAAAGTCCTGCGGATGATTTTGTCCGTTTGGCACGTTACTGCAATTTAAGCACCTGAGATGTTGTCTGGCCACCGCTTACATTGAGAGTTTCTTTTCCCTGAAGGGTGACATCGCTGGTGGTGTCTTTCAGAAGAAATACCTGGCAGACAGTGACTGTTTTGCCTGGGTCAATGGTGTTCATGTAGTTGTCTACTGCTGTGTCATTGGCTTCCGGATAAGTTCCTTCAAGAGACTCGCCGTTCTGGGATGCCTGCAAAGTAAAATCCACGAATGAACTGGACTGGGAATCACCGGAGTTTGTGTAATCATAGTAGATCATCAGACATGGATTTCCACCGTAGTCTTTGGATACTGCAAACTGTTTGAAACGGACAGAAAACTTGTCTGTTGTGATATCGATAGATGAACCGGCAGTCTGTGCAGAATCAGAAGTATCAGAAGGTTCTGTGGAATCAGTGGAAGCATCGGAGCTGCTGTCGGAACTGTCATCATTAAGCTGGGAAGAAATCTCATCTTTTACATTTTTGAAGTTCGCGCACATAACTTTGACAGTTGTATCATCCAGGGAAACGATCTTCCATTCATCACCAATCTTGATAAGCGGATAGGTGATGTCGATATCACTGTATTTCTCATCTGCTGTAGAAGCATTTTCAGCAAGGAGAGAAGCGAGCATTTCCTGGATATCATCCTGGCTCATGGTCTTTCCAGCGTAGGTTGCAACTGCAACTTTCCGGGTGTATTCCTGAATGGTAGCTGCGTAGATGTTGGTTCCGTCAATATATTTCATGTGAACGGTTACTTTTGCAGTTCCGTTCTGGATGTCAAATTTGTTTTTGGTGATCTTGTAGGTCATCTTCTTATTAACTGTGGTGAAGAAATCTGTGTATGCGGAATCCCGGATATCTGCATCATCCAGGGCGCTGAGATCATGGCTCTGGAGAAGATTCTCCATAGTTGTAAAGTCCATATTCTGCATACCTGTGAGAAATTTCTCTGTAGCTTCTACCGGTTTATGACGCTCGTTCAGGTACCAGGCGACTCCGCCGGCAACTGCCGCAATCAGAAGAATGACCAGGCAGATGATGAGAGGCTTTTTGCTCTTTTTCTTTCTGCGAGGGGAATTGTCTTCGAAATCGTTGTTGATCAATGACCTGGAAAGATCATCATCGTAAAAATCGTTATTATCTGTATTCATTATTCCTCCTTAATATCCGTCGTGGTTGTTATATTACGGTAACGATTATAACATAGGTTTACTGTTTGAGAAACCCCCTGTGTTATGATATACTTTGTGATATAAAAACAGGTCAGGAAATGCTGCGGGGAGCGGCAGGAAAGAAGAGGTGGAATATAATGGCAAGAACGATTCAGTATTCGTTTCCGTCAAAAGCAGACGGACTGGTAATTTCCTGTCTGGCATTGGTGCCGGAGCTTGGACGTGATGAGAAATACCGGGGAATCATTCAGATCGTTCATGGAATGAGTGAGTATAAGGAACGATATCTTCCGTTTATGGAATATATGGCGGAACATAAATATGTAAGTGTGATTCATGATCACAGAGGACATGGCAAAAGTGTGCGGGATAAAGAAGACCTGGGCTATATGTACGGCGGTGGCGCAGATGCCATGCTTCAGGATATCCACACTGTGAATAGCCTGATACGGGATCATTTTCCGGAGATTCCGCTGATTTTATTCGGACACAGTATGGGATCCCTGGCAGTCCGTGCTTATGCAGCCCATCATGATAATTGTATGGATATGCTGATTGTATGCGGATCTCCAAGGTACAATGCGCTACGTCCGGTTGGTGTTGCCCTGGCAAAAGCAGAGAAGGCTGTTTTTGGACCAAAACACAGCGCAGGTCTTATAGAGGCGATGTCTTTTGGAACGTATGCACTTCGGTTCCGGAAAGAAAAGAACCGTTTTTCCTGGATCTGTTCAGATCCGCAGGTAGTTCAGGATTACTCGGATTCTGAGTATTGCGGATTTACATTCAGTGATGATGCGTACCTGGCACTTTTTGACCTGATGAAAAGAGCTTACGATGTGAAACACTGGAACTGTACGAAACCGAAGATGCCGGTGCTGTTTATCAGCGGAGCAGATGATCCTTGCATGGGAAATGTGCGTCATTTTGCGAAAGCAGTCCGTGCTATGCGTCAAGCCGGATATCAGGATGTCCGGGGAAAATTATATCCGGGAATGCGCCATGAGATTTTGAACGAGGCAGATCGGAAACGAGTATATCGTGATATATTTATATATATCCACAAAAAAGAACTTTGAAGGTTTTGAAACAGGATGCTATAATAACAAAAGAGTGCTCCTGCAGACATCTGTGCGAGGGCGCGACTACTGAGATGAATACAGGAGGATTCTTGTTATGAGAGCAAGCGGAATTTTGCTTCCGGTATCCAGCCTTCCGTCCAGATTTGGGATCGGCTGTTTTTCTGCGGAAGCTTATGAATTTGTAGACCAGCTGGTGAGAGCAGGACAGAGATACTGGCAGATCCTGCCTCTTGGACCTACCGGATATGGAGATTCACCATATCAGTCTTTTTCCACATTTGCGGGAAATCCGTATTTTATTGATCTGGAAGCTTTTGTAAAGGCAGGATATCTTGAGGAAGGCGAATGCGAGGCCTGTGACTGGGGCAGTAATGAGAGCTATGTGGACTATGAAAAGATATACAAGTCCAGATTTGTTCTTCTGAGAAAAGCGTTTGAGAAATCAAATTGTGAGGCAGATACAGAGTATAAGAAGTTTGTTAAAGAGAATGCAGCATGGCTTGAGGATTACTGCCTGTATATGGCCATCAAGGACAGTCTCAGCGGCATCAGCTGGATTGAATGGCCGGCAGAGTTAAAGAACAGAGATCAGGCAGCACTTGATGAAGCTGGAAAAAAACTTTCCAGGGAAGTGGCATTTTATCGTTTCCAGCAGTTCTGGTTCTTTAAGCAGTGGACAGAGCTGAAGGCTTATGCCAACGATAAAGGTGTGGAGATCATCGGAGATGTGCCGATCTATGTTGCTTTTGACAGCGCAGATGCCTGGGCGCAGCCGGAGCTTTTTCAGTTTAATGAAGAGAATCTGCCGGTAGGTGTTGCCGGATGCCCGCCTGATGCTTTTTCTGCTACAGGACAGCTCTGGGGAAATCCGCTCTATGACTGGGAATACCATAAAAAGACCGGTTATGCGTGGTGGACACTTCGCATGGCTAACTGCATGAAGCTTTATGACGTTGTACGTATTGACCATTTTCGTGGTTTTGATGAGTATTATTCCATTCCTTATGGGGATAAAACAGCAGAGTTTGGCCACTGGGAAAAAGGACCGGGAATTGAACTGTTCCAGACATTGGAGAAAAATCTCGGCAAGCTGAATGTGATCGCGGAGGATCTTGGACTTCTTACAGACAGTGTGGTCGAACTGGTGGAGGAATCCGGATTTCCGGGTATGAAGGTTCTTCAGTTTGCTTTTGATGAGAATGAGGACAGTCCGTATCTGCCTCACAGATATGAGAGAAATTGTATTGTTTACACCGGAACTCATGACAATGAGACAACAAGAGGATGGTTCCGGAATTTAAGCCAGCATGACAGGAATTTTGCGAAAGCATATGTTGGCTGCGAGGGCAGGCATGAGACAGCAGCTGTGTGGAGCATGATCCGTGCAGCCATGGCGAGTGTGGCGGATCGATGCGTGGTTCCTGTGCAGGATTATCTTTGCCTGGGAAATGAAGCAAGGATCAATGAGCCGTCTACACTTGGAGACAACTGGAAGTGGAGAATAAAGAAAGGTCAGCTGACAGAGAAAACGCTCGAGAAGATATATAAGATGACGAAGATTTATGGAAGAATTGTAAAGAAAGAACCGCTGAAAAACGAAGCAGTGGATAAAGCAGATGTGGAAGAAATGACAGATGATAAATAGGCAGCTGAATATAAATGTCTGATTTGTTATGAGCAAATATGGCAGTGAAGTGGAGATGTCTGTTCCACAGAAAGGATAAAAGTATATCATGGAAGAAATCAAAGATGAAAATAACGAGGTAAAGCAGAAGACTGAAGCTACACAGAATGAGAGTCCTGTACAGGAAGAGTCTCCTGCAAGAAGAAGCCTTCTGTGGATCTTTGCAGGCGGTTATCTTGTGTATACAGGCTATCGCCTGTGTGAAGGAATCATCAAAGGAACAGATGATGCAAGTAAAGGATTTCTGGTAGCAGGCGGCATTTTTATTGTGATCGGTGCTGTGCTTCTTATCAAAGCTGTCCGCAATCTGGCTAAAGCAGGTGCGGAGAAAGCATCCGAGCAGGAAACAGCAGCAAGAAAAATGATCGAGGAAAATGCAAAGAAGAAAATGTCTATCTCAGAGAGAGCGCATCTGGCTGAGAATCTGGATGATGCTGAGGAGAATGAGACGGAAGAGGCAAGTGAGAAAGGTGCTGACAGTTCTGCAGAGTGATATGAGGAATGGGAAAGGTAAAAAAACGATTTCGTTCGTGAGTATGTAGCGGAATAGAATGCGTGCAGGATCTGCACAAATACGATATAGCAGCAATATAGAAAGTCGGGATATCCGGCAGAGATTATTTATATCTTCTCTGCCAGGATATCCCGGCTTTTGTTTATTTTCGTTTTCTTGTTTTCCGGCGTTTCTTTCGGGATTTTTTTCCACCAGGGGTATGGAGGGTGGACCAACAGAATGCCTGTACCAGCAAAATTCCAATCAGCGCACCGCAGCTGTCAATACCCACATCTCGTACAGATGGACCGCGGGCATCGACAAAAGACTGGTGATATTCATCCAGACCTGCAAATCCCGCGCATATGATTCCTGCAAGAAGCATCAGCCAGATTCCCCGGACTCCGTAAACATAAAGTGGGAAGGAGATGGAGATAGCCAGAAGACAGTATTCAGTCATGTGAGCTGCCTTGCGGACATAAAACTCAATTCCTGAAGCGTCCTGGGAAAGCTGATCAGGACTTTTTTCCGTGGCGAGTATTTCGTTTTTGGTTTCTACGATCTGATAGCTGATTTTGTAGCTCAATTCCCCGGAAGCTTCTCCGGTCTGTGCGGAAAAGGAATAGATCACACACATCATCAGGATCGCAGGTGCAAAAGAAAATGGTTTTAATAATGTAATCAGTATTTTCATGGCTTTTAATATAGCACTCATGCAGAGAAATGTCCAGAGGAAAGAAGAAAACTGATTATTTTAGGAATTGCCAGATTACTGTTCACTGGTAATATCCCGCGAGGTGTTTTTGGTGAGCGAAGGTCACAGAAAACCCGAGACATACCGCGCGAATTTATGCGATCAGCATAAATTCTGTGCATCGCGAAGCGTGTTACTGAGAACGGAGTGAACAGTAACATTGCCAGTTCTTACACAGCCATGTAGACATTAATGGAAGAATTGTGTTAGAATAGAAAATAAATTCCAGGGGTATTTTAAGCGTGAAAAAAATAAATATCCGAAAGATAAAAGCAGAATAAGGGAGGAATCAGTGAATGAGTCTTGCAGATAATATATTTATTAACATGTGTAAAGATGTAATAGAGAACGGAACCAGCACAGAAGGAGAGAAGGTGCGCCCTGTATGGGAGGATGGAACTCCGGCTTATACCATCAAGAGATTTGGGGTTGTGAATCGCTATGACCTGCGTAAAGAATTTCCGGCACTGACTTTAAGAAGAACAGCTTTAAAGAGTGCTATGGATGAGATCTTATGGATCTGGCAGCAGAAATCCAACAATATCCATGATCTTCACAGCCATATTTGGGACAGCTGGGCCGATGAGAACGGTTCCATCGGAAAAGCCTACGGTTATCAGCTGGGTGTGAAGCATCAGTATAAAGAGGGAATGATGGATCAGGTTGACCGTGTACTTTTTGATCTTAAGAACAATCCGTACAGCAGAAGGATCATGACTAATATTTATGTACATCAGGATCTTCATGAGATGAATCTTTATCCTTGTGCATATTCCATGACTTTCAATGTTACCAAAGAACCGGATAAAGACAAACTGGTTCTGAATGCAGTGCTGAATCAGAGATCCCAGGATATCCTGGCTGCCAATAACTGGAATGTATGTCAGTATTCCCTGCTTCTTATGATGATCGCCCAGGCTTGTGATATGGAGGCAGGAGAGCTTGTCCATGTGATCGCTGACTGCCATATTTATGACAGACATATCCCGGTGATCAAGGAGCTGATCTCAAGGAAACCATATCCTGCACCAACAGTTAAGCTGAACCCGGATGTAAAAGATTTCTACAAGTTTACAACGGATGATCTGATCGTGGAGAACTATGAGACCTGGCCGCAGATCAAAAATATTCCGATCGCAGTATAAATAAAACAATATTGGACATTAGAAAGGAATCAGATATGAATATTATTGTTGCAGCAGATAAGAACTGGGGAATCGGAAGGAATAATCAGCTTCTGGTCAGCATCCCTGCAGATATGAAAATGTTCCGCGAGGAGACTACAGGCAAAGTAGTTGTTATGGGAAGAAAGACTCTGGAATCTTTTCCCAACGGACTTCCTCTTAAGAACAGAACTAATATTGTTATCACAGGAAACAAAGATTATCAGGTAAAAGATACAGTGGTCGTGCACAGTATTGAGGAAGCTCTGAAAGAAGTAGAGAAATATCCGTCTGAGAATGTATACTGCATTGGCGGAGACAGCATTTACAAACAGATGCTGCCGTACTGTGATGTAGCACACGTAACGAAGATCGATTTTGCATATGAGGCAGATGCACATTTCCCGAATCTGGACGAGGATCCTGAGTGGGAGATCACAGCAGAGAGTGATGAGCAGACATATTTTGATCTGGAGTATGCATTTGTGAAATATGAGAGAAAGAATAAATAATATTGAGTGAATCAATATCAAAGAGAAATGCACCGCGGAGTGGATATTATGAGATGACTTCCAAGCGTTAGAGTTTAGGTCAGACTTTTGGAGTCGGTATATTAATATCAGACTGTGGTGCATTTTGTGAATATAAAGATGAAATTCTGATACAGTAACTGAAAAAACAGGCTGCTTATCTGATATAAACAGCCTGTCTTAAAAGTACTATCTGATTAAAAAAGTACGATTACTCGATTACGTGGATCCATCCCTCCGGAGCTTCGATGCGTCCCATCTGGATGCCTGTCAGTGTGTCGTACAGTTTCTGAATAACCGGTCCCATCTTTTCCATTCCGCTTGGGAAACAGATCTCTTTGCCATGGTCGTTGATCTTTCCAACTGGAGAGATAACAGCAGCAGTACCGCAAAGACCGCACTCTGCGAAATCTTTAACTTCATCGAAGTAGATCTCACGTTCCTCAGCTTCCAGACCAAGGTACTCTTTTGCAACGTAGATCAGGGAACGACGTGTGATGGAAGGAAGGATGCTGTCAGATTTCGGTGTTACAACCTTGCCGTCTTTTGTTACAAAGATGAAGTTCGCTCCGCCTGTCTCCTCAACTTTAGTACGAGTCTTAGGATCAAGGTACATGTTCTCGTCAAAGCCCTGTTTGTGAGCATCTACGATTGCATGAAGGCTCATTGCGTAGTTAAGGCCAGCTTTGATGTTACCTGTTCCGCAAGGTGCAGCACGGTCAAAGTCGCTGACACGGATCGTGATCGGTTTTGCACCGCCTTTGAAGTACGGGCCAACCGGTGTTGTAAGGATACGGAACTGATATTCATCAGCCGGTTTAACGCCGATTACAGCGTTGGAACCAAACATGTAAGGGCGAAGGTAAAGTGTTGCACCTGAGCCGTATGGAGGAACCCATGCAGCATTAGCCTTAACTACCTGGTTAACAGCGTCGATAAATCTCTCTTTTGGGAATACCGGCATTTCAAGTCTTGCAGCAGAAGCAGCAATACGCTCTGCGTTCAGGTCAGGACGGAATGTAACAATACGTCCGTCTTCTGTTGTGTAAGCTTTCAGTCCTTCGAATACGCTCTGTGAATACTGAAGTACACCAGCACACTCATTAAGCACGATGTTAGGATCTGTGCTTAAAGTACCCTCATCCCATTTTCCATCTTTAAAATTAGATACATATCTGTAGTCGGTTGGCATGTAGCTGAATCCGATGCTGGACCAGTCAATGTTCTTTTTTTCCATGACGATATTCCTCCGTTTGAGAATTTTTACTTTTTACCATTGTAAAACTTTTACGTACTAACTTCAATAGGCAAAATTGAATTTTTTATTCCTTTTTTGCATTCTCTTGTAATTTTTACAGGAGTTCGCTATAATAAAAATATCTATGGACTGGAGGAAAAAATGGACAATCATGAATTTGAGGATCTTGGAAAAAAGATTCAGGACATTGTAGATAATGCGGTAAATTCCAACAGCTATCATGAGCTGAGCCGTACCATTAATCAGACTGTGAACAAGGCAATCGATTCAGGAAGCGAAGCATTGAAAAATGCTATGAATTCTGTATTTGATCCGGCCAATGATCCGAACTACAGGAAGAACAGCTACACTTATCAGAATCCTTATTACGGACGGAATAAGAAGGCCAGGGAACAAGCTGCGAAGAAACAGACAGAGCTTCTTTACGGCAAGACAACAGGCGAGAATCTGAAGGGCATGATGATGGCGGTTTCCGGAGGTATTCTTTTAAGCGGAATGGGACTTGGTGCCATGGTGCTTCTGATCTGGATGGGACTTGGCCACAGTGGAGCACTTGCAGCAGGTGTGCTTGGAGTGATGTGCACAGGTGCAGCAGGGGGTGGAGTACTTCTTGGGGCCGGAACGAAACGGCTTGGAAGACTGGGACGTTTTCAGAAATATATTAAGGAACTGGGAGATCATACATATTGTAATTTCCGGAAGCTTGCCCTGGCAGTAGGAAAACCGGAAAAATATGTAAAAAAAGATATCAGCCGTATGATCGCCAAAGGATGGTTTCTGGAAGGCCATGTGGATGCCCAGGAGACCTGTCTGATCACCAGCAATGAGACATATCAGCAATACCAGGAAACACAGAAGCAGCTGGAACTTCGCAAGCAGGAAGCTGATCCTAAGGTACAGCTTGAAGAGAATATGAGCCCGGAAGCACAGGACGTTCTCAAAAAAGGCAATGAATTTCTGGTGAAGATCAGAGAAAGCAACGACGCGATCCCTGGAGAAGAGATTTCTGCGAAGATATCCAGAATGGAACTGATCGTTCAGAAGATTTTTGAGCGTGCAGGAGAGCACCCGGAGGTGATCCCGGATCTCAGGAAACTGATGGATTATTATCTGCCGATGACTGTGAAGCTTCTGGATGCCTATGAAGATATGGACAGGCAGCCGGTCCAGGGTGAGAATATTTCAGCCTCCAAGCGTGAGATCGAGGATACGATCGATACATTGAATGTTGCATTCGAAAAGATTCTGGATTCTATTTTTCGCGATACAGCCTGGGATGTATCTACAGATATTTCTGTGTTACATACAGTTCTTGCGCAGGAAGGCCTGACGGAAGATGATTTTGAAAAGATGAAGCAGGAAGTTGCACAGAAATAAATGCCATTGATGGCAGTAAGCCGGGCGGAAACAAAAACAGAGTGATCAGGATGGCAGAAGTGCTATCCTGAGTTTGAACTGTTATGTATGGATAAATGATTTAGGAGAGCTTATGGGAGAAGAATTTAAAGATTTTGAAGCAGAAGCTCCGGTACTGACACTGGAACCGGATCTCACAGATGAGAAAGACGAAGTCACAGCTAAAGAACCTGAGAAAACAGAAGAGCCGGCAATCGAGGAACCGGTGCTTTCCCCACAGGAACAGAAGATGGTGGATGATTTTGCTGCAAAGATCGATATTGAGAATACGAACCAGATTCTGCAGTTTGGAGCAGGAACCCAGAAGAAGATGGCAGATTTTTCAGATGCTGCACTTGAGAATGTACGGACACAGGATCTTGGGGAAGTGGGAGATCTTCTGGCAAGCGTGGTAGGAGAGCTGAAGGATTTTGATGCTGCCGAGGAGAAAGGTTTGTTTGGCTTTTTTAAGAAGCAGACAGCCAGGGTGGATACACTGAAGAACCGTTATACCAAGGCCGAAGGAAATGTGGCGAAGATCACGGAGACACTGGAACAGCATCAGATGCGTCTGATGAAGGATTCGGCAGTTCTGGATAAGATGTATGACCAGAACCTGGCATACTTTAAAGAGCTTTCCATGTACATCCTTGCGGGCAAAAAGAAACTTCAGGCAGTCCGCGACGGACAGCTTCGTGAGCTTCAGCAGAAAGCGGCCACAAGCGGTCTTCCGGAGGATGCACAGGCTGCCAGTGATCTGGAGAATAAATGCGGCAGATTTGAAAAGAAGCTTCATGATCTGGAACTTACCAGAACGATTTCCATGCAGACTGCACCGCAGATCCGTATGATCCAGAATAATGATACAACAATGATCGAGAAGATCCAGACAACCATCGTGAACACCATTCCGCTCTGGAAGAGTCAGATGGTTCTGGCACTTGGAATTGCCCATTCCACGGAAGCAGCCCAGGCACAGCGTCAGGTTACAGACCTTACCAATGAACTCTTAAAAAAGAATGCGGAAACTCTTCATCTTGCATCTGTGGAAACGGCCAGAGAATCTGAGAGAGGGATTGTGGATATTGAAACTCTCAGGCAGACCAATCAGCAGCTGATCCAGACCCTGGATGATGTAATGAAGATCCAGCAGGAGGGAAGAGTGAAACGTCAGGCTGCAGAGGCAGATATGAGACGCATGGAGAATGAACTGAAATCAAAACTGCTGGAGATCCGGCACTGAGATAATATTGAAGAAAATCATCAGGAAAAGAAAGGCAGGGCGTTTGGAGACACCTGCCTTTCAAGATTAATGAAGGAGATTTTTTATGTACAGAGACCATACAAAAGTAATAAAAATCGGAAACCGTGTCATTGGCGGGGGTAATCCTGTTCTGATCCAGTCTATGACCAATACAAAAACTGAAGATGTGGAGGCAACCGTTGCGCAGATACTTTCTCTGGAAAAAGCTGGCTGCGATATCATCCGCTGTGCAGTTCCTGACATGGAAGCTGCCAGAGCTTTGTCCCAGATCAAGAAACAGATCCATATTCCGCTTGTTGCAGATATTCATTTTGATTACAGACTTGCGATTGCAGCCATGGAAAACGGTGCAGACAAGATCCGTATCAATCCGGGAAATATCGGCTCAAAAGAGCGGATCAAGGCAGTAGTGGATACTGCAAAAGAGCAAAATATTCCTATCCGTGTAGGAGTAAACAGTGGTTCTCTTGAGAAAGAACTGGTGGAGAAATACCACGGTGTTACAGCAGAAGGACTTGTGGAGAGTGCCCTTGACAAGGTCCACATCATCGAAGAGATGGGATATGACAATCTTGTGATCAGCATCAAGTCTTCCGATGTCCTTATGTGTGCGAAAGCTCACGAACTGATCGCAAAACAGACACAGTATCCTCTTCATGTAGGAATCACAGAGGCAGGAACTCTGTATTCCGGGAATATTAAATCTGCCATTGGACTTGGAATTATCCTGTATCAGGGAATCGGTGATACCATCCGTGTTTCCCTGACAGGTGCACCGCTGGAAGAAGTGAAATCTGCCAGACGTATCCTTAAGACACTGGGACTTCGTAAAGGCGGCGTGGAAGTTGTTTCCTGTCCGACCTGCGGAAGAACCAAGATCGATCTGATCGGCCTTGCAAATCAGGTTGAGACTATGGTGCAGGATATTCCTCTTGATATTAAAGTTGCAGTAATGGGCTGTGTGGTAAATGGCCCGGGAGAGGCGAAAGAAGCTGATCTCGGAATCGCAGGAGGTGATGGAGTCGGCCTGCTGATCAAACATGGAGAAGTGGTAAAGAAAGTTCCTGAGACAGAGCTTCTGGATATTCTCCGTGGGGAGCTTCTTTCCTGGAATAAACAGGAGTCATAATGGAGAAAGATTTTTTTGACGTATTTCCTCATCTGAAAGTAAAGAAAGAGCTGGAAGAACTTTTGGACATGGTTTTTGTTACGAAAGTTTCCATGAATCCGGGAAGGACGCATCTGAGGGTTTATATTGAGAGCAGCAGATGGATCCATAAGAAGAATATTTTTGCCCTGGAAGATGAGATCGAGAGACAGTGTTTTCCGGGGATTCCAATGACTGTTACAGTTGTGGAGAAATTTCATCTTTCTGAGCAGTATACACCGGAGAATTTCCTGGAGAGCTACCGATCCAGCATGGAAGTGGAACTTCGGAATTATAATATGCTGGAGTACAATCTGTTTCGTAGAGCAAAGATTACTTTTACAGGAAAAGATACCATGCATATGGAACTTCCTGATACTGTGATCTCCCGTCAGAAAAGTGAGATCCTCGTGGAATATTTTCATAAGGTTTTCTGTGAGCGATGCGGAATGGATCTCAAGGTAGATCTGGATTTCATAGAAGCGAAAGAGAGCAAATACAGGAAAAACGCTGCTCTGCAGATCAGGCAGGAAGTGGAAAATGTCCTGAAGCATGTGAAGCTTTCAAGTGGAGAAGAGAGCGCACCGGAAGCAGAGGAAGTATCCAAAGAAAAGACAAAGAAAGCTTCCGGGGATAAAAAGAATGAAAAATCAAATGAGAAGAAATCTTTTGACAAGAAGCAGCAGAAAGGCCAGAAGGGCGACTTCCGCGGCGGTTTCGGATTCCGGAGAGATAGTAATCCGGATGTTGTTTACGGCAGAGATTTCGATGGAGAACCGATCTCTCTGGAGAGTATTACCGGTGAGATGGGTGAGGTGATCATCCGCTGTCAGGTTATGGATGTGGAGAAACGTGAGATCCGAAATGAAAAGACTATTCTCATTTTTCCTGTGACAGATTTTACAGACAGTATTGTGGTAAAGATGTTCCTGCGTAATGAACAGGTTCCGGAAGTGACAGAGAGTGTTAAGAAGGGAGCTTTCCTGAAACTGAAGGGCGTTACGACTATTGACCGATTTGACAGTGAGCTGACCATCGGAAATATTACAGGAATCAAGAAAATAGCAAATTTTACAACAGCAAGAACAGATACCAGTCCGCAGAAGAGAGTGGAGCTGCACTGCCATACCAAGATGAGTGATATGGATGGTGTCACAGATGCAAAAGCACTGGTAAAACGAGCCTACGAGTGGGGGCATAAGGCAATTGCCATCACAGACCATGGGGTTGTACAGTCTTTCCCGGAGGCGAACCATTGCTTTGATACCTGGGGTGGATGTGTGCCGAAAGAGTCTGATTTCAAGGTGCTCTATGGCATGGAAGCTTATCTGGTCGATGATTTGAAAGGAATGGTTACAAATTCCAAAGGCCAGAGACTGGATGGGGATTTTGTTGTTTTTGATATTGAGACAACTGGTTTCTCGGCTTTGACCTGTAAGATCATTGAAATCGGTGCTGTAAAAGTAGAAAAAGGTGAGATCACAGACCGTTTTTCCACTTTTGTCAACCCAGAAGTGCCAATTCCGTTCCGTATTGAGCAGCTGACCAGCATCAATGATTCCATGGTGATCGATGCGCCTGCCATTGAAGAAGTACTGCCGAAATTTCTGGAGTTTTGTGAGGGCTGTGTGATGGTGGCCCATAATGCGGATTTTGATATGAGCTTTATCATAGAAAACTGTAAACGCCAGGGGATTCCGGATGATTTTACCTATGTGGATACTGTAGGCATGGCCAGATTCCTTCTGCCTGCGCTGAACCGTTTCAAGCTGGATACAGTAGCCAAGGCAGTTGGTGTTTCACTGGATCATCACCACAGAGCTGTAGATGATGCTGCATGTACTGCGGAGATTTTTGTACGGTTTGTGAAGATGCTTGCAGAAAGAGATATCTTTGATGTGGATGAGATGAACAGTCAGGGTGCTGTGTCACCGGATACCATCCGGAAGCTTCCGACTTACCATGCTATTGTTTTTGCAAGAAATGAGACAGGCAGGATCAACCTCTATAAATTGGTAAGCCAATCCCATTTAAAGTACTATCACAGACGGCCAAGAGTCCCGAAAAGTATACTGGATAAATACAGAGAAGGACTTCTTGTGGGAAGTGCCTGCGAGGCCGGAGAGCTTTATCAGGCTCTGCTTCGTAATGCACCAGATCAGGAGATTGCAAGACTTGTGAATTTCTATGATTATCTGGAAATTCAGCCACTTGGGAACAATGCGTTCATGCTTGCAGATGAGAAGCACGATATGATCAATTCAGAGGAAGATTTAAAAGAGATCAACCAAAAGATCGTCAAGCTTGGAGAGCAGTTTAAGAAACCGGTGGTTGCAACCTGTGATGTGCATTTTATGGATCCGCAGGATGAGGTTTACAGACGTATCATCATGGCCGGAAACGGCTTTTCCGATGCAGATAACCAGGCACCTCTTTATCTCCGTACAACGGAGGAGATGCTGGAGGAATTTTCCTATCTTGGAAGTGAGAAGGCGGAAGAAGTGGTTATCACCAATACCAACAAGATCGCGGATATGATCGAGAAGATCTCGCCCATCCATCCGGATAAATTTCCGCCTGTCATTGAGAATTCCGAGCAGGATCTTAAGAATATCTGCTTTACAAAAGCGCATGAAATGTACGGAGATCCTCTTCCAAAGATTGTAGAGGACCGTCTTGATAGGGAGCTGAACTCCATTATTTCCAATGGTTATGCGGTGATGTATATCATTGCCCAGAAACTTGTGTGGAAGTCCAATGAGGACGGATATCTGGTTGGTTCCCGAGGATCGGTTGGTTCGTCCCTGGCAGCTACCATGTCCGGTATTACAGAGGTTAATCCTCTGCCACCGCATTATCTCTGCCCGAACCCGGACTGCAAATACAGTGATTTCGATTCTCCTGAGGTAAAAGAATATGCAGGCATGGCAGGCTGTGATATGCCGGATAAGGTCTGCCCGAAATGCGGCACTAAGATGAATAAAGAAGGTTTTGATATCCCGTTCGAGACGTTCCTTGGATTCAAAGGTGACAAGGAGCCGGATATTGACCTGAACTTCTCAGGAGAGTATCAGGCCAATGCCCACAGATACACAGAGGTTATTTTTGGAAAGGGTCAGACTTTTAAGGCAGGAACCATTGGTACCCTTGCGGAAAAAACCGCTTTCGGATATGTGAAAAACTACTATGAGGAACGCGGTCAGCATAAGCGATACTGTGAAATTAACAGGATCGTACAGGGGTGTACTGGAGTTCGCCGTACCACAGGCCAGCACCCTGGAGGTATCATCGTACTTCCAATGGGTGAGGAGATCGAGAAGTTTACACCTGTCCAGCATCCAGCCAATGATGTGAACAGCGATATTATTACCACACATTTTGATTATCATTCCATTGACGGAAATCTTCTGAAACTTGATATACTGGGTCACGATGATCCGACCATGATCCGTATGCTGGAAGACCTGACCGGTATCAGCGCAAGGACTGTTCCCCTGGATCAGCGAGATGTCATGTCTCTGTTTGCGGGAACCCAGGCACTGGGAATCAGCCCGGAGGATATTGGAGGCTGTAAGCTTGGCTGTCTTGGAATTCCGGAGTTTGGTACAGATTTCGCCATGCAGATGCTTATTGATACCAAGCCGAAATATTTTTCTGACCTGGTACGTATTGCAGGTCTTTCCCATGGTACTGACGTTTGGCTGGGTAATGCACAGGTGCTGATTCAGAATGGTACAGCGACCATTTCCACAGCGATCTGTACCCGAGATGATATTATGATCTATCTGATCGGAAAAGGTGTGGAGAGTGGTCTGGCGTTTACTATTATGGAGAGCGTCCGTAAAGGTAAAGGTCTTCGTGATGAATGGATCCAGACTATGAAAGAACACGACGTTCCGGAATGGTATATCTGGTCCTGCAAGCTGATCAAGTATATGTTCCCGAAGGCACATGCAGCTGCCTATGTTATGATGGCTTACCGTATTGCCTGGTACAAGGTGTTCCACCCTCTTGCTTACTATGCGGCATTTTTCAGTATCCGTGCAACATCGTTTTCCTATGAACTGATGTGCATGGGAAAAGAACGTCTGGAATATTACATGGCAGAGATCCGCAAGAAGGGTGACGAGGCATCCAAGAAGGAGCAGGATACGCTGAAGGATATGAGAATCGTGCAGGAGATGTATGCCAGAGGTTTTGATTTCGTACCCATTGATCTTTACAAGGCAAAAGCGCACCGTTTCCAGATCATGGGAGATAAGCTGATGCCCGCGCTGGATACCATAGACGGTCTGGGCGATAAGGCGGCTGATGCTGTAGTGGATGCAGCTGCCAGGGGAAAATTTCTTTCCAAAGACGATTTCCGAGACCGTACAAAAGTCAGCAAAACCGTTATTGACCTGATGGATGATCTGAATCTGTTCGGTGATATTCCGCAGTCCAATCAGATGTCATTATTTGACTTTACTTAACATCTGACTGATATGATATCTGGTCAAGGCACATTATAAAATATAATTCCAGGAGGCAATATGAAGAAAGAAGAATTAAGATATCTGCAGCGGCTTGCAGAGTTGTATCCTACTATTGCAAAGGCATCAACTGAAATCATCAATCTGCAGTCCATACTGAATCTTCCGAAAGGTACGGAACATTTCATGTCGGACATCCACGGAGAATATGATGCTTTTTCTCATGTTCTCCGCAACGGTTCCGGCGCAGTGCGCAAAAAGATCGACGATGTATTTGGTCATACATTAAGCAACAGCGATAAGCGGTCGCTGGCAACTCTGATCTATTATCCGAAAGAAAAAATGGAAGTTGTGAAAAAAACCGAGGAGGATATGGAAAACTGGTATAAGATCACCCTCTATCGTCTGATCGAAGTGTGCAAGACAACAGCATCCAAATACACCCGTTCCAAAGTGCGAAAAGCCCTTCCGGCAGATTATGCCTATGTGATTGAGGAGCTGATCACAGAAAAAGCAGAAGTTCTTGATAAAGAAGCTTATTATGATGCCATCGTCAACACCATTATTGAGATTGGCAGAGCAGAGAATTTTATCATTGCCCTGGCTGAATTGATCCAGCGTCTTGTTGTAGATCATCTTCATGTGCTTGGTGATATTTATGATCGAGGTCCTGGTCCGCATTTCATTATGGATCGTCTGATGAAATATCATTCCCTGGATATCCAGTGGGGAAATCATGATGTAGTCTGGATGGGCGCAGCCACAGGACAGAAAGCCTGCATTGCGACAGTAATACGAAACAGTATCCGTTACCGCAACATGGACATTCTGGAGGATGGATATGGGATCAATCTCATGCCTCTGGCTACTTTTGCAATGGAAGCATATAAAGATGATTCATGTAAAGCTTTTGAGATGAAAGGTGATGCCAATAATTACAGCATTCTGGAGGAAGAACTTGGGCGCAAAATGCACAAGGCGATTGCTGTGATCCAGTTTAAGCTGGAGGGTCAGCTGATCCGCAGGCACAAAGAATTCCATATGGAAGAACGCTGCCTGCTGCACAGAATTGATCCGAAGAAGGGAACGATCACACTCCCTGACGGAAAAGAATATCCGCTTACAGATACATATTTCCCGACAATTGATTGGAAGAAGCCGTATGAGCTTACAGCAGAAGAAAAAGATGTAATGGAACGTCTGGACCTGGCATTCCGTAACTGTGAGAAGCTGCAGAATCATGTACGTCTTCTTCTTGATAAAGGCGGTCTTTATAAGACATATAATGGAAATCTTTTATTCCATGGAAGCATTCCTCTTAATGAGGATGGAAGCCTGAAAGAAGTGCAGATCTACGGCAAAACTTATAAGGGAAAAGAGCTGTACGATGTTCTGGAGACTTATGTGCGGAGAGCTTTTTTCTCAATGAATGAGGATGAACAGCGAAAAGGCAGAGATATCATGTGGTATATCTGGGCTGCACCGAATTCTCCATTATTCGGTAAAGATAAGATGACTACTTTTGAGAGGTATTTTATTGCGGACAAGGCTACACATAAAGAGACAAAAAATGCGTATTACCACCTCCTGGAAAATGAAGAAGTGGTTGATAACCTTCTCCGTGAATTTGGTCTGGACCCGGAAAAAGGTCATATTATCAACGGCCATGTGCCGGTTCATCAGAGTGAAGGAGAAAGCCCTGTAAAGTGCAATGGAAAAGTTCTTGTAATTGATGGTGGTTTTTCAAGGCCTTACCAGAAGGTTACGGGAATTGCCGGTTATACACTGGTGTATAATTCGTATGGACTGATCCTGTCTGCTCATGAGCCGTTTACTTCAGCAGAAGAAGCGGTGGCTAAAGAGCAAGATATCGTATCCAACCGGGTTGCAGTTCATTATAATAACAAGCGTACTCTTGTTGGAGATACTGATACAGGTGCTGCTTTGAAAGAAAGGATCAGCGAACTTACTCAGTTGCTGGAAGTATATCGAAAAGGTATTATCAAAGAGAAGAAATAAAAGAGAGAAATACAGTAAAGTTTTCAGGTATGCTATATTAAACAGAGGTGATGCAGATGAGTAAAAACAAAAGAAAAAAGCAGCGGCTGAAAACAGCTCTTATCCTGTTGATCGTTCTGTTTATTCTGGCAGGACTTGGCGGTATGATGCTGGTTTCACACAGGAATAAAGTTGCAAAAGAGCAGAGAAAACAGGCAGCTATTGCAGCACTGGATAATATTCCGGAAGTAACGGCCACTCCGGCGGCAACTGCGACGCCGATACCAACGGCTACTCCAACTCCTTCCGTGACACCGGTGCCTACCATTCTTCCGGCATTTGATCCGGAGAATTATCAGGGAATATGGTACAGTACAGACGGGCTGACGACCATCAATATTTATGAGATCAGTCTCGATTCCGTATCCTTTACATATAAGCGGGTTAATGGAAGAAATCATGCCCTCACAGCGGAGGCGGATGTGACAGCGGAAGTTGCGGGAAATGCTACACAATTCCGGTTTAAGGATTCTGAGGGAAACAAAGCCAAAGGCGAATTTGTTTTTGACAAAAGTGGCGAGCTTTATGTGAAAGTTAAGACTTATAAAAGAGCGGATGGTTCTAAGACTTATCCGAAAACAGAGTCTATTATGACAAGGGAAGAACCGATGGAAAGTATACCGGCAGCAGAGCAGGAAAATTCCAATGAGGGAGATTCTTTCTATGATGAGAGCAGCGATGATGTATATGGGATCCCCTACGGGGATGAAGAAACATATTATGCAGAATAATAAATAACACAAAATAAAGAATCCCCGGATCTGCGGAAGTGTGGGAATCCTGATACAGGAATTCCCGAAATTGTTCCGAATTCCGGGGATTTCTTTATTTGACCATTTTTTTGCGGTCTGTGCGACCAACAAGATAGTCAATGCTGGTGTCATAATAATTCGCCAGCCGGATAAGCATTTCAATTGGAATACTACGAGATCCCGTTTCGTAATGGGAATAAGAACGCTGACTGATATGAAGAATCTCACTTAATTCTCTCTGTGACAGATCTGCGTCTGTACGTAAATCCTGAATACGTTGAAATTTCATTGTGCTCACCTCTTTCTATGGAAAGTATAAAACAGAACGAATTGCACTCTTGCAAAAGAGAGCAAAATGGACTATACTAAATTTATTATCTTCTTAGATTCAGAAAATGTCTATCTGAATTTTCCCTGTTTTAATAATTTAACCGATAAACTGCGAAGCCGTTATTCGGTGTAAATCTATGTAGCAACTGCGGATGTTTTTATCTGTTTGACATTAAAAAAAGACGAGGATTTTGTCAGTCGGGGACGAAATTTTTCGCAGAAAGGAATCGTTTGTTTGCAAGTGTTTTATCAGCGGCGATTTTTGGCATGGAGGTAAGGGAAATCCAGGTTGAGGCAGATGTCAGTGATGGTCTGCCTTCCTTTACTATGGTAGGATTTCCCTCTGCTCAGGTGCGGGAAGCACAGGAACGTGTACGTACTGCGTTTAAAAACAACAGGCTCAGTCTGCCGCCTAAGAGAGTAACTGTAAATTTTGCACCTGCGGATATGAAGAAAGAAGGGGCCGGATTTGACCTTCCGGTAGCAGCAGCAGTTCTGGCAGCAGCTGATATTCTGGAACCGAAGCTATTGGAGCAGGTTATGGTAGTAGGAGAGATCAGCCTCAACGGGGAGATCCATGGAGTTTCCGGAATCCTTCCAAGAGTGATCCGGGCCAGAGAGCTGGGGCTTCGTTTCTGTATTATCCCGCAGGAGAATATTAAAGAAGGAAAGCTGGTCCGGGATATGCAGGTATTTGGAGTGAAAACTCTGAAAGATATGATAAGGTGTCTGAAAGATCCGGAGAAATATGGAAATGAAAGTGAACAGGATTCGGAAACGGAAGGCAGAACGGATGAAGGAGGACTGGATTTTGCGGATGTGTGCGGTCAGGAAGGAGCAAGACGGGCTGCTGAGATTGCAGTCAGCGGTTTTCACAATATCCTGCTTATCGGACCGCCAGGTTCCGGCAAGACTATGCTGGCCAGAAGACTGCCAACGATCATGCCCAGGATGACTTTTGAGGAAAGTCTTGAGATTACGAAAGTATACAGTGTGGCAGGACTTCTTACCAAGAAAGATCCGCTGATTCGGAAAAGGCCGTTTCGAAGCCCTCACCATACCAGTTCTGCCCAGGCTCTGGCAGGAGGTGGCCGGGTGCCGGGGCCTGGAGAGATTACTCTTGCACACAGAGGAGTACTTTTTCTGGATGAGATGCCGGAATTTTCCAGGAAAAGCCTGGAGATTTTACGCCAGCCATTAGAGGATAAAGAAATCCATCTTTCCAGAGCTGCGGGAACATATACATTTCCGGCCAGTTTTATGCTGGCGGCAGCAATGAACCCCTGTCCTTGCGGGTTTTACCCGGATATGAACCGATGCAGGTGCACTCAAGGCGAGATCACCCATTATCTGGGAAAGATCAGCCAGCCACTTCTGGAGAGAATTGATATATGTACCGAAGTCCCGGCTATTCAGTTTCCAGAGATGAAGAAGAAAAAAGGAGGGGAGAGTTCATCTGCTATCCGTCGGAGAGTGGAACGAACCCAGGAGATCCAGCGTGAACGATATAAGAACGAAGAGTTCTCCTTTAATGGAGAGCTGGATGGGAGACGCGTAGAGAAATACTGCGAAATGACAGCAGAGGCGGAAATGCTTCTGGAACAGGCATACACTCAGTTTCAGTTCAGCACCAGGGCGTATCATAAGATTCTGAAAGTTGCCAGGACTGTTGCTGATATGGAAGGCACTGAGAAGATCCAGTCAGAGCATATCTGCGAAGCACTGACTTATCGTGCCTACGATAAAAAATACTGGTCATAAAATGAAAGAAACGGAGGTACTTTATAATGGAAGAAAAACCGAAAATGATCATCAATTCTGCGGAAAAAAGTAGCAGTATTTATCCGAAAAGACTGCGTTCCTTGAGCAGCATGCCGGATATGCTGTATTATATTGGAAGACTTCCGGATGATGACAGGCCAACAGCTGCCATTGTGGGGGCCAGGATGTGCAGCCCCTATGGCAGGATTCAGGCATTTCAATATGGAAAGTTTTTAAGTGAGAATGGTGTGCAGGTGATCAGCGGCATGGCGGCAGGAATTGATGCTGAAGGGCACAAAGGCGCGCTGGAAGGCGGGACACCTACTTTTGCAGTGCTGGGAAATGGTGTAGATATCTGTTATCCTTCTTCGAGCCGGGGTATTTACAGGCGGATCCCGGAGAAAAATGGAGGGATTATCAGTGAATACCAGCCGGGGACACCGGGTATGGCATATCATTTTCCTGCAAGGAACCGGATCATCAGCGGACTGGCAGATGTGGTAGTTGTTGTGGAAGCAAAAGAAAAAAGTGGTTCGCTTATCACAGCGGCCTGTGCGTTGGAGCAGGGAAAGACTGTATACGCAGTTCCGGGTGCAGTGAATGATACTCTGAGCCGGGGCTGTCATAAGCTGATCTACGATGGAGCCGGCATCGCATATTCCCCGGAAGTGCTTCTGGATGAATGGGGACTGTCTGTGAAAAAAAAGACAATTTTAAAGGGAAAAACCAAGTTAGGACTTGCAACAGATTTGGATTTGGTGTATAGTTGTCTCGATTTACGACCAAAAAATCTGGATCATATTATCAGAAAAACCGGCTTTTCGCCGGCAAAAACAGCCGGAATTCTGGCACAGCTCGTGCTGATGGGACTTGTGAGGGAAACCGGAAGACAGAATTATATCAAACTTGAATAACAGCCGATCTGTTCTGCATTCTGCTTACAGCATTTCTGGAAATCACTGCAGCACAGGACAGAGGGCAGAATAAGATTAGGAGAGGTAAAATGGCCAAAAATCTGGTGATAGTAGAGTCACCTGCTAAAATGAAAACTGTAAAAAAATTTCTGGGGGCGAATTATACAGTCGAAGCATCAAACGGTCACGTGAGGGATTTTCCGAAGAGCCAGTTTGGTATTGACGTAGAGAATGATTTTGAACCCAAGTATATTACAATAAGAGGAAAGGGAGAGCTTCTTTCAAAACTCCGTAAAGAGGCTAGAAAGGCAGACAAGATCTATCTTGCAACTGACCCCGACCGTGAGGGAGAGGCAATTTCCTGGCATCTGATGCAGGCACTGAAAACAGATCCTGCGAAAATGCACAGAATCACATTTAATGAAGTGACAAAAACTGCAGTCAAAGCTTCTATCAAGCAGGCCAGGGAACTGGATATGAATCTTGTGGATGCACAACAGGCAAGACGTATGCTGGACCGTATGGTAGGTTATACCATCAGTCCGCTTCTCTGGGTAAAAGTCAAGAGAGGTTTAAGTGCAGGTCGTGTACAGTCTGTGGCACTTCGTATTATCTGTGACAGAGAGGATGAGATCAATGCTTTTATCCCGGAAGAGTACTGGAGCCTGGAAGGTGAGTTTCAGGTCAAGGGAGAGAAGAAGCCTCTGACAGCCAAGTTTTACGGAACAGAGAAGAAGCTTCCTATCAAGAATCGTCAGGAAATGGATGAAATCCTGAAGAAATTGGAAAACTGTAAATACGAGATCACAGAAGTAAAAAAAGGTGAGCGTATCAAGAACGCACCGCTTCCTTTTACGACCAGTACCCTGCAACAGGAAGCAGCCAAAACACTGAATTTTTCCACACAGAAGACCATGCGTCTTGCACAGCAGTTATATGAGGGTGTTGATGTCAAGGGCAGTGGCACTGTGGGTCTTATTTCTTACTTGCGTACAGATTCCACCCGTATCTCTGAGGAGGCAGATGCAGCAGCAAGAACATATATTTCTGAACAGTATGGTAAAGATTATGTTTCCCAGACAGAGAAAACAGTTAAGAATGGTCAGAAGATTCAGGATGCCCATGAGGCAATCCGTCCTACTGATATTGCCAGAACTCCGGTTCTTGTGAAGGAATCCCTTACAAGAGACCAGTTCAGACTGTACCAGCTCATCTGGAAACGTTTTGCGGCAAGCAGAATGGCACCGGCCCGTTATGAGACAACATCCGTCAAGATAGGAGCCGGAGAATATACTTTTACTGTGGCAGCTTCTAAGGTTGCATTTGATGGTTTTATGTCTGTATATACAGAAGATGGAGATGACAAGAAAGGTAATGTATTAAGTCAGAGCCTGGAGAAAGGCATGGAACTGAAGCTGAAAGAGCTGAAACCTGAACAGCATTTCACACAGCCGCCTGCACATTATACAGAGGCTTCCCTGGTAAAAACCATGGAAGAACTTGGAATCGGACGTCCGAGTACCTATGCGCCAACGATCACGACCATCATCAGCAGACGCTATGTATCCAAGGAACAGAAGAATCTTTATGTTACAGAGCTTGGCGAGGTAGTTAACAATATTATGAAGCAGGCTTTTCCAAGTATTGTGGATGTCAACTTCACAGCTACCATGGAAGGACTTCTGGACTGCGTTGAGGCAGGAACTGTACAGTGGAAGACTGTTGTACGTAATTTCTATCCGGATCTGAAACATGATGTGGATGAGGCAGAGAAGGAACTGGAGAAAGTTGATATTCAGGATGAGGTTACAGATGTGATCTGCGATAACTGCGGACGCAACATGGTGATCAAGTACGGACCTCACGGAAGATTCCTTGCGTGTCCGGGATTTCCGGACTGCCGCAATACGAAACCTTATTATGAGAAGATCGGCGTTGCGTGTCCGAAATGCGGCGGTGAAATTGTTATGAAAAAAACGAAAAAGGGCAGAAAATATTACGGATGTGAGAATAATCCGGAATGTGAATTTATGTCATGGCAGAAACCTTCTGCAAAGAAATGTCCGAAATGTGGCAATTATATGCTCGAAAAAGGAAATAAGCTGGTTTGCAGCCAGGAAACCTGCGGATATGTGGAACAAAAGCCAAAAGATGAAGATTGATCAAATAAATGCTTTTCAACCAATTTTCAGAAAATCCCGTTAAAAATAAAAAAATATAAAAAAGTCTTGTAAATTTCCAGAATAACGTGTAATATTAGACTAGAAAAACGATTTCTTTCAAGGTACGAAAGTGAAAGGAGGAAAAATGAGCGTTCAGTTGCTAGATAAAACTAGAAAAATTAATAAGCTTCTGCATAACAGCAGCTCAAGCAAGGTAGTGTTTAACGACATTTGCCAGGTGCTCATGGAAACCTTAAGTTCCAATATCCTGGTACTCAGTAAGAAAGGTAAGGTTCTGGGAGTCAGTATCTGTCCGGGTGTGGATGAGATTACAGAGCTGATCGATGATAAGATCGGCGGACATATTGACCCGTTATTGAACGAGAGATTTCTTGGCGTTCTTTCCACTAAGGAGAATGTCAATCTCCAGACACTTGGCTTCGAACATGTGCCCGGAAATTATCAGGGAATCGTGAATCCGATCGATATTGCAGGTGAGAGACTGGGAACATTATTTATGTACCGTAATGATCACCCTTATGATATTGAAGACATCATCGTCAGTGAATATGGCACAACTGTTGTTGGCCTGGAGATGATGCGTGCGGTTCATGATGAGAATGCAGAGGAAGACAGAAAGCAGCAGATTGTGAAGTCTGCATTCAGTACATTGTCTTTCTCGGAACTTGAGGCGATCATCCATATTTTTGACGAGCTGGATGGAGATGAGGGAATTCTTGTTGCCAGCAAGATTGCTGACAGAGTCGGAATCACAAGGTCTGTGATCGTAAATGCACTGCGTAAATTCGAGAGTGCAGGCGTGATCGAGTCCCGTTCTTCCGGCATGAAAGGAACTTACATTAAGGTTCTTAATGAAGTGATTTTCGATGAGCTGGAAGAGATTAAGGCACAGAGAAATAAGAAAGCATAAGCATACGCTTGGTTTGTGAGCTATATAATAAAGAACGTAACGAAAGAGACTGTCCGTTATCCGGATAGCCTCTTTTTTTACGGCGAATGTGCTGAAAAAATTAAAATAAATACTGAAATTAAGAAAAAATGAGAAAACAAGAGAATGAATGAGAAAATAAGAGCATATATTAGAATTATCATATCTTAAAAGAGTTGCGAAAAATATGAAAATTCACTAATATAGCCATAGTGATTAGCACTCGTAGAAAGTGAGTGCTAGCAAGCGAAATCGAAACTGATAAGGAGGAACATAGATCATGAAGTTAGTACCTTTAGGTGACAGAGTAGTATTAAAACAGGTTGAAGCAGAAGAAACAACAGCTTCCGGAATCGTACTTCCAGGACAGGCACAGGAGAAACCACAGCAGGCAGAAGTTATTGCAGTTGGCCCTGGTGGAATTGTAAACGGTAAAGAAGTTAAGATGGAAGTAGAAGTTGGAAATACAGTTATCTACTCCAAATATGCAGGAACAGAAGTTAAGATGGACGGAACTGATTATATCATTGTAAAACAGGAAGATATCCTGGCAGTTATTAAATAATATAAACATCTTATCGTATATCAATATAAACAGGAGGTCATTATATCATGGCAAAAGAGATTAAATATGGCGCAGAAGCCAGAGCAGCACTGGAAGCTGGCGTAAATAAACTTGCAGATACAGTAAGAGTAACACTTGGACCGAAAGGAAGAAATGTAGTACTTGATAAATCTTTCGGTGCTCCGCTTATCACTAACGATGGTGTTTCCATTGCAAAAGAGATCGAGCTTGAGGATGGATTTGAGAACATGGGTGCTCAGATCATCAAAGAAGTTGCATCCAAGACCAACGATGTAGCAGGTGATGGTACAACAACAGCTACTGTACTTGCACAGGCAATGGTACATGAGGGAATGAAAAACCTGGCAGCAGGTGCCAACCCGATCATCCTCAGAAAAGGAATGAAGAAAGCAACAGATGTTGCAGTAGAAGCAATCAAAAATATGAGCCAGACGATCAACGGCAAAGAACAGATCGCTAATGTAGCGGCAATCTCTGCAAGTGACGAGCAGGTAGGACAGCTTGTTGCAGACGCTATGGAGAAAGTTTCCAAAGACGGTGTTATCACTGTTGAGGAGTCCAAGACCATGCATACAGAGCTTGATCTTGTAGAAGGAATGCAGTTTGACCGTGGATACATTTCCGCATACATGTCAACAGATATGGAGAAGATGGAGGCAACTCTTGATGATCCGTACATCCTGATCACAGATAAGAAAATCAGCAACATCCAGGAGATCCTTCCGCTTCTTGAGCAGGTTGTTCAGGCTGGTGCAAAACTCCTTATCATCGCTGAGGATGTTGAGGGCGAGGCTCTTACAACTCTGATCGTAAACAAACTGAGAGGAACATTCCAGGTAGTAGCTGTCAAAGCTCCTGGATATGGCGACAGAAGAAAAGAAATGCTTCAGGATATCGCAATCCTTACAGGTGGTCAGGTAATCTCCGATGAGCTCGGCCTTGACCTGAAAGAAGCCAAGATGGAGCAGCTTGGACGTGCAAAATCTGTTAAAGTTGCAAAAGAGAACACAGTTATCGTTGATGGTCTTGGAGACAAAGACGCTATCGCAAAACGTGTTGCACAGATCCGTGCTCAGATCGAGGAGACAAAATCCGAGTTCGATAAAGAGAAACTTCAGGAGAGACTTGCAAAACTGGCAGGTGGTGTAGCTGTTATCCGTGTAGGTGCTGCTACTGAGACAGAGATGAAAGAAGCAAAACTTCGTCTTGAGGATGCTCTTGCAGCAACAAAAGCAGCTGTCGAGGAAGGTATCATCGCAGGAGGTGGATCTGCTTACATCCATGCTTCTAAAGAAGTTGCAAAACTTGCAGCAACACTTGAGGGAGATGAGAAGACAGGTGCTTACGTAATCCTGAAAGCTCTTGAGGCTCCGCTGTTCCATATCGCTGCAAACGCAGGACTGGAAGGCGCTGTTATCATCAACAAAGTAAGAGAGTCTGAGGTTGGTACAGGTTTCGATGCCCTGAATGAAAAATATGTAAACATGGTTGAGAACGGAATTCTTGATCCGGCCAAAGTTACAAGAAGTGCTCTTCAGAACGCAACAAGCGTTGCATCTACACTCCTTACAACAGAGGCTGTAGTTTCCACGATCAAAGAAGATACTCCTGCTCCGGCAGCAAACCCGGGAATGGGAATGATGTAATTTCAATCAGGCAGGTAAATAATTTACAAAATGAGAGGGCCTGCGTCATGGACGCGGCTCTCTTTTTGTGTTATAATTTAAAAAATCAGTAAATTACGAAAGGAAGAAGCAAAATGAGTGACTTATATTCAGAACTTCTGGTAAAGAAGAAACAGACAGGGAAGGATCTCGTTGTAAAATACGGACTTATTGCTTTAACTGTGATCATGGTTATCGGAGGAGTTATTCTCAATGGACTTCTTCTGGTTCCGGCCATTGCGTTGGGTGTTGCGTGTTATTTTGTAATACCCAAGACAGATCTGGAATATGAGTATCTGTTTGTCAACGGAGAACTGGATATCGACATGATCATGTCTAAATCCAAGAGAAAAAGAGTGAAATCTCTCCAGCTTGCAGAAGCAGATCTCGTAGCTCCTCTCAATTCTCACAGAATGGACTATTACAATGGTAATCAGAAGATGAAAATTATGGATTTTTCATCAGGTATTGAAGATCATAAACGCTATGCAATGATCACCAGAGATGGCGGAGAAACCTGTAAAGTAATCCTGGAGCTTGATGATTCACTTGCAAACACTATGAAAAATTCTGCACCAAGTAAAGTTTTTTTGGATTGACATGAAACTTGTTTTTTGTTACACTAGTTCACAAATTTAAAATATCTTACACAAGGGAGGAAATGCAATGGGTACTATTATTGGTGATGGCATTACGTTTGATGACGTCCTTCTGGTTCCGGCTTATTCTAAAGTAATTCCGAATCAGGTAGATGTTTCAACGTATTTAACCAAGAAAGTAAAGCTGAATATCCCCATGATGAGTGCGGGTATGGACACAGTTACAGAGCACAGAATGGCGATCGCCATGGCCAGACAGGGTGGTATCGGTATCATCCACAAGAACATGTCCATCGAGGCACAGGCAGAAGAGGTTGATAAGGTTAAACGTTCTGAGAACGGTGTTATTACGGATCCATTTTATCTTTCAGCAGAACATACACTGAAAGATGCCAATGATCTGATGGCGAAATACCGTATTTCCGGTGTTCCGATCACAGAAGGCAGAAAACTTGTAGGTATCATCACAAACCGTGATCTTAAGTTTGAGACAGACTTCAGCAGAAAGATCAAGGAGTGCATGACTTCTGAGGGACTGATCACAGCCAAGGAAGGAATCACACTTGAGGATGCCAAGAAGATTCTCGCGAAATCTCGTAAGGAGAAATTACCCATTGTAGATGATGACTTTAATTTAAAAGGACTCATTACCATCAAGGATATCGAGAAACAGATCAAATATCCGCTGGCAGCTAAAGATGCACAGGGACGTCTTCTCTGCGGAGCGGCAGTTGGCATCACTGCTAACGTACTTGCACGTGTGGATGCACTTGTAAAGGCTAACGTAGATGTTATCGTTATCGATTCCGCACATGGTCATTCCGAGAATATCTTAAAAGCAGTTCGTGAGATCAAGGCTGCATATCCGGAACTTCAGGTTATTGCAGGTAACGTTGCCACAGGTGCAGCTACCAAGGCTCTGATCGAGGCTGGTGTAGATGCAGTTAAGGTTGGTATCGGACCTGGATCTATCTGTACAACACGTGTTGTTGCAGGTATCGGTGTTCCGCAGGTAACAGCTGTTATGGACTGTTATGAAGTTGCAGATCGCTATGGAATCCCGATCATCGCAGATGGTGGTATTAAGTATTCAGGAGATATCACCAAGGCTATTGCAGCAGGTGCCAATGTCTGCATGATGGGAAGCATGTTCGCTGGATGTGATGAGAGCCCGGGAACATTCGAACTCTATCAGGGAAGAAAATATAAAGTATATCGTGGAATGGGATCTATTGCCGCTATGGAGAATGGCAGCAAGGATCGTTATTTCCAGGAAAATGCCAAGAAGCTTGTTCCGGAAGGTGTTGAAGGACGAGTTGCATATAAGGGACATGTTGAGGATACTGTATTCCAGCTGATCGGCGGTTTAAGATCCGGTATGGGCTACTGCGGAGCAGAGAATATTGAGAAGCTTAAGACAACAGGCAGATTCATCAAGATTTCCGCCGCATCCCTTAAGGAGTCACATCCACATGATATCCACATCACAAAAGAGGCTCCAAACTACAGTGTAGATGAATAATAAAGGAAAATCAGGCAAGACAGTTAAGAAGTCACCCAGGCCGTCCCATAGCGGACGGCCTGTTTCCGTAAAGAGAACTTCTTCAGGAAAAAATATTTCCGGAATATCGGACAGAGCTGGCAGAAGAAAAAAATCTTCCCGGAAAAAGAAACCGCAGAATATTTTAAAATATCTTGTGCTGGCAGTGGTCATTGCGATCGTTGTACTGGCTGTGTGTGCCCTTGGATATGGATTTTTTGAGATGAGGATGGAGCAGAGCGGACTTGAAATAGATCAACAGAGCTGGTCACAGCAAAGCAGTGAGGGCGGTGGGCAGGAACAATGGCAGGCAGAAGGTGCTCCGTATATTGATGTGGAACTTCTTACACCAAATTCTTATTCCAGGCCTCAGATTCCTATTGAACAGGTGAATTATATAGCGATTCACTATACAGCGAATCCAGGTTCAACAGCTATGTCCAACCGGAATTATTTTGAGAATCTTGCCACAACGCAGGAGAATAAAGTCAGCAGTCATTTTGTGGTGGGGTTGGAAGGCGAAGTAGTACAGTGTATTCCTACGTCCGAAATGTCGTATGCCACTAATTCCAGAAATGTGGATACCATATCCATTGAATGCTGCCATCCGGATGAGACGGGACAGTTTAATGATGCAACATATAGTTCGGCAGTGAAGCTGACGGCGTGGCTCTGTACCCGTTTTGGGCTGGATACGGATCAGGTGATTCGGCATTACGATGTTACAGGAAAAGACTGTCCCAAATATTATGTGGAAAACCCGGATGCATGGTTCCGGATGAAAGCAGATATTGCTGCACAGATCCAGGTTGATTATGAATTGCAGGGAAAATAAAATGTTTTCGGATGAACAGTGATCATTTTTGAAAATAATTTCAGAAAATTAGGACTTGAAAATTCAGAAGAAGTATTGTAGTATAACAACAGAAGCTGCATGACTGGCGGAGAGTAGGATTACCTACAGGGAGTGCAGTGTATTTAAGAAGCCGACCGCCTGGGCAGCCTGTTAATGGGGTGTCCAGGCGGTTTTTTGTTACCTGCTGATACCTGGAATGATCCCCGGGCCGTATATTAGACAAGGAGGACTGTGAAAAATGACTACATTTTCACTTGAAAAAGAACTGAAAGAAAATTCCTACCCAGGAAGAGGAATCGTGATCGGACGTTCCGCAGACGGAAAGCATGCTGTTACTGCATATTTTATCATGGGAAGAAGCGAGAACAGCAGAAATCGTATTTTTGTTGAGGATGGAGAGGGAATCCGTACACAGGCATTTGATCCGTCCAAGCTTACAGACCCGAGCCTTATCATCTACGCACCGGTACGTGTCCTTGGAAACAAGACGATCGTAACAAACGGCGACCAGACAGATACCATTTATGAGGGAATGGACAGACAGCTTACTTTTGAGCAGTCCCTCCGTACAAGAGAATTTGAGCCGGATGCACCGAACTATACACCTCGTATTTCCGGTGTTCTTCACGTAGAGAATGGCAGATTCAACTATGCAATGTCTATTTTAAAGAGCAATAACGGTAATCCGGATTCCTGTCTTCGTTATACATTTGCCTATGAGAATGCAGCAGCAGGACAGGGACGTTTTATCCACACTTATAAATGTGACGGAAATCCACTTCCGAGTTTTGAGGGAGAGCCGAAGCCTGTAGAAATCCCAAATGATATTGATGACTTTACAAACCTTCTCTGGGAGAGCCTGAATCAGGATAATAAAGTTTCTCTCTTTGTTCGTTTCATTGACATTGAAACCGGAAAATATGAGTCAAGGATCGTGAATAAGAATAAATAACAAGCTGAGTGTACAGCTGCGATGAAATTATCAGTATCACACAGAACGGAGGATTTTTTTCATGAAAGAATTACAGTTAAAATATGGATGCAACCCGAATCAGAAACCATCTAAGATCTACATGGCAGACGGAAGTGAACTTCCTATCCAGGTACTTTCCGGAAGACCTGGATACATCAATTTTCTGGATGCTTTTAATGGCTGGCAGCTTGTGCGTGATCTTAAGAAAGCAACCGGACTTCCTGCAGCAACTTCTTTTAAGCATGTATCTCCAGCAGGTGCGTCCATCGGGCTTCCACTGAATGAGACACTGGCCAAGATCTACTGGGTAGATGATATGGACTGGAAGAATTTTTCACCACTTGCATGTGCTTATGCAAGAGCGAGAGGCGCAGACCGTATGTCATCTTTCGGTGATTTTATTTCTCTTTCTGATGTATGTGACAAGGATACGGCAATGCTGATCAAGAGGGAGGTTTCTGATGGAGTTATCGCGCCGGGATACACAGAGGAAGCACTTGAGATCCTGAAACAGAAGAAAAAGGGCAACTACAATGTGATCCAGATTGATGAGAATTATGTTCCGGAACAGCTGGAACACAAACAGGTATTTGGCGTTACTTTTGAGCAGGGTCGTCAGGAACTTGCTATTGATGATGAGCTGATCGCCAATATTGTTACAGAGAATAAAGAACTTACTGAGGAAGCTAAAAGAGACCTTAAAGTTTCCCTGATCGTTCTGAAATACACACAGTCCAATTCTGTCTGCTTTGTAAAAGACGGACAGGCAATCGGTGTTGGTGCAGGACAGCAGTCCCGTGTTCACTGTACACGTCTTGCCGGCCAGAAAGCAGATAACTGGTACCTCCGCCAGTGCCCGAAGGTTCTGAATCTTCCATTTAAAGATACGATCACACGTGCAGAGAGAGACAATGCCATTGATGTTTATATCGGTGAGGAGTATATGGATGTTCTGGCTGACGGTGAATGGGAGAAAACTTTCACAGAGAAGCCGGAAGTATTTACAAAGGAAGAGAAGAGAGCATGGCTGGATGGACTTACAGATGTAACTCTTGGATCTGATGCCTTCTTCCCGTTCAGTGATAACATTGAGCGTGCGCATAAGAGTGGCGTGAAATATATTGCAGAGCCAGGTGGATCTGTCCGTGATGATGCTGTTATTGATACCTGCAATAAGTATGGTATGGTTATGGCATTTACAGGAATCAGACTGTTCCATCACTAAGATATAGGGAAAGATCATAGAATAAAATAAATGTCGCTGGTCACAGAGTGAACAGCAACAGGGTTTCTGTAACAGAAAATACGTTAAAAATATCCCGGATTTGGAAAATGTAAAGTTCTGAATCCGGGATTTTTTATAACTGAATTAAGTAACCTTCAAGTGGATAAAGAAAAGTTGGATAATAAGGGTAATATTGTCTGAAGTAAGAGTGTCGTAAAAGTAGTGAATGTTTGATTACATGGTATAAAAAAAGAACTCTGAATTCTTTCAGAGTTCCTGAGAGCGATAGACGGGGCTCGAACCCGCGGTCTCGACCTTGGCAAGGTCGCGCGTTACCAACTACGCCACTATCGCACATGTCTTGAAAATGAAGCGTTTCCCTCATCGACAAGACATATGTTAGCATAGATTTTTGTATATGTCAAATGTTTTTTTTGATTTATTTGAAAAATTCATACAAAACTTGCTGCTGTCATTTCGACATGAAATCATGGATCAGATGGTGAATCTTAAGATTCATCAGTGATGTGATAATACCGCAGTACATGATCCGGGTAATACTGGTCGCCGTAATCCCATGGGCCTGCAGGATCATGAAGGGGATCGTCCTCGTTGCGTTCTCTGCCTCCGCTTGCCATCTGTGCAAAAGCCTGGGCACTTTCAGCAGTCCAGACAGTTTCGCCGTTTTTCTCCAGGTAGGAGAAGTAGGAGTCTGCACCGAAATTATATGCCTGGAGTGCAAGACGGATGTGAGTGAGATCGGAAGGGCCTGTACAATCGGCTTTTTCCAGGGCATATTTCAGTTCCTGGATTCCGCAGGTAATAGAATAAGAAGAATCTGTGATTCCATTGGGCTCCTGTGGATACTGTGTATTATAAGCACCTTCTGAGGACTGCATGGGATCGGTTCCCTGTCCGGAGCTTTCCTGCATCATAACTGCAAGGATCAGATCTACGTAATCCGACATATCATATTGCGCCGCTATATCAGTAACTTCTTCGCGGTAAGATTCACAGGAAGCATTGATCTGATAAGTATTTTCTCTGGTTCCCGGGAAGTGTACAAACCATACAATGAGACTGAGTATGATCAAAAGGAAGATACAGAAGAGAAAAAATTTCTGTCTGCGCACCTGGCGTACACGGAGAAGGTGGCGTTGTTTTTTGGTTAATTTTGGTTTTGGTCTTTTTGTATTCATAAATATATTCTACCCGGTGTGAGCGGATTTGACCAGTTAAGAAATGTGATCTTTTTATTAAATCTTTCTGAAGACAGCTCTGTAAAATTGCAAAATAGGAGCCGATATGCTATGATAGTCGGGACAAACAGCAGAATGCCGGAAAAGGAGGCAGGATTTTATATGCGAAAAAGGCTTCTTGCGGTTATTTTGTGTGCTTCCATGCTATTCCCTGCGTCAGTATATGCAGAGGTATCAGGTTATGAAGCAACACTGAATACATATACACAGGAGAAAAAAACAGCCCAGCAGTTTCAAATAGATGATGGGGCGGGAAATACAGTAAATGCACTGGCAAAGAGTGATACACTTTATGTTACAGCGAAGAGCACAGCAATCCGATCCAATCCAGGAGAGGGCGGTACAGAGCTTCGTTCTGTGCTTCTTGGAACAAAACTGGAGCGGGTTGCAGTTTGTGATAATGGATGGAGCAAGGTTACTTTCCAGAAAGATGGAGAAGATAAGATCAGCGGTTATGTTCAGGACAGCGTACTCAGTGACACAGAAACTGTAAATAAATTTACAGACACAGTCACAGTAGCATCGGACAGTGACATTTTCGATTATCCGGGACGAAAAGACGGCGAAGTTGTAGGTGAAGTACTTGAGGATGATGAACTGAAAAGAACAGGTACGGTAGATGATATCTGGAGCCGTATTGTGTACACAGATGATAATGGTACAGAACAGACAGGCTATATTCCAACCAGCTGTCTGGAAGGGTATCAGGAGACTGAGGTGGCCAAGGCTGAGCAGGAGAAGAAAACCAAGGCAGGCGCTCTTACTAAGAGTTCTGGTGAAGGTATTTTTGCAGATGCTGTGGATGGTGTGACTTCCACAGGCGGTTCTGGCACAACGGCCAGCGGTGTGCAGATCGGAACGCCGATGTCTGCTTCCGCTGATGCAACATTGAAGCCGCTGGGAACTTTCAGGATCACCCATTACTGTCCGTGCAGTATCTGCTGCGGACCATGGGCTAATGGAATTACCTCTACTGGTGTAACGGCCACAACTAACAGAACGATAGCTGTAGACCCAAGTCAGATTCCATATGGTTCTAAAGTGGTCATCAACGGACAGGTGTATGTTGCGGAGGATTGTGGTGGTGCGATCCGTACCAACTGTATTGATGTCTATGTGGCAACACATTCAGAGGCAGAGCAGAAAGGCGTATTTTATACAGAAGTTTATCTGCTTCAGTAAAAGAAAAAAAGAGGGCCGAAAATAAAAACTCTGGCAGCAGAAGATATATACATATCCGTCTGCTGCCAGAGTTTTTGTAATTGGAAAAGGATATTGCACATGGAAATCCTTTTTACGGATAAAAAAATAATGCCCAGAGCCGGAATCGAACCAGCGACACGAGGATTTTCAGTCCTCTGCTCTACCAACTGAGCTATCTGGGCATTTCTCTTTCGAGTACTTTGTTACTTTAACACATTTATGTACAAATTGCAAGGAAAAAATAAAAATGCAGATGTTTTTATAAAAATCGGATTTTTCAAAAAACATCTGCAATAGTTAATTGAATAAGGGAAGCTCCCTGCAGGTTGCCAATATCTATCTGATCTGGAAAACAGGAGATCAGTTATCTGGCAGCCAGGTAGATTTTCTCCATATCTTTCATATTTAACTGCTTGAAGATACCGATTGTACGGGTATCCTCATAACTGCACTTAAATGCCAGGTCATGGATCTCTTTTTCCGTAAGATCAAGTCCAAGGTCATGAAGACTGGTCGGCATTTTGATAGAACGGAAGAAATCCTCCATTGCTTCGATACCTGCAAGGGCAGTTTTATTGAAATCAAGACTGCATGGAATCTCGAATACGTTCGTAGCAAATTGGGCAAAACGTTCCGGATTTGCATCATAGACATAACGAGCCCAGCTTCCCCACAGTGCAGCAAGCCCGGCGCCGTGTGCTACATCATAAGTTCCTCCAAGTTCATGTTCCAGCTGATGGCAGGCCCAGTCACCGCTACCGGTTCCGCAGCCCGTAAGTCCGTTATGGGAAAGGCTTCCGGCCCACATAACCTCAGCTCTTGCTGTGTAATTGTCAGGTTCTTTCAGCAGGATACGGGAATTATAGATCACTGTCTGCATAAGGGATTCACTGATACTGTCTGTGATCTCCATAGTTTCAATATTTACAAAATATCTCTCCATGGTGTGCATCAGGATATCTACACATCCGCTTTCAGTCTGATACTGGGGAAGTGTATAGGTAAGGCGTGGATTTAAAATGGCAAAACGTGGCCTGCACAGATCGTTGCGTGCAGTGCTTCGCTTAAGCCAGCCTTCTTCATTCGTGATGACGCAGGAATTGCTCATCTCACTGCCGGAAGCTGCGATGGTAAGAATGACACCTACTGGCAGACAGGCTTTCGGTGTTTCTGTGCGGAGAAAAAAATTCCACACATCAGTATCCGGGTTAGCCAGTCCGTAGCCGATAGCTTTACAGGAGTCAATAACGCTGCCACCGCCTACTGCAAGAAGGAAATCTACGCCTTCTTTTTTGCAAAGCTCAATGCCTTCCCTTACTTTGGAGAGACGTGGGTTGGGAACGACACCGCCCAGGGTAACGTAAGAAATGCCTGATTCATCCAGAACTGATCTGATCTCATCGATCAGACCAGATTTTACAGCACTGTGTCCACCGTAGTGGATCAGTACTTTTTTACAGTGCTGGTCTTTTAAAAGTGTGCCGATCTGAAGATGAGTATCTTTTCCAAAGATAACTTTTGTGGGGGTAAAATATTCAAAACTTCTCATATAAGTAGATCTCCCTTTTTGGTTATTTATTTAAAATACAGTGAATTCATAATGTAATGATCCTGCATACGCAAAACTGTTATAATAATAGCATAGAAGAATGGTGGGTGCAAGATTTCAGGGCATTTTGAAGGTGGGGTATAAAACAAAATAGATATTTTTTTCAAAGATGTGATATAATGATCCATATGAGAAAAAGTGACTTGATCACAGAAACAGGCAGATGCAGAGCGTATATTATAAAGCAGATCATAACGAAGCAGAAGAAAGCAGGTGTCTGAATTGGAAAATATCATTATTGTAGGTGCAGGTCCGGCAGGAATCTCAGCAGCTCTCTATGCAGCAAGAGGCAACATGGACCCATTGATCATAAATACAGGAATCGGCTCTCTGGAAAAAGCAGAGAAGATCGAGAATTATTACGGACTGGAGAAACCTCTTTCCGGAAAAGATCTCTTTGAGAGAGGTCTTGACCAGGCCAGAGCGCTTGGCGTTCGTATCCTGGATGCCCAGGTTGTTGGAATGGGTGGTTTTGATACTTTTGAAGTGAAGACAACAGAAGGAGATTTTGAAGCTCGTAGCGTGATCCTTGCAACAGGAAGCAAGAGAGCGTCCGCAAAGATCCCAGGTGTAAAAGAATTTGAGGGAAAAGGCGTCAGCTACTGTGCAGTATGTGATGCGTTCTTTTACCGTGGCAAGGAAGTTGCAGTTCTGGGAAACAGTGATTTCGCTCTTCATGAAGCAGAAGAGCTTTCCCATACAGCATCTCATGTAACGATCTTTACAGATGGAAAGAAACCGGAATTTTCAAGGGAGAATTCCATTGATGTCAATACTATGAAGATCCAGGCAATCGAAGGAGATGAGCGTGTTTCCGGAATCCGCCTGAAAGGTGATGTGAGCCTGCAGGAAGCTGGAGAGGAAGTTTCGTCATTCGAACCAGCAGCAGGTGTTTTTGTGGCACTTGGGACTGCAGGAAGTTCAGAGATGGCCCGTCAGATCGGAGCAGAGCTTAACGAAAAGGGAAACATCCGTGTGAATGAGGAGATGGAGACAACAGTTCCGGGACTGTATGCAGCAGGAGACTGTACAGGAGGACTTCTTCAAGTAGCCAAGGCTGTACATGACGGAGCGCAGGCAGGACTTTCTGCCTGTCAGTATGTGCGGAAGCTTCTGAAGACAGAAGCGTGAGAAATAGTATAGCTCACAAAAAACTGCAAAGACTGATAAATAAAAAACAGCAGAAATCTGTAAAAGATTTCACACAGAGCATAAGGAGGATTATATCATGGCAAAAGTTTTTACAACAGACAATTTTGAAACAGAGGTATTAAATGCAGAGAAACCAGTACTGGTAGATTTCTGGGCAACATGGTGTGGACCATGCAGACGTCAGGCCCCGATCGTGGAAGAACTTGCAGAAGCAGGTTATGAGGTTGGCAAAGTAGATGTGGATAAAGAACCGGCTCTTGCACAGCAGTATAAGATTATGAGTATTCCTACACTGCTGGTATTTAAAGGTGGCAAAGAGACAGCACGTTATGTGGGACTGACACCAAAGGCAACACTTGAGGAAGTACTTCAGTAAAAAATCAATACGTAGTCATCATTTTATAGAGACGGCTCTTATCCAGAATGCGGATCGATCCACGCGAAATCTGGATGGAGCCGTCTTTGTTCATTTTTTTTAGGCTGCGGCTGACGGCCTCTCGTGCACTTCCAATGGAACGGGCAATAGCTTCCTGGGTGAGGTGGAGCTCATCAGAACCGGTATTGGCAGCTTCATCCAGAAGAAAGGCAGCAATGCGTTGAGGAAGCGTGAGAAAGAAAGTCCGCTCGATCCCGGAGATCACATCAGAGAAATGTTCGGTTGTCAGTTTGTAGATGAAGTTTTCCAGATAGATATTGTTCTTTATCAGTCTGGAAAAAGGCACAGCCGGGAGGAGCAGTAGGTCACAGTCTGTCTCTGCATCGATCTGAACATCAAAAGTAATGGCAGAAAGCATGCAGGAAGCAGAGAGGGTACAGATATCATTGTCCCTTAAACGGTACAGAGTGGCCTCTTTTCCCTGAGAGGAAAGCAGATACACACGGAGAACTCCCTTCAGGAGAAAAAGCGTTCCCAGGCACTGGCGTTCCTCAGACTGCACGGCAGCACCGGCAGGATAATGAAGTTCCCGGATATTATCAAGAAGAAAATTCTGATCTTCAGCAGTCATATGTTCCCAGAAAGGAAAAGCCTGAAAATAATTCAGACAACTGTTTCTGTCCATTAAATAGCACTCTCCTTATGAAATGATATTTTCAGCTGCGTACCATGCTGAATTGAGGTGTTGGCAATTACTGTGATTTTACTCTGATTTGGTAGGAAACGCAATAGTAACGTGAGGCATAACTATTTACATATGGAAACAGGAACGGTATAATCTATCAGAGTGTAAAAATGAAAAAAAGCTTAACATGCCCATTTTAACTGAATGCAGATGATCTTGTCTGCTTGACAGATGCATGTTTCAGCAGAGACGAGGAGAACATAAATTTGAAGATATTACTTGCAGCATGCAATGCGAAATATATCCATTCCAATCTTGCAGTGTACAACTTAAAATCCTGTTCCGGGAAGTACAGCCCGCAGGTGGTGATCAGGGAGTATACGATCAATCAGATCAGGGATGAGATCCTGAAAGATATCTATCTGGAACAGCCGGATGTCATTTGCTTTTCCTGCTATATCTGGAATGTGTCTTTTGTAAAAGAACTGGTTCCGGATCTGAAGAAGATCCTCCCGGATGCAGATTTCTGGGCAGGAGGTCCGGAGGTGTCTTATGACGCGGAGAAGTTTTTGAGAAGCAATCCTGCTTTTTCTGGTGTAATGGTCGGAGAAGGCGAAGAGACTTTTCAGGAACTGGCAGGCCATTATATAGAAGGAAAACCGGAAAATCTGAAAGAAATCAGAGGAGTGGCTTTCCGAAATGAGGACAAAGTCCCGGATATCGTACACACAGGATGGAGAGAACTGATGGATCTCAGTAAAGTTCCTTTTGCATATCAGGATCTTAAAGAATTCAAAAACAGGATCATTTATTATGAAAGCAGCAGAGGCTGCCCCTTTTCCTGCAGTTACTGTCTTTCGTCTATTGATAAGAAACTTCGATTCCGCGATATTGAACTTGTAAAAAAAGAGCTGCAGTTTTTTATTGATAATAAGGTCCCGCAGGTGAAATTTGTAGATCGTACATTTAACTGCAAGCATGATCATGCAATGACGATCTGGCGTTATATCACAGAACATGATAATGGAGTCACCAATTTCCATTTTGAGATCTCAGCAGATCTTTTGCGGGAAGAAGAACTTGCACTGATGAAAACCATGCGTCCGGGACTGATCCAGCTGGAAATCGGGGTGCAGTCTACCAATCCGCAGACGATCAGGGCCATTCGCAGGACTATGGATTTTCAGAAGCTGAAAGGGATCGTAGATCAGATTCACAGTTTTGGCAATATTCATCAGCACCTGGATCTTATTGCAGGGCTTCCTTATGAGGGATATGAGAGTTTTCATAAATCTTTCTGCGATGTATATGCTCTGCATCCGGAACAGTTTCAGCTTGGCTTCCTGAAAGTACTTAAGGGTTCTCATATGATGGAGATGACGGAAGAGTACAAAATTCTTTATAAAGACAGGGAGCCATATGAGGTGCTTTCTACAGCGTGGCTTACTTACGGCGAAATTTTAAGACTGAAAATGGTGGAAAGTATGGTGGAAGTGTATTATAATAGTGGTCAGTTCAAAAATACTCTTGTATTTCTGGAAGGGTATTTCGAAGATCCGTTCCGGATGTATGAGGTACTTGGCAGATTTTATGAGAAGAGAGGTTATTCTGAGATCTCTCATTCCAGGATAAGACGCTATGAGATCCTTATGGAATTTGCCGGAGAACATGGAGAAATCCCCCTGGAGAAGCTTTCGGATGTTATGCTTCTGGATCTTTATCTCAGGGAGAATCTGAAGAGCAGACCAGCTTTTGCATCGGATCAGAAACCATATGAGCGTATGATCTGGGCTTACCGCAAAGAGAAGAAGATTCCGAAAACAGTACACATCGAAGTATTCCGGGATGGAAAGATTACGCTTTTTGATTATACAGACAGGGATCCACTGACTAACAACGCGAGATTAACAGATATCACAGACGAGGTGAATAAAAATTATGGGAATGTTTGATCCAAAAAAAAGAAAAGTGATCACAGCAATCATTGCAGTTATTCTGGTACTTGCAATGGTAGTTCCGACTGTGCTTTCACTGATTATTTACTAAGGATGGTAGTTTATGAAACTTGGGAAAAAAGTCCTCGAGGCTTTGCAGGCGGAAATTGACGGGCAGCTTAATCCCGGTGATGAGCTGATCGTGGCAGGGCCTGTGGCAGCAGAAGGAACTGCATGGATAACAGAGAACAATTATGAGAGGCTGAGAGAAGTTTTTGCAGAACGGTTTCTGGAGGATGCCAGAAGACTTCCGGACGTTTACGGTACAGGAATGGAAGAAGAGAACAATAAAGTCTGGGAAATGGCAGCAAAAGCAGGAGCCAGTGCCAGATATCTCATGGGTGAGGGCGGTTTTCTGGGTGCTCTCTGGAAGATGGCAGAGGCTTCCGGTGTGGGACTTGAAGTGGACCTTCGCAGTGTGCCGATCCGGCAGGAGACAATAGAAATCTGTGAGATCTTTGATGTGAATCCTTATAAGCTTATGTCAGGAGGAAGCGTGCTTCTGGGAATCCAGGGCGGAGATGCTTTTGTGCAGGAGCTTAGAAGAGAAGGAATCATGGCCGCTGTGATCGGACAGACGAATTCCGGAAATGACAGGCTTCTTTACAGTGGCGGAAATGCAAGATATCTGGAACGGCCGGGAAATAATGTTATGCAGAAAAGAGGAAAATAAATGGGAGTTTTAAACATTGTACTCCATGAGCCGGAGATCCCGGCGAATACAGGAAATATCGGAAGAACCTGTGTGGCAACAGGAACCAGGCTGCACCTGATCGAGCCGCTTGGATTCCGGCTCAATGAGAAGGCTATCAAGCGTGCAGGTATGGATTACTGGGAGCATCTGGATGTGACAAGATATCTGGACTATGAGGATTTTCTTAAAAAGAATCCGGGAGCAAAGATTTATTACGCAACAACCAAAGCTCCCCAGACTTATACAGATGTACAGTATGAAGATGACTGCTTTATCATGTTTGGCAAGGAAAGTGCAGGTATTCCGGAGAATATCCTGGTGAATAATCAGGAAACCTGCGTGAGAATTCCGATGATCGGGGATATCCGATCATTGAACTTAAGTAATTCTGTTGCTATTGTGCTTTACGAGGCATTGCGTCAGCATAATTTTGCACATATGAATCTGGAAGGTCATCTTCGGAATTATGAATGGAAGTAGATAAAGCGGACTTGTGAGAATCTTACAGAAATAATAGAGTGCAGGGAAACAAAAAACCTCTGTTTCGAATGAACTGTAAAAAAGTATATTTTACAGTTATTTGAATCAGAGGTTTTCTGCTTATTTGGCCTTTTCAAGTGTAAAGATAAATTCAGTTCCAACACCTACTGTACTGATCACATTAATGTTCTGCTTATGTGCATTGATGATCTCTTTTACAATGGCAAGTCCAAGGCCGGTTCCTTTGCGGTCTTTTCCGCGGGAGGCATCGATTTTGTAAAAGCGGTCCCATATTTTGGAAAGACTATCTTTGGGGATTCCAGTTCCGTGGTCTTTTACAGAGACAAAAACTTTTCCGTGGTTGACAGTGGTTTCCAGTGTGATAGATGAATTATCATTGCTGAATTTTACGGCGTTGTCCAGTAAATTGTACAGTACCTGCTGGATCTGCTCCATATCCGCACGGACAAAAAGTTCTTTTCCTGCAAGGAGAAGTTCCAGCCGGATATTCCGTTCTGAGCAGGTGCCCTCAAAAGATGCAGCAGTGGTTCTGATGGTTTCATTGATATCAAAGCGGCGCATGTGCATCATTCGCTTTTTCACATCCAGTTCATTTAAGGTAAGAAGACTTCTGGTAAGTTTCTCCAGGCGGGTGGATTCAAAAGCGATAACTTTAAGATACCGCTCCTGCATTTCCGGCGGGATAGTGCCGTCCAGCATGGCTTCCACGTAACCTTTGATGGAGGTCAGCGGAGAACGGAAATCGTGGGACACATTAGAGATAAACTGTCTCTGGTACTCGCCGTTTTTGTTCAGCTTGTCTGCCATGTAGTTGAGGGAGTGGGAGAGATATCCCATCTCATCTTCAGAATCTATAGGGATCGTATAGGAAAGATTTCCGTTGGCAAATTCCAGCGCACCTTTCAGGATTTCCTTTAAAGGTTTATGTACCCGGAAGAAATAGACCAGCAGAAAGCTGAAAAACAGTGCATAAATAACAATAAAGATTACGATCATGACCTCTACGATATTGCTGCGGCTTTCGTAGAGGTTTTTCATTGGATAATGGATTGCAAGATATCCGATGATCTGATCTGTATCTTTGACAGGGACAACAGTGCTTAAATGCGTTTCTTTAAATGCCCCATAAAAGGTACCGGAAGAATAATCGGTATCTTCGTAATCGGAAGGCCGGAAATTTTTAACAGTAATCTCACCGGAATCAGAAGTATTCTTACTGGTATTGATAAGAACAGTTCCATCTGTATCCATGATCCAGAAGTCTGCATTCTGAAAAGCAGCTGCAGAATTCAGAGCCAGGGAAATCTGCTCATTGTCCGGATTTTTTACAGCCTGCCGGATCTCCTCCTGGGATGCGATATGGCTGGCTGTGCGGTAAAGAGAAGCACCAGTAGTTTTTTCCAGCTTTTTTTCTACAAGGTAAGATCCTCCGGAGGAAAGCAGCAGAAAGCAGATTCCTCCGATGGCAAAATAGAGTATCAGCAATTTGCGGTAAAGATGCTGTTTCATCAGGCCTTTACCTCGAATTTGTAGCCGATGCCCCAGACTGTGGAAAGTGACCAGTTTGGATTATCCTTGATCTTTTCGCGGAGACGTTTGATATGTACGTCTACGGTGCGGGTGTCGCCGATGTATTCATATCCCCAGATATGATCCAGAAGCTGCTCCCTTGTAAAAACCTGATTCGGAGAAGAAGCCAGGAAATAAAGAAGTTCCAGCTCTTTTGGAGGCATATCTATCTGGTGTCCCATATATGTTACTGAATAATTGGTGAGGTTGATCACCAGATCCGGGTAGGAAACACATTTTTCTTTCGGAGCAGAAGATGGAGATTTCACATGGAATCTGCGGAGCACTGCGCGGACACGTGCCACCAGTTCCTTGGAATCAAATGGTTTGATAATGTAGTCGTCAGCTCCAAGCTCAAGGCCGAGAACTTTGTCAAAAGTCTCTCCTTTTGCGGAGAGCATGATGATCGGTACATCGGAGGTATGGCGGATCTCACGACATACCTGATATCCGTCAATTCCCGGAAGCATCAGGTCAAGAAGGATCAGGTCCGGGTGAAAAATATGGAACTGCTTCAGGGCTTCCTCGCCGTCATTTACGATTTTAGTCTCAAAGCATTCTTTTGTAAGGTAGAGAGCTACCAGCTCTGCAATATTATTGTCATCGTCAACAATGAGGATTTTCTGTTTTGTAGCCATAATTTCAGCTCCTTTTTTATTTCTTGAATTCTACGATGGTTACACCGGCATCGCCTTCTCCGAATTCACCGAGACGGAAGGAAGCTACATGTTTCTGGCGTTTCAGGTAATTGTGGACACCTTTGCGCAGCGCGCCGGTACCTTTGCCATGCACAATGCGGACGGATTTCATATGTGCAATGTAAGCGTCATCCAGATATTTGTCCAGCTCCGCAACAGCTTCGTCAACGGTTTTTCCAAGGAGATTGATCTCGGTGGAAATGCTGGCTGCTTTTGACATGCGGATTTTTCCTGCGCCTGTACGCTGCATGGACGGGGTGGTGATCACAGGTTCATCCACAAGCTCCAGGTCAGAGATATGTACTTTGGAACGGATGATGCCCATCTGTACAAAGAGATATCCTTTGGAATCCGGATGGCTGGAAACTGTTCCCTTGAGATTCAGGCTTAAGACTTTTACAGTATCTCCAAGAGAAAGATCGGATGGCTTCAGCTGCTTCTTTGGTTTCTGTTTCTGCTGTTTGGAAGACATGCCTTTTTCTGCTTTTGACATACGCTTCTTCAAGTTCTGTCGTTCTTTTTCCACAGAGGCTGTATCCACGTGATCTTTCTGGAATTTATGGAAAAGCTTCATGGTCTGATCTGCGTATTCTTTGGTATCGCGGAGAATCGCGTGTGCCTGTTCGTTGGCTTCACGGAGGATGCGTTCTTTGCGTTCATCCAGCTTTTCTTCTTTTTCCTGGAGAGATTTCTTAAGTTCTGATACCTGTTCTTTATAGCGGGCGATCTCTGCGCGCTCATTTTCAATGGTGACACGGCTCTGCTCCAGAGAAGTCAGAACATCTTCGAAGGATTCATCCTGCTCACTGATCTGCTCTTTTGCCTTATCAATGATAAAATCAGGAAGTCCCAGTTTGGAAGAAATGGCGAAAGCATTACTTTTTCCAGGGACACCGATGAGAAGGCGATAGGTTGGACGTAAGGTTTCCACATCAAATTCGCAGCAGGCATTTTCTACGCCTGGAGTGGAAAGCGCGTAAATTTTCAGTTCGCTGTAATGGGTGGTGGCCATGGTGCGTATTCCCTGTTCATGAAGATGGGAAAGAATTGCAATGGCCAGTGCTGCACCTTCTGTCGGGTCTGTTCCTGCGCCAAGCTCATCAAAGAGGACAAGGGAGTCCTGATCTGCGGACTTGAGGAAAGAGACTACGTTTGTCATGTGTGAGGAGAAGGTGCTTAATGACTGCTCGATGCTCTGCTCATCACCGATATCTGCGTAAACTTCGCGGAAAAGTGCAAGTTCGGAGCGGTCCAGTGCCGGGATATGAAGACCTGCCTGACCCATGAGAGTGAGAAGACCCACGGTTTTCAGGGAGACAGTTTTACCGCCGGTGTTCGGTCCTGTGACAACAAGGAGGTCAAATTCATCTCCAAGGCGAATGTCAATGGGAACGGCTTTCTTTTTGTCAATAAGCGGGTGGCGGGCCTGACGGAGACGGATGCGTCCTTCGGTATTAAAGATGGGTTCGCTGGCATTCATATCCATGGCAAGAGCAGCTCTGGCAAAAATAAAGTCCAGCTGTACCATGATGGAAAGGTCTGCATGGATTGATTCCAGTTCTGCGGCTACCTGCCGGCTTAAGTCTGCAAGGATCACTTCGATCTCTTTCTGTTCTTTCAGCTCCAGTTCACGAATGTCATTGTTTAGTTTGACAACGGCCATAGGTTCAATGAAAAGAGTGGAACCTGTTGCTGACTGATCGTGTATCATACCTGGAACCTGGCCTTTGTACTCAGCTTTTACCGGGATACAGTAGCGACCATCTCGCATGGTGATAACAGAATCCTGAAGATAATTCCTTGCGCTTCCTGCAACCAGAGAGGAAAGCTGGGAATGGATGCGGTCGTTGGTGATCTTGATGCTGCGACGGATCTGACGGAGAGTGCTGCTGGCATCGTCACTGATCTCATCCTCGGAAAGGATACAGCGTCGGATCTCCGTGCTAAGCGGTGTCAATGGTTCCAGGGCTGAGAACATGCCGTCAAGGGAATCGGTCATTCCGTCATCGCGGTCGCTTCTGGAATAAGCTTTTACACGGCCGGTATTTTCCAGAAGGCTGCACACAGAGAGAAGTTCCGGCGCATTTAAGGAACTGCCTACAGTAAGACGCTTCAGGGTGCCGCGGATATCTTTGACACTGCCAAAGGAAATGCTGCCTTTTTTAAAGAGGCGGGCAAGTGCATCGTGAGTCTGCAGCTGCATGGAACGGATCTCTTCGATATCCGTGGAAGGGGTAAGCTTCCTGCAGAGATCTTTTCCCATTGGGGAAGAGGCCTTGTCTGTGAGCAGATCTATGATTTTATAGTATTCAAGTGCTTTGTATGCTTTTTTGTTCATTGTTGCTATTGTTACTCCTTTTTGTTACTTCTGTTGATTCCGTGTTTTTCTGTGTGATACAGGGTATACAAAAAAACACTTCGTTTCCTATTTTACATGATTTCCGTAGCAAAGGAAAGTAAAATGTGTTATGATACTAAATAAAGCCAAAATGCGCCGGAAGCATGATATGACTTGCGGAGCGAACCGGAAGGAATTACCGGCTTATGGTTAAAAAGTGTGTTTTGGAGTAAGGCTATGAGCGTAAAGGATAGCTGCTCTGAATAGTGTAAAAAAATAAAGTGTGAATAGAAAGGCAAAGATTTTATGCGTTTTTTAAATGAGTTACATGAGGGAGACAGAGTAAACGGGATATATCTCTGCAAACAGAAACAGCCGGCTACCACCAAGAACGGCAAGCCCTATGAGAATCTGATCCTTCAGGATAAAACAGGTGTGATCGACGGTAAGATCTGGGATCCGAATTCCCTGGGAATTGATGATTTTGATGCGCTGGATTATATTGAGATCATGGGAGATGTGACAAGCTTTGCAGGTGCCATGCAGCTGAATATCAAGAGAGCCCGCAAGGCAGGAGAGGACGAATACGACCCGGCAGACTATCTTCCGGTCAGCGAGAACAGCGTGGACGATATGCAGAGCCAGCTTCATGCATTGATCGACAGTGTGAAGAATCCATATCTTTCCCAGCTTCTGAAGAAGCTTTTTGTAGAAGATAAGGAATTTATGAAAGTGTTCGAGGGACATTCAGCAGCGAAAACTGTGCATCACGGATTCATCGGCGGTCTGATGGAGCATACTCTTGGAGTGACACGTCTCTGTGATTATATGGCGAATGCGTATCCTCTTTTGAACCGAGATCTTCTGATCACAACAGCACTTCTTCACGATGTTGGCAAAACCAGGGAGCTTTCTGCTTTTCCGATGAATGATTATACAGATGAGGGACAGCTTCTGGGACATATTATGATTGGAGCACAGATGGTACACGACCTGGTAAAAGAAATCCCGGATTTTCCGGAGAAACTGGAGAATCAGGTGATTCACTGTATCCTTGCCCATCATGGTGAGCTGGAGTACGGATCTCCGAAAAAACCTGCACTTGCAGAGGCAGTTGCTTTGAATCTTGCAGATAATACAGATGCAAGAATGGAGACGCTGACAGAGATCTTCCATGCAGACAAAGGAAAAAAAGAATGGCTTGGCTACAACCGTTTTTTTGAGTCCAATTTAAGAAGAACAGGAGATATTTAATTAATGGAATTCCGTAAAAATGATATATTAACCCTGGATATAGAAGATTGCGGAGTTGACGGTGAAGGTATCGGGAAAGCCGATGGCTTCACCGTTTTTGTGAAAGATGCCGTGATCGGTGACAGGATCAAAGCTAAGATCATCAAGGCAAAAAAGAATTACGGTTATGGCCGTCTGATGGAGGTGATCACACCGTCCCCATACCGTGTGAAACCAGCCTGCTCCATAGCACGTCAATGTGGCGGCTGCCAGATCCAGGCACTGTCCTATGAAGAACAGCTGAAATTTAAGGAGAAAAAGGTTCGCGGTCATCTGGAGCGGATCGGAGGTTTTAAGGATCTTGAAATGGAACCGATCATGGGAATGGAAGAACCATACCATTACCGCAACAAAGCCCAGTTCCCCGTAGGAAAAAATAAAGACGGAAAGATCATTACCGGTTTTTACGCAGGAAGAACGCATTCTATTATTGAGAACCGGGATTGTATCCTGGGTGTAAAACAGAATAAAGATGTTTTGGACCGTGTAATCAGACATATGGAAAAGTATCATATTCAGCCTTATGATGAGACCACTGGCAAAGGCCTTGTGCGTCACATTATGATCCGCTATGGATTCCATACAGATCAGATCATGGTCTGCCTGATTCTCAATGGAGATAAGCTTCCTGCGGAAAAAGCTCTGGTGGAGTCACTTTGTGAAATTCCGGGAATGACCAGTATTACTATTAACGTAAATAAGAAACGTAATAATGTGATTCTGGGAAACCAGCTTCGCCTTCTCTGGGGACAGTCCTATATAACGGACAGTATTGGAAATGTATCATATCAGATTTCTCCGCTGTCCTTTTTCCAGGTCAATCCTATCCAGACCGAAAAACTGTATGGAAAAGCTCTGGAATATGCAGGCCTTACCGGAAATGAAACTGTCTGGGATTTGTACTGCGGAATCGGAACCATCTCTCTGTTCCTGGCACAGAGAGCAAAATTTGTCCGCGGTGTGGAGATCGTTCCACAGGCCATTGACAACGCAAGAGAAAATGCGAAGATCAACGGAATTGAGAATGTGGAATTCTTTGTTGGAAAGGCAGAAGAAGTATTGCCGAGAGAATATGACAAGAACGGTATTTACGCAGATGTTATCGTGGTAGATCCGCCGCGAAAGGGCTGTGATGAAGCACTGTTGAATACGATACTTAAGATGAAACCGGAGAGAGTTGTATATGTAAGCTGCGACAGTGCGACATTGGCCAGGGATCTGAAGATACTTTGCGCGGAGGAGTATGAGTTGAAACGGGTAGCTACTACTGATATGTTTCCACAGAGCACACACGTCGAGACGGTTGCCTTGCTTTCCAAGGGTGAGGTCGACTCGAAAAAGATTCGGGTTGAGTTCTCTTTGGAAGATATGGATATGTCCGAATTTCAGGATGGGGCGACATACACGCAGATAAAGGACTATGTACTGGAGCATAGCGGATTAAAGGTATCTAATTTCTATATCTCGCAGATTAAACGGAAATGTGGGATTGAGGTAGGCAAAAACTATAATCTGCCGAAATCCGAAGATTCCAGACAGCCCCAGTGTCCGCCGGAAAAAGAGGAAGCAATCCGAGAAGCATTCAAATATTTTGGGATGATCTAACATCCCGCAAAATGGAGGTTTCTTATGGATAGATTGATTTCGTGTGAGTTCAATATGGATACCGGTTGTGTAGAACTGAGATTTTTTGATGGCAGTATGCTCTCCATTGATTGTACCGGAGTGGAAAATGAGATTGCCAATAATATATATCAGCGGTCTGAGCTGGACTATCTGATTTACAATGACCCATTGGCATATGCGGGGTTGATACTAAGTGGCGATCCAGAATTTTAGCTGAAAACTGTGACTGAATATAAGGCTTTAGATAGCTGAGCACATACCGTCCGTAGGAGAAATCTTACGGGCGGTATTTTTTAATGATATAATGCGCAAGAAGTTGCGAAATATGCTTGCAAAAATGGCCTAAATTCTTGATTTTGCTTTTGTTTATCGTATAATGTAGGGGTAATAGAGAAGATGTTTTCAGGTAGGAGGATTTATTTTGAAGATCAGCTATAAAAAGCTTTGGATATTGCTCATAGAGAAGAACATTTCCCCTGCTACGTTAAGAAAAGACTTGAACATTGCCACAGGAACAATGACTAAAATGCGACGAAATGAAGAAGTAGCGCTATCCGTCCTACTACGCATTTGCGAATATCTGGACTGTAATATTGGGGATATTTGTGATGCTGTACGGACGGATTCTGACTAAGCCCGTATTTTCGTGTGATGTTTTGTTTTTAATGGAGGATAACGATATGGCTTTTTGTAGTAATTGCGGCGAAAAATTAAATGATGGTGCAAAGTTCTGTCATGTTTGTGGTGTAGCTATTAACGAAACACAAACACAACATAAACGAGAACAGGAGTATGCAGGAAAACTAATTAAGTGTCCTAATTGTGGAGAAGTGCTTGATTCGTTTACTGTTCGATGCCCTGCCTGTGGCTGGGAAGTGCGTGGAGCAAAAGCAACAAGTTCTGTTCGGGAATTTGCCCTTAAATTGGAAGCTATAGAAGCAACACGAGAGAGGGAAAAAGTTGGTTTTTTAACAAAGGTATATCGACTTCAAGGCATTTCCAAAACTGATGAGCAGAAAATCAACCTAATAAAGAATTTTTCTGTTCCAAATACAAAGGAAGATATTCTTGAATTTATGATACTTGCAACTTCCAATGTTGATATGTCAATGTATAGCTCTTTGGATACACCTACTGCAGGAGTAAAGGCTATGACAGAGGCATGGAACGCAAAGATTAAGCAAGTATATGCTAAGGCAAAAAACACATACAAATCCGACCCGGACTTCGCAAAAATACAAGAACTTTACGATTCCTGTTATGCAGATATAACCAAACAAAAGAAAAAGAAGATTGTAAAATGGGTCTTGCTCGTTGGATGGATTCCATTACTGTGGGCGGTCATTTTGATTCCTTTGATTATATCCTCCCCTAAAGATGAAGCCAAAGAAATTGAGCGATTAGAAGCAATTGTTATTGAAGTGCAGGATGCCTTAGAGCAGAAAGAATATAAGTTGGCACTTAACACGGCAGATTCAATTGATTACCAACGCTACGATGTTGAAATGGAACGAAAATGGGATATTCAGCGAGAACATTGGGTAGATAAAGTGTTAGAGGAAGCTACAAAAAATGGAGTTGAACTCGAATATACTCCAACTCCAGATATTGATAAAGCAAACGATGAACCAAATAAGGAAGGTGGCAATGGCGATTTTGCGGAGGGATTTAAAGAGGGGCTCCAGCCGGGCATGGATGACGCCAAGGAAAATGTAGATGAGTTCAATCACATCATCAATGGCGGAGAAACAGCCAATGATCAAAACAAGGAATAGGAGGATTTCTATATGGCTTTATTTGATAGAAACAACCGCAAAGGTGGTTTCATGGATGAGATACGCTGTGATGAGCCGTCGTATCTTATTTGGAAGTGGCATCCGTCCGGTGTTCAATCGGGAGCGGGTGTAAGAGAAAACTCCATCCGTTGGGGTTCTTCTCTGCGAGTAAAAGATGGGGAGGTTGCTGTTTTCGTTTATAAGCAGCAGAACGGAACAATGCAGGATTTCATTGTTGGGCCTTTCAATCAGACCATCAAGACTGCAAATTTTCCTGCTTTGGCAAGCATTGTAGGACTGGCATATGAAGGTGGTACTCCATTTCAGGCAGAGATTTATTTCATCAATCTTGCCCGCATTATCCAAGTAAAGTTCGGTGTGCCGTTCTTTGATGTGTATGACCCAAGATTTGCCGATTTTGGTGTTCCTGTCGCTGTTAGAGGTACTGTCAGCTTTGGCATTGCCGATTACCGTGAGTTCATCAAATTACATAGACTTAGCACATTTGACCTTGACGATTTCCAGAAACAGATTCGTGATGCGGTCAACCGTTATGTGAAGGACACTGTTGCCAACGCTCCCGCCGCCCATAACATTCCTGTTGTTCAGATTGAAAGCAGGACGGCACAGATTAACGATGTTGTAGAATATGACCTTAGCGAAAGATTGAAAGAAACTTTCGGCGTGGTTGTATCCGGTATTGATATTGGTGCAATTGAAATCGATAAGACCAGCGACGGATACCGGCAGCTTATGAGTGTAACCCGAGACCTTGCCGGTGCAACTGCTACGGCGAAAGCAGAAGCGGAAATTAAAGATATTCATGCAAAGCAGCGTATTGAAGCTGAACATTATGAAGGCACTCTCCGTATTCAGCGTGAAGAGGGACAGTATGCACAGCACAAGCAGACCCAGACTGCAAACCTTGGAGCTTTTCAAGTTGAGAAACAAGCGGAGGTTGGTGTTGCCGGTGCGCAAGCTCTTGGCCAGATGGGAGCAAATGGAGCCGGTGATGTAAACCTCGGTGGCGGTGGCGACGGTTTCAACATGGCGGCTATGATGGCAAGTATGGCTGTCGGTGGTGCTGTTGGGCAGAATATTGCTGGCGCTATGAACAACATGATGGGTGGTATCAATCAGCAAGCAGCATCGGGGACCGTACCTCCTCCCATTCCTACTGTGGCATATCATGTGGCTGTCAATGGACAAGCTTCTGGTCCTTTTGAGCTGACGGCTTTGAGCCAAATGGTTGCTGCTGGACAGCTTACCGCTGATAGCTTGGTATGGAAAAATGGCATGGCACAATGGGCGAAAGCCGGAACAGTGGACGAGCTGAAAGGCTTGTTTGCAAATGCGATGCCGCCTATCCCGCCACAAGGATAAATATTTTAAAGTTCCCCCATAACCGTAATGTGTTATGGGGGGTGCCGTTTAGAAGGGGTATTATGGGAACTTTATATATAATCGGAAATGGGTTTGATTTGCATTTTAAGTTGAAAACGAGAACAAATCATTTTGTAGAGTACCTTAAAGCTCAGCCCGTATATAACGAAGTCGGTAACGCATTTGAGGTACTTGGCTGTTATGGGGTTGATTGGTATGAATATGAGCAATCTCTAAACGATATTGACTTGGATGAAATTCAATTTCAGAATGAAATCCAGCCGGACTATTTATCTGATCGGGAATCGGATAGAGATGGTGGCATACTGAATATGCAAATGTATGTGGACAGTCTTAGAGAAGCTATCGAATCAGCTTTAATACAAATGGTGATTGCGGCAAACAATGACATATTTGCGTTGAGTAGGTACTACCAACCTCCCCAATTATTCAAAGCAGAAGATGCCATATTAACATTCAATTACACATCTACGATAGAGCTGCTTTTCGATGTACCACGAACAGTGCCTATATGCCACATACATGGCTGCTACGACCAAGGTAGTCCGTTGGTATTTGGGTACAGAAATAATAAAAACAGCTACGCCAGAGCATGGGCTGATATTGATGAAGAACACTGGGATTATTATATTGCCCAACAAAGGGAAACTGTATATGCCTTTTACGCAAATTGGGAGAAGAAACTCGAAATTAAAAACTTGATGTCTTTTTTGTCGTGTTGTAGAGGAATAGACAGAGTGGTTGTTTTAGGACATTCAATGAGTGCTGTTGATGCTGAGTATATGGAACAAGTGGAAACATATCTCAACCCTAATGTTTGGGAGGTATCGTACTACAATCCGGATGATATTGCAAGGGTGCAGTCACACGGCTATTCTTTTCAAAGGAAAATGCATTTTGCGACACTGGATACTCTCTTAAACAGGTAATTGTTGCGGTGTGATCTTTACATAAGAATCCGCACAATCAATTATATATGTGTTATGCGTGCGGTAAAAAATCCCGCAGATTTCATTCCCATTATGGGATGAGGTCTGTGGGATTTTTGTGTTTTCGGGGAGTGTACAATATACAAGCCGAGGAAAGTTTGTATATAGATAGGTAACGAAAACAGGGGGATCCAGAGGGGTACAATCCCTCGGTTCTGGGTTTTCAATAGGAGCAAGCAGCATACCTGTTGGCACACGATTTTCCGTAGGAAAGACTTAGTGTGTTATGCCTTTACTTCCAGGGAAAAATCCATCTGACCGGAAAGGGAAGCCGATGCATATATAAGACTCCGTCTCGCCATAGTGAAACGATTATTCTTCGTCTTTTGTGGGCAATTCTAATATTTGTTTTGTAAGCTGTTGAAGCAGCGTAGATGTGGATTCATCCATAAGAATCACTTTTCCAACATAGGCAGCCATAGCGGCTGATATATCATCGGTGGTCAGCTCAGATTGCGGTTTGTCTAGCAGTGAATCACGGATGCCCTTCACAGCTTCTGCCGTAGCGATTGCCCCGGTAGGCTGTTGTGCTGCTACATCCTCTTTGATTTCTCGGATAATTTTCATCAGAATGTTCTTGATTTTTTCAACATCCGCTTCATTGCTCTGAATTTTTGCGGAGTTCAGGAAGCTTATATCATTGATGAGTTCTGCCCGTTTGGATGGTTCTGCGCTCATCAGTTCAGCCAGCGGCTCGGTGGCAAGGTCAATGATTTGATTTCTTGCCATAATTCCGTTAGCGATTGTATTGTTAAAATAGTTTTTTATCAGTGTGCAAAGCTTCGGGAACTGCTCATGCTCTAAAAGTCGATTTAGTATATCCGGATCAATGGTTTTCAAAATCAGTCTGCGGATTATTTCCTCTGATAATCCAAGCTGAGAAACACAGCCCGTCAATGGATTTCCGCATATCCGTTCTGCCTGTTACGATATAGATTTCATCGGCGGCTGTGATATCCCCTAACATTCCAACTCCTTCACAATGCGAAGCGTTTGAGCCAGAAGCTGAGG